>Ga0335076_10002354_pt1 | contig 18758 bp, 23 predicted proteins | sample Lox_Sample_25_FD_206717 | JGI IMG/M metagenome (GOLD analysis project Ga0335076, IMG submission 206717) | Soil microbial communities from Loxahatchee National Wildlife Refuge, Florida, United States - Lox_Sample_2.5 | ecosystem: Environmental > Terrestrial > Soil > Wetlands | place: USA...
CGTCGATCTCGCCGAGCTCGGCGGCGGTGAAGCGATGGATGTAGTCATCGCTGCGGGCGAGCGCGCTGCCGCGCCAGGCGAAGGGGCCTTCGATCGGGCGCAGCGGCATCGGCGGCTCCGCTGCCCGGAACAAGCGTTGCACTGTCGTCGTCATGGTGCCGGCAGACCTCCGTCACATCCAGAGTCTCGGGAAGGTGTGGTTTCGCGCCGCGGCATCAGACGATGCCCTCGGCGCGGAGCGCGTCATACTCTTCGGCCTCGATGCCGAGCAGATCGCGCAGGATCTCGGCCGAATGCTCGCCCGGCGCCGCCGGGCCGGGGCTCACCGGCGCGGGCGCGAGGGTCGAGCAGTGCGGGATCGGGCTCTGCATGGTGAGCCACTCGCCGAGCGAGGGATCGAAGACCCGCTGCAGATTGCCGCGCGCCGCGATCTGGGGATCGGCGAAGATGTCGCGTGCCGAATTGAGCTTGCCGCAGGGAATGCCGGCTTCGGCGCACAGCGTCACCAGCGCGTCGGCGGGATGGCTGCGGGTGAAGCCGGCAATCGCCGCGTCGATCGCGTCGCGATGGCTGAGGCGCGCCTCGTTCGAGGGATAGCGCTCCAGCAAGGCGGGATCGACCAGCGCGGCCAGGCGGCGCCAGATCGCTTCGGTCGAAGCGGGGATGACGACGAAGCCGCCATCTTCGGTGGGGTAGAGGTTGTTGGGCGCGATATTGGGCTGCGCGGTCCCGGCGCGCTCCTTGACCGAGCCATCGGCGCCATGCGCGATGACGAAATCCTCCATCAGCCGCAGCAGCGGCTCGTAGAGCGCGAGATCGATGAGCTGACCCTCGCCGGTGCGGTCGCGGTGGCGCAGCGCCAGCATGATTGCGAAGGCGCCATGAATGCCGGCAAGGCCATCGGCGATCGGATAGCCCGCGAAGACCGGCGGGCGGTCGGGATAGCCGGTGAGATAGGCGAGCCCGGCGAAGGCTTCGGCGATCCGGGCGAAGCCGGGCCGCTCCGCATAGGGCCCGGTGCGGCCGAAAGCGGAGAGATGCAGCATGATCAAATCGTCGCGGACCGCTTTCAGATCGGCATAGTCGAGGCGCAGCCGCCGCAGCGTCTGCGGGCGGAAATTGACGACGACCACATCGGCGTGGCGCACGAGGCGGCAGAACAGGGAATGCCCGGGCGGCCGGCGTAAATCGAGGGTGAGGCTGCGCTTGTTGCGGTTGGTGATCCGCCAATGCAGCGATTGACCGCGGCGCAGCGGCCGAAACGAGCGCAGCGGATCGCCCTCGCCGGGCTGCTCGATCTTGATCACCTCGGCGCCGAACTCGGCGAGCAGCGTCGCCGCCATCGGCGCGGCCAGGATGGTCGAGGCGTCGAGCACGCGCACGCCCGAAAGCGGCCCGGGACGGGTGTTGGCGGTGTCTCCTGCCGGCGGAGCGTCCATGCTTCTCGCGTCTCTCTCCCTGCGGCCTGCGCGCGGTCTTGGCCCCGCGTCGTTGGGTCGTCGCGAATCAAAACTAGGCGGCAGGGGAAAACTGAGTCAATTATAATAAACTGATAGACTATTGAGGATTGCTCAGGAATGGCCGAGGTCTCGATCCGCCAGCTGCGCGCGTTCGTCACCCTGGCGCGCGAGCGCAGCTTCACCCGCGCCGCCGCCCGGCTCCATGTCTCGCCCTCGGCGGTGACGATCGCGATCCGCGAGCTCGAGGCCGGGATCGGGCTCCGGCTCTTCGACCGTTCGACGCGTTCGGTCGAGGCGACGCGTCCGGCCGCCGCCTTCCTGCCGCTGGCCGAGCGGCTCCTGGGCGAGCTCGAGCACGGGCTCGACGATCTGCGCTCCCTCGCCGAGCGGCAGAAAGGCTCCGTCGCCGTCGCCGCCGCGGCCTCTTTCATCACTTACGTGCTGGCGCCGGCGATTGCCGCGCTGGCGCGCGCCCATCCCGGCATCGCCGTGCGTGTCGTCGAGGACACGACCGAGAGCCTGACGCGGCGCGTGCTCGAGGGCGAGGTCGATTTCGGCGTCACCACGCTCTGGCGCCCGATGACCGAGGTCGATGCGACGCCGCTGCTCCAGGACCGTGTCGGCATCATGCTGTCGCCGCGCCACCCGTTGGCGCGCGCCGACGGTCCCGTCGACTGGTCGACGATCTCCCAATTCCCGCTCGCCTCCCTCGCCACCGGCGCCGGCATCCGCGCCCAGCTCGACAACCATCCCAAGGTGGCGAAGCTGCTGCAGCGGCCGCTTTACGAGGTCTCGAACATCTCGGCGCTGCAGGCGCTGGTCGTCCGCGGCGTCGGCCTCGCCGTCATCCCCTGGATGTCGGCGAGCCAGGCGAGCGGCGGCACCATGCCTTACCGGCCGTTGCAGCATCCGGTGGTCTGGCGCGAGCTGTTTCTGATCCGCCGCTGGCGCCGCAGCCTGACGCCGGCGGCGCTCGAGCTGGCACGCATGCTGATCGCGGAGCTGCGCTCGCTCGACCGCTCCAACCATATCCGCATCGCCCCGTCCCTGAGCGAGGCCGCGCTCGCTGCGGCGCCGCCAGCACGGTCCTCCGCCAGCCCGGCGCAACGCCTCTCCTGAAGCGTGTCAAACCGTCGGCGGGCGGCGTAGTCTGGACTGCCAATGCAGCTGCGATCACCAGGGAGGAATAACATGCGCTTGCAGGACAAGGTCGCGATCGTCACCGGCGCCGCGTCGGGCATGGGCGCGGCAACCGCGCTGCTGTTTGCGCGTGAGGGTGCCAAAGTCGTCGTCGCCGATCTCCTCGCTGGCGAAGGCGAGCAGGTGGTGAGCCGCATCAAGGAAGCCGGCGGCGCGGCGCGGTTCCAGCCTCTCGACGTCACCAGGGAGAAGGATTGGGAGGGCGCGGTCGCGGCGAGCCTTGCCGCTTATGGCCGCATGGATGTGCTGGTGAACAATGCCGGGATCAGCGGCAGCGACCCCGACCTGTTCAGCATGACGGTGTGGGACAACGTGATGACCGTCAATGCCAGAGGCTGCTTCCTCGGCCTGAAATACGTCATCCCGGAGATGCAGAAGGCAAAGCGCGGCGCCGTGATCAACATATCGTCGATCTCGGGCTTCACCGGGCAGAAGATGGTGCACATGGCCTACAACGCCTCGAAGGCGGCGGTGCGGCTCATGACCAAATCGGCGGCCGTGCAGTTCGCGCGGGACGGTATCCGCGTCAACTCCGTCCATCCCGGCATCATGCCGCCGATGCGCACCTCGAAGCTGACCGCCGATCCGGCCATCCGGGCCAAGATGCTGAATGCGGTGCCGATGGGCCGTGAGGGCCGTGTCGAAGAGGTCGCTTATGCGAGCCTCTTCCTCGCCTCGGACGAGGCCTCCTATATCACCGGCACCGAGCTCGTCGTCGACGGCGGCTATCTCGCCCTGTGAACGGCGCGCTGGCGCTACCTAAGCAGCTGCTTGATAAGGCTCCGCGAGGCAGCATCGGTAAAGGCGTTCGACTCGCCATTTGTCAGGATGACCACGCCTGCCTTGGCGGATGGAACCAAAGCGATCGCCGCGCGGAAGCCGGGATTGCCGCCAAAATGATAGAGGATGTGCGCGCCGTTCACATCGGCGGTGAACCAGCCCAGCGCGTAATGGAGATTCTCAACCCGTGCGGACGGCGTCCAGTCCTCTCCCACGGCGATCTCGGGACGATGCAGTTCCGTCAGCATCTGCGCGGAGACAAGGCGAACTCCCGAACTCGTCCCGTTGCCGATCTGCAGCAGCGCGTAGTGCGCCATGTCATCGACGCTGGCATTGATACCGCCCGCGGGCGCCAAGGATTCCAAGTACTGGAGACGGCCCCAAGGTACGGGCACGTCGCCGAGGACAGCGTCATGCCGATAGGGTCGGGCAACGTTCGGTGCCCGCTCCAGCGCATCAGGCCCGAATGAGGCCGTGCCCATCCCGAGCGGCTCGAAGATGTGCGCCCGGGTGTACGCCTCCCAGGATCCGCCGGTGATCCGTTCGAGGACGCAGGCCGCCAGGACGATGCATCGGCTACAGTACTGAAACCGCGTCCCCGGTTTCGCGGTGAGCGGCATGCTGGCGAACTCGTCGACGATCGCCTCGCGGGTCGGCGGCACCTGGGCGGGCCATTGCTCGTCCGCGGGCAGGCCGCTGGTATGGGACAGCAACTGCCGCAACGTCAGCGCTCGCGCGGCTTGCGGATCGCTCAGCCGCAGCTCCGGCAGGTATTTTATGACCGGCGTGTCCAGCTCGACCTGCTGCTGATCGACCAACTGAACGATGCCGAGCGCCGTGAACGACTTCGAAATGGAACCGATATTGAAGAGGGTTGCCGCGGTGACAGGCGCATGAGTGGCGAGGTCGCGAAAACCATATCCCCGCTCGAGCACGATTCTGCCGTCTTTGATCAGAGCCAGCGCCGCACCCGGGACGTTGTCCGTCGACATGAGACGGGACATCAAGGCATCGGCAGCCGGAAAGTCCGCCGCTGATACCGGGTGTGACGTCGTCACAACGGCGATGGCGATGCCAACCGCGCCGACCGCGAGCAGAGCGCCGCACCGCCTTCGGATCATCGTTTTCACTCGGCTCATCACGCAAAATTCCTGGCGTGGCGGCGAAGCCTGCGTGGCGGAGGCCGCCGACTTTCGCCTAAGCTTGGCCTATTCTGCCATGAATAGCCGCGGTTGGATCACAGCTCATGAGCCGTTTCTGGAGTCCCGTCGTCCATCGCCTTTCGCCCTACGTGCCCGGCGAGCAGCCAAAGGGGGGAGAGGTCGTCAAGCTCAATACCAACGAAAATCCTTACGGCCCTTCGCCAAGCGTCCTCGCCGCGATCGCCGCCGCAACGGATCGTCTGCGCCTCTACCCCGATCCGAGCGCTTCCCGCCTGCGTGAAGCAATCGCGGCCCGCTACGGTGTCGCGCCTGAGGAGGTATTCGTTGGGAACGGCTCGGATGAGGTTCTGGCCCACACCTTCCAGGCCTTGCTGAAGCACGATGCGCCGCTGCTGTTTCCGGACATCACCTACAGCTTCTACCCGGTCTATTGCCGCTTGTATGGGATCCGCTACGAGGAGGTGCCCCTCGATGCCGCGATGAGGGTGCAAATCGCCGACTTCCGGCGGTCCTGCAGCGCCATCATTCTGCCCAATCCGAACGCCCCCACCGGCATCGGGCTGCCGCGTGATGCGGTCGCGGCGCTGGCGGCCGAGCATCCGGACCAGATGGTGGTCATCGACGAGGCTTATGTCGACTTCGGTGCCGAGAGCGCCGTATCGCTCGTCGCTCGCCACGACAATCTGCTGATCGTGCAGACCCTCTCCAAGTCGCGGGCTCTGGCTGGGCTCAGAGTCGGCTTTGCCATTGGCCAACCGCCTTTGATCGAGGCGCTGGAACGGGTGAAGGGCAGCTTCAACTCCTATCCCCTCGGGGGCCTCGCTATCGCCGGTGCGGTCGCGGCGATCGAGGACGATGCCTGGTTTCAGGAGACGCGCGCGCGCATCATCGCGAGCCGCGAAGCGCTGGCCCGCGGCCTCTCTGCGCTGGGCTTCGAGGTTCTACCGTCCGCGGCGAATTTCCTATTCGCGCGCCATCGCCATCGCCGGGGCGCCGATCTCGCTGCCGGGCTGCGCGAGCTCGGCGTTCTGGTCCGGCACTTCGAGAAGCCTCGAATCGAAGACTTCCTGCGCATCACGGTCGGAACCGAGGAGCAATGCCGCCACTTGATTGCTCTGGTGCGTCGCCTGGTCTGATCCGGCGCTCGTCCTCCCGTCTCGGGTGCTCCGCAACCGCGTCAGACAGCTGCGCCGCTCGATGCTTCGTGCGGTCTCCAACCCGTTCAAGCGACTTAATCTTCCACGGACTTGGTTGTGGCTCGGCGGCGGCCCCTTGTTGCGCGGCTCGACGAAGACGATCTAACTCGTGGTGAGGGCCGCACCGCCTGTCCGCCGGCGACGTCATGCCAGCTTAGAAGGCGTAAAAGTCGATGTCCTCGTTGGAGCAGCGATCATGCCTAGCAGAACTACCGTCGAAGCTTTCATCGCCCGTGTGATCTCCGGCGACCACGTCGGCGCGATCCGCGACTGGTATCATGACGACGCGTGGATGCAGGAAAACCAGGCGCCGCCGATCCAAGGGGGCCGAGAAGCGCTGATGCAGCGCGAGGCCGCTATGTTGGAGCGCAGCCAATCGGTTAGAACCGAGCTGCTGGGCGGTCCGATGATCGAAGGCGACCAGGTCGCGATCCGCTGGCGCTTCACCTTCGTCTTCAAAAATGGCGGCAAACTGCAACAGGAAGAGGTCGCATGGCAGACTTGGCGAGGTGAGAAGATCGCCACCGAAACATTCTTCTACGACCCGGCCCAGCGCGGTTGACCTGCCGCGTCCACATCGCGACGTTGCGGGCGCGTCGGGTCGTCATGGTTCCGTGTCGGCTTTTTTGACGCCGGCTCTGCGCGCACTCTATCTCTGAGAATCGCCCATCCTGATCAAACGGCCCTAAGCCAGCGCGCGCAGATCCATGCGGAGCCGGTCCGCGCTCGACGGGGCGATGCGGCGCTCGGTCGCGGCCTGCATTCTTTGCCAGATCGGCATCGCCTCGACCAGCAAGAGGCGCCCGGCGCGGGTCAAGATCATGCGCCGGCTGCGTCGGTCGGCCGTGTCGATCGTCACCTTCACCAGGCGGCGCCGCTCGAGCGGCTTCAGATTGGCGGTGAGCGTGGTCCGGTCCATGGCGAGAAGCTCGGCGATCGCGCCGATCGTCGCCGGCTCGGGCCGGTTCAGCGCCATCATCAGCGAGAACTGGCCGTTGGTGAGGCCGACCGGCCGAAGCGCGTCGTCACAGCGCCGCGCCAGCGCCCGCGCCGCGCGCTGCACATTGAGGCAGAAGCAGGCATCGCGCACCTCAGGGGCGATTTCATAGGGCAGCAGATCGCGCTTTGACATGGGGGAATAGTGTTGATATCAACGTAATTGTCAAGAACGAGGAGATCAGGCGGAGTCGATGCCGACGGTGTCCTTCACCCCCGCGCTCGAGCGGTTCCTCGCGGTTGCCGCGACGACGGTGGACGGCGCCACGCTCGGCGAGGCGCTCGCCGCGGTGTTCGCGGCGAAGCCCGCGTTGCGCGGCTACTTGCTCGACGATCAAGGCGCACTCCGCCGCCATGTCGCGGTCTATGTGAATGGCGCGCCGGTGCGCGACCGCCGGCGGCTCAGCGACCCGCTCGCGCCGCACGACGCGATCTATGTCTTTCAGGCACTGACCGGCGGCTAGCGCCAAGGGAGAAGAGGATGGCCGAACGACTTCATGTCGGGACCCGCAAAGGCCTGTTCGAGCTCGCGCGCCGCGGCAGCCAGTGGCAGGTCGCGGCGACGCATTTCCTCGGCGAGCCCGTCTCGGCCGTGCTCGAAGATGCCGATGGCGCGCTTTTTGCCGCGCTCGATCTTGGCCATTTCGGCGCCAAGCTCTGGCGCCGCGATGTCGGCGGCGCCTGGCGCGAGCTGCCGGTGCCGGTCTTTCCGCCGAAGCCTGGCGATGCCGGCGACGATCCCCATCCCTGGTCGCTCGGCAAGATCTGGGCGCTCGAGCTGGGCGGCGTTCCCGGAAGGCTGTGGGCCGGCACGATGCCCGGCGGGCTCTTTTGCTCCGACGATGGCGGCACCTCGTGGTCGCTCTCCGAGGCGCTGTGGCGTCATCCCGAGCGCCGGCTCTGGGGCGGCGTCGCCGGCGGCGAGCAGCCCGGCATCAGCGCGGTGCTCGTCGATCCACGCGATTCTGACGCGCTGCGCCTCGGTGTCTCGACCGGCGGCGTCTGGGCGAGCGAGGATGGCGGTGCCACCTGGCGCATCATCAATCAGGGCATGCACGCCGAGTACATGCCGCCGGAGCGATCCGGCGATCCCGTCGCCCAGGACATCCACATGCTGGCGCGCTCCGCCGCCGATCCCGCGACTCTGTGGTGCCAGCACCATAACGGCGTCTTCCGCTCGACCGATGCCGGCGCCCGTTGGCAGGAAGTGACGGCGATCCGCCCGTCGAAATTCGGCTTCGCCGTCGTCGTGCATCCGCGCGACCCCGATACCGCCTGGTTCGTTCCCGCGATCAAGGATGAGCGGCGCATCCCGGTCGATGCCCGGCTCGTCGTCGCCCGCACCCGCGACGGCGGCCGGAGCTTCGAGGTGCTGAGCGACGGCCTGCCACAGCACCACGCCTATGATCTCGTCCTCCGCCATGCGCTCGCCGTCGATGCCGGCGGCGATCGGCTGGCCTTCGGCTCGACCACCGGCGGCCTCTGGATCTCGGAGGATGGCGGCGATTCCTGGACCATGCCCGACGCGCGGCTGCCGCCCGTTGCGGTGGTGCGCTTCGCCACGGCGTGAGGCCGCGCGCGTCGCCCGCGGCAACTCGAACCGACAACCCCAGGAGGCTTATGTGACCCAACGCAAGGAAGGCGTCATTCCGCATCTCGTCGTCAACGACGCAACCGCAGCGTTGCAATTCTACGAGAAGGCGCTCGGCGCGACCGTCACCATGCGCGTTCCCGCCCAGGACAAGAAGCGCATCATGCATGCCGAGATCCGCGTCAATGGCGCGATGCTCTATGTCAGGGATCACTTCCCCGAGCACGCTACCGAAGCCGGCAAGCATCTCGCGCCGCCTTCGGTGCTGAACGGCACGTCGGTGACGCTCCATGTCGCGGTCGAGGATTGCGATGCCGCGGTGCGGCGCGCGGCCGCGGCCGGCGCCAGGGTAACCATGCCGCCGATGGATGCGTTCTGGGGCGAGCGCTTTGCGCAGATCGAGGATCCCTTCGGCCATGGCTGGAGCTTCGCCCATCCGCTGCAGAAAGGCTGAGAGCCGCCATTTCCGCTGCGCTGCCGGGGAAACAAGGCGATTTACGGGCGCGTCCACTCGCTCTGCGGTTTCTGCAATCCCCCCATGCGGCCGCTTGCGCGAAACCGCCGCGGATGCCACATCGGGGGCAGGACGCCCGCTAAGGGCGTTTCCTCCCTGAACTTGGGCCGCGCCATTGTGCGCGGCCCCTATTTTTTGACAGCAGAGGGCGCGATCCTTCGCGATCACTATCGTCTCGATTGTCGAGGCTTTTCCGGTTGCACGAGGCGCGCTCTCGCCGCGATCATTTCCGGATGATCGATGCCACCTCCTGCTTGTAGCGGTGTAAGAACCTAAATGGCTGCCGTCACAATCGAGCTCACCGGATCGGACGACATCGGCGTCTGTGACTGTTGCGGACGCAGCAGCCGTTGCGTCTGGGCGTTGCGTATGTCGAAGGTAGCTGTCGTGCAGCGTACTACGTGCACTGGACGCTCGGACATATCCCCGATCGGGGTGCGAACATCGATTTGATCATTGGTGAATGGGGGCCGCAGGCGGGATCCGAGAGCCGTAGCGCTGTATCCTTGGCTTACCGACTGCTGGAAAGCGGCCCTTCCGTGATGGTGATCGATGCCAACGCCCGGCCCGCTTCGAGAAGTCCACTCGTCGGGCGAGCGCTGCGCCGTGACGAAGTGATTGGCACCAGCTCGGCGCAGGACGCTTTCGCCATCGCCGATGCCGTCCTCGCGCAGGACGAACGGGTCGCAGAGCTCCTGGGCGATCGGCGGATCGAGACCTGATTTGCATGCGGCGACGTTTGCCGCCCGACGTGACAGCGTCCTGGAGGCTGGTCAGAAGTTCTCGACCCAGGGCCGGAGCTCGATCTCGGAGGCCCAGGCGCTGCGCTGCTGGCGATGGAGCTGGAGATAGGCCAGCGCAATCGCATCGGGGTCCAGCATCCGGTCGCCATTGGTGTCGCCGGCGCGGCCGATGCCGCCATCGATGACGACATGGCCGATATGGATGTTCTGCGGCTGCAGCTCGCGCGCGAGGCTCTGCGCCAGACCGCGCAGCCCGAACTTGCCCATGGCGAAAGAGGCGGAGCGCGGATAGCCCTTGACGCTGGCGGACGCGCCGGTGAAGAGGATCGTGCCGCTGCCGCGCGTCAGCATCGCGCGCGCCGCCGCTTGCGCCACCAGGAAGCCGCCATAGCAGCTGACGGTCAATGCGCGCAGCACGCCGGGAGCATCGATCTCGGTGATGGCGCCGCGCACGCGCGCGCTCGCATTGTAGACGACGAGGTCGGGCGCGCCGAGCTCGGCTTCGATGGCGGCGAAGAGCGCGGTCACACTATCGGGAAGACTGGCATCGCAAGGCCAGGCGCGCGCGCCGGTCTCGGCCAGGAGCGGCGCGAGCTTGTCGGTGTCGCGCGCCGCCAGCGCGACGCGCATCTTCTCGCGCGTGAAGAGCCGGGCGAGCGAGGCGCTCAATCCGCTGCCGGCGCCGACGATGAGAGCGGTCTCGGTCATGGGGGGCTCCGTCGAAGCGATGGCCGAAACTCCGGTTCTGCCGCATAGTGGCGGGCAGAGCAACCGCAGGGGAGGCAACGATGGAGCTCGATCTGGCCGGCCGCAAGGCGCTCGTCACCGGCGCGTCCAAGGGCATCGGCCGCGCTGTCGCACGGGCGCTCGCTGCCGAAGGCTGCGATCTCGTGCTGGTGGCGCGCACCGCCGCCGATCTCGACGAGGCGCGGAACGAGATCCGCGCCTTCCGCAATGTCGCGGTGACCACGGTGCCGCTCGATCTGAGTGTCGGCGACGCGGCGCGCGGCCTCGCCCGCGATTTCCCCGACATCGACATCCTCGTCAACAATGCCGGCGCGATCCCCGGCGGCAATCTCGAGGAGATCGACGAGCCGCGCTGGCGCGCGGCCTGGGACCTCAAGGTCTTCGGCTATATCAATCTCTGCCGCGCCTATGTCGCGCTGATGCGCGGGCGCCGGCGCGGCGTCGTCGTCAACATCATCGGCGCCGCGGGCGAGCGGATGGACGCCGCTTATATCGCGGGCAGCACCGGCAACGCCGCGCTCATGGCATTCACCCGGGCGCTCGGCGGCGCCGCGCCGGAATGGGGCTTGCGCGTCGTCGGCATCAATCCCGGACCCGTCGCCACCGACCGCCTCGTGACGCTGCTGAAGAAGCGCGCGCAGGATCGGCTCGGCGATGCCGCGCGCTGGCAGGAGCTGACCAAGTCCATGCCGTTCGGCCGTCCGGGCACCCCCGAGGAGATCGCGGCGATGGCCGTCTTCCTCGCCTCGGACCGCTCGGGCTACACTAGCGGCACCATCATCACCATCGACGGCGGCATCGCCAATCGCGGCGCCGCGATGTGACGGTGCACGTTGGTAGGCTGCCTGCAGCGTCAGCTTGGATTGACTGAGTGCATCCTTCGACATGCGCCCTGCGGGCGCAAGCTCAGGATGAGGCTATTTTCTTTGTGCCATCACCAATTTACCTCACCCTGAGCTTGCGCGCGGAGTGCGCATGTCGAAGGGCGCATCGGTGCTCGTGCAATAAAAATCTATTTACCGTGTCCGCCCCGAGCCCAGCACCAGCTCCGCTTCGGCGCGCGCCGCAGCGCGGCGCAGCGCTTCGCGCTTTAGCTCCACCACCACCGGCCGGGCGTGGCGGCCGCGGACCACGCCGCCGCCGCCGAGCGGCGACGCGCTGACCGCGCCGGGCAGCGCCAAGCGCTTCACCTGCGGCGAGCCGCCGGTCTCGCTGAGGCTCGCTTCGACCTCTTGGCCTTTGAAGAGTCGCGTGATGCCGGACTCGGCAAGAAGCTGCGCTTCGAAACCGACATCGCCGTAGCCCGGCAGGCGCAGCGCGCCCTTGCCGCTTTTCGGATCGAACCAGCGCACGATGCCGCGCACCGTGCCGTTGGACGGCGTCGCCAGCGGTGCCACGATCGCGGCCTGCGGTGCCGGTGCAACCTCGGCGCGACGTACCAGTTTCGGCGCCGGCGGTGGCGGCGCCGGCTCGGCGGGCGCAGCGGCCGGCGGTTCGACGGCAGCGCGGCGCTCGCGCGGCTTGCGGCGCGGCGCCGCTGCAGGCGCTTCGGCTTCGGTCTCGATCGGCGGCGGCGTCGCAACGCTCTCCGGCGTCTCGCTCAGCCGGGCGAGGGCGACATGGACATGGCGGATGAGGTCGCCGACCTCGTCTTGCGACGTCTGGCGGGAGGCGAGCAGCTTCGCCGCGAGGCGCGCTGTCGCCGTCATGGTGGAATTCGTCATGCGCTAGGCTTTCCGATCAGACAGCAGAATCTTTTCACTGGAAGCGGCACCATCGAGCGCGCTTAAGGGGTAAACGCCGGCCGGGGAGCCTTATCCGCCTTGTTGCGCGAAATATGCTGCGGTTGCAAGAGGAAGAAGGGTAATCGCGAAGCGATCGATAACACTGTGTTTGATACCACGTTCCGAGGGCAAGACAAAAGCGGAATTGACGGTATTTGCCTCGACGCCTAGGCTGACCGCTGGTATATGGCTGATATATCGGTGGTGGAGGGCGCGGCATGAGGTTCCGTGCGGCAGTGCTGCATCGGCCGGGCGAGCCGCTCGGGATCGAGACGGTCGAGCTTGGCGCGCTCCGGCCCGGCGACGCGCTGATCCGCATCCGCGCCACCAGCCTCTGCCACACCGATCTCGAAGTCATCGAGGGACAGCTCACCTATCCCATGCCGATCGTGCTCGGCCACGAAGCTGCGGGCACGGTCGAAGCGCTGGGGCCAGAGGCCGAAGGCTTGGCGCCCGGCGATCCCGTCGTGCTGTCGTGGAATCCGCATTGCGGCCATTGCTTCTATTGCGAGCGCGACGAACCGATCCTGTGCGAGAGCTATCTTCGCTTGGGTCCCAAGGCGGTGCCGTTCGACGGCGCGGCGCGATTGAGCCTCAGCGGCGCGCCGCTGCATAACCTGATGTTTCTCGGCAGCTTTGCCGAATATTGCGTCGTGCCGGCGCAAAGCGCGGTGCGCGTGCCGGCGGAAATTCCTTTCGATCGCGCCTGCCTCATCGGCTGCGGTGTCATGACCGGCTTCGGCGCCGCGACGCGCGTCGCGCGAATCGGCTATGGCGCGAGCGCCCTCGTCATCGGCTGCGGCGCGGTGGGGCTGAGCGCGGTGCAAGGGGCGCGGCTCGCCGGCGCCGGGCGGATCATCGCGCTCGACCGCGACCCGCGGAAGCTCACTCTCGCCCGGCGCCTCGGCGCGAGCGATGTGATCGATGTGTCATCCGGCGATGCGCTCGCCGGGATTCGCGATCTGACCCAAGGCCGCGGCACCGATTACGTTTTCGAGGCCGCGGGCAATGCCGCCGCTTTTCGCTTGAGCGTCGAAGCGGCGCGGCCCGGCGGCGAGATCGTCTGGCTCGGCAAGGTCAATGTCGATGCGGATGTCGCCTTCCGCTGGGGCTCGCTCATGGGCGAGAAGCGCATCCGCCGCTCGAGCTATGGCGGCGCGCGGCCGCAACGCGATTTCCCGCTGCTCGCGCGCGCTTATCTCGACGGCGGTTTGAAGCTCGACGAGCTGGTCAGCCGGACCATCGCGCTCCACGAGATCAATGACGGCTTTGCCGCCCTGAAACAGGGCGAGGTCGTGCGCGCGGTGGTGCGCTTCGATGTCTGAGGGGGCGAGATGAAGATCTATGAAGGAGCGCGCAGCCTGGACGGCGCGGTGGTAACCGTCGACGGCAAGAAGCTGCCGCCGCGGCACGATCTGCGCCTCTTCTCCAAGGCCGGCTTCGAATGGACCTATGAAGGGGCGGGGCCGGCGCAGCTCGCTCTGGCACTGCTCGCCGATCATCTCGGCGACGATGCCGCGGCGCTCAGCCGTTACGAGCGCTTCATGCGCGAGGTGGTGGCGCATCTCGACAATGCCTGGCGCCTCACCTCGGCCGATATCGACGCGGCGCTGCGGTCCCATGGCTAAATCTGCGTCGCGCCGGCGCCCGCGCGCCGAAGAGAATCAAGAGAGCCTCACCGAGCGCGCCTATCGCGAGCTCGAAGAGCGCATCGTCACGTTGCAGCTCGCGCCGGGCGCCGTCGTCACCGAGGCGTCGCTTGCCGCCATGCTCGGCATCGGCCGCACGCCGATCCGCGAAGCGCTGCAGCGTCTGGCGCGCGAGCGGCTCGTCACCATCCTGCCGCGCCGCGGCATCCTCGTCGCCGAGGAGAATCTGACCACCGAGCTGCGCCTTCTCGAGCTGCGCCGCGAGGTCGAGCGCCTGCTGGCACGCTCCGCCGCGCGCCGCGCCGGCGCCGAGCAGCGCCGCCGCTTCGGCGAGATCGCCGCCGGCATGGAGCAGGCGGCGCGCAGCGGCGACGATATCGGCTTCATGCGGCTCGACCGCGACTTCAATTTGCTGATGCTCGACGCGGCGCGCAACGAGTTCGCCGCGGCGGCGATGACGCTGATGCACGGGCTGTCGCGCCGCTTCTGGTACATCCACTACCGCGCCGTCGCCGACCTGCCGCTCGCCGCCCGGCTCCATGCCGAGGTGGCGCGCGCCGTTGCCGCCGGCGATGCCGCAACGGCGGCGAGCGCGTCCGACGGGCTCGTCGACTATATCGAGGCTTTCGCCCGCGCCACCGCGGCGCCGGGCGGCTGAGCGCATCCCGCCTTGCGGCCGGGCCGAAGGTCTGATATATTAGTGATATACATGACCCGGGAGGCGGCGCGATGGCGATGATGGGCAGGCGACAGGCGGCGTTCCGCGCGGATTATCGCGAGCGCATCTCGCCCTGGTATCACGGCTGGGCGCATGTGGCGCTGATCTACGCCATCGGCGGCGGCACGATCTGGTATGCGGCGCAGCATGTCCATGCGCCCAGCGCCGCGGAATGGCTGGTGGTGCCGGCGGTGTTCCTGCTCTGCAACCTCTTCGAATGGTGGATCCACCGGTTCATCATGCACCGGCCGGTGAAAGGCTTCATGGGCATCTACAAGCGCCACACCCTCGCCCATCACCAGTTCTTCACCGACGCCGAGCCGTGCATCGAGGGCAGCCGCGATTTCCGCATCACGTTCTTCCCGCCCTACGCGCTGGTCACCTTCATCGCCATGTCGGCGGCGGGCGCGGCGCTCCTCGGGCTGGTCTGGTCGGCGAATGCCGCATGGCTTCTCATCTGCACGACCGCGGGCGTCTATCTCAATTACGAGCTCTTCCACTGGTGCTGCCATATCCGCGATGACCGCATCGTCCGGCGCATTCCGTTCGTCAACACCATCCGCCGCCACCATATCGCCCATCACAACCAGGCGATCATGATGGAGCGGAACATGAACCTGACCTATCCCATCGCCGACTGGCTGTTCGGCACCAGCGATCTCGATCGTGGCCTCTTGGGCCATATCTTCAACGGTTATGATCGGCGCTTCGTCAAGCACGAGCTGCGCCGGGTCCGCGCCGGCTCGGACGATCCCATGACCGCGCGGGTAAGGGCGTGACATGGCAAAGCTCAAGCGCTCGGCCGCCTCGCTCATCGGCGGCATCGCCGTAGCGGTCGGCGTGCTGCTGCTCTGGCTGCTGCTCGCCGGCAGCCTCGAGCCCGCCAGCATCGCCATCGGCCTCGTCCTCGCCACCGCCGTCGGCGCCTGGGTGCGTCTGGCGGATTTATAATCTCCCCCTCTCCCGCTTGCGGGTCGCTTGCGGGAGAGGGTCGGGGTGAGGGGGCCCGGCGAAGGCTGGCCGGAAACGAGCGGCTCTCGCGGTTGCTGTCGCAACCGCTGCCGGCGCCGCGGACGAGCGCGCTTCGCGCACTCGCCTAGGAACCCCCGGGCAACACCCCTCGTTCCCTTCTAGCAAACGGACGGAGGGCACGAATGCTCTACTGGGCGGTGGTGTTCCTGATCATCGCGGTCATCGCCGGGGTTCTCGGCTTCGGCGGGATCGCCTCGACCGCCGCGGGCATTGCCAAGGTGCTGTTCTTCATCTTCCTGGTCGTGTTCATCGTCGCGCTCGTCATGGGCATGGCGCGCGGGCGCGGGCCGCCTCCGGTCTAGCAAGGCGAACGCGCGACGCGCGTTCGTCCGCGGCGGCGGCAGCGATTGCGCAGCAATCGCGGGAGCCGCACCGTTCGGGCTAGCCTCGGCGGGGAAGCCGGCACCACGCCGCAAGCGAACATCCGACGCCAATCTCACCGCCGCTCGGCGACCGTCTCGATCAGCGCCAGCAGCCCGGCGAGAAGCTGTCGCGGCGAGGGCGGGCAGCCGCGGATATGGAGATCGACCGGGATCACCGCGCCGACGCCGCCGATGACGGCGTAGCTGCCGGCGAAGAGCCCGCCATCGCCGGCGCAATCACCCACCGCCACCACCCATTTGGGATCGGGCGTCGCGGCGTAGGTCCGCTCCAGCGCCGCGCGCATATTGGCCGTCACCGGCCCCGTCACCAGCAGCACATCGGCATGCCGCGGCGAGGCGACGAAGCGCAATCCGAAGCGCTCGAGATCGTAGATCGGGTTGTTGAGCGCGTGGATCTCGAGCTCGCAGCCATTGCACGAGCCGGCGTCGACCTCGCGGATCGACAGGCTGTGGCCGAGCCGTGCCCGCGCTGCTTGCTCCAGCCGCCGTCCGAGTTCGGCAAGCGCCGCTGCTTCCGCCGGCGGCGCCGCGATCGGCAGCGGCTTCGCGATGAGGGTGCGGCCCAGCAGCTTCCACATCAGAGGTCGTGTCCGGAATAGGAGCAGTTGAAGGATTTGTTGCAGAGCGGGAAGTCGGCGACGATGTTGCCCTCGATCGCCGTCTCGAGCAGCGGCCACTGGAACCACGAGGGGTCGCGCAGATGCGCGCGGCGCACGCTGCCATCCTCGGCCAGCGCCACGTAGGCGAGGATGTCGCCGCGGAAGCCTTCGACCAGCGCCATGCCCGCGCCGCCGCCCGGCGCCATCGGCGCGGCGATGGGTCCCGCCGGCAAGTGCGCCAGGATCTGCTCGACCAGGCCGAGGCTCGCCTCGACCTCGCGCGCGCGGATCATCAGCCGGCTGTGTACATCGCCTTCCCGGAGCACCGGCACGGCGAAGTCGAGCGTGTCATAAGGCGGATAACCCGGCGCTTTGCGCGCATCGAAGCCGCGCCCCGAGGCGCGGCCGACGAAGCCGCCCGCGGCGAAGCGCTGCGCCAGCTCGGGCTTCACCACGCCGGTCGACACGGTGCGGTCGAGCAGCGACGGCTTGTTGTCATAGATCGCCATCAGCTCCGCAAAGCGCGGGCGCACCGCCGCCACGAGCGCACGGAGCCGCGCCGCGCCGGCTTCGTCGAGATCGTGGGCGACGCCGCCGGGGACGACGCGGTCCATCATCAGCCGGTGCCCGAAGCAATCGAAAGCGGCCTGCAGAACGCGCTCGCGCAGCACCGTCATATGCGATTGCAGGAAGACGAAGGCGGCGTCGTTGCAGATGGCGCCGATATCGCCGAGGTGATTGGCGATGCGCTCGAGCTCGGCCATGAGCGCGCGCAGCCAGGTCGCGCGCGCCGGCGCGTCGATGCCCAGCGCCGCTTCTGCCGCGCGCGCAAAGGCGAGCGCGAAGCCGACCGTGCTGTCGCCGGAGACGCGCCCCGCGAGCCGCGAAGCCGCGAGCAGCGGCTTTCCCGCCATCAGGCTCTCCGTGCCCTTGTGCACATAGCCCAAGCGCTGCTCCAGCCGCACCACGGCTTCGCCATTGCAGTGGAAGCGGAAATGACCGGGCTCGATGATCCCCGCATGGACCGGCCCGACCGGGATCTGGTGCACGCCTTCGCCTTTGACCGGCAAGAACGCGTATTGCGTTGGCGCGCGCGGCGCGCCGCCGCGGTCCGGCCACTGGCCGTGATCGAGCCAGGCACGCCCGTCGGGAATGCCGTCGGCGCTGAGGCCGAACAGATCCTGCGCCGCGCGCTCCAGCCGCAGCGCGCCCGGCCGGACGCCGGCGAGCGATGGGAAGCCGCCTTCGGGGCAGGCGAGCGAGGCGGTGGCCACAGCATCGCCGGGCGCCGTGGCGAACGCGGCAAATACCTCGCCGGGCTCTGCCCAGAGCCCGAGCAAGTTCCAATCGGCGATGGTGAGATGCGTTGCAAGATCGAGCCATTGCTCGCGGTTGAGGCGCCAATGCGGCCAGGGACGCTGCGGCCGCGCGCGCCCGCGGGCGAGGAAATCGAGGAGATCGCTGCGCTTGCTCATCCGAGCAGCCGCGCCACCGTGTTGAACCAGGCGACGAGCGGGCCCGGCAGATAGATGCCGGCGCAGAGCACCAGGGCGAAATGGAGGAACAGCGGCAGCAGCGCCGCCGAGCTCGCCTTGCCGCCGCCGTCGCCCGCGCCGAAGGCAAGGCCCTGGAGGCGCAGCATCAGCGCGCCGAAGCCGACCAGCAGGCCCGCCAGCAGCAACAGCGCCAGCAGCGGCGCGCGCGCGAAGCTGGTGGTAAGCACCAGGAACTCGCTGGTGAAGACGCCGAAGGGCGGCAGCCCGGCGATGGCGATGACGCCGATGACGAGGGCCCAGCCGAGCAGCGGCTGGCTTTCGGTGAGGCCGCGGATCTCGGCGATCTTCTGCGTGCCTTTGACCTGCGAGATATGGCCGACGGCGAAGAAGATCGCCGATTTCGTCAGGCTGTGCATCGTCATGTGCAGCAGCCCGGCGAAATTGGCGAGGCTGCCGCCCATGCCGAAGGCGAAGGTGATGATGCCCATATGCTCGATCGAGGAATAGGCGAAGAGGCGTTTGATGTCGCGCCGGCGATAGAGCATGAAGCTCGCCAGCAGCAGCGAGGCGAGGCCCATGGTGATCATCAGCGGGCCCGGCGCCACCGCTTCGGCATTGCCGGCGAGCAGCATCTTGTAGCGCAGCACGACATAGAGCGCGACGTTGAGCAGGAGCCCCGACAGCACCGCCGAGATCGGCGTCGGGCC
>Ga0335076_10002357_pt1 | contig 18742 bp, 16 predicted proteins | sample Lox_Sample_25_FD_206717 | JGI IMG/M metagenome (GOLD analysis project Ga0335076, IMG submission 206717) | Soil microbial communities from Loxahatchee National Wildlife Refuge, Florida, United States - Lox_Sample_2.5 | ecosystem: Environmental > Terrestrial > Soil > Wetlands | place: USA...
GCCCTACCGACGGACGGAAACTCGTTTGTCAGTTTGCTTGGGCCTTTGCCAAGAATGAAAACAGGGCGCGAAGGCTCGCGCCCTGTCTCAATCATGGTTCTGAATATGGCGTCGGTACCGCTAGATGTGGCAGTCGGTCGCGCCGCGCTTTTCCAAGTATCGCTGGTGGTATTCCTCAGCAGGCCAGAACGGACCAGCCGATGTAATTTCCGTGGCGATAGGATGCCGGAACTTGCCGCTGGCATCGAGCGCGGCCTTGGATTTTTTCGCGGCAGCTTCTTGCTCAGGCGAAAGATAGAAAATGGCCGTCCGGTATTGCTTGCCGAAGTCGGGCCCTTGCCGGTTCACCTGCGTAGGATCGTGGACGGACCAGAATACATCCAGCAATTGGTCGTAACTGACCTTCGCGGGATCGTAGGTAACTTGCACCACTTCGGCGTGCCCGGTCGTATCGGTGCACACTTCCCGATACGTGGGACTTTCGGTGTGGCCGCCGGAGTAGCCGGAGACGACATCGATGACACCAGGAACACGGCGAAACTTGGCTTCAACTCCCCAGAAGCAGCCCGCACCAAACATGGCAGTTTCAGACATGCGATTCTCCCTTCGTCTTTTGGGTTTATGGGATTTTACGCAGATTAGATGCGCGATGGTTCGACGGGGGTGCGGGGGACGCAAGAACGGTGGAAGTGGGTTCATCGTTCCGCCAAAGCCTACTGGGAGTATGGCCACTACGAGGCTTTCTTATGGGCCGAGGGCTTAGCCGCGCCGATTTCCGCAAGTTTCTGTTGGGCCGGACTTTTGTAGGGACTATCGACCGAAGCAGCTTCCGTGAACGCTTTCGTGGCGTCCGCGTTGCGCTTCAAATTCAAATAAGCGAAGCCAAGGCGGTATTCGTTTCGGGCGTACAGGGCCGCATTAGATTTCAGGAGTGGCGCGGCCTTATTGAGGTTGTCAGCGGCGACCGCGTTTTGCTTCTTCTGAAGATTGATCTGGCCAAGGGTGCTGAGCGCCAGCCCTTTCTGGATGGAAGATTCCTGCTTCCATTGGTCATCGGTCATGTTATCGGGTTTCTTTGCGGTGTCCGCCAAGGATGCTGCTCTCTTGGCGTACGCATCGGCTTTGTCGAGCTGGTCGCCTTTCTCTGCGTAATCATCGGCTAATAGCAGGAGCATGCCGATGTTGTTCGGGTCCTTTTGCAGCGCAGCGTTCGCGATTTCCTGCATTTTCGGCCGATTTTGCGCCTGCTGGTAAGAAGATGCCGCGAGGGTGAGCGCCTGCTCCCCTTCTGGCGTATCGGGATACATTCGAGCGAAACGTTGGAAGTAGTCGGCGCGCTTGGCGGGATCCGTAGCGCGATAGGCGCCCCCAAGGAGCGACTGGCGCACATAGTCCTGGTCGTCTTTCAGCGATGCAATTCGATCGGCTTTGTTGCGATTCCATTCCTCGGCATCGGCGCCCGCGGATGCCGCAGCATTCTTGTAGTTCTGAACAATGGAGTTGGCCTTTTCGCCGTACTGGTAGAGCTTGTCGATGTCGCCCTTTTCGTTCGCGGCACGGACCATATTGATGGCATTGGTATAGTTGTTCGGGTCGGCGGCAAAAAGCTTGTCGCCGTATTCGAAGACCTTGTCGTATTGCTTGGCGTTTAAGTAGTAGTTGACGTACTGTTCGTCGGCTATGATCTGGAAATCATCATCCGCGTGAGCTTTGGCAAATTCGTCAATGAGCGGGAGCTTCTGGGAAGGATCGGCGGCGTTGATCGCGGCGAGTTGGCGGTCTGCTTCCGATCCGGCGGGAATCGTAACGTTTTTGCCGAGTTGCGCAAGACAGACGGGTGCGAGCGACGAAACAAGGAACAACAGGACAGTAAGAATCCGTAGAAACGACATACTTACCTCCCAAATGGTGTGGAACCGCGGAGCGAGGAATCCGTACGTCAAAATCTTAGTGCGGAGCAGGACCATGTGCAATGATTTTGCAGCCGTGCCCGCGTAATTTGACCTGGCGCGGGTAACAGCGAGATTATTAGGGGTTTGGAACAGCAGCAGCGAACTAACCTGGGATTCGGTGACCGCTGGGTGCGTAAATCGGGAAGCGAGGATGAATATGAGGAAGCCAGTTAGGGTGGCGTTACTCGCGTGGGTGGTGGTGTTGGCTAGCGCGACCATGCTGCGCGCAGACGAACCGTACGCGCGAACGAAGGATTACGACCTGCAGCACTCCAAGGTCGTGCTGCGGTTTGATCTCGACAATAAGAAGGTCATCGGAGACGTAACCCACACGCTGAGCCCGGTGCGGGAAGGAGTGGATGAGGTTTCCTTCGATTCGGTTGGTCTACAAATCCAGAGCGTGAAGGTAAACAAAAGCAACGCCAAATTCTCCACCACGGACAAAAAACTGATTGTGGATTTGCCGAAGGCGGCAAAGATCGGCGAAAAATACGAAATCGAGATCAACTACGAGGGCAAGCCGACCAAAGGTCTATATTTTATTTTGCCCGACAAGGATTATCCGAACCGTCCGAAGCAAGTATGGACGCAAGGCGAGTCCGAGGATACTCGATACTATCTGCCTACCTATGATTACCCGAACGACCGGCTGACTACGGAAACGATCGTAACCGTACCCTCGGATTGGCTTACCGTAGCCAATGGGAAACTGATCAGCACAAAAGACGTTGGCAATGGCATGAAGACGTGGACATGGCAGGAATCGGTACCAAGCTCCACCTATTTGTTCACCGTGGTCGCAGGCGAATTTGTCGAAGTGAAGGATACCTGGCGCAATAAGCCGGTGACCTACTATGCACCAAAGGATCGGGGAGACCGCCTTGCGCCAAACTATAACCGCACGCCAGCAATGATCGAACTGTTCAGCCAGAAATTGGGCGTGGATTATCCATGGGAAAAGTACGCCCAGAGCATGGTAGAAGATTTTGTGGCGGGCGGCATGGAGAATTCCAGTGCGACCACCAATACCGCCAGTTCTTTGCGAAGCCCAAAACTTGTGCCGGAATATCCCACCGATGAGGACGGCCTGATCTCTCATGAACTCGGACACCAGTGGTTCGGCGATTTGGTAACCACGAAAGACTGGGGAAATATCTGGCTGAACGAGGGTTTTGCTACGTTTATGGAAACGATCTGGATAGAGGCGCATTACGGCAAGGACGAAGCAGACTTGGATCGTTGGAGAGCGGCGAAAGGTTGGTTCCAGCAAAGAAACCTGTATGGCAAGCCCATCGTGCGTCATGACTTCGACGATTCGAGCGAATTCGATGGCAATGCGTACACCAAGGGTGGCTGGGTGCTATACATGCTGCGGCACCAACTGGGCGAAGACGCGTTTTATGCGGGGCTGAAGCACTACCTCGAAGTAAACCGCGGCAAAAACGTGATGACCTCGGACCTGATCAAAGCAATCGAAGAGGCGACCCACACGAACGTCGATCAATTCTTCGATCAGTGGGTATATGGAGCGGGCGCGCCGAAATTCGAGGTGAGCTATACCTACGACGAGAGCAAGAAAGAAGTGGCGCTCACGGTCAAACAGACACAAAAGGTCGAAGGGCGAGTCGGACTGTTCCGGGTGCCCCTAGATGTGGAAATTACCAATGGAACCGGGCCGAAGCTGTATCCCATCGTTGTCTCTAAAGCAGAAGAGACCTTCACCCTGCCATCGCTGTCCGCGCCCCAGATGGTGCTCTTTGATAAAGGCGGCCAAGTCCTGAAGTCCACGGAGTTCAAGAAGGACAAGAAGGAGCTGCTGTATCAACTGAAGAATGCCACCGAATTGGCGGACCGCGCCGATGCGGCAGTAGCGTTAGGCAAGCTCAAGGACGATCAAGAGGCAACAAACGCTCTAGGAGAGGCGTTGCGAACAGACAAAGCGCGCGGGGTGCGCGAAGTGGCTGCGGAATCGTTGGGCGATCAGAACAGCACCGCGGCCGCCAAGACGTTGCTCGGCGCGCTGGATGATGCCAAGGAAGCTGAGCTCCGTTCCGCGATCGTACAGTCGCTCGGGTCGTTTAAAGAGACGCCAGAGATTACCGCGAAGTTGGAATCGATTGCCAAAGAGGATAGCTGCTACCGGGCGCGAGCCGCGGCGCTCACCGCCATCGGGAAAATGAAAACTCCCAAAGCGTATGACATCTTGACAGTCGCAGTAAACGGCGATTCTCCCGATAACGTTCTGCGAAATGCGGCATTGCGCGCGTTTGGACCGCTAGGTGACGACAAGGCTGTTCCGCTGCTGCGTGAATGGGCTGCACCAGGCAAGGAGATTCCCTCAAGGCAGGCAGCCATCAGCAGCTTGGCAAGACTGGACAAGACCAACAAGGAAATCACAAACCAAATCGCCGGATATTTGAGTGAACCACATTTCCCGGTTCGCATCGCCTCCGTATTTGCCCTGGGCTCGCGCGGCGACGCTTCCGCCATACCAGCGATGGAGGCGCTGTTGAAGAGCAATGATTTGAGCATCGAAATGACGCCAATGATCAAGACGCAGATCGAACGGTTGAAAAACCCCGAGAAGGGCGGCCCAGGTGGACGCAGGGGAATGGGCGAAGAAGCGCCAGAACCAATGGTCAAGGGCGGAGACGATCAGCGCCTGAGTCATTTGGAAACCCTAGTCGAGGAAATGAACGAGCGACTAAAGACCATCGAAGCGCGGTTGCCGCCTGCTCCGACAGCAAAACCTTGAGCAACGGTGGGCAGTAGCTCGCTACTGAGATAGCAGGATGCGCAAGTCGCGCAGGTTGTTGCCGGTGGGACCGGTAACTATCGCGTCCTCGAGTTTTGCGAAAAACGAATAGGCGTCGCTGTCGCGGAACGCATCGCGCGGATTTAATCCGGCCGAAATAGCGCGATCGAGGGTATCGCCGTCGGCCACGGCTCCTGCGGCATGACTATTACCGTCGATTCCGTCGGTCCCCGCACTGAGAACTGTGATCTTACGGCCAGCGATTTTCTCTACACAGGCCAATATGAACGCCGAGTTTCTTCCGCCGATTCCCTTCCCAGTAACCGGTGAGCTTACTTCCCCATCCGCAATCACCGCCACCCGCTGCTCAGGGTTTTCCAATTGCCACTTCTCCAACTGCGCCAACAGGTCAGCTGCGGCTCGTTCCACCGGATAATCGTCCGTGGAATTGTCACAGAAACTGAGGTAGCCGTGAGCCTCGGCCGCGTGGTGAGCGGCGTGAAAAAGGTCCTCCATTCCGAGCAGCAGTTCGAAGTGTGCATTGGCAAAGGCGGGATGGCCGGGCTTCGGCGATTCCGGCATGAGGCCGGCATCCAGCCAGGTCTGCAGCGAAGCGGGGCAGTGCCGCGATAGGTCATACTCCTGGAAAATGCGCTGAACGTCTGCGACCGTGGTAGGATCCGGCAGCGTAGGTCCGGAAGCGAGCGCGGCTTCTTTGCCCACAGGAACATCGGTAACCGCGAGGGTCACTTTTTGCGCGTCGCCTGCGGCCAGAGCCAGGCGCCCTCCTTTCACCGCGGACAGGTGACGGCGCACTGTGTTCATTGCGTCGATAGGCGCACCACAGGTGACCAATGCTCGATGAACAGCTTGAACGTCCTGCAATGTGAGCGAAGCTTCAAGCGGAAGTTCGGAAAGCGCAGAGCCTCCACCAGAGAGTAGAAAAAACACCAAAGTCTTGGAATCGCAGGAGCGCAGAAGCTGAAGGATCGCGTGCGCGGCACGCACACTGTCCTCGTTCGGAATCGGGTGCCCTCCCTTGAAGTACCTGAGCGCGGGATGGGCGACGCTGGAAGTCGTGGGCGCGACCACAATACCTTCGAAACGCAAGTGCGCAGGAAAAAGAGCAGTCAGCCCGCTCACCATGGAATGGGCTGCCTTGCCTATGGCGATGAGAACAAAACGCGAGATGTCGCGCAAATCCATCGTGGCACACGGGAGAAGTAGCCGCGAGTGGTCCAGCGCGAGTTTGCGCTCTATGGTGGCGGGAATGTCAATCGTGGCGAGCGTATTTTGGAATATTGCACGGGCGACCTGCTTTGTGGACAGCATGATTCAACCACCGGGCTTAGCGCTTCTTGAAAATATCGGGATTGAGCATGTTCGGCGGACGTTGCCCTTTGAAGAGTGCAACGACGTTGTTCGCAGCCATCGTGGCCATTTTCGAACGCGTCTCCAAGGAGGCGGACGCAAGATGCGGGGCGAGAACTACGTTGGGACGCTTCAGGCCGGGATGAATGAACGGCTCATTTTCATACACGTCGAGAGCGGCGCCCGCGATTTTCTTGTTTTCCAACGCGGCCACCAGCGCGGCTTCGTCGACCACTGGCCCGCGCGAGGTATTGATCAGGAAGGCAGTCGGCTTCATGCGAAAAAATTTCGGCGCATCGAAGAGGGCACGAGTCTCCGCAAGCAGCGGAACATGAAGACTGATAAAGTCGGATTCCGCGAGCAGTGTGTTCATGTCGCGAAATTCGGCGTTGACCGATTTTTCCGTCTCCTCCGAAGCGCGGACCGCATCCGTGTAAATGACCTTCATCTGAAATCCCGACGCGCGGCGAGCCACGGCCCGGCCGATACGCCCAAATCCCACAATACCAAGCGTTTTGCCCCACACATCCGCTCCGCAGAGTTGGTCCAAATTCCACCCTTTCCAGTTCCCGGAACGGGCGAGACCCTCGCCTTCGCCAAGCCGCCGCGCAACCGCAAGGAGAAGCGTCCAGGCAAAATCGGCAGTAGTTTCATCCAAAACGCCGGGTGTATTGGTGGCCACCACGCCGCGTTTGGTGCAGGCGTCGAGCTCGATATTATCGAAGCCCACCGCGACATTGGACACGATACGCAGCTTGGGTGCGGCGCGGAGAAGTTCATCGTTGATTTTTTCGGTCAGTAAACAAATGAGTCCTTCCCGATCTTTTACCCGTCGAAGAAGTTCTGGGCGCGGAGGACGATCTGCGTCGGTCCAATACTGGATATCGCAGTTGGAATCTAGAATTTCTCTGGCTTCTTCGAACAACGGGTGGGTCGCAAAGACCTTCGGTTTCGGCATTCGTTAGCCTCGAGATTTTGCTGGAACTCTACACTAACACAGCTTACAGCCGAATCCGCTCGGCCGCTTGCTATGCCGCGAAAACCACGACTATAGTGAAGTTGTGAACCGGCCGAATGCATCAGCCCATCCCGCCCTGCATCGCGAGTTGAAATCGCTCCTGGGTAGCAACAATGTTCTGGATCAACCCGAAGACCTGTTGCTCTATGAATTTGACGGATCCGTCGAGAAGGGCCGCCCCGATCTGATCGTTTTTCCTCACACGACGGCGCAGGTCGCCCAAATCGTTAAGCTGGCGGCGCGTTTTGAGACTCCTATTGTCGGACGCGGCGCGGGCACAGGTTTATCGGGAGGAGCTTTGGCGCGCGGTGGCGGAGTCATGATTGTCTTTGCGCGCATGAACAGAATTGTGGAAATTGATGTGCCGAATCTTCGGGCCGTAGTGCAACCGGGCGTGGTCAACCTGGACATCACCCGGGCTGTGGAACACGCTGGGCTGTACTTTGCGCCGGATCCTTCCAGCGCGAAATCCTGCACCATCGGCGGGAATGTCGCGGAAAACGCCGGAGGGCCGCACACGTTAGCCTACGGAGTAACTACGAACCACGTCACCGCACTGGAGTTGGTGATGCCAGACGGAGGCATCGTCCGGGTGGGTAGCAAGCACGGCGATGTTTGTGGCTACGACTTGTGTGGCTTATTCGTGGGTAGCGAAGGCACGCTGGCCTTGGTCACGGAAGTTACCGTGAAGCTCTCGCGTAAGCCCGAAGCGGTGAAAACCTTCCTGGCTATCTTCGAAACCATCGAGGACGCTTCGCAAGCTGTTGTAGAAATTACCGCGAATGGGATTATTCCCGCGGCGTGCGAGATGATGGATGGCTGGACCTTGCAAGCCGTAGAGGATTACGTGCACGCTGGGTATCCCCGTGACAGCGGAGCCGTTCTGCTTATTGAACTGGAAGGCTTAACGGAAGCCGTGGAAGCGCAAGCGGCAGCCGTCCAGACCGTCTCTCGAAATTGCCGGGCGCGTGAAGTGCGAATCGCAAGAGACAGCCGCGAAAGGGATCTCCTTTGGAAAGGCAGAAAGAATGCGTTCGGCGCCATGGGGCGGCTGGCGCCCAGCAACTATGTACTCGACGGAGTGATTCCGCGATCGAAATTGCCCCAGGCATTGGTGCGCATCAAGGAAATTGGGCAGAGATACGGATTTAATATCGGCAACATTTTCCATGCGGGCGACGGGAATCTGCATCCCATCGTATTGTACGACCCTCGAGATGCGAAACAGTTCGAAAATGCCATTGCAGCTTCGCGCGAGATTATCGGCGCTTGCGTGGATATGGGAGGGGCGCTAACAGGTGAACACGGCGTGGGAATGGAGAAGAACGAGTTGATGGGCTTATTGTTCGGCGACGGAGATTTTGCGTTAATGCGGCGAGTGCATGACGCGTTCAATCCGGATTCTTCGTTGAATCCGGGAAAGGTTTTTCCTCTGAGCAAGGGATGCGGCGAGATTCGGATCAAAACCAAAGAAGCCGTGGGCAAACGGTCATGACCGCAACAGCGGATGTGGCGAGTCGCTTGACCGAACTGCTTGGATCGCACCGGGTGATCAACGCTGCCGATGAATTAGCGGCATACACCATCGATGAACTGACGCCGCGTGCGATAGCGTGTCCAGCCAACGCCCAGGAAGTTGCAGAAGTGGTGCGCTTCGCAATCCGTGAAAAGCTTGCGATTTTGCCCCTGGGCTCCCGAAGTAAATGCGACATGGGAATGGCGCCCCAACGATATGACATTGCACTGGACATGACCAGTCTGCGCGACGTTGCCCATTACGACGCAGGAGACTTGACGCTCAGCGTCGACGCGGGGATTTCTTTGCGCGAGCTGGACGCGTGTTTGAGGCAAAAAGGCCAATTCTTGCCGTTGGCCGTGCCTTGCTTCGAAACTTCCACTGTCGGCGGCGCCATCGCGTCGGGAATCGATTCAGCGCTGCGCGCGCGCTATGGGACAGCACGCGATTTTCTGATTGGCGCTGAATTCGTGGACGGCACAGGAAATCTCTGCAAGAGCGGCGGTCGCGTGGTCAAGAACGTCACCGGATACGACCTGCATAAACTGCTCATTGGATCGCTGGGTACGCTGGGAGTCATCACTCGCCTGAATTTTCGGACCTTTCCTCTGCCTGCAGCATACGGCGGCCATGTAGCTCAGTTCGCAACGATTGATGCCGCGATGGAGTTTCGAAATCGAGTTGAGAGCATTGGCCTGCCAGTATCGGATCTCGAAATACTCAGCCCTAATGTGGTGGCGATAGTCCGCGCGATTCTGCGGCGCGATGAACATCTCGTGCCGACGGAATTGAACGACTCGAAATGGATCACCTACAGCACGTTCGAAGGCAACGACGCGCTGGCCCGACGAATAGCCGGAGAGTTGGAACGAATGGCTAACGCCTCTGCTGCCGTGAGCTATAGAAAGTTGAAGGAGGACGAGGACAATGTGCTTGGCGGTATGTTGCGGGAAGCGTTCGAGTGGCTGAGATGGGCATCACCTGCAAATCTGATCTGGCGTTTCAGCATGACCGGAATGAAGGCTCAGATGCTGAATACCCTCGATACCATCGCCGAATCCGTTCGCGTGCGTTCGGGTTTGCTGGTGCGTCCGTGCGGTGTCGTCTATTTTGCCCTGCTCGCTGACAGTGACGACGAAGAAAGCGTTGGACGCCTGGCGCGGATTATCCTGGATGTAAAGCGATTGATACGAATCGAGCAGGGCTGTTCAACGCTATTGCACGTGCCCACCGCAATCAAGACGATCGCGGCAGAAGCGACTCAGCCCGCTAGTGATACACCGTTGCACCAACGCGTGAAACAAGCCTTCGACCCGGAAAATGTCTTTGCTCCGGGCCGAATCGTCGGAGGAATTTAGGTTGCGCGCGGCCGATGTAATTCCTGGTGTTCAGCCCATTTATGAGGATTATGCCCGGTGTGTCCATTGCGGGCTGTGCCTGAATCATTGCCCGACCTATCGATTGTGGCAATTGGAATCAGATTCGCCGCGCGGGCGAATTCGGCAGATGATCCTGGTGAATGAGGGGCAACTTCCGCTTTCGACTGGCTTTGTCGATCACATTGATAAATGCCTGGATTGCCGGTCGTGTGAGACGGCTTGCCCGTCCGGCGTGGAATACGGGAAATTGGTGGAGCATGCGCGGGCTCGCATTGAAAACGAATATCGCCGCCCGTGGCGGTCGCGAGCGGGACGAGCTTTTGTCTTTAGATCCTTGCTTCCTTTTCCCGAGCGAATCTCCGCTATCGCCAAGCTGCTGCGTTTTTATCAGCGCTCCGGTTTGCAGAGCCTCGCGAGGAAATCGCGAATTCTGAGCATGCTGGGCCTGGCGGAGCGCGAGAGTTTACTGCCGGGGATTGATGCTCGGTTCTTCTTCGAAGAATTAGGCAAGACTTTCCCTGCGCGTGGCCCTCGCAAGGCGCGGGTCGCTTTTTTTGCGGGATGCATTGCGAATGTAACCTTCAGCAGCCTGAATGAGGCGACGATTCGGGTACTGACCGCGAACGGATGTGAAGTCGTGGTGCCCGAAAGACAGTTGTGCTGTGGAGCGCTGGCGGCGCACGCTGGAGTCCGGGAGGCGGCGCGACAGTTGGCCCGACAAAATATGGAAGCGTTTCGAACCGCCGAGTTTGACGCGATTGTTACGAATGCGGCGGGATGCGGTTCAACCCTGAAGGAATATGATTACCTGTTTGCCCCTAATGAGCCGGAATATTCGAAAGCAGTGGAATTTAGAAACGAAGTCCGGGATGTCACCGAGTTTTTGGCAGACCTGGGATTGTCTGCGAAACTGAACCCGCTGAATGCGCACGTGACCTACCAGGATTCGTGCCACCTGCTCCATGGCCAGAAAGTACGAGATGCGCCGCGAGATTTGTTGCGGGCGATTCCCGGCGTGGAATTTGTGGAGTTGCCCTACTCCGACATCTGCTGCGGATCTGCCGGCGTTTACAACGTGACGCAAACCGAAGCGTCCCTGGATTTGCTGAAGGAAAAAATGGAGCACGCGAAGGGCACGGGAGCGCAGATTATTGCAACAGCAAACCCCGGCTGTTTGTTGCAATTGCGGGCGGGCGCGAAAATGCACGGAACAGGGCAGGAAGTCCTGCATGTGGTGGAACTATTGGACCGCGCGTTGGAGTGAACACGTCACAGGTTCAACGTTCGCCGAGCAGGTAGCGGGATCCATCCGGTCCGATGACCACGGAGTGAAGCGTGTTGGCGGGGACATCGAAGCGATCGCCGGCATGATAAAGGTGCGATACCCCATGCATCGTGATGGTAATTTCGCCCTTCAAGATAATATTCGCGGTGGCAAAAGGATTGGCGTGGTCGGGATAGTGTTTGCCGGCCGGGTCTTCTCCAACGTACGTGCGGGTATAGCCCTCGCCGCGAAGTTGCGCTGCTAGCTCTTGGTCGTTCATGCGGGTTCAGCGCTCGCCGATAAGATAGCGGCAGCCGCATGCGCCCATCACCGCCGAATGACGGGTATTGGCCGGAACATCGCAGCGCTCGCCGACATGATAACTCGCCGTTTTGCCATCCACCGTCAGCGTCATTTCTCCACTCAGAATGATGTGGGCCGTCTCCGTAGGATGAGTATGATTCCCGTATCGCGCGTGCGCCCCGTCCTCCCACACGTAAACGCGAGAGAAGCCTTCGCGCCGGAGTTGCTCGCTGAGCGTGGCTTCGTCGTTCATGCCTGACGATTTTAGCGCGGTCTACCCTTTCAGGAAAACCAGTTCAGACACGACAACGCCCTCCCTGCAGAAATGGGGGTTGCTGCAGAAAGGGCGTGCCGTCTTCAGGAGAGAAGATCGATGTAGCTACTCCGCGGGCGGGGGAGCCAAACCATCCGGTGGTACCGGTGGCCGGCCACGTTCCTGACGAACAAGACCGCGCGGCGTGTTCTGCTTCACGGTATAGTCCGAAGGAACCGTGAACAAAGACGCGGCAGGCTCAGTCCGCTGAATACCGGTTAACGTGTAAATGGTCTGGCCAAGGCGTGGATCGTCACGAACGATCTTCACCATGGTTTGCAGATCTGGGGAATACCACTGCTCATTGACGATATTGATTGGGTTGCTGTTTCCGATCTGACCTGCCGGGATAGTACGCGTGTAACGGGTGCCTTGAGCGTTTATGCCATTAATATTTTGTGTACCGAGGTCTTCTTTCTTCAGCGTACCGTTGGCGATCTCCTGCTGGAAATGCTGTTCAAACCGGCTCTGCAAATTTTCAGCATTCGCGGGCTTTTTATTGTGGCGGCCGGGCATCTGATCCGCCGTTTTTGTGTCGGCGTGCAGAATATACATGGTTCCTGCAACCGGATCATGAATGCTGACAATCGTGCGCGGTTGCCCGGAAGCGGCAAGCGGACCGACTCCCGTGAAGGTAGTTTCCCGACGGGTACGACCCTGACTGTCTCGGTAAACGTTGGATTGAATCTTGCGGTCGATGACATTGCCATCCGCCAAGGTCTGCTTGGTTTCGGTCACCGCAACCGCACTGTAAGGCGCTCCCGTGACGACTTTGCCCGGATGCATCTCGCCGAATCCAAGAATCTCTACTCGCGGGCCGACAGGACCGCCCATGACATCGTCAGGCGGTGGCGGAGGTGGCGGCGCCGACGGTTCCTGAGCGGACAGCGAGAACGCGCTCATCAGCAGCGCTCCCGTCGCCAACAGATAAAATCGTTTGCTTTTCATCGAACTTTCTCCTCATCTCTCCCGCTCCGCGGCATTTCCGCCGCAAGAAACTCAATTGGCATTGGTCTGCGGCAAACGCACAGCCTGCGGCAAGCCGTCATCCCCGACCAACAGATCCACATTAATCCAATCGCCCGCGTGCTCTTCATTGACCGTCAGACCGAGCGCTCCGAGCGCCGCTCTTTGCATGCGCACATGCACCACGGTGGCGTCTTCTGGAGCCGGGGGCATGCTGTCCGGCAAAAACGTAAAATCGTCAGAAGTCGTTGACGCTAGCAGCACACCGTCGCTATCCGAAGTGCCAGGTTGCTTCCACTCGCCAGCCTGTGTCTCGGGTCCTCGAATGACGCTCGAATGATTGGCAGCAAGATTGGCGCCCACGTTGATGCCCCTATGCAACCGCCAATTGGCCCAGGTAATCGCGAACACAAGTGCCGCCGCAGCGGCTAAACTCCAGCCAAGCACGAAGGCCCGTCGATGAGTTTTCATCGTGGTATGGCGGGTACGAAACTCCTGCCGCAGCCGCATTTCCACGCGAGAAGGGGCCTGAGCTTCGGCAGTTTCGTCACCCAGCACCCGCAAGTCTTCACGCAAAGAAAGCCAATTCCTATGCAGAGCTGCGCAATGCGGACACTCGCGAAGGTGCTCGCGAGCCGCATTTTGAAGCAAGCTCTCCGATGCGCCCGCGCCGAGGTCGAGTCCCGCAATGGCAAATTCTTCACAAGTCATACCAAATCTCCGGCTAAACTCAACGGCGCCCGGCGTTGGCACGCTTCGGAACGTCACGAAGCATTTCCAATTTGGCGAGCAGAAGCGCGCGCCCGCGATGCAAACGGGAACGAATGGTGCCCACAGGGCAATCCAGAGCGCGAGCAGCTTCCTCGTAGCTCATTTCTTCCAATTCACACAAAACTACGGCTTCCCGAAACTCTGCCGGCAAATCCAGCACCGCGGCGCGCACCTGCTCACGCCGCTCGCGAAGCTCAGTCCAACGAGCTGGGGTCATCTCGTCGTGCAGCTGAGGATGGACCTCACGACCAGCATCGGCCGATTCATCCAATGACAGGTCCCTCGGCGTGCGCTCGAGATGTTTCAGAATGCGATTGCGAGCCACACCATACAAAAACGCGCCCAGAGTGCCGCGGCTGGCGTCGTATTTTTGTGGTTCACGCACGAGCATCATAAAAACTTCCTGCACAATTTCTTCCGCCGCCCATGAATTCCCGGTCATCCTTAACGCAAACCGGAATAAGGGCGGCTGGTGCCGGTGATACAACTCCGTGAAGGCGCGTTCGTCACCCTTCGCCGAGCGCCTAAGCAGCGGGTCATCCTTACCGTTTAACTCAATCAGCATCGATCCTGGTACGACGCCTGCTCTCATTGAGTATTCCCTGCCGCCGAGCGAAAAGTTCCCGGATCATTTGGCTTTGACGGGTAGCCAAGTCCTTCTATAGGAACACGAAAGAGCGTCGGAGAGTTTCAGGATTTCTTTGTGGGTGGCTTATTCGGCTCATTGCCCGGCCGGAACAGGTTTGCGGCCATCCGGGTAACCACACGCCGGGGAACGACGCGCTGGGAATGGGCTCCCAGGTAGTTGCGGGCACCGGAAATCACATAACTCTTGCCCGCCATGAGGGCGCGAAGGCCCGTTCTGGCTACCTTTTCGGCCGATTCCTGGTGCCGAATGCTACTCAGGTGCTCCTGCCCCGCCACCTGATGGAATTCCGACTGGGTGGAACCCGGGCACAGTGCGCAGACGCGAATGCCATGCGGTTTCATCTCTTCCGCCAGACCCTCCGCAAACAGCAGGTCGAATGCCTTAGTAGCAGCGTAAGTGCTGATGTACGGCACGGCCTGGAACGCGGCTGTGGAGGCAAGGATCAAAACATCTCCTCGGCCACGCCGGACCATCGCTGGAAGGTACAAACGAGTCATGTGAACAACGGCAGTGCAATTCACCTGGACCATATCGACCAGCCGGGCGCCGTCGATCTCGGTGAGTTCGCCGTATTGCCCAAATCCGGCGTTGTTCACGAGAAGATTAATCTCCAACCCTTTTTCACTCGTGAACGCGAATATTTTTTCGGGACCCTCGGATAGTGCTAGATCAGCGCAAAACACTTCCGTTCGGATGCGATATTGAGCCGATAGCCTTTGAGCAAGTTCCTCAAGCCGCTCACGACGACGCGCCGTAAGCACTAGATGTGTCCCGCCGGCCGCCAGCTCGCTAGCTAGAGCAACGCCGATCCCTGCGCTGGCTCCGGTAATGAGAGCCCACCGGTCCTGCCATTCATTTTTCATGGAGCAATCTTCTCAGGCGGAATCGGTTTTACCAAACTTCATGACCGTGTCTTTCAGACGGTTGCCTTCGTGCTTCATGCGCGCCATTAGCTTTTGCGCCCAGACGAATTCCGCGGCAAGCAGTGTGAGTCCAAGGAAGATCACCAACCATCCAGGCCCGGGGGTAAAGACCATAACAACGCCCACCAGCAACAACGTAAATCCACCCAGAATTTTGAAGAAGCGCCGGACTTGGTCGATCGAACGGAAAATCATAGACCCTCGTGGGCGGAGGGAAAGGGAGACTTTATTTTGAGGGTAGAAGCTTGGTTTAGGCAACTGGCCAACAGGAGCATTGTGGATAACAAGAAAATCAGCATCGAACGGCTCAAAGGTGAGCCGGAGTAGCCGCGAGGAACCGCGAAGCCCTTAGGCCGGGAGCAGGCTTCTGCCTAATTCACAGCTGAGAGAATGGCATCCAGCCGATCGGTAGTGGACTCTACTCGTCCGAGATGCGGGTAGCGCAGCCCACCGTGATAATCCACATGGAAAGTCACAAATTCACGGTTGCGTTTTACCAAGAGCTTGATCGGTCCGGTGTTCTTCTCGGCGGCCAGAATCGCCAAGCGAAGATTGGCCACGCTGAAAGCTTGATCGTTCACCGCTTGTATTTGCATCTCCGGAGTGATTCCCGCTTTGAACGCCGGGCTATCCCAAATAACGCTGCCAATGGTGTTTCCGACCTTGTCGCCGTCGCCTTTCAACCCAAATCCGAGCGAAGTCGCGAAACTCACTCCCCGTGAGGGATCGAGATGTTTCATCCAGTCGGACTCCGCATCGTTGTAGACCAGCCGGTATCCACCATTCGTGATCCCGTTCATGGGAACCTCTGGCGCAACATCGTAAACCCGCGCGCGGAAGAATCCGGCCCAATCGTAGGCCTGCACCGTATTCAGAGCTTTCACCAAATCGTCCAGCGTGTACGTGACAGTCACGTAGCTCCCGTTTTCGATTCCGAAAAACGATTTGGCGAAATCGTCGAGCGACTTTTGCCCGTTGCTGCGCTCCCGAATAATCGTGTCGGCCTCCAGCCAGATCAGGTCCGATTCCGGATAGTAATCGAAGGAACGTTCCCAGCTTGGCCAAGTCTGTGGCGCCGTGAAATGAGCTGTGATGATGGGCTGATTAGTGGTGTCATCCAAAGAGCGCCAGGTGCGTCCCGGGCTCATCTGGAACATCGCGGCAATCTGCGCAATTATATCGCGGGTTTCCTCAGGGCTGCGCAATCCAGATCGTGCCGTTAACACATTGCCGTAATAATCGGTCAAGCCTTCATAAACCCACAAAAGATCATTCTGCATCGGCTCGTTAAAGTTTGCGGTCCACAGATCCGCAGGCCGGCGAAACTTCCCGTTCCAGGAATGCGTATATTCATGGGGCAAAAGCGCTCTGCCGCCAACACCCGCGATCCAGTCCGTAAAATAATTGGAAAGTGTGCCGTCCTCGCTGGACTGGTGGTGTTCCAGTCCCTTGCCGCCGATTTCATCGCTCAACGAAAACAAAAAATGATACTGATCGTAGTGGCGCGAATGGAACACTTTCTGCGCTTGGATCACCAGATTCTTGTGGTACTGCAATTCCTCCGGCGTGATCTCCAGCTGTTCTGGTTTGTCAGCAAAAATATCCAGGTAAACTACGTTCTCGGCATCACTCGAAATGTCCACCCGTTTATAGTTCACGCCCGCGTAGGCCGGTGAATCGATCAACGTGTTCAACGGAACATCCTTGAATTGAACGGTGTTCCCGTTTTGCGATTTCGTTTCAAGCGCGCTGGCGAACTTCCAGCCCTCCGGCAACCGCAACTCCGACGCAACTTGAATCTGCCGCGCGAAGTAACCCGCGGGATACAAAAGCACGCTGTTCCAGGTGAGGTCCGCAAACTTATCGGAGATGCGTCCCTGCTTCGGATCCACTGGTGCCAAGTATTGAAAGTGCAGCTCCAGCGCGCTTGAGCCGCTTGGCACATCCAAGTGGAAAGCCCACATGTTTACACGGTCGCGCACCCAGGGAACGCGTTTGCCATCTGCGGTGACGACAAGCCCAGCCAGATCCGCCACCGGATTCGAAGGCGAGTGCGTCCCTGGCAGCCATTGCGGATACAGCAACGTAATCTGTCCCGATTTTACGGGTATGCTCTCGTGAACATTCAACACCCGCGCATTCACATTAGTTAGATCAACGCGGACTTGAATTGTACCGGCGTAGGGTTGATCAACCGGCGCGACGACTGCTGCGGGCGGGGAAACTGGTTTTGGCCCATTTGTGGTTTGACCGGACGCGAGGTCGCCGAAAACCAGGAAGAATGTGCAAAGACTCAGTGTAGCGACAGCACGGGACGGCAGGCAGCGTGTCATGCGATTCTCCCGGATTCCCGCCAACTGTATATCACAGACGCAGGCAGCCTGGCGCATCGTATTGTGCGCGCTCACTGCGCGAAATCGGTTACCTCTTCATGGCGGAAAAGCACCAGTTATCGCATGTATTTTGGGACCGCAAAAAGAGCTTTTTGAACGCGCACCTGGCGCCGATTCTGCGATAACCGTAACTCGCGGTTCCGTCCGGTCAACTTTGCCTACTGTTGTCCTAATCAGATGCAGTTCTGCATCAGGCTTGCGAGATTTGGCATCGGGCCGCAACGCTGCGTCTAAGCCGTGGCAACCCGTGCATGCTCGGCCGGAACGTAGGGAAACTCGCGCGATGGCTTCGAGGTCACCGATTCTTTACCAATCCCGAGACTAATGGGAGTGTTCGCGGCAAGAGAAAACATCACGTTCGGCGCATTATCCGTCAGCGAACGACCGTTCCAATCGGCAAAACCAAATACCGCCGCTGTTCCAATTTCATAAGGCAGCATGTTCGGGCAAAAGCGGTGTGCCAGTTTCTCGGCGTAGGCTACGGGATCTTCCGCGGTGCCATTGGCGGCAACGGCGCCGGCAATCGCTTTGATCACCGTCTCTCCATGCGTCGCAAAGTCATCCGAGGGGCATCCGGCATTCAAACGGTTGCCCAAATCCTCGTTGTACTGATTGAACAGAGGATGGATCATCGGCAGGCCGACCCGGTTGATCGAGCGCCATCCACCCGCATCCGTAGCGAGCGTCGACACAGCCCAGACTCCCACGCGGCGGTTGCCCCCCGTGCCGGCGAGTAGCTCCTGATCCGGTACCTCCAAAACAATCGAATACACGGTGTGGCCAGCAAACAAGTTCTTCGCGCGGCTAGGGTCCCAGCCCGACAGATTAAGCGTCGTGCCGTCCTGGAAAACGTGGCCAACGGCGTGGAGCACATCTGGCTCAATCCAGAACGGGTCTCCCGCTTTGCCCGCCCAAACCCGCAGACCGACAGGCGTAGTCGTGGTCTCGCCCGTTGTTCCTTGGGCGACCACCACGCCGGGAGCATGGGGATCAACGGCTTCCGGCCCTTTTATGCACCGCACGGTGTATCGTTGGTTTCCATCCTTGTCGCGCTCCTCGAACGTGAATCGGTACGTGAGTTCTTCGATGGCATCGTTGTTCCCATCCACCTTAAATTCGTACATTCCTTCCGGGTCGTCCTCTCCGCACTCGGCATGCCTCCCAACCCC
>Ga0335076_10002358_pt1 | contig 18740 bp, 20 predicted proteins | sample Lox_Sample_25_FD_206717 | JGI IMG/M metagenome (GOLD analysis project Ga0335076, IMG submission 206717) | Soil microbial communities from Loxahatchee National Wildlife Refuge, Florida, United States - Lox_Sample_2.5 | ecosystem: Environmental > Terrestrial > Soil > Wetlands | place: USA...
CCCTGATGTGTCGCATCCGGCTCAGGGCGCGCGCCGATGAGAGCGGAATGATCGGCAGCAGCATAGGCGCGAGCGCAGAACGCGATTCGAATTCGTCAGTGCAATGGAAGCGGCCGTGGCAGCGGAGGCTCGGACCGTGCTGCCGATCCTGGCGGATATTTGTGTGCTGCGGTCTGCGGCGGGGAAGGCGGGAGCTTATCCGCAGCGACCTTGCTATTCGCGGCGACTTTGTTCGCCGAGATTTTATTGAGCACTTCCTGGTCCGTCGCCTGCACCTTGGCGATGTCCAGTGCCATCTGGTCTTGGTTGCTGGATAGCTGCGTGACGGCCTGTTTCAGGGCGACCACATCGGACGCGATCTGCTGCATCTGCTCCAATGTGGGTGACGGAACGGCCGATGGTGCGGACGCAGCTGGGTCGGCAGCGGCTTGAGCGCCGGGCGCCTGTTGCGCCGTCTCCGGTGCGGCCGCCGGCGGTGCGCCTCCTTCAAACCCCGTCGGCTTGGTCCAACCGAGCTGCTGCACCGAGGCGGCAATCAATTGTTGAACCTCCGGCGACCAGCCGAGTCCAGGCGCTTTGGTGGCGACCGTCTGCTTAATCACGTTGCCATAGGATTGCCAGGCCAAGGTCGCGGCGACCCCGATACAAATCGCGATCAGATATCGTGTGAATGCCCGCCGCGCGCGCCGACCTCGCGACGGTCTCTCGACCAGCGGCGGGCCGGCTGAAAACTCGTATTCTGGGAATTCTACCGCGGCGCTTGACACATCGGACTCCTACGCTTGCGCGCCTTGCATTAGCTGCCGCGCAATACAGAGCAGAATGTCCGTCGCAGCCAGCCACCGTCGTTTGACCGGAGTAAGGCAAACCGCGCTGGAGTGGTCCCGCCATGCGCGCTCGGACATCAGATAACTGCGATGTCCTGAGCCGGTTATGCGGGAATGCCGGCATGCGGGATGGAACTGGAACTTTTTGCAAAGCAGCGATGCGGCTGAGCGATGCCGCCGCGGATGCTCGGCCTGAAAATACGCTCAAGCCTGGCATGCAATGGAACGAGGGCAGCACCGTTGCTGCCGAGCGGCGGGAGAGTCGGCGGCCGCTTTCACTCTTTGATCGGCACCAAGCCGACGGTGCGGCCAAGGCGGCTACGGCTGTCGGGCATTGCGCCAAGGCGGACGCCGAACCCGCATAGAGCACGATTCAATTCAGATCATGCGCTAGCTTTTTTGCATTCCGGCGGTTTGCGCGACTTTCGTCCAGCGGGCGATTTCGCTGCGCATGAAGCTTGCGAACTCGTCGGGGCCGGCATCGAGCGGGTCGTCGCCCTGCTTGTGCAGCGCTTCTCTCGCAGCTGGCGTCTGCATCGCCTTACGTGTGGTGGCGGCGAGCTTGTCGACGACGGGCCGCGGCGTGCCGGCGGGCGCGAGCAGGCCGAACCAGAGACTGGCGTCGACGCCAGGTACTCCGGCTTCCGCCATGGTGGGCACATCCGGGAGCGCGCCGGCGCGCTTGCCCGTCGTCGTCGCCAGCGGCAGAAGCTTGCCGGCCGCGATCAGGCCGATGACGGTCGAGGCCGGCGAGAAGGTCATCAACGTGCGACCGGCGACGACGTCCTCGACAGCCTGCGGGCTGCCCTGATAGGGCACTTGCGTCAGCTTGATGCCCGCCTGCTGCGCGAACAACTCGCTGGCAAAATACGGCATGCTGCCGGTGACATTTGAGTCCAGAGCCTGATCCGGCTTCGCCTTGCAAAGGGCGATGAGCTCTTTCATGCTGCGGATATTGCTGGCTGGATTGACGACCAGGATAATCGGCGCATCCTGCAGGAGCGCGACAGGTTCGAAATCCTTTGTCAGATCCAACGCCGTGTTGGGATTGATGATCTGATTGGTGATGATGGACAAGGTCGCCAGAAACACCGTGTAGCCGTCGTTGGGCGCGTGGGCCACATAATCGGCGGCGATGCTCGACCCGGCGCCGGGCTTGTTCTCGACCACGATCTGCTGGCCGAGGAGCGGCGAGGTGGCTTGACTGAGCACCCGAGCGACGACATCGGCGGCCGACCCCGGGGTGAAGCCGATGACGAGGTGGACCGGCCGCGACGGATAGGCGCCTTGCGCCGCGGCGCGGCCCGTGAGCGAGGGCAGCGCGGCTGCGCCCGCTGCCAAATGCAAAAATTTGCGACGTGGAAGTATCACGGTTTCCTCCCAAATTTACTTCCCACACAACGGAAGGCGTCCGAGAGGGCGATTTGTTTTTCAGATTGCTCGCCGCCGCGGGCACTGTCGCCGCCTTCATCAATATAAGGGACATGTCGACACGTCCCGGCGGCGGCTTTTCCATAAACTATACAGGTTGTCGGGGTCCGCGGGAGGGGGCGTAATGTCGCCCGTTAATCCGTGGCGGACAGCTGCGATCTCCGCGTGCATCCCCCGGCACTCAGAGGCGAAGCAGGCTTGGGCGTTTTTGCGCATGCGGCCTAGCCGGTTCTCGATTTCGAAACTCTATTCAGCCGCCTCGGCGACGAGATCGCCGCGCCATGCGCTGATGATCGTGTCGAACTCCGCGTTCAGGCGCTTGAAGCGCATCAGGCGCAGCAGGAGACGCAGCTCGCGCAATACTTCGAGCGAGAGCCGGCTGCCGTAGCCGAGGGCGCTCGCGATCTGAAATGCCCGTCGTTCCTCGCGCCACCAGCGTTCGGCTTTCGCCGTGGCGATCGCAAGATTGCATCCGGCAAGCATTTGCGCGCGGGCGCCAAAGCGTGCGCGGAGGGTGGGGTGATGCGGGCCAAGCCGGCACAGGCGCTCGACGCGAAGCTTGAAATCGTTCGCCGCGGCGGCTTCGCCGAAAGCGGCTTCGATTTGCGCCAGCGCCCGGTCCATCGCGGCGTTGCCGGCTGCCGTCTTGGCCGCGCGGTTTACCGTGGCGGCACGCAAACGTTCAGCGTCACGCTCCGCGCGTGGCCGGTGCGTCATTGTCGAAACCCGGGATTGCTGGTCTACGGCCGATGTAACATTATTGGTGACAAATGTCAATGCAATGTAACTGAAAATAGGACAGACGTTTCATGCGATCGCCTGCGGGGTGACGGCCGGGTGCAGTCGCATTCGAGGGGACGGATTGGATCGGGACGCCGCCTAGAACAGCTTGAGGCAGCACAGCACCTTGCCGACGATCTCGAGCTCCGCCAGCGGCACTTCTTCGGTGGCGTGATTGGGATTGTCGGAAATGATCTTCACCCGTGTCGGCTTGACCGAGCGCAGGAGTTGCAGGCGCTTGACGACGATGCCTTCGAAAGAATCGCGGATGGCGTAGAGCCCGTCGGGCGAGGGGCTTTTGTGGCCGGTATCGACAACGACTCGTTCGCCGGAGAGCACCGTCGGCGCCATGCTGTCGCCGTGGGTGTCGAGCACGACAAGCCCGGATGGCGAGGTGTGCAACTGATCGCGGATAAAGCTCGGCGGGAATACCCAGCCTTCTGATTTCAAGGGGTCGGCATGGCGGCCGTCCTTGCGCACTTCGCGCGCGGGCACGCCGCCGCCACCCAAGCCGGCGCGGGTGTCGAGCTCCGGAATCTGACCGGCGCCGGGGCCAATCGACTCCCGCGGCCCGTCATCGCGCAGCACGTCACTTGATTCGATATGGTCGCCGGTGCCCGGATAGCGGCCCCACAGCAGCATCTGCTCGGGCGTAAAGCCGAGATGGCTGGCGAACGGCTTCAAGTGATCGAGCCGCAGCCTGATCAGACCGTTCTCCAGCCGCGACAATTGCTGCTTGGAGACGCCCGATTTCCGCACCAGCTCGCCGCGACTCATGCCGCGCGCCTCGCGGGCGTAGTAGAGGCCGGTATGCTGTTGCTTGGGTGCTTTGGTCCGCCGGGCCATCCCCGTGGCTCCTGAAGCCGAAGGTGTCACATTTTGTGGCCCCATTGTCACGGATTCGGTGCAGAACGCCTAGCATCCAAAACGGTGACTTGACGGCACCGTTGTCACTGTTTATGTGACAAATCCGGGGTTCGATCACGGGCAAACATCGAAGGGAGCGCCGCCCATGCGCGCGGATTTTTGGACGAGGGAACGCATCGCTACGCTTAAGCGCCTGTGGGCCGAGGACAAGCCCGCCACCGCAATCGCCAAGACGCTCGGCGGCATCTCGCGTTCAGCCGTGCTCGGCAAGATCTTTCGGCTGCGGCTCGACACGACCGGCAAACCAGCGGACAAGACGCGGCAAGGCACGAAATCCGCCAAGCAAAAATCGCGACAAGCGCCGCCGAAGGAACGTCCCGCGCGCCGCCGCGGCGCGGCGGCGGAAACGGCGGCGAAAGCGCCGCGCACCGCCGGACGCAAATCACTCCTTGAACTGACCAACCAGTGTTGCCGCTGGCCGCATGGTCAGCCTGGAACCAGGAGTTTTTTCTTCTGCGGCGCCGCCGGAGCGGATGTCGAGAATGGCCTGCCGTATTGCCCGCAGCATATGCGGCGCGCCTATATCGTACCGCCGGAATATTCCGGCGCGGCGCGTCCCGCCAAACCCTCTCACACCACATCAATCACGCCCTGGCGCTTCGTCTCCAAGGCACGGTCCAAGGCACGGTCCAAGAGCGCCCCGAGGCAGCCGCATGATTTGCGAGGCGCGCCATGACATCACACGGCCGGTCGCCGTCGATCTTTGCTCGTGAAAACGGTCATGACACGCACAGTCTCACCGAACGGGCCGAAGAAGCGGTGCGCGCCGAATTGCGCGGCGATCGGCTCGGCATCCTCGGCGCGCTCGGCGAGGCCGCATCCGTGGCGCTGTCGCGAAATCGCGCGGTGCCGGATCGCTGGTCGTTTTTTCACGTGATGGAACGCATGGAGGAGGGGTTTCGCGTCCTGTCGCGGCTGCCGATGCCGACCCGGCCGCGCGGCTACATCAATTCGATGCCGGTCTATCTCTATGACCGTGGCGATCTCAATGCGCAGCTCGAGACGCATGAGCTCGAGCGCATGGCGCGGATGCGCAATCATGTGCGAATTAGGCCTTCTCCGGCGGAGATCGAGAGGGCCGAGGAAGCCTTGCATTGGCCGTCCGCGCATCTGAGCGGACATGAATTTCATCACCTCGCGCGCGCGGTCAATCTCGGCGCGTTGTGGGCGGCTTTCGACGTCGATGTCGACGAGGCGGTCAGGCGCATCAAGATGACGCGGCGCACCTTCAATGCGCGGATGCTGCAAGGCTACCGCGTGATCGCGCAGGAGCTCGTGCGCTGTCGCGTTCTGGTGCGCTAGTGCATCGCGGCTGCAGGCAACATCTTCCGAGATTGTCATGAACGCCTTGATCGCGGCCTATCGCGAGGGTCTGGCACTTGCTGGCGTCGCCGTGATCAAGGGCCCGGACGGCGTGCATATCAAGACTGTGGCGCAGGACGGCGTACTTGCCTCGGGCGAAAGCCTTGCCTCCGGCGGAAGCCTCGCGGCGCGCTGGTGGTGCCGTCGCGCGGCGCAAGCCGAATATATCGCCGACAGCGCGATGCGCCGGTTTCGTCGCGCGCGCAAGAATTCACCCGATGAATGTTCGCTCGCATGCGAATCAATCACGCGGGCCGCGGAGCGGCTTGCCGTTGAGATCCGCAGCGATGCCGACGTGGATGCGGAGGCGATGCGCGCGATCGCCCGGCTCGACGCGGAAATCGCTACGCAGATGCGGACCGGCGCGCTGAAATCGGTCAACCAGTCCTATCGGCAATATCGGCTCGACGCATCAAGCCGCGGTGAGCGCGTCAAGCCTTACGCGAAATGGCTGGACGGCTACAAGGTCAAGCTCATGCGCGAGATCGCCGCCAATCTGCGGCATCTGTGAAGGCAATGTCCCTCAAATCGGCAACCGTCGCCGCGGCACGCTTGGAGTTCTAAGGAACGAGCAGCGGCGGTGCCTTACGCATCGTGTTTGAGCAGTCGCGCCATTCGCGCGGCGAACAGTCAAACCGCGTGCGAAACGCTTTGTTGAAGTAGGACAGATCGTTGAAGCCCCAGCGATAGGCAATCTCGGAAATGCTGAACGCATTCTGATTCACGTCGCGCAGCGCATTGCGGCACGCGTCGAGGCGGTTGTCCAGTACCCAGCGACCGAAGCTCTTGCCGATCAGCTTGAACCGCGAATGCAGAGTGCGCACCGAGATGCGCACGTGATCGGCGGCGCGCTGTGGCGTCAGTTCGGGGTCGTGCAGGTTCTGCCGGCAATAGGCCAACAACGCTTCGATCTGTAGCTCCGGCTGCAGGCGGCCGGGCTCGACATCGGTGGCGCTGGCCAGCGCCAGGAGGTTACAAAGATTGTCGGTTAGAACGCTAGTTGCGGTATCGCTTTTCACGGCGCCGGTCGTCAGCTCCATGATGTGGCGCCGCGCCAGATCGACGAACGGCGATTTGGCGTCGAGCTTGTGTAGCGGATGGCGCGGCAGCCATGGTGCGCGCTGATCGATCATCGCGCGCGGGATCACTGCGAAAGCCCGGTAGCCTTCGTTGGGCATATCGCAGCGGAATGGCTGGGTACCGTCGGAAATACAAATGTCGTTTGGACTAAAAGTAAACGAAGCGTCGCACTGATGGATCACGCTCAGGCCTTTGACCTGGGCGAACACTGAATAATGATCTGCCGGCGCGGTATCGATGTCGCGGCGTGTGCGCACCACCTGATAGGGGCTCGATTCGGACGTTGCGAAACGCAAGGGCCCGGAGCTGCGCGATGTGATGCGCGCCGAAAAGCGCTCGGGAGTCGCTTCGATCGAAATATTGAAGACCGCGCGGCACACGGCGTCGCGCCAATAGGAAAAGCGCTCGCGCGACCGTGTGTCGTCGGTGGACCAGATATCCACCTTCGCCGACGTGACCTGCTCCGGCCCCCTGAGGCGTCCGGAATTTGCGCTGTCGTCCAAGTTCATTGCGCTCCCAGCCAAGATTTGCGCCGGGCTCCTGATGTAGGTCGCGGGTGATGTACGCGAACCTTTATGCACTGCGGGAACCCCGTCCTACGGCAATACCGCTCAGCTCCGCCAAGGTCAGAAGCATCATGAAATTTGCAGATATTGGTCTTGCGGTATGCGCATTGTTTGGCCTGTCGGCCGGCGTTTTCTGGCTTTCGGTCCGCGGATGGCGGCTTCCCGACTACGAACACCGGCGCAACTGGCGATATTCCCCACTCCGATCGCACCGCTCGCGACCGCGTCAAATGTAAGGCGGCAAAGCGCAGAAGCGCCGCTCCGCCCGCCGCGCCGCCGGGTGCAGGGCTTCAGCAACAAATCGACCTGCGCCGCTCTGCCAAACCGAGGCGCGGAACAATCTGCTTTAGATAAGGAGACTCCCATGGGCCGGATCATCGCCCTTCTTTACGGCATCTTCGCCTACCTGGCTTTCCTGAGTACGGTTCTTTACGCCATCGGCTTCGTCGGCGGCTTCGTCGTGCCTAAGGCGATCGACGACGGCGCGGTCGCTCCAATTGCGCAAGCGCTCGTCATCAATGCCCTGCTGATGTCGCTATTCGCGATTCAGCACAGCGTGATGGCGCGGCCGCGGTTCAAGCAGTGGTGGACGCGCTTCGTGCCGAAGTCGATCGAGCGCACCACTTATGTGCTGTTGGCGAGTCTCGTGCTCTTGCTGCTATTCTGGCAATGGTGTCCGATCCCGGTGGTGGTGTGGCAGATCGAGCAGCCGCAAATCGCGGCCGCCGTCACGGCGCTGTCTTTCCTCGGCTGGCTGATCGCGTTTGGCTCGACGTTTCTGATCAACCATTTCGAGCTGTTCGGCCTGCACCAGGTCGCCAACAATCTCAGCGGCCGGCCGATGCCCACACCGCGCTTTCGCGCGCCGCTGCTCTACGGCTTGGTGCGGCATCCGCTCTATCTCGGCTTCATCATCGCATTCTGGGCGGCGCCGACCATGACATTGGGGCACCTCCTCTTCGCGGTGGTGACGACGGCCTACATCCTCATCGCCATTCAGCTCGAAGAGCGCGATCTGATCGACGCCTTTGGAGATGAATACCGCCTCTACAAGACACGGGTATCGATGCTGGTACCAGGGTCGGTGCCGTGGCGTAAATCGGCTTGAGGTGGAGAACGGCCATGACCCAATCAAAACACAACAGTGCGATCGCACGCACGTGCACTGCGGATCGCGAAGACAGCAATCCGCCGCAGCGCTGTCCGGTGACGGGCCGCCGGTGCGAAGGTGATCTTGCCTATTTGTGCGACGATTATGGCTGCGCCCGCAAAGGCGGCCTGTCCCCGCACTCGGCAGAAAATCTGTGAACATGCCCCATCGACTGAGGATAGAGAGTGATGACATACAAAGGTCAGTGTTTTTGCGGCACCGTACAAATCGAGGTCTTCGGCGCGCCGGCAGCCATGGGCTATTGCCACTGTCGCTCATGCCGATCGTGGTCGGGCGGTCCGGTCAATGCCTTCACGCTTTGGGAGCCGACCGCGGTGAAGGTAACGGCCGGCGCCGATCAGCTCGTCACGTATCAGAAGACGCCACTCAGCCAGCGGAAATCCTGCAGAAAGTGCGGCGGCCACCTGATGACCAATCATCCGCCGCTCAACCTCGTCGACGTTTTCGCGGCAACGCTGCCGACGCTGAGATTTCAGCCGGGCGTCCACGTCAATTATGCAGAGACGGTTTTGCCGATGCGTGACGGCTTGCCCAAGCTGAAAGACTTTCCCAAGGGGTTCGGCGGCTCGGGCGAAACGGTGCCGGAGTAGCGAAGCGCGCGTAAATCGGCTTTTAGTGTTCGCCCATCTTGGGCACAAAGGAAGCAGGCGTGACGAAAATATCCGTCCATCGGTGCATACGGTGCGGTGGGTACATCATTGCGCCGGAGAGTGCCGAGTATCTACCGCCTGATTATGTCCGGAACGTCTGGTTATGCGATTTATGCGGCCATCGGTTCGAACAGCTTTTGTCTTTTCCGTGGGGTTGTGCCGATAACTGCTATGAGGACAGACGAACATTAGCATTGTGATGGTTGCGGCGACTTCGGCGTGATGGCGCGCTAAGGACGGCCTCAGCTGCATTGGTGGAAAACGACACCGGCTTTTTTGCGTGAGTGGGAATAAAACTTGTACAGCGGGATTAGTTCGTTGCGTCCAGCCGAGTCTCTCCTTGGCGGTTGGGCGCGTGTGGCCCCCCGTTCCTCGTCCCCAACGACCCCAAGCGGGGGGCCACTTTGGCCTCAACGGAAACGAACAAAACATCACCTTCGGCCGTAAGGTTGTAGCCAGCTAAAATATTTCCGATGGGCTCGCTCCGCGTTCATGGATTGTGTATGAGGTTTAGCGGAACGCCGAGGACGATCGAGGCGTTATCGCGGTGTCATGCGATGATCGACGAAAAGAAACTCGAAGAGCGCTTGGTCGCGCTCGAAGCGGCCAAATCCTGGAGTCCGCGCGTCGTCTCGCGGCTGGAGATGTTGCTGCGATCGGGTCCGGACGAGGCGCTCTACCGTATCAATCCGATCCAGTTCGCTACGGAGAAATCGATTGCCGAGGCTGAAGCGATCGATCTCTTCCTCCATGCCTGCGTGGTCGGGCTGTTCGACATGGACTGGTTGCTGGTTTGTCCGATGTGCTCCGACGTTGTCGAGAGCTTCCGCAGCCTGCGTAAACTGCACACGCATTTCCACTGCCACCTGTGTCAAAGCGATTATGACGCCGCGCTCGACGATTACATCGCGGTGACGTTTACGGTTTCGCCCGCCGTGCGTAGTATCCGCTTCCATAAACCGGACGCGCTTTCGGCCTGGGATTATGTCTTCCATTATAAAATGACGCCGGGCGGCGTAATGCCCGACGGCGTGCCGTGGAGCGAGACTGCCAAAGGGCTGGTGAGGGCGCTCGCCCGCATAGAGCCGGGTGCTGCGGCCAATCTCGAGGTTGATGCCGCCGAAGGCGCGCTTCTCGGCCAGGATTTCGAAAGCGACGCCCAATTTTTTTTCCCGGTCGCAAGGGAGGCGGCTGTAACGCCGCCCCAAACGCCACCTCATGTGCCGGTCACACTCGACGGCGGCAAATGCGTTCCCGCCACGGCGAACATCGCGCCCGGCAAGATCGTCTTCGAAGTTCGTAACGCCGGCAGGCTGCCGACGGTATTCGGCGTCCTGCAGCTTGCGATGCCGCCGGTTGAGCGCCCGAAGCTTCGCTTCATGCCGGCCTTATCCGGCAAGCGCATCTTGATGACACAAACCTTTCGCGACTTCTTCCGCTCGGAGGTGATCGGCGCCACGGAGGGCATTGCGGTTCTCGACGTGACCCTCGTATTCACCGATCTCAAGGGCTCGACGGCGCTCTACGAGCGGATCGGCGACCTCAACGCCTACATTCAGGTGCAGCGGCACTTCCAGCATCTTCTCGACGCCACCGTGCGGCACAATGGCGCCGTCACCAAGACGATCGGTGACGCCGTGATGGCGGCGTTTTTGACTTCAGCCGACGCGGTGCAGGCGGCGCTTGCTATGCGCGAGGCCGTCGAGCAGCTCAATCGGGACCGCCCGCAGCGTGATTTCATTCTAAAAATCGGCGTGCATCGGGGAGCCTCGATCGCAGTCACGCTCAATGAGCGGCTCGATTATTTTGGCCAGACGGTGAATATCGCGGCGCGGGTGCAAAATCTTGCCGATGGCGACGAGATTTGCATCACCGAAGAAGTCTACAACGCGCCGGCTGTGGCGGAAATCATTGCGCCATACCCGGTGGCAAAGAGCGAGGCGGAACTCAAGGGCGTCAGCAAGGCCATGTCGGTCTATCGTCTGGCCCGAATGGCGTCCTAACGCGTAGTCCAATGTCTCTTGTCGGCACTTCACGGATGTTCAGCCGCGGCCGCTGGACGCCCGCTTAGTTGAACCGAACGGTTATTTCTTCGAGGGGAATGCCGGCTACTGTGGTCGTCCATTGACGAAGAGCGCGGCAAGCCCGGGGCTGACACCGGCTAGACTCCTGCGACTGGCCAGCCGAATATGCCCGCCTCTGCGGATGCATCCGTCCTGCCTTTTGGTTTCCACGGCATGTCAGACCTATCGCTTGACCAGAAGCCGCAAGGCTGGGACGCAGTGGTGCCCGGTTATGAAAAAGCGTTCGAATCCTATGCCGGTCTGTTCGCACAGGAGATGCTGGCGCAGGTGAAGCCTGGCCCGGGACACCGTGTCATCGATATCGGCGCCGGTCCGGGCATTCTAACTATGCTTGCGGCGCCGTCTGGTGCCGACGTGCTGAGCATTGATTTCTCGCCCAACATGGTCGAAAGGCTCCAGCGCCGATTGCACGATGCGGGCGTCGGCAATGCGCGCGCGGAAGTCATGGATGGGCAGGACCTCAAGCTGCCGGACGGCAGCTTCGACATCGCGTTATCGAATTTTGCCGTCATCTTCTTCCCCGAGATCGCGCGGGGCCTTGCGGAAATGCACCGTGTCCTCAAATCCGGCGGCAGGATTGCCGTGTCCGCCTGGAGCGTGCCGGACCGCGTGATGTTCCTACGCGCCCTCATGCGGGCGGTGAAGGCCGCAGTGCCGGATTACGCCCCACCCGCAAAACCTCCGGTGTGGTTGCGTCTGAGCGAAGCGAGCGTGTTACGGCAATATATCGAGCGCGCCGGTTTCCGCCACGTTCGTATCGAGGCCGTCACCCGCGAATGGCGCCTGCCGTCGGCGGTGTGGCTGGCAGAGAACTTCCTGGGAATCTCGCCTGGTCTTTCCTTCATCTTCGACGCGCTCGGTCCGGAGAAGACGCGGCGGGTTCAGGAGATGCTGGTGCAGCAGCTCCAGGACGACTTCAAGGACGCCGATGTGCGTCTGCCTAACGAGGCCCTAATTGCCTTCGCGGAGAAATAGCCTCACGGCGCTGCCGACCTGGATTGCCGGTCTTGGCACATCTGCGACGCGGCGCCGTGTCCAGCCTTTGTCTGAAATGCGCGGCAAAGCAGACGTTGAGTGACTTGATTGAAAGCCTGTTTGCGTTTCATGTTTGCGAATCATGGCCGGGTGCCGCGCCTTCAGCCTGCGGGCGCACCGAAAAACAGCTGCAATCGCAAAAAAATTATTCCCTTATGCGATCAAGGCGTTAGTCACTGAATAAGAGACAGCGCCGCGTCTCGCGGTTTGACGGCCGGCGATTTTCGGCGCATTTCATCGCGCGCATGCGGGCTTTGCAGAACTGCGCCCGCTGCACTCCCAAAGCCTCCCAGCCATTGCAAGTGCCGGCCGCGGCGTCGCTCGAACAGCGACACCGCGGCCGCGCGCGCATGGGGCCGCCGCATCCGTGCGTGCCGGTCCGTGCCGTTGGCCGAGGAAGCGCCTTCCTTTCGCAACATCATGACAAGGTGAGCACGTGAGCACCAAAGGCAAAGTGAAGTTCTTTAACGAGAGCAAGGGTTGGGTTCTGGAGGCCGGTGTCAAATGGGCGGTGACCGCGGCGCTCTCGCATTTTCAATAGCAACCGGATCGCAAAGGGCAGGGCATGCGAAGGCGCAGCCAAATACGGCGTCGAGCGGGGCGAAGGCCCATCATTCGGCGCTGATCGCCATCTGAAGAGGATGAACCGATGTTCGAGGAGCGCGATATCGTGTTTGCAAGCGCCGGCGACGAAAGAGCGCCGCCGGCCGAACGCCAAGCCGCACAAGTGCGGCATTTCCACTTCTTGTAGATCGCGGCATTTCCACCTCGTGTAGAACAATGTCAGAGCCCCGCTCGGCTTCGGCCGGCGGGGCTCTTTTTTTGTTGGCCGCGCCGGTGCGACGGCTGGCGTGCCCAAAATCGCCGCGCGATGCCCGCCGGATGAGCATGCTCTGGCCCGGCCAGGGTCTCGTGCCGAATTCCGCCAGAACGCGCAACCGGTATCATTAGTGAAGCTTCTGTTGGCGATTAGCATTTCTGGGATTGTGTCTGCGGACCTTGCGTCTGAGAAAGCCTGGTCCGATCATTGACAGATGCCAATGAAGGAGGAGCTTCGCCATGGCCAAACTGCGCCACGTCGCATTGATCGTTGAAGATCCCGAAGCGACGGCAAAGTTTTTCGAGAGTGCCTTCGACATGAAGCGGGCCGGCACGGCGCGGCGCGGAATCTATTTGTCGGATGGCATTATCAATGTCGCGCTTCTGAAAAAGGAGAATGAGAAGGAGCGCCTCGGCATCTATCATTTCGGCATGTGGGTCGACGATCTCGATGCCGCCGAGAAGAAGGTGGTCGATGCCGGCGGCGAGTATCTTGCCGGTCGTCCGACCTCGCCCAATTCCTTCTATGAGGCGAAATACCGGGGCCCGGATGGCATCGTGTTCGATCTCACGCACCGGGGTTGGGCCGGCGCGGTCAAGGACGTCGCCGCAAAGTAACGGCGCGCGAGGGTGCAGTGGCGGCGACGAATAAGCCTGTAGTGGTGGTGGGAGCGGGGCCAGTAGGCCTGTGCCTGGCGCTCGCCCTGGCGCAAAGCGAAGTTCCCGTCACTCTTGTCGAGACGATGTCCGACGATAACTTTCTGGACCAGGTGCCGCGCGCCGGAAGCAATCATCCGTCGACGCTCGAGTTCTTCGACAAGATCGGGCTCTACGAGCGCATGCTGCCGCGCGGCATCGTGGCGCCGAGGTTTCAATATTGGGATCGCCAGGACGGCGCCTTGATCGCCGAATTCGATCATACTCACCTTAAAGAGGACACCAAGTTTCCGTTCGTTCTGCAGTGCGAGCGCATCAAGATCATCGAGGAAGCGCTTGAGATGGCGAAGCGGCATCCGCTGGTAAAGGTGCGGATGGCGACGACTTTCACCGGTTTCAGCCAGAGCGGCGATGGCGTTCAGGTTTTCGTGACCAACAGCGACGGCGAGCGCGAAACGCTCCAGGCCAGCTACCTTGCCAGCGCCGAGGGCGCGCGCAGCGTTGCGCGCAAGGAGATGGATATCGAGTTCGAGGGCTTCACTTATCCGGAGCGCACGCTCAACATCGAAGTCGCTTATGATTTCACAAAGCACGGCTTCACCGAACGAAACTATATTTCCGATCCCGTCGAGTATTCCAATCTGTTTCATTGGAAAGGTCCGCCGGACCGCTGGCGCATTCATTTCCCGACCGATCCGAACGAGGACGAAGGGAGCCTCACGCGTTCCGACGCATTGCAGTCACGCCTGAAAAAATTTCTGCCGATCGACGGCGATTACGAGATCTGCGGCTGGAACCTCTATGCGGTGCACCAGCGCGTCGCCAAGAGTTTTCGGGCCGGCCGCGTGATTCTGCTTGGCGACGCCGCGCATGTGAACAGCCCGATCGGCGGCATGGGTCTCAATAGCGGCGTGCATGACGCCTTCAATCTCGCCGACAAGCTGGCGCGCATTTTGCAAGGCACGGCGGATGACGCCGAACTCGATCGCTACGACAGACAGCGTCGTCAGATCGCGATCAAACATACGCAAGCGCAAACCGTGCGCAACAAGCGTTTGTTGGAGGAGCGCGATCCGGCAATCAGAAAGCGCAATCACGAAGAGCTGCGGAGAACGGCCGAGGATCCCGCGCTGGCGCGCAAGTTTCTCTTGCGCACGGCGTTGTTCGACAGCCTGCGTGAGGCCGAACAGATTCAATAGTCGATTAGGCGGATGTGTTCACATCATGGTCCATGCGATCAGGCTCGTCGGCGATTTCAAGATGATCGGCCAAAGCCGGCATCAGCGCGCGCACGCGCGGCACATAGTCGTTTCGCAGCACGCGGCGGCACAGCGCGACGATCTGCGCCGGCAGATCGCCCAATTCGCCGCGGCGGGCGACCAGGACGATGTTGCGGCCGAATCCGGGCTTGGGCAGCATGCGAAGGTCGACCGGGAGATCCGGCGGCACCGCGTGGACGATGTGGGTCGGCGCGGTGATGGCCCAGCCTTGTCCCATGCCGATCATGGCGAACAGATCTTCGGGCGCGTCGAATGTGTGGCCTTGCGGAATGTCGAGGCGCAGCCGGCGCAGGTGCTGCTCGACCATGCGGCCGATTTCGGTGCGCGCCGAATAGCGGATCATCGGCAGGCGGGCCGCCATGTCGCGCAGGCTGTCCTGCCGCGACAATTGGCCGTTCGGCACGATCAAGAGGAATCGTTCGTGAATCAGATCGTGGCGCTCGAGGCCGTCGACGTCCACCAGCGCGTTCGACGAGATCACGAAGTCGACCTCGCGGCGCGGCAGATCGCGCGCATGCTGCACGGCCATGCCGCGCAGGATCGATATCGTCTCGATCGGCAGCTGTTTTTGCACGACCGCGTTGACCAGGGCAGGCGCGAGCGTGCGGGCCAGCGTACCGAACATCGCGATCCGCAAATTGGACAGCGGCTGAGACGTTATCTGGCGCACGTCGGAGCGCAGCCGATCGGCGCGAGCGAGCAGCTCGGCGGCACGATGACGCAGCGCATGCCCGGCGGCCGTGAGCCGGAGCGGACGCGTATCGCGGTCGACCAGCGTCACGCGCATCTCGCTTTCGAGCAGCTTGAGCTGCTGCGAAATCGCCGACTGGGTGATTTTGAGCTGCCGCGCCGCCGTTGTCATGCTGCCGGTGTCGGCCGCCGCGATGAACACTTCGAGCGCGCGCAACAGATCGATGTTTTTTCGCTCCGGCATCGTCGCGCGCCGTCCTTCTATTCGCATCCGATTGCCGGTTGCTCAAAGCCTTTGATTGCTGGGAACCATGCGGCCCTTCGCGCCAGCCTTGCACCGAATGGGGCGCAACGCTAGCCGCGCGGGCCAAAGACGGAGCGTTCAGATGTTGCGGTTGTTCAGGGTTTTGCTCGCGGTCCTGTCGCTCGCCGTGGCGGCTTCGGCGCTGACGATTTCGGGCGCCCGCGCCGATTGGCCGGATCGGCCGCTGCGGCTGATCGTGCCGTTCGGGGCCGGAAGCAGTTCCGACACCATCGCCCGCGTCGTCGCTGCAAAAATGGGCGACCGTCTGGGCCAGCAGATCGCGGTTGAAAACCGGGTCGGCGGCTCGACCGTCATCGGCACGCAGGAAGTGGCGCGGGCGGCGCCCGATGGGTACACGCTCGGGCTTGCCAACACCACCTCGCATGTGGTCAGCGCGGCGCTCAATCCGCACCTGCCGTTCGATCCGCTACATGACTTCATCCCGATCGGCATGATCGGCAGTTCGCCGTTCATGCTGGTCAGTTCGCCGCACGTGCCGGCAACGACCCTGCGGCAATTCGTCGACCTTGCCAAAGCGAAGCCCGGCGCGCTGAGCTATGCCTCGGCGGGGACAGGCACGCTCGCGCATCTTGCCGGCGAACTCTTCAAGCACCAGGCCAATATCGACATCGTCCATGTTCCTTACCACGGCACCGAGCAGTCCCTGCTCGATCTGATGGAGGGCCGCATCGATCTTTCCGTCAGCACCATTCCGCCGACGCTGCCGCAGATCAAGCAGGGGACCGTCCGCGCGCTCGCGGTGATGAGCGACAAGCGCAGCAGCATGCTGCCCGACGTTCCAACGGTGGCCGAAGCCGGAACGCCCGGCTGTGAGGCCGCGCTGTGGACTGCGATTGTGGTTCCGGCGGGCGTTCCCGCAGCCATTGTCGACCGCCTCAGCAAAACACTGATTGCCGTCGTCAACGATCCCGAGGTGCAACATACATTGACGGCGCAGGGCGTCGATCCGTTGCCAGGGCCGCCCGATGTCGTGACCGCGACCATCAGGGCCGGCATTCCGAAGTGGCGGAGTGTCGCGACCAACGCCAATATCGTCCAGGCGCAATGACTGAAACCTACGACGTCACGGTCGAGGACATCGTCTATCTCACCACCCCAACCGGCCCCTTGCTGGCGCGCCTCTACGTTCCCGCCGGCGAGGGGCCGTTTCCGGCCGTGGTGTCGGTTCATGGCGGCCGATGGGTATCGCAATCCCGCCTGACCAACGAGGTGATCGATCGCGCGCTGGCCGAGGCGGGCATTGTCGTCATGGCGGTCGATTTCCGGATGCCGCCTGAAGCGCGCTACCCGCAGCCCGTTGGCGACATCAATTTCGCCGTCCGCTGGCTCAAACGGGAAGCGCAGCGCTTGCATTCCGATCCGGCGCTGGTCGGCGGCATCGGCACGTCAAGCGGCGGCCATCAGATCATGCTCAATGCCCTGCGCTACGACGATCCGCGCTATGCCGCACTCCCGCTGGAGGGCTTTGGCGCCAGCGCCGATCTGGCCTTTGCCGTCGCCTGCTGGCCGGTGCTCGATCCGCTGGCGCGCTACCACATGGCACTGCGCAAGAACATGGAGCTTCATATCCAAAGCCATCACGCCTATTGGCCTGACGAAGCGGCGATGGCGGAGGGTAATCCGCAACTGATCCTGGAGCGCGGCGAAAGCAGGGCACTGCCGCCGCTGCTGCTCATTCAAGGCACGGCCGATACCACCGTCCCGCCCGAAATGACGAGGCGCTTTTTCGAGACTTTTCGCGACAGCGGCGGCAACGCGACCCTCGATTTGTTCGAGGGCAAGCCGCATACGTTCATCACCCACGAGCCGGATGCGACGGAGTCCCGCGCGGCTCGCGCGGGCATCGTCCGTTTTGTGAAGGCGCAGACCAAAGACCCGCGCGCACGCGTTTTCGCGTAGCGGACCTTGCGTCTTTCAGCGATATCGAGGGTTCAATCAAATAAAACGCGTGAGGGCCGATCCGACCCTCACGCGATTTTTGCTCGCCGCAGTTTGCTCAGGCAGCGGCGCTAGCCTTGCCGGCGGCCGGAACCGTGGCAATGGTCTTCAGGATCTGCGAGGCGATCTGGTAGGGGTCGCCTTGCGAGTTCGGCCGGCGATCCTCGAGATAGCCCTTGTAGCCGTTATTGACGAAGCTGTGCGGCACGCGGATCGAGGCGCCGCGATCAGCCACGCCATAGCTGAACCTGTTCCACGGAGCGGTCTCGTGTTTGCCGGTCAGGCGCTTGTCGTTGTCCGGGCCGTAAACGGCGATGTGCGCATCCAGGTTCTTCTCGAATGCCGCCATCAGCGCTTCAAAATACTCTTTGCCGCCGACGGAGCGCATGTACTCGGTCGAGAAATTGGTGTGCATGCCCGAGCCGTTCCAGTCGGTATCGCCGAGCGGCTTGCAGTGCCACTCGATGTCGACGCCGTACTTCTCGCAGTTCCTCATCATGAGGTAGCGGGCCATCCACATCTGGTCGGCGGCGGTCTTCGAGCCCTTGCCGAAGATCTGGAATTCCCACTGGCCTTTCGCCACTTCGGCATTGATGCCTTCGTGGTTGATGCCGGCGGCGAGGCAAAGGTCGAGATGCTCCTCAACCATCTTGCGCGCGAGGTCGCCGACAAATTGGTAGCCAACGCCGGTGTAGTAGGGGCCCTGCGGCGCCGGATACCCGCTCGTCGGGAAGCCGAGCGGGCGGCCATCCTTGTAGAAGAAATATTCCTGCTCGAAGCCGAACCAGGCGCCTTCATCGTCGAGAATGGTGGCGCGCTTGTTGGAGGGATGCGGCGTCTTGGCGTCCGGCATCATCACTTCGCACATGACCAGCGCACCGTTGGTGCGCGCGGCGTCGGGATAAACCGCGACCGGCTTGAGCACGCAGTCGGAGCTTGAGCCTTCCGCCTGCATGGTCGAGCTGCCATCAAACCCCCACAGCGGCAGTTGTTCGAGCGTCGGAAATGAATCGAATTCCTTGATCTGCGTCTTGCCACGCAAACTTGGCACCGGCGTATAGCCGTCGAGCCAAATGTACTCGAGCCTGTATTTTGTCATTACTCTCTCTCTTTTTTCA
>Ga0335076_10002359_pt1 | contig 18740 bp, 10 predicted proteins | sample Lox_Sample_25_FD_206717 | JGI IMG/M metagenome (GOLD analysis project Ga0335076, IMG submission 206717) | Soil microbial communities from Loxahatchee National Wildlife Refuge, Florida, United States - Lox_Sample_2.5 | ecosystem: Environmental > Terrestrial > Soil > Wetlands | place: USA...
CTGGGAGTTGGACTGCTGGGCGCGATCCTGCTCGTCTATTTCTTGATTGTGGTGAATTTCCAGTCGTGGCTGGATCCATTCGTCATCATTACCGCCTTGCCGGGAGCGCTGGCCGGCATCTCGTGGATGCTGCTGCTAACAGGGACGACACTAAATGTCCCATCTCTGACTGGGGCTGTCATGTGTATGGGAGTGGCCACTGCGAATTCGATTCTAATGGTTTCGTTTGCGCGGGACCGCATGGATGCGGGAGTTCCCGCGGTACAAGCCGCACTGGAAGCGGGCTACACGCGTGTTCGTCCTGTGCTTATGACGGCGCTGGCGATGGTGATTGGCATGTTTCCGATGTCGCTGGGCTTGGGTGAAGGGGGCGAGCAAAATGCCCCGTTAGGTCGTGCAGTTATCGGGGGACTGCTTTTCGCCACGCTGGCAACCCTTTTCTTTGTACCTTCTGTATTTGCAATTGTTCACAGCTACAGGGAGCGGCGCGAACAAGCACGGAGTTGAAACGTGTTGTCCAATTCATAAAGGGTCCGTCCAACCATCATGCAAGAGAATGAACAACGGGATTATGCGGAACTGGAGAAACACCGCACACCGCCGCAGGTGACGCCACCTCCGGAACTGCCGGCTGCCCCGCCGCGGAAGGCCATTATCCTCGTGATCCTAGTAGTTGTGGTCCTGCTGCTAAGTGGCGCAGCCAGCATGTTCAGCCGCATCCGTGCCGGCCGGGCGCTTGCGAAGGAGACGGACATTGACGCGGTCGCAACCGTTGTTGTGACGCGACCAATCGCGGAAAAGCCGAACGAGGAACTCATCCTTCCCGGCTCCTTGCAGGCATATGAAGAGTCTCCGATTTACGCGCGTACCAACGGATACTTGCTGCACTGGAACCGCGACATCGGAAGCCGGGTCACCAAGGGTGAACTGCTGGCAGCAATCGATACACCAGAGGTCGATCAGGAGCTATTGCAGGCGCGGGCTGCGCGACAGCAAGCCGCCGCACAATTGGAGCTAGCTCGCATTTCAGCCGAGCGCTATAAAAATCTACGCAAGACAGATGCTGTCTCGCAGCAGGAAACTGACACTCAGACGAGCGGTTATCAACAAGCGGAGGCCAACCTGGCTGCTGCCGATGCAAACGTGCGGCGGCTAGAGGAACTGGAATCCTTCAAGCATGTGTATGCGCCGTTTACCGGCGTTCTGACGCGGCGTAGCGTTGATCCAGGCGCATTGATTAACGCTGGAGGAGCTGGAACGCCGCTCTTTGTCATATCCCGCGTTGATCCGCTTCGCGTGTACGTCAATGTGCCCCAAGCCTACTTCCCCGCAATCAAAGTCGGGATGCCGACCTTCGTCACAGTTCAGGAGCTCCCGGGCCAGACCTTTAAGGCGACGGTTACGCGTACCGCGGATGCCATCGATCCCGCCACACGAACCCTGCTCACTGAAGTCGATGTGCCGAACAAGGACGGGCGTCTTCTACCGGGCTCGTTCGGGGAAGTCCACTTTGCCCCCAAGATCGACGTCGATAAGGTCACAGTGCCGGTCAATGCCATGCTTTTCCGCAAAGAGGGACCGCAGGTTGCTGTCGTTGGCACTGACGGCAAGATCCAACTGCGCCGTATTACGATTGGTCGCGATTACGGAACCTCGCTTGAGGTTCTCGAGGGCGTGACCACGGAGGACCGGATCATCATCAACCCTTCTGACTCGCTTGAGGAAGGCCAGAAAGTGAACGTGGCCGCCGGGGATCAGGCAGGTGCTCATTCATGAGGTGGTGGCTAGCAACGGTAGCGTTTGCCGCCGCTGTATGTCTGGTCGGGTGTGCAGTTGGACCTAAGTATCAGCGGCCACCAGTCCCTTCACCGCCAGCGTGGAAGACCGAGGGCCCGTGGCGCGAAGCGGCGCCAAAGGATGCTATTCCAAAAGGGGCGTGGTGGGAGGTCTTTCACGAGGAAGAGCTTAATCGATACGAAGGGCAATTGCTGGCTGCAAACCAATCGCTGGCTGCGGCTCGAAACCGGCTTGATCAGGCACGCTCACTGGCCAGGGTAGCTTCGGCCGGCCTCTTTCCTACGGTGAATGTCGATCCGAACCTCGCGAGAACCCGATACTCTGGAAATCGACCGCTGACGATCAGCCCCGGAGCAGCAATCACACAAAATCAGTACGAGATCCCTTTCGCATTGAACTACGAGGTCGATCTGTTCGGTCGAGTTCGTAAGAATCTTGAAGCTTCCAACGCAAGCCTGCAAGGCACCGCGGCCGATCTCCAGAATGTCCAACTCGTGCTCACCGCCGAACTCGCCGCCGACTTTTTCAGCCTGAGGGAACTCGACTCTGAAACGCAAGTTGTGCAGGAGTCAGTGAAGATCCAGCAGGAAGGCTTGGTATTGGTTAATTCGCGGCACGAAGGTGGCGTCGCATCGGGACTGGATTTGGCGCAGCAGCAAACGCTATTGGATTCGACAACGACGCAGTTGTATCTGCTGCAGCAACAGCGGGCACAGTTTGAACATGCGATGGCCGTTCTCACGGGAAATCCATCGTCGGCATTCAGCGTCCCGGTTGCTTCTCTTCGCGCATTGCCACCCCCGATTCCCTTGGGTATGCCTTCGGATTTGCTGGAGCGCCGGCCTGATATCGCCACAGCCGAGCGCAGCATGGCACAGCAAAACGCTCTTGTGGGGGTCGCGAAAACATCTTTCTATCCGCAATTCACGATCTCCGGCGGCGGAGGATTTCAAAGTACGGCGCTCAGTTCGCTGATCAATGCGCCCAGCGCATTCTGGTCGCTGGGAGGAGATCTTCTGCAGCCCATCTTCAACGGCGGCCGAAACCGGGCGAATCTGGCTTTTCAAAAAGCCGCCTACGAAGAATCCGTTGCCAACTATCGCGAATCTGTTCTCACTGCATTCCAGCAAGTCGAAGACAGTCTTGCGAGTCTGAATTCACTTTCGCTGGCGGCTGAAAGCCAGACCGCGGCCGTGAAGGATGCCCATCGCGCGCTCGACATCGCCAATGACCGCTATAAAGGCGGCCTCACGACGTTTCTCGACGTCATCACGGCCCAGTCAGTCCTGCTCAGCAACGAACGCCTTTCTACGCAACTGCTCGGCCAGCAGATGGTCGCGTCGGTATACCTGGTAAAAGCGCTAGGTGGAACGTGGAATGCGTCTTCGATCCAGAATGAGCAAGTGCATCCGCAACCTTCGCAAGTGCTACAGCCTTGAAGCGGGCGAGCCAGATACCCGGTGGGAAACGGGCGTCCTAAGTTGTATGGAGCTTCAAGACACTTCGCGAATCGCGGCTCTATAATCGCTCGGCGGATCGGAACTGGCTCAGGACTGCCGTTCCGATCGGCAAGACGAACCACGCAGCGAGAACGTTATGAGAATCACGAGGAGAGCCGCAACTGCGGCGGTCATGGTTGCGTTTATTCCCCTGAGGTTCGGGTTACTACCCTCCGATGCTCAGACCACAACGAAGTCTTACAAGATCGAGGTATCGGGCACGAAGCAATGGGTCGACACGAACGTCGATCTCCGTGGCGGCGCGAAGCTCCGTTTCACCGCGAACGGGCAAATTACGTATCCAACCGATCAATCGCTTGGCGGCAAGTCGCATACAGTCGGGACCTTCGGACCCGATGGTCTCACCCGCGGATTTGCCGATCTCTTGCACGGATACGCTGTCGCGAGCGCAGGACATGGCGCACTGATCGGACGTGTTGGGGACGAGGCCTATGCGCAAGCATTTCTGGTTGGGGCCAGCAAGGATTATGAGGTACCAGTAGCAGGGCGGCTGTTCCTCGGGATCAATCAAAGTGCAAAAGACGCAGCGAATGCTACGGGCAGCTTTCAGGTGACAATCGACATACTCGATGAAGGCTCCGGTGATGCAGGGAACGTCGGAGGACCCACCGAATCGAGGATACCCGGGGTTTCTCATGAACTGTTGGGCAAAATCCCAAGGCGGGTCAACGATCCCGCCAACAATCCCGGAGACATGGTCAACGTCTTACTGATTGGAACCCAGGACCAGGTTGTGCAGGTGTTCACCGCAGCCGGTTGGGTACAAGTGGACAAGAGTGCTCGCGGAACAGCCCTTAATGCTCTGATGCAATCTTTGGAGAAAAAAGACTACCTGACGATGCCGATGAGCAGCTTGTACCTGTTCGGGCGCGAGCAAGACTACGGCTTCGCGCACGCTGAACCAGTGCGGGTGGCGATGTCCCGCAACCATCTCCGCGTCTGGAAGTCTCCCTACGAGGTGGATGGACGACCGCTCTGGTGCGTCGCGGCCACACATGACATTGGCTTTGAACGCGATCAGCGCAACAACGGCGTCACGCACAAGATCGACCCTGCCATCGATGGCGAACGGGAATACGTGAATGGAACGCTTTCCGGAACAGGCCTGGTCGTCGAACGCGATCATGTCACGCCGGCCGATCCGTTGACCACCGCAAAGACGGCCACGGGAGGCGAATTTCACTCCGACGGGCGCATTCTTGTACTCGTGCTAAGAAACACGAGCACGCAGCAGAACTGAGTTCGGACCGAACAAGATTAGTACTGACCAGAGAGGTTGGTATTTGATTCGCGCTCGGACCTAGTTCGCCGTAGATGACAATCTCGGCAGGACTACCTTGGCTACGCAGCCTCGACCTGTGTTTCGATTGCTGATTTCGATCGTTCCCGCATGCGCTTCAGCGATCTGTCGGCAGAGTACCAGTCCTACGCCGCTGCCGTTCGGTTTTGTTGTGTAGAAGGGCGTAAACACATTCGAGGGATTCATCAGCCCGGGACCTTCGTCTTCCACCAGCAACGTGACATGCTTGGTATCGGCGGCCCATCGAACAACCACCGCGCTTGGGTGGCCGTTGGGTGCATGTTTCGAGTCTGAATGGGAGTCTGGTGCCGGCCCAACTTCCAGCACTGCGTCGGTAGCATTTCGTACCAAATTGATGAGCATCTGTTCGAGCTGATCTGGATCCGCCTGGAAAGTTATTTCCGGGCCGGGCTGAATTCCTACCTTAACTCGGGTCTCAAGGCCGGCCACTCGGGCGACTAGCGGAGCCAAAGGAACTTCTTTCAGGACTGGTGTCGGCATCTGGGCTAACCGGCGATAGGCCTCCAGAAAGCGCTGCAACGAAGCCGAGCGCGATTCGATGATCTCTAATCCGCGCTGTAAATCACCGCGGAGATCCGGATTTAACGTGGTGGACGACAGCCGAGAAGAGAGGCTGCCCGCAATCGATTTAATAGGAGCAAGCGAATTGCTGAGTTCGTGCCCCAACACACGGATGAGCCGCTGCCACGCCTTGCGTTCTTCTTCACGCAATGCGCGACTCACATCCGAGAGGACCACGAGAGTGTGAGGCACACCGCGCTGACGGAACGAACTTCTCCGCAAGAGCCACCGCGCCTGCGACTCGCCGAGGCTCAACTCCACCACAGTTTCATTGTCTGCGCTTAAGCATTCCTGCAGTCCGAGATCGCGGGCATTGCGTCCGACCATGCGACTCTTGCTTTGCCGCAAAAGATGCTCGCCGGCAGGATTCACCAGCCGCAATGCCAGAGTTGGATCGAAGGCGAATAAAGGCGCATCGATCTCATCAACAACGCGCTGGAGCAAAGCCGTGGCTTCGATCGTTCGTATCTTTTCCGACGATAGCATGTCGGCCAGGGCGTTAACCTCCAGCGACAGCTCCCCCAGCGCATCCTCGGGCGAGGCGTTGCGCGCCCGGAAGGAATAATCTTCTTCCCGGAGCGATCCAATCACATTGGCGAGAGTCTGCAGCGGCCGGGTGGTTTGCTCCTGCAGCGCAAGGGCGAAGAGCCACCACACAAATAGCTCGGCACCTATCAGGCTGAGCCGCGAAGACAAGCTCCAGGGCTGCATCCAGGCCAGCACGCCGCTTACAAACAGTCCGGGGAGCGCAACCAGAAAGGCGTACAGGCTGACGCGGTTTTCGTAGAGTAGTTTGGTTCGTTTTCGCGGTTGAGAGGGCTTCAGGCCGGAAGAACTAGAGCCCATACTTCTCCATACGTCGATACAGGGCCCCGCGGCTCAGGCCCAAAGCCTCGGCCGCCTGGCTGACGTTGCCCTGATAACGCTGGAGCGCCTTTCGGACCAGCATGGCTTCCACAGCCTCCAGGCTGAGATCTTCCAAATTCTGGCTCTGAGCACGTGGTGAACTCAAGGAAAGATCGGCAGGCTGTATTTCTGACGTTCGAGTCATCAGTACCGCGCGTTCGATCGTGTGTTCCAGCTCGCGCACATTACCCGGCCACGAGTATTGCATCATGAGTTGCAGCGCTGCCGGATCAAAGGTCTGGACGGATCGACGATAGCGGGCCGCATACCGTGCAAGAAAGTGGGCTCCCAGCACAGGAATGTCTTCACGTCGGTCACGCAAGGGCGGTACGCGTATCTCTACCGTGTTCAGGCGAAAGAGAAGATCCTCGCGGAATTGCCCGCTCGCACAAGCGGCAGAGAGATCGGTATTCGTCGCTGAGAGCACACGCACGTTTACCCTTCGTGGCCGAGATGATCCGACTCGTTCGACTTCACCCGATTCAAGCACGCGCAACAGCTTGGCCTGCTGGCGGAGGGGTATGTTCCCGATTTCATCGAGAAAAATAGTGCCACCGTCGGCCAGTTCGAAACGTCCGATGCGATCAGTACGTGCATCGGTGAACGCTCCTTTCACGTGGCCAAACAATTCGCTCTCGAAAACGCCGTCAGGAATCGCTCCAGTATTCACGGCTACAAGGGTTCGCGAGGCGCGCGCAGAGAGAGCGTGCAAAGTCTGCGCCACTACTTCTTTGCCAGTCCCATGCTCGCCGGTGATTAGAACGTTTGCGTCGGAGGGACCGACACGCGACATCGTCTCCAGCACCGGTTGCATCGCCGCAGCCCGTGCCACGAATTCCGGGCGTCCTTCGGCACGCAGTAAGCGATTTTCAGCTTCAAGGCGCGCAGCCTGCTGCAGGGCGCGATGGAGTTCCACCTGAGTACGCAAAATCGATACCAGCCGCTCGTTCTCCCATGGCTTCTGCACGAAATCGCGCGCACCGCGGCGCATGGCCTCAACTGCCAGCTCAACGTTGGCCCACGCAGTCATCACAATCACGGGAACGGTCGAATCGAGAGCCACGATTTCAGACAAGAGATCGAGTCCTTCCTGTCCCGAGGTCGTGTCGCGAGTGTAATTCAGATCAATGAGGACGGCGTCATAGGAATTGCTCTTGATAGCCTCGCGTACCAACACGGGGGACCGGACTTTGTCGACTCGGTATCCATGCGGACGCAGTAAAAAGTCGAGAGCTTCAAGGATGTGCTCCTGATCGTCGGCGGCGAGAATCCGGACTGGAGTTACAGACTCCTGCCGCAAGGTGGAGAGTTCTTCTCCGAATTTGGTCGAGGCTGGCATGACAGATTACGGGGAGTTGCGTGAGACCACTCCGCTGATCGCGTCCTGAATCAGTATGCCATTATGTTCCAAGGTGGCGCCGGTTGCGCGATCTAATTCGACTTTCGCCTTCTGATAGGTGGTCATCGCGCCGACCAGATCCAACTCTGCGAGGGCAAGATCACGCTGCGCCTGAAGGATCTGGTAGCTCGATCCTGCGCCCAACTCCTTTTCCTTCTTGGTGATGTCGAAAGTACGCTGGGCCAGATCCCTGGCTTTGCGTGCCGCTTCCACGCGGGCGCCAGTCTGGTCGAGAGCAAATTGGGCGTTGCGAACTTCGATGCGAACTTGCTTCTTCAGCTGCTCCATGCGCAACTCAGCTTGGCGATACTCCAGTTCGGATCGGTACTGGTCGGCCTTCGCCACACGGTTCCGGATGGGTATGTTCAAGTTCAATCCGACATAGTAGTCGGGAGATGAGTTGTTGAATGCGTTGGTCAAGGCTCCGACGAAATCGCTGGGGACAGTCGACTCACCCTGGCCGGTATTGAGCGGATTTAATGGGCCGCCTAATCCTGATCCGCTGTAGAAACCGATCAGCGAAAGAGAGGGCAGCAATGCGTTGCGAGCCGCCTTCCTGCTGATCTGACGGTTCGTAAGATCAATCGTCGATTCGGCAAGTTCAGGTCTTTGGTTCTGAGCTTCGGAAATCAGATCCTGAATGGGCTGCGCTGCCTCAATCGTAACCGTCTGCATTTGATCGGTTGGAACGACTGGCATCGCCTCAAGCACCGGGTCATCGAGACTCTTGGTGACAGCGTTCTTCATCAAGGTCTCCTGAAGCTCAAGGCTCGTGCGTGCGACGGTCAACTCCTGATAACGCTTCGATACTTCAGCTTCCGCGCGCATGACATCCATCTCGGGGACGCTTTCCAGTTGCAGCTGTTTCTTGGTGTTCTCCAGTGTTTGCTGGGCGAAGTCGTAGGACTGCTCATTTACCTGCGTTTGCTCGTATGCGCTGACCAGATCCCAGTAGATGTTTTCAATCTGGGTGACGGTGGCGATGACCTGGTCTTTGAAAGCTATGTCGGAGATCTTCTTGTTGTTCCTGGCGATGCGGAGGTAACGCAAGTTTGGACCGAATCCGAATCCGGCAAGCAACTCCTGCTGGATCTGAAAGCGAAACGTCGAGCTCAGAGTGGGAGAGAGAAAGAAATCAGGACTGTTCGTAGTCTGCCGAGAGTTGCTAAACGAGAAGTTGACGCTCGTCCCGGTTGCGAATGCCTGGCTGTAATTGGCATTCACTTGTCCCGTGTTTAACTGCAGCGATGGCACACCGTAAATCTGCCGGTTTACAACGGGTGAGGTCTGGTGTTCATCTCCTCCGTTCAGATTTATGAATGGATCGTAAGAAGATACTGCCGTCCCCGTCCCAAGCGTCGATTGCACGAGACCCGAAGCGCCGGCGCCGGCACCACCTGCGCCGCCGGTCGTGCCGCCCGCGCCCGCTCCCGGAGCACCCGTGCCGAAACCGCCAATACCGCCCCCTGGAGTTCCCTGCACCACGCCGGTATTAACGCCGCGGAAGAATCCACCTGCCTGCGTACGCAAAATGTCGGTGTTGGCAATTGGAAGATTGTAGCGGGCGATTGCCAGATCGAGGTTGTCTTCAAGGGCAAGGTCGATGGCATCTTTCAAAGAAATATAAAGCTTGCCGTCACGCACAAGGTGATCGAGACGGGCAGAATTTGTTAGGGCCGGCTCGGGAACGGATTCTGGCATATACGCGGATATTGGATTATGCGATTTTGGCATCTCCAAACTCAGCGTATTTGACCGCTGTACTTCTCCGGAATTGGCGACCGTCGGCGTCTGAGCGCGGGCCGAGATTGTCGTGAGCAGAACGGGGGCAGCCGCGAAAACACTTACAAACTTGAGAAATGGCTTCAAGATACCCGGACCTCCGCTGGCGGAGTAAGTGATGGATTCGCTGTGTCTCCCACCATCCATCCATCCCGCAATTGAATCGTCCGGCTGCCGAAAGCGGCATTCGTCTCAGAGTGCGTGACCTGCACGATGGTGGTGCCGTGCTGATTCAAGTCGCGAAACAACTCCATAATCTCCTTGGCCTGTATCGAATGAAGGTTACCGGTAGGCTCATCTGCGAGCAGCAACGCGGGCTTATGGATCACAGCACGTGCGATCCCCACCAGTTGTTGCTGGCCACCCGAGAGTTGGCTGGGATACAGATCTTTCTTGGCAACAATCTGAAAGCGGTCGAGCGTGTCGGCGACAAGGCCTTGTCGCTCGTGCCGGGGAATATCTTTGTAGGAGAGCGGCAGGTCGATGTTTTCCTGGACGGTGAGATCGTCGAGCAGGTGATAGCTTTGAAAAACCATTCCGACGTTTCGCTTAGCCAAATCTGCACGCTGTTTCCGCTTCATCGCATGCGCGGCCTCATCGCGGAACCAGTACTCCCCTTCCCAGCTGTCGTCGAGAAGTGCAAGAACGTTCAGCAAAGATGACTTCCCCGCCCCAGACGGGCCCATGATGGTGATGAACTCACCCTCACGAATCTCCAGATTGATCCGACGCAGCACCCACCACTGGCCGGCCGGAGTTTTGTAACTGCGTTCCAGATTTTTCAGCTGAATCATGCTGTCTCCAAAGGAATGTGACTACTCATATCTCAAAGCCACCATGGGATCGACCTTCGCCGCCCGTGAGGCCGGCAAAGCGGCGGCGGCGAGAGCAACTGCTGCAATAACGCCGCATACGATCGTGAGAGTGAGAGGATCGCTGCCCGAGACTCCAAACAGCTCATTACGAATTGAACGGGCAAGAAGCAGCGAAAGCGGCAACCCGAGGGCCATTCCGGTGCCCGCCATCCAGAGAACTTCTGTAATTACCATTCGCATGACCGTGCTCCGATCGGCCCCCATGGCGATGCGTATTCCGAATTCGCGAAAACGCTGCGCGGTGGAATAGGCGAGCACTCCGTAAATGCCCATGGCTGCCATCAGGGCGGCGAGCACCCCGAAGCTCGAAGCCAAAAGCGCGATGGCTCGTTCGTTGTTGAGATTCTTGTCCACCTGTTCGTCCATCGTGCGGAACTCATTGAGCACGATTCTTGAATCAAACCCATGCATAAACTGGCGAATTATGTTCTCCGCATCTTCCGGGGCCTGCCAGGTGCGGACGTAGAACGTCATGCCTGACGTGGTCGCGCTCGCATCTTTCACTTGCAGGAAGGGAGTAAAGGCTGTGCGTTGGACAGTTTTTCGGACAGTGGTGTGTTTGGCGTCCCTCACCACACCGACGATTTCGATATCGGGAGTAACGTCGCCCGCGCCCCAGCAAAAGTAGTGGCCGACGGCATTCAGTGGCGTTCCGAAAAACCGGCGCGCAAAGCTCTCATTTACCACGGCGACTTTCGGCGCACCGGCTCGATCCTGGTCTGAAAAGGCACGTCCAGCCAGCAGAGGCAACTGCAGCGCGGAAAAATAATCCGAACTGACTTTGGCCGCCTCCACGTTCATGTCTTCACTGTCGGCGGCACGATACCCAGCAATGGTGATATTGCTGCTGGTGTTGTTGTTGGCAAGCTCAGGATCCGAGGTCGACGCGGCGAAACGGACGCCAGGAAGTCCAGCCAATTGACCCAGGATGCGCTGATAAAGTTCGCGGGTTTGCCCCGGTTCGTAGCCTGCGAGGCGGGGATCGATGCCGAAAGTGACCAGGTTGCTGGTGGTGAAACCGACATCCAGCGTTTTGAGATTGTGTAGAGTTCGAACGAACAAACCCGCGCCAACCAGTAACAAGAGGCTCAGCCCGATCTGAGCGACAACCAGCGAGCGGCGCAATCGCGAGGGACCTTGTGCAAGGGTTGCCATCTGTTGCTTCAGCGCGACAGAGACATCCGGACGCCAGAACTGAAGCGCTGGAGCGGCGCTGAACAGAAGACTAACCAGAAGCGTGAGCGCAAAATTAAAGAAGAGCACCCGCAAATCCGGCGTGGATGAGAAAGCGAGTTCGCCGGCGCTCTGTGACCACAGGATCCATGTGAGCAGATGACAGATGCGCGGCGCCAAAGCAATGCCGATGACTCCGCCGATCGTGCCGAGTAACAGGCCTTCGGTCAGAAGTTGTTGGATCACACGACTTCGTTCCGCACCGAGGGCGTAACGAACTGAAATTTCGCGCGTCCGCGATGCGACCCTCACGAGCAGCAGGCATCCCACGTTTGCACATGCGATGAGCGCCATCAGGCCTGCCATGCCCATCACAAGCAGGAGAGTCGTAGAGCTGCCATCTCCCGACGGCCACACTCCTTTCGACCCATCTCCAAGAAACAGATGCGAGTAGGTAAGGAATTCATCCCGGAACCGCTGTGAACTGTGGCCCATCTCGCTCAATTCCTGGGCTCGGATCGAATGCCATAGAGGATCGATTTCCGACTGAGCCTGTTCACGGGTCATCCCAGGCTTCAACCGTCCAACGATGTTGAGCCACGACGAACGCCGCTCGTCTAGATCGTTCCATCCCGGGGTGATTTGAGGCTTCATCATCATCGGGACAAAGAGTGAGGGGTTATCGCCTGAGACCACGCTGTGAAAGCCGGGAGGGGTGACGCCGACCACTGTGAACGGATGCCCGTTGATCAAGATGCTCTGGTTCAAGATGCGCGGATCGGAACCAAACCGGCGCTGCCAATACGAAAAGCTGAGCACAACCACAGGCGCCGCCTCCTGAGCCACATCTTCCGAGGGCACAAGCAGGCGGCCTAACGCTGGCTGGACACCGAGAACGTCGAAATAGTTACCCGAAACCATCTCTGCATCGGCAAGACCGGGCTCGTTGTGCCACTGCACTCCAACTTGTGTCCAGGCCGTTGTGATCAGTCCATCAAACGCAGAATTGTGGTCGCGCAGATCGCGGTACATCGGATAGGAAAAATACAAAGAGTGATCGGAGCGGCTGTGGGAATACCCGTTGTTGCGTCCGGTAAAACGCAGCAAAACCAAGCGGTTCGCTTCCTTAACAGGCAAACTACGCAATAACGCCTGGTCGAGCAATGTGAAGATCGCGGTGTTTGCGCCAATGCCAAGCGCGAGCGTGATCACCGCCACGCAACTAAAGACAGGAGCTTTAGTCAGAAGCCGCGCCCCGTAGCGAAAATCGTCGAGAATATTTCTCATCGTGATTGGCCTACTCGTATCTCAATGCCACCATGGGCTCGACTTTGGCTGCACGTATTGCCGGAATGGCAGCGGCTGCCAAGCCGACGATCGCAACCGCACAACAAACTAATGCCATCACCTTCAGGTCGCGGGGACCAGTCCCGTAAAGCATGCTTTGCAAGATGGAGGACGATGCCAACGAGGCTGCGGCGCCAATCACGATTCCCACAGCCAACAAAATCGCCGCGTCTCGCAGAACCATGGTGAGCATGTCGCTGCGCCGTGCGCCGAGTGCCATGCGAACCCCGATCTCCCGAATACGTCGCGACACGGAATACATCATCACCCCGTAGAGACCCACGATCGTCAGCACGATCGCGAGGCCGGCGAACGTACCAATCAACGCCATCGCGAAACGTGGCTCGGTGAGTTGCAGGTAGAGCATCTCGTCCATGGTGCGAACCTGTGTGACGGGGATGTCCTTGTCCATGGATGACACAATTCGTTGGACGCTGGCGGCCATGCTGGTCGGGTCTACGCCAGTGCGCACCACGGTGTGGAGGCAACACCACGAATTTAACTGGCTCGATGGCAAATACATGGCCGGTGGCATGTCCCGGTCGGTCGCGCCGAGCCTTATGTCGCTGACGACGCCGATGATTTCGCGCCACGGCGGACCACCGGGCTTTCCGTTTCCCGCTCCGGGCTTCAGCTTCTTGCCAATTACGTCTTCCCCGGGAAAATATTTTTGCGCGAACGCGTGATTGACGATCATCACTTGCGGCGCCTCTTCATCGTCACGATCGGCAAAATCCCGTCCCTCGAGCAATCTCATTTGCATCGCCCTGAAATACTGGGCGGTCACCGGCGTAAGGTCCGCGCTGGGCCGGAGTCCCTCCGGCGTTGGATGCTCCGGATCTTCAAAGCTGATGACTATCCCATCGCTTGACATGGGCAGAATCATTGATCCAGCCGCTGATTCAACCCCGGGTAAGGCACGCAGTTTCTCGAAGTACTCGTGGTAGAACTCGGCATGCCTTGTTTTGTAACGCGCGTCAGGCATATCGAAAAACATCGTAGTCAGATGATGCGGGTTGAACCCTTCGTCGGCATGGACGAGTCGGCTGAAGCTGGTGAAGAGTAGTCCGGCAGCAACGGTAAGAACCAATCCGACTGCGACCTGGGAGACGATCAAGGAAGACCGCAGCCAATCTCGACCTACGATCTCGCCCTTGCCACCCTGGTTGAGGGTGGAAACCAGATCAGTGCGGGAGCCCACCAGGGCGGGAATCACTCCAAAAATCACTCCAGCCGCACACGAAGCAAGAAAAGCGAAAGCGAGCACTCTCAGATCAATCCCGGCATCCGCCGCTCTGGGGACCGTGTCACCGATGAGCGAAAGGATCGCTGGAGTGCAGACATACGCCAGAGCGCAGCCGGCGACTCCTCCGCATATTCCGAGGACAAGACTTTCAGCAAACAGTTGCCGAACAATACGCCGCTTTCCCGCTCCTAATGCGGCTCGCAGAGCGATCTCCCGCTGCCGCTCCCGCATGCGTACCAACAGGAGGTTCGCGATATTCCCGCACGCAACCAATAGAACGAGTGCCACCGAACCGAGCACGACCAGGAGCAGAGTCCGCGTGTCACCAAGCACGGCGTCGATCTCGGGAAGAGCTTGTGCTGAGTCATGCCGCGTATTCGAGTTCGGGTACTCTTTCGCGAGATTCAGAGCGATCGACTTCAGGTCCTGGTCCACATCGGCGACGGTGCGCCCCGGCTTCATGCGACCGAATACCGTCAGGAAGTGCGCCCCGCGATTGTGCATGTTGTTGTGCGTATCGGTCGGATCGTCGTCGATGGCAAGCGTGGTCCAAATGGCGTTGGTCGAACGGCCGACGGGAAACCGAAACTGGGGCGGCATCACGCCGATGACGGTGTAAAGATCACCGCCGAGATGGATCGACTGTCCGACGATTGACTTGTCGGCTCCGAATTGCGACGTCCAAAGCGCGTGGCTGATGATCGCGACCCGGGTCCCTGCTTTTTCTTCTTCCGCGGTGAATCCGCGTCCGAGTTCTGGCTGAATTCCGAGGGCGGGAAGCAAGTCCCACGAAACGATCTCTCCATCCAATTGCATGGGACGCTGCAATCCAGTCAATACAAAAATCGAGTCCCGGTACGAAATCAGGTGTTCGAGCGTGTGGTTTTGCGCGCGCCAATCGAGGAAATCGGGATAGCTGATATTGAAGCCGGAGCTCTCCGGATTGCGCGAGTTGATCGATCTGGCCTCGATCAGCCGCTCCGGATGCAGGTAAGGCAGCGGCCGTAGAATGACCGCATCGACCACGCTGAATACGGCTGTGTTCGCGCCGATCCCCAGAGCCAAAGTAGCCAGAGCAACGGCGGTAAACGCGGGGTTCTTCCGAAGTTGCCGCAGAGCATTGCGTATGTCTTGAAGCAAAGTGTCCATAATCGATACCTACTCGTAACTCAATGCAACCATGGGATCGACTCTCATCGCGCGCCGTGCCGGAAAATAACAAGCCGACAGGCTCACCAGAGCGACCAGTATGGTGACGCTGACGTATGTAAGCGAATCGAGAGCGCTGACTCCGTAGAGCTGTGTCGACAACAACCTTGCCAAAAGAAAAGCTCCCAGCACGCCCAGCCCTATGCCGGAGAGAGAAAATTTTGCGCCTTCTTTCAGCACGAGCAAAAGCACGTCACGGCGTTGAGCACCGAGTGCCATCCTGAGCCCCATTTCCCTCGTGCGCCTCGATACCAGGAAGGAGAGTACCCCGTAAATTCCGATCATCCCGAGGACTAGCGCTGTCCCTGCGAAGATCGCGAACAGCAACGTTGTAGAAGCGGCCGTCGATGCGGCCTCCGAGACTACAGCCCTCATGGATCGAATCTCGCTCACGGGAACATCCGCAATAATTGCCTGCAGAATGTCGCGCAGGTACTTTGTCGAGTCGGGGTTGTTTGAACTCGTGCGGACCGCGATCGTCATTTCAGCTGGAAGTCGTCCATCTTCGAGGGTTGCCAATGGCGTGTATGGAACATAGGAAGTCCCCTTGAAAAAGTCGGGCTCGCTGTTGCGCAGGTCATAGGCGCGCACATCCGCCACAATTCCCACCACGGTGCGCCACTCTCGCTCTCCGACAAACCGGACGTGTTTGCCGACTGCATCTCCGTTGGGCCAGAATCTTCCCGCCGTGGCCGCGCTGATTACGACCACCGGGGGACCTCCGGACTCGTCGGACTGGTTGAACCATCTACCGGACCGCAGAGGGATTCCCATGACCCGAAAGTAGTCTGATGACACGATGTCGAGCCAGAACAAAGGCTCCGTCTCGGTCGACGAAGCAACCGTGAATCCCTCAATTTCGAACGAACGCTTTGCGACTCGACCCCCGAGTGGAAGCGTATTCACCAGTGATGCGCCCCGAATTCCGGGAGAGGATTGAACCCGATCAAGGAGATCCCGATAGAACGCCAGGCACCGCGACTTGTCAGCACAAAACGATTGGTTCGGAGTAATTCGCGCCGTCAGTACCTGTTCTGGGCGGAAGCCTGTATCGACGTGCGACAAGGACCAGAAACTTCGAATCAGCAATCCGGCCGCGATCACCAGCAACACAGAAAGCGCGACTTCGGCAACTGCCAGCGATCCTCGCAGGCGGCGTGACACAGAAATAACCGCACCCCGCGCCACGGAATTCAGAGAGTCAGACAGCGAGAGCCGCGAAGATTGCAGCGCTGGAATTAGACCGAATGCCAAACCGGTAAGGACCGCGAGGCTCGCCGTGAAGAGTAATACGTGCCAGTCGAGGTGGACATCGGGAAGGCGAGGAGTATCCGCGGGGAGCACGGACTTCAGGGTGTTCAATCCTGCTGCCGCCAGAGCCAACCCCAGAATTGCCCCGACTCCAGACAACAGAACGCTCTCCGTCAGAAGTTGCCGCGCCAGGCGTCGTGGCGCCGCGCCCAATGCCGAACGAATGCTCATTTCCTTTTCACGCGTGGCCGCGCGGGAGAGCATCAGGTTCGCCACGTTGGCGCACGCGATCAAGAGGACGAGCGCGACCGATCCCAGCAGCAGCAGCAATCTCGGGCGTACATCAGAGACCATGCCGTTTCGAAGCCCAGTCACATGGACATCTGCGTTCCAACTGGCCGGCATGGTCCAAGGGAAGAGTCCAAAGACATGGGACTGGAACAAGCGGATTTCCGCGGTCGCCTGCGCCATCGTTGTTCCGGGCCGAAGGCGTCCGATCACAGGCATGAAGTCTCCCGCCCAATATGTTGCGGGATTGTTGGGCTGGTTATGGAGTGGAACCCACAGCTGAGTTTTTGCGGACGGGAAACGAAAATCGGGCGGCATAATGCCGACCACCTGCCGTCTGACGCCCTCCAGTTCTATCGCTCTACCGATGATCGTAAGATCGCTATTGAACCGCTCCTGCCATAGCTCATGGCTGAGTACGACGTAACTATCCGCGCCGGGCGCATCTTCGCCGGAAGAAAATGTCCGCCCGAGTTCCGGACGTTCACCAAGGATCGAGAACAGTTCGGCGGAGACCGCAGCCCCCGTCAGCCGGATGGGTTCGCCCGAATGGGTCAAATTGAATTCGTATCCTTCGGCGTACGCGGCAACTTCCATCGAACGTTCTTCCTCACGCATCGCATGGAATGCGCCTTTCGGATAGGTACCGGTCACGCTGACCAATTCGGCCGGACGAGGATACGGAAGTGGCCGGAGCAGAACCCCATTCACCAAGCTGAAGATCGCCGCATTGGCTCCGATCCCGAGAGCCAGAGTAAACGCTGCCACGGCCGTGAAGCCGATGTTGCTGCGTAGTTGGCGCATGCCGAAACGAACATCCTGAAAGAGCCCTGTCATTTCCCTCGTACCTCTTTTACTCGTACCGCAACGCTTCCATGGGATCGACCTGCGCGGCCCGCCGCGCCGGGAGGTAGCTGGCCAGCAGCGCAGAGCCCCCCAAGACAACGGCAACAGCCAAGAGAGTGGTCGCATCCCACGAGCGCACTCCGAATAGCAAGCCGCGGATCAGCGTCGCCGCGCCGATCGAGCACAACAAGCCGATCGTGATTCCGATCCAGGTAAGCCACGCAGCCTCTCGCAAAATGAGTTGATAGACTGATTTGCGTTGCGCACCGAGTGCCATGCGCACGCCGATCTCACGGGTTCTTCGCCCGACCGAGTACGCAATCACCCCATACAGGCCGACCACTCCAAGCAGTAATGCGGCTGTCGCAAACCCTCCTACCAGCCATGCCGACGACCGGTGCAGATAAGCGCTAGGGGATTGGTTGATTTTCGAAATCATCGTCATTTCGTTCATGACTCCAATGGCGGGATCGATTCCACGAATCGCGGCCACCATGGTCGGTAGCAGCGCGGCTTCCGACCGTGAAGTCCGGACCAGCACATAAAAGTCGGTGTCGGCATTTTGGGCGAACGGATAGTACACCGCCGGCCAAATCTCAGCGTCGAGCGGCCCATCCCGGACATCGTCAACGACTCCGACCACCTGGGTGAGAGAATCAGGAGAAAGGTTCGTGTTCCCGATCATTTTTCCGATTGGATCTTCGTTGGGAAAGTACTTCCTGACTAAAGCCTGATTGATGATGACCACCTTGTGACGCGAAGCGTCATCCGACTCAGTGAAAAATCTCCCTTCGATCAATCTGGCGCGGAGTGTACTGAAGAGAGCCGGGCTGATGTCCCGCTCGTTTACCTCGTTGTGCTCCCCGTTGTAGGGATGACCTGCAATCCGGATCCAAGTGGTATTTCCGTTAATGCTGACTGGCAGCACGGAAGTGAGTCCTGCCGACTGCACCCCTGGCAAATTCGACAAACGATCCAGGATCTTCCGCGATGCTTCGACCTGCTGCGCATCTTTCTCATATGCAACTGGAGACAAGTGCAATTCAACCGTAGCGAGATGCTCAGGCTGGAATCCGACTTCCACGTGCAGCAACCGGTATAAGCTTTTCCCCAACAATCCGGCGCCGACGAGCAGTACCACGGCCACGGCCAGTTCAACCACGACCAGGTTCGCGCCGAACCTGCGCCACAAAGTCCCGGCGTATCCGCGCGCACCTTC
>Ga0335076_10002360_pt1 | contig 18738 bp, 12 predicted proteins | sample Lox_Sample_25_FD_206717 | JGI IMG/M metagenome (GOLD analysis project Ga0335076, IMG submission 206717) | Soil microbial communities from Loxahatchee National Wildlife Refuge, Florida, United States - Lox_Sample_2.5 | ecosystem: Environmental > Terrestrial > Soil > Wetlands | place: USA...
GTGTTTGGCGCGGGCGGCACCATCGCGCTGCTGAATCGGAATCACAATCGCGTTTACATTGTGGTTTACACCAACGACGACAAGGGATCGTACGATCCAGAAATGAATTCACAGCGATTGGCACAGATTCGTCGCACGGAGCAGGAGGTCTCCGAAGGATTACTGGGCACACCGAAGCAAAACATCCTGTGGATGGGTTACGACGACGGGATGCTGGAGTACGCGGCGCAACCGAAGCTCACCGAGGAAGCTACCGCGATTATTCGTCGAATCCGGCCGGACGTTTTGCTGAGTGTCGATCCTGGAGAGTGGTACGAACGCTGGCACAAAAGCGATCACCGCATGGCGGCGTTCAATACCATCGATGCAGTCCGCGCGGCAGAATTCTGGTTATATTTTCCAAATCAGAAGCTTCAGCTGGGTCTCCAGCCGTACAAGGTGCCGGAAATGTATTTTTTCTATCCTTCTCCGCAGGAAGCGAACTATTTTGTGAATGTAGATGGGGTTGTGGATTTGAAGCTAGAAGCTGCCTTGAAACAGGTCAGCCAGTTTGAACCAGCGGTGAACAAGTATCGGCCGGATTGGGACGCGAAGGATTTTGCAAAGGCGAAAGAACAATTGCGCGCTGACCAACTCCACAAGGACGGTCATTATGTCGAAGCGTTTCGATACGCCACCGGCTTCAATCAGTTTTAATCCCTTCGAAAACGGGATGAGGAGTTAGCAATGGCAGAACTGGCGGTGAATGGCGGTAGCAAGTCCAAACGGAAGCCGTTTCCCGTTTGGCCGCACTACGATGATTCGGAGCGCAAAGCATTACAAGAGGTGCTCGACAGCGGGATATGGTGGCGAACACCCGGCACACGTACGCTGGCATTCGAGCAGGACTTCGCGGCATTTCACGGGGCCAAACACGGATTGGCGGTCACGAACGGAACCGCCGCGCTGGAAGTGACTATGTCGGCGCTCGGCATTGGTGCGGGCGATGAAGTCATCATTCCGGATTATACGTTTGTCGCTACCGCAAGTGCCGTCCTTTACGCTGGGGCGATGCCGGTAACCGTGGACGTTTCCGGTGAAACATTTTGTATTGATCCCAAACTTGCCGAGGCCGCTATCACTCCACGCACCAAAGCGATCATCGCCGTACACATGGGTGGCCATCCCGCCGACCTTGACGCGCTTGGAGGACTCGCGAAAAAGAAGGGCATTGCCCTGGTAGAGGACAGTTCCCACGCGCATGCGACAGAGTGGCGAGGCAAACGAATCGGAGCGCATGGCGTAGCCGGCACGTTCAGCTTCCAGGCCAGCAAGTTGATGACTGCCGGCGAAGGCGGAATCATCATTTCCAACGACGACATATTCGAAAAACAGGCGCGCAGCGTTCACGATTGCGGCCGTATGCCGGGTCAGTGGTTCTACAGCCACTACATTAACGGCTCAAACTATCGTTTGAGTGAGTGGCAAGGCGCCGTGCTCAGCGTCCAGCTGAAGCGCCTGGACGAGCAAACGCAGCGCCGTCATCGCAACGCACGGCGTCTGGATCAACTGCTTTCGCAAGTCCCGGGAATCACTCCGCAAAAACTCGATCCCCGCTGCACACGAAACGGCCATTATGCGTACATCTTTCACGTGAATTCGAAGGAGTTTGCGGGTGCCAGCATTGATAAACTGATTCAGGCTATGAACGCCGAGGGCATTCCCAACCAAGCCAGCTATCCACCGGTTCACGCGTTGGATGTCTTTCAGAATCGCGAGTACCGCAAGCGCCTATGTGGTTCGCAAGCCAGTGAGCCGCATTCTTTTCTCAAGGCAAATTACCCGAATACTCACAGCGCTGCGTTCGAGACGATTTGGATTCCGCAGCCCGCGTTGCTTGGGGATGAAGAGGATATGCACGAAATTGCCGGGGCCTGGCGCAAGATTCAGAGGTTTGCCAAAGAACTGGTTTGAATCCTCTAATGGCTCTGTAACGAATCCGGCGAGCTTTTCGGTGGAAAGCAAAGCCTCAATCGCTTCTTGACCACACTGTCATTATTGACAGTTTCTTGAAGCCGAGTCTTTGCCTATACTTCTCTCCATTCGGGCATGCGCAATCGGCGATGCCGCAGGGTTATGGAACGCGGTTGTTGAGGTTCACTTTCGAGTAATCCTGCGTAGAAAGTTTTGCTGCGGTAGCTAAATCGATTTACTGGTTTTGAGCTCAGCAAAGCGGCCGGGGTCTCTTGGGCGGAGATATCCCGGACTACGCAGGATTGCCCGGCAGTGGGCCTTTTTGTTTGGAGCTTGACGCAAGAATCGCTGTTAGGAAAGTTCTTCGGATTCCTGCGTGACGATGTGAACGTCCACTGGTGGCGATTCCCTCAAAAATCGGTGCACCACCGACAAATACAGGTACTTGCGCCAATCGCGAATTGGGGCTCGCCCAAAGATGACCTGGGTCACGTGCTTGCTGCGCACAAACTCCGCAATGGTGTCCGCCACGCTTTGTCCTTTCAATTTCACAACCTGCGCGCCCAAGTTTTCGGCGAATCGCAGATTCGCTTCCAGAATCCTGGGATTCTCGGGCCGTGGAACCAGTTCGCGTTGAACATGCAGGACAAATAGTTCCGCGTCCATTCTTCGTGCCATGCGCGCAGCGCGGGCGATCAAGTATTGCCCGGCCGGGCTGCCGGATACGCACACGGCGATGCGTTCGCGGACACCCCAGTTCTGGCGGATGTCCTTCGCATCCATGTAGGATTCCAAGCTCCGATCCACTTGTTCGGCGACCTGGCGGAGCGCCAGTTCGCGCAGGGCGATCAGGTTGCCGCGCCGAAAGAAATTCTTCAGGGACTGCTCCACTTTTTCCTGGCTGTACACATCCCCGCGTTTCATACGGTTGTGCAGCGCTTCGGGAGTCAGATCAATCATCAGCGTTTCTGAGGCAGAAAGGGGTACCCAGTCGGGCACTGTTTCGCGCACGGTCACTCCAGTGATCGCTCTAACCGTGGGAGCAAGACTCTCGATGTGCTGAATATTCAGCGTCGAAATCACATCGATTTTTGCGGCCAGCAATTCCTGCACGTCTTCGTAACGTTTGCGGTGCTTGCTCCCGGGTATGTTTGTGTGTGCCAGCTCGTCGACAAGGACCACTTCCGGTCTGCGCTCGAGAATCGCGTCTACGTCCATTTCCTCGAATAGTGTTCCCTTGTAGTCCAGTTCTTTGCGCTTGACTGTCTCGAGCTGATTGGCTAGTTCCTGAACGCCCTTGCGGCCGTGCGTTTCCACGATGCCGATGACTATGTCCTCGCCGCGACTTTTCCTGCGCAGGGCCTCACTCAGCATGGTGTAGGTCTTTCCCACACCTGGCGCATAGCCGAGAAACAGTTTGAAAATGCCCCGCGACCTGGGCGCAGGCGACGCAACTTCCAGCCATTCCTCGGGTTTCTTTGGCAAGAGCGGTTTCTCTCCCCACGGTCAAACGCTGAGTTACAATACAGGCATGTCGCGCTTGGTCGCGGGCCGCGGGATCGGCTTTGTTGTCGCCGCCATCCTGCTAGCTTTCATTACGCTAGGGTATAGCAGAATCCTCCACGTCAATCAGACCACCGTGGCGCTGTCGTTTCTTCTGGCGATTTTAGCAGTTTCCGCGGTCTGGGGCATGGTGGTCTCGGTGGCCATGTCCGTCACGGCCATGCTGTTGTTCAACTACTTCTTCCTTCCTCCCATCGGGACATTTACCATTGCTGACCCGCAAAATTGGGTAGCGCTGTTTGCGTTCCTGTTGACGTCCATTATGGGCAGCCAGCTGTCGGCGCGCATTCGCAAAGAGGCCGATGCGTCTAACAGCCGGAGGCGCGAGGTGGAGCGGCTTTACCGGTTCAGCCAGAAGTTGCTTGGGGAAGGCAACGTGATTCAGCTCATGAACGCCATCCCGAATTTTCTGGTGGATTGTTTCGAAGCGGGCGCCGCGGAGCTGTTTCTTCCCCAGAAAGAAAAATACTATCGTTCTGGTTTTGGCGCAGCCCAGCTCGACGAAGAACAGATGAAAACCGCGTTTTTGCGCGATGAAACCGTCTCCGATAATACCCAGGCGGTATACTTCCTTCCGGTGCGGCTGGGCGTAAGACCGATCGGCAGTTTGGGTATTTCCGGCGCGCGGCTGTCTCGGCAGACTCTCGAGGCGATCAGTTCATTGGTAGCCATCGGCATCGAGCGCGCCCGCGCGATCGAACAAATCGGCGAAACAGAAGCTGAGCGCCAGGGCGAGCGCCTGAAATCCGCGTTGCTGGATTCCATCGCGCATGATTTTCGTACTCCCTTGACCGCCATCAAGGCGGCGGCTACGGACCTGCTCAGTTCCGATACAAATGAGCCGCAGCAGCGGCACGAGTTGCTGACGATCATCAATGAAGAATGCGATCGCCTGAACCGGCTGGTCGAGGAAGCTGCCGAAATGGCGCGACTTGAAGCGGGAGAAATCCAGCTTCATTTGGAACCGGTGGCCGTCTCTGCCATCGTTGAGGGCGCACTCCAGCGCATGAAGAAGTCCCTGGGCGACCGCCACATGGTTCTTCATCTGCCCGACGACTTGCCGCCAGTTCGTGCGGATCTGGTGCGAACGGAAGACATTCTCCTGCAACTGATCGACAATGCGCATCTTTACTCACCTAAGGACCAACCGGTGATCATCTCGGCAGAGGCGAACGGGGATTCAGTCACGATCAGCGTGGCAGATCATGGTCCGGGAATCGATTCTTTCGAACAGGGACTCATCTTTGATAAGTTCTACCGCGGCAGGGATCAGCGTTATCAGGTGCGCGGCACGGGCATGGGGTTGCCCATAGCCAAGGCGATCGTGAATGCTCATGGCGGGTCCATCGCCGTCACCAGCCAATTGGGCAGTGGTTCGGTGTTTTCCTTCACCTTGCCTGTGGCGCACGTGGGAGGGAATGGCCGGTGAGTTCGGCGAATATTCTCGTGGTAGATGACGAGCCGCAGATTCGCCGTGTTTTGCGCTCCACGCTTTCCTTTCGCGGCTACACCATCAGCGAAGTGTCGAGTGGCGAAGAGGCGGTTGAATTGGCCTCCAAGCTCAAACCCGATCTGATCCTTTTGGATGTGAATCTGCCTGGTATGAGCGGCATCGAGACCTGCCGGGAGATCCGCCGCACCAGTGATGCTCCGATCATCATGCTCACCGTGCGAAGCGCCGAGCGCGACAAAGTCGTCGCCCTGGATGCCGGAGCAGATGATTATGTGACCAAGCCTTTTGGCATCGAGGAACTACTTGCCCGCATCCGCGCGTCTCTCCGGCGTCATCCCTCGGTAGACGCGCTTCCGCCGTTTGTTTCGAAGGAATTCACGGTTGATTTCGAATCGCGCCGGGTTGTCGTCAGCGGGGAAGAAGTCCATCTTGCCCCCAAAGAGTTTGAGGTACTTCGGCATTTAATCGCCAATCAGGGTAAGCCGGTGACGCATCGCCGCCTGCTTCAGATTGTCTGGGGACCTGAATACGGCGATGAGACAGAAAACTTGCGCGTGGTGATCAATCAGCTTCGCAAGAAGATCGAGAAAGATCCTTCGCAACCCAAGTTCATTCTCACCGAACCATGGGTTGGATATCGTTTTCAGCCGCCAAAACAGCCCGCTGCGAAAGCTTTACGATCGTCCCGTTGATAAGCGCAGGTAATTAACGTTTGGCCGCCGAAGCCGTTGAACCATCCAAATCCAGGTTCAACTCCAGCACATTAACGCGCGGCTCACCCAGAACCTTCCATTCTCGCGGCTGCGTGTGCTTCGCTACAATCGAGCGGAGTTGCTCGACGCTCATACCTCTAGCCTTCGCAACGCGTGGCAGTTGATACTCCGCGCTCGCCGGCGAGATATCAGGGTCTAATCCGGATCCCGACGCGGTGACCAAATCCGCGGGAATCGGAGTACTGGGATCTTCCTGCTGCCATTTGGCCACATCCTGTGCGACGCGCGTCACCAGCACCTGATTCGTCGGGCCTAAGTTTGATCCACCCGAAGCGGTGGGATCGTAACCATTACCCGCTGCGGAGGGGCGAGAATGAAAATACTTGTCTGCGGAAAATGGCTGGCCGATCAGCTGCGAACCTACTACCTGGCCGTTCTTCTCGATCAGGCTGCCATTTGCTTGATGCGGAAACCACCATTGACTCAGGCCCGTGACCAGCAACGGATAACCCAGTCCAAACAGAATCGTGGTTATCACCGTAAATCGAATCGCCGCCAGCAGATTTCGTGTCATATCTTCCTCTAAACCAGATGCATCCACGCGATCAGCACGTCGATCAGTTTGATCCCTAAAAACGGCGCAATCACTCCGCCGAGCCCGTAAATCAGCATGTTTCTTCGCAGCAAGGCGGCGGCCCCCAGTGGCCGGTATTTCACTCCACGCAGAGCCAACGGAATCAACGCAATGATAATGAGCGCATTAAAAATCACCGCCGATAAAATGGCCGATTCCGGCGTGCGCAGTTTCATGACGTTCAGCGCGTTCAGCAACGGGAAGGTCCCAGCGAACATCGCCGGAATGATCGCAAAATATTTGGCTACGTCGTTGGCAACGGAAAAGGTGGTTAGCGATCCGCGCGTAATCAGCAATTGTTTACCGATTTCCACAATCTCAATCAGCTTGGTGGGATTGGAGTCCAGGTCCACCATGTTGCCCGCTTCCTTTGCGGCTTGTGTACCGGTGTTCATGGCTACGCCGACATCCGCCTGCGCCAAGGCTGGAGCGTCGTTGGTGCCATCACCAGTCATGGCTACCAGTTTCCCCCTGTTTTGCTCCGTTCGAATCAGAGCCATTTTGTCTTCGGGCTTGGCTTCCGCGAGAAAATCGTCAACTCCCGCCTGACGGGCGATGGCCGCCGCGGTCAGCGGGTTGTCGCCGGTAATCATCATGGTGCGGATGCCCATGGCGCGAAGATGATCGAAGCGTTCGCGAATGCCGCCTTTGACGATATCGGTCAATTCGATGGTTCCGTAGACGCGATGATTCAGAGCCACCAGTAAAGGTGTGCCGCCCGATTTCGCGATGCGCTCCACATTTTCCTGAATTTCCTTTGGCACCACCTGGCCCTTTTCCAGAACGTAGCGCGTGATCGCTTCGGGCGCTCCTTTGCGAATCTCAGTGCTATCCAGATTCACGCCAGACATGCGCGTCTGAGCTGTGAACGGGATGAACAAGGGATTGTGCGGGGCCAGTTCGCGTCCACGTAGCCCGTACTTTTCTTTCGCCAGCACCACGATGGAGCGGCCTTCCGGGGTTTCGTCGGCGAACGAAGCCAATTGCGCCGCGCTCGCCAAGTCATTTTCGGTGACGCCGGGCGCCGGATAAAACGCTGTTGCTTCGCGGTTACCGAGCGTGATCGTACCCGTCTTGTCGAGAAGGAGCACGTCGACGTCCCCGGCCGCTTCCACCGCGCGTCCCGACATGGCGATCACGTTGCGCTGGATCAGTCGGTCCATTCCAGCGATGCCGATGGCGGAGAGCAATCCACCGATCGTCGTGGGAATCAGGCACACCAGCAAAGACACCAAAGCGAAAACGCTCTGTGGCGCACCCGAATAGATCGCGAACGGCTGCAGCGTCACGACCGCCAAAAGGAAAATAATCGTCAGGCCCGCAAGCAGGATGTTGAGCGCAATCTCATTCGGAGTTTTTTGCCGCGATGCGCCTTCCACCAGTCCGATCATGCGATCGAGAAAGGTCTCGCCCGGGTTCGAAGTAATGCGAACCTTGATTTCGTCCGAAAGCACACGAGTGCCGCCGGTGACCGCGGAGCGGTCGCCACCCGATTCCCGAATGACGGGAGCCGATTCACCAGTAATTGCCGATTCGTCGACGGATGCCACGCCTTCGATCACTTCGCCATCGCCGGGGATGAATTCGCACGCGGTCACGAGCACAACATCGCCCGCTCGCAGTTTCGAACTGGGAACAACTTCAATTTTTCCCCCTTCGCGGAGCCGGTGTGCGTGCGTCTCCGCGCGCGCTTTTCGCAGCGTTTCCGCCTGGGCTTTGCCTCGGCCTTCGGCCATGGCTTCGGCGAAATTAGCAAACAAAACCGTGAACCACAGCCACAAGGTGATCTGCAAACCGAACCAGTAACCGCCTTTGTGCGTGAAGATGTTAGCGACCAGCACGACCAGAGTAATGACCGCGCCGACTTCCACCACGAACATCACCGGATTCTTCCACATAAGTCGTGGATCCAGTTTCCAGAAGGCGTCCATCATCGCAGTCTTCAGGATCTTTGGATCCTTCATTGATGTGCTCTTTACCTGCGCCGTAGTCATCATTTCGTCAAAATGCCTTTCCCGCGTTCATCAGCAAGTGCTCCAGAATCGGCCCAAGGCTCAACGCGGGGAAGAACGTCAAAGCGCCGACTATCAGAATCACTGAGATCAAGAGCACCGTGAACAGAGGTCCAGTTACTGGAAAGGTTCCCAGCGATTCCGGAACATGTTTTTTGCCCGCGAGATTGCCCGCAATCGCCAGGATAGGAATAATCATGAAGAACCGACCCAGCAGCATCGCCACACCCATGCTGGAGTTGTACCAGAGGGTATTTGTGTTCAGGCCGCCAAAAGCCGAACCGTTATTCCCGACCGCTGAGGTGTAGGCATAGATGATTTGGGATAGTCCGTGGGGACCTGGGTTGCTGATGCTTGCCATCCCAAACTTCGAAACCACTGCTATCGCCGAAAAAATCAGGATGGTCAGGGACGTCACCAGGACCGCCAACACGGCCATCTTTACGTCGAACGATTCGATCTTCTTTCCCAAATACTCAGGAGTGCGTCCCACCATTAGTCCAGCAATGAACACCGACAAGATGACAAACACTAATATTCCGTACATACCAGCGCCGACTCCGCCAAAGATCACTTCACCAAGCATGATGTTGACCAGGGGAACCATGCCGGCCAGCGGCGTCAGCGAATCGTGCTGATTGTTTACCGCGCCGCAGCTTGCATCTGTGGTGATGGTGGTAAACAGCGCTGAATCAGCAATCCCAAACCGCACTTCCTTTCCTTCCATGTTCCCGCCGGACTGTAGTTCGCTTGCGTGCGTGTCCAGACCAGTCAATAAAGGATTCCCGCGCGACTCGAAGGCGTAAACCACGAACACCCCAGCGAGAAACATCGCTGCCATTGCGCTCCAGACCGCCCATCCATGTCTCCGCGAGCCGGTCATGCGCCCCAAGGTATAAGTCAGGCCCGATGGGACTGCAAAAATCAGCAGCATCTCAACGAAATTGGTCAACGGCGTGGGGTTCTCAAGCGGATGCGCGCTGTTCGCGCCGAAAAAGCCACCCCCGTTGGTGCCATACATCTTAATTACTTCTTGAGAGGCCACCGGGCCTTGCGCGATCACTTGGGTGGTAACCGTGTCCTCCTTCACCGTGCCGTCGGGGTTTTTGGTTTCCACGGTTTGTGGCTCAACGAGGTTCACCGTCGTATACGGCCGCAAATTCTGAATCATTCCTTGCGACACAAAGAAGAGCGCCGCCACCAGGCTGACCGGCAGCAACACCCATAAAAACGCGCGTGTGGTATCCACCCAAAAATTGCCGATCGTTTTTGATTCGCGGCGGGCCACTCCTCGAATCAAGGCAATCGCCAGGGCGATCCCGACCGCGGCGGAGGCAAAGTTGTGATACGCCAGCCCCGCCATCTGCGTCAGATAGCTCATCGTGGATTCACCGGAATACGATTGCCAATTCGTATTCGTGGTGAAAGAGACGGCCGTATTCCACGCCAGGTCCGATGGTACGTTGGCAAAGTTTTGCGGATTCCATGGCAACCAGTGCTGCAGGCGCTCAATCGCATAGAGCAGAATGAGTGAAACCCCGCTGAATAGCAGCATGGCCACTCCGTACTGTTTCCAACTCATTTCCTTGTCTTCATCCACACCGGATGCGCGATAAATCAGCTTCTCGATGGGACGCAGCACGAAATCCAGGAATGTGCCCTTGCGTTCGAAGACCCGGTACAAAAACACACCCATGGGCTTGGTCAGCAGCAGCACCGCGCCCAAGTACAGAAAAATTTGAAACCAGCCATTCGCGGTCATTGGTCAGAATTTCTCCGGTTTCAGCAGCGCGTAGAACAAATATCCGCACAGAAGAATTGAGATGAGAATCAGCAATACATTTCCCAGCATGATGGCAGCCCTCTCCGTTTACTTCAGCCGGTCGCAGGCTCGCAAATACAGCAAGCCAACCCAGAAAAACAAAATTGTGCACACCACAAAAGCGGCATCGCTCATGGAGCACTCCCCAACCATCATCCAGCTTACGCCAGCACTCTAAGAAAAGGGTGAGTCCCACATTAGGGAACCGTAAGCCCCGCTGCCAGCCGGTCGCCAGACCGAACGGCGCTTTTTTGAGGCGCTTCGCTCGCTTGTTCGCTCCTTCATCTTATGCCACACTCGTTTTCCAATGGCCGTAACCACGATCGTCCCCTCACCACCGTCCACGCGCAACGAATGGGGCCTACTTCACCTCAGTTTTATTCTGATTGGGGTTATCACCACGCTGCTGGGTCCGATTTTGCCCAATTTTTCGCACCATTGGGCGCTCAGCGACGCGCAGCTTGGGCTATTTTTTACATCGCAGTATTTCTTCAGTACTTTGGGTGTGATTTTGACCGGTTTTTTCCTGCCGCGATTTGGCTTTTCGAAGGTTATAGCCGCAGGATTCGTAGCCTTCTTTATCGGATTTGCGTTTTTGGGGATGGGGCCGTGGTTTATATCCGTTTTCATGGTCGGCATTAACGGGTTCGGGTATGGTCTGGCGAATCCGGGAATCAATCTGCGGGCCACGCAATTGCCGTCCAAAAACACCGCCGCAGCAGTCACATTTTTGAATTTCTCCTGGAGCATCGGAGCGGTGCTTTGTCCGTTTCTGGTCGGCGGGCTAATTCCAAAGATTCATCTGCGCGGATTTTCGTTGGTGATTGCGGCCTGCTCGGTGGTGCTGGTTATCCTGCACTTGTCGCTGCGTTCGGCTCGCGTGAGCGCGCACCCGTCGCGAGTGATACACCCGTTATCCGAATGGTTAGCGCATATGCGCGCGCCAGCAGCGATACCTTTGCTATTGCTGTTCTTCTTTTACGTAGGTGTCGAGGTAGCGTTAGGTGGCTGGGTGGCTAGCTTCGAGAAACGCTTGCCAGGAATGAGCCTGATTACGCTGGTCATTGCTCCTTCGGTGTTTTATGGAGCGCTCCTGTTCGGACGTGGCGTAGCACCCTTGGTATTTCGTCACCTTTCGGAAATTACCGTATCCGTCGGTGGACTGTTAATTGCGACTCTTGGGGCGGCCATCATCGCACTGTCGAATTCCCCGACCGTTCTGTACCTTGGAGCAGCCATCGCGGGGTTCGGGCTGGCGCCGCAATATCCGATTTTCATTACCTGGTTGGCCGCGATTTTTAAGGAGGACTCTCCTTGGATCGGCGCGCTTTTCTTTGGCTCCGCCGGAATTGGAGGAGGCGCGTTGCCTTGGCTGGTTGGGATGGTGTCTTTCAGCACGAAATCCTTGCGCGCGGGATTAGTGATTCCATTGGTGGTCACGTTCATGATGGTGTTTCTTGTGATTCGAGCTTGCCCGGTGTCTGAACAGGTCGCCGCGGCATAGGAACTTCGCTCCGCGCTTCGTTTGCCCACTGTTCGCCCCGTCGTTACAATTCCGGCATGCTGCCGGAGCTCCCTGTCGCTACTCCGATTTCGAGCGCTGAGGCCTGTCGCATTGCGCGCGACCTGTACGGGATTACGGTTACCGCGAAGCGCTTGCCCGGTGAGTACGATGACAATTTCCAGTTAGAGGCGTCTGGCTCGGGCATTTTTGTGCTGAAGGTAATGCATCCTGCTCGCGAGGATTCCTTCGTCGATATGCAGTGCCGCGCATTAAACCATCTTGCCGAGCGCCTTGCGCACATCCAGCTTCCTCGCGTTATCCCCAACCTGCGCGGAGAATCGTTTTCCCGAAGATCTTGCGAAGGCAGCGTCCGGCTGGTCTGGTTGCTCAGCTTTATTGCTGGGGCAACGCTCGCAGAGGCTAAACCACGTTCGTTGGACCTGCTCGGTTCGCTAGGAACGCTGCTGGGTGAAATCGATGCGGGTTTGCGGGATTTCTCGCATCCCGCCACACAACGCGACTTGAAGTGGGACCTTTCCCGCTCGCTATGGGTCCGTGGACACCTGTCTTGCATTCAGAATCCAGAGCGGCGCGCGCTTGCCGAAAAACTTATCGCCTTATTCGAAACCGAAGTACTTCCCAATTCCGCCGATCTTCGCCGCAGCGTCATTTACGGCGACGCGAACGACCATAACATCCTGATAGCTCCGCCGTGGCCACTCCCACGTCGCGTCCTGAGCCTGATTGATTTCGGCGATATGCACCTTGGCTGGACGATAGCCGAACCTGCGGTGGCTGCGGCGTACGCGCTCCTAAACCAGCAGGACCCGATACGTGCCGCTGTGGCAGTGCTCAGCGCTTACCATAAGAAATTTCCGCTCACGGAACCGGAAATCGCCGCGTTTTTCCCTCTGCTTTGTGCCCGGCTCGTGGTCAGCGTCATCAACTCGGCTTACCGGCAATCGCTGGCGCCTCACGACCCTTATGTCACGATCAGCGAAGCGCCGGCTTGGGAAGCGCTCGAGCGGCTTTCCCGTATCAATCCGCAATTCGCCCACTACACTTTCCGCGCATCCTGCGATCTGCCCACAGTCCCAAAAGAGCGACAAGTACGCGAGTGGTTGGCAGAGAATTCCCACACGGCCGCGCCCATCATTCCGGTCAACCTTCGGGAAGGGAATTGCCTTGTCCTGGATCTGAGCGTTGGCAGCCATCTTCTTGCCGGGGACCCTGCGAATTTTACCGAATCGCGAATGACCTCCCGGCTTCATTACCTGATGCGCGAATCCAAAGCTGACGTGGCGATTGGCCGTTATAACGAAGCTCGTCCGGTATACTCCTCGCCCCTGTTTGGATCGAGCCAGAATCCGACAGACGAGCGTCGCAGCATCCATCTCGGCATCGATCTTTTCGTCGCTCCCAACACTGCGGTTTCGGCTCCCTTTGATGGCACGGTTCACGCATTTGCGGATAATCGCGGGCTATTGGACTACGGCCCGGTTGTAATCCTTCGGCACGCGACGGAGGAAGGGATAGAGTTCTTAACCTTATATGGCCACCTGTCGCGCGACTCTCTCAAGGCTTTAAGGGTCGGTCAAACGATTCGTCGCGGCGAGCGCTTCGCCTATATCGGTACCGCCGAAGAAAATGGCGGGTGGACGCCGCATCTTCATTTCCAAATCATTCTTGATCTTCTCGATTTCTCGACAAATTTTCCCGGCGTAGCCTTCCCTTCCCAGCGCGAGATGTTCACTGGCCTGTCACCCGATCCAAACATGATTCTTGGCATCCCGACTAAATGGTTTCCTCCCGCGGAACCATCACGCGATTCCACGCTGGCAGCGCGAAAGCAAATTCTGGGACACAATTTGAGCATCTCCTATAACCAGCCACTAAAAATCGTGCGAGGCTGGCGGCAATATCTTTACGACGAAACGGGCCGAGCTTACCTCGATGTTTATAATAACGTTCCGCTGGTTGGTCACTCTCACCCGCGAGTCGTTGCCGCTGCACAAGAGCAGCTTGCCGTCCTCAATACAAATACCCGCTACCTTCACGACAACATCGTACGGTACGCCGAACGTCTCACGGCGCTGCTTCCTTCGCCTCTGACGATCTGCTATTTCTTGAATTCGGGAAGCGAAGCGAACGAACTCGCGTTGCGTCTTGCGCGAGCACACAGCGGCCGAGAAGACATCATCGTGCTCGAGCACGCCTACCACGGGCATACTTCGAGACTCATCGACATCAGTCCTTACAAATTCAATGGCCCCGGTGGCCGAGGACAAAAACCTTGGGTTCATGTAGCGCCGATTCCCGACGATTATCGCGGCCAACATCGTCGAGGGGAGCCGGACCTTGGGAAGAAATATGCTTCCTCTGTTGGTGAGCTTCTTGACGAAGCAAAAACTCGGGGAAGGGAGGTAGCCACGTTCATTGCGGAAACATTGCCTAGTGTTGCCGGCCAGATCGTTTTCCCAGCAGGCTATTTGGAGCAAGCGTACAAACTAGTACGCGCTGCTGGCGCCGTGTGCATTGCCGACGAAGTGCAGACAGGGTTTAGTCGCGTGGGAACCCACTTCTGGGGTTTCGAAGCACAAGGCGTCGTTCCGGACATCCTTGTACTCGGCAAACCAATCGGGAATGGATTTCCACTTGCCGCCGTGATCACCACGCCGGAAATCGCAAGTTCATTTGACAACGGGATGGAGTTCTTCAGCACCTTTGGCGGTAATCCGGTTGCGTGCGCCGCTGGACTCGCAGTACTCGATATACTGCACGAGCAAAATCTGCAGCAAAATGCGCTCGCCGTTGGTACGCGCTGGATGGAGCGGCTGCGGGTGCTCCAGACCAAATATCCGCTCATTGGCGATGTGCGCGGCTCCGGCCTATTTCTCGGAATTGACTTGGTCAATGCTCAATCCACTCGCGCCCCTGCGACGCAGCAAGCCTCTTATATCGTGAATCGTTTGCGGGAACGTGGAATCCTCACAGGTACCGATGGGCCTCACCAAAATGTGATTAAACTCCGGCCTCCGCTCATCTTTTCCGATGATGACGCTGAGTTATTCACTGCGACGCTAGCCGAAATCCTGCTGGAAGACTCCGCACAGCCAGCCTAGAAAACGCCAGCCGCGACGCTCCCGTCCTGCATTGACGCCCTGTACAATCAGCTCACTGCGGTGTAGCATGCGCAGCGATTTCGTTCCGGGTCTACCGCCAATTCAGCTAAGCAAACACTTGTCTTGAGACCAAGGGGGTACCTATGCCAACTAAGGCTGAGATCAACGAGACTACCTGGGACCGGGTCGCCTCGAGCCAGGAATTCAAAGACCTGATGGCCGTGAAGAAAATCTTCATCATCCCGGCGTTCATTTTCTTCCTCGTTTATTACTTTCTGCTGCCGGTTCTGGTGGGGTATGCGCCGAAATTTATGTCCATCAAGGTCTGGGGCAATGTGAACCTCGCCTACCTGTTCGCTTTGTCCCAATTTTTCATGGCTTGGATTATCGCCGGCCTCTATATCAAGGCGGGTGACAATTTCGACCGAATTTCCAAAGACATAATCGCGAAAGTAGCGGATGAACATGGCAGCGAAGGAGCCAGCTAATTTATGTCCGCATCTCTGTTGATGTTCCTGGTATTTATCGCGATTACGCTGGGAATCACATACTGGGCTTCCAAACGTTCCTCTGGCGCCAGCGCCTATTTTGCGGCTGGGCGTCAAATCAAAAGCTGGCAGAACGGAGTAGCGGTTGCCGGCGATTATATGAGTGCGGCGTCTTTTCTCGGCATTGCGGGAATCATTGCGTTTCAGGGCTACGACGGGTTTATGTTCTCGGTGGGTTGGTTGGTCGCCTATCTGGCTGTCCTGCTCCTCATCGCCGAGCCATTGCGTAACGCTGGGAAGTACACCATGGCTGATGTACTGGCGTACCGGATGAAGCCACGTCCCGTGCGCGCGATGGCCTCGTTGAGCACGCTTACTGTCAGCACCTTCTACATGATTGCTCAGATGGTGGGAGCGGGCGCGCTTGTGGCGCTGCTTTTGAAAGGCTCCGGAATCGGGTACAACCAGGCGGTCATCGGTGTCGGCCTGCTCATGATCATCTACGTTGTGTTCGGCGGGATGATTGCCACAACTTGGGTACAGATAATCAAAGCCATTCTTCTTATGGCCGGGACGCTCCTGCTGAGCGTCTTGGTGATGTATCGTTTCCATTTCAGTTTCGCCGAGTTCTTTGGTGCGATCGGTCACGTGACGTATCACGACAAAGGCCAGGAGGTCGTGAAGGACTTTTTGCAACCGGGGCTTCGCTACAAGCCTCCTTACGGGCCGCTGGAACTGATTTCCCTGGGACTGGCTTTAATCTTTGGCACCGCTGGGCTGCCGCACATTCTGGTGCGTTTCTACACCGTTCCCGACGCTAAAACCGCTCGCCACAGCGTCGTCTGGGCCATGGCTCTGATTGGCACGTTTTACATCATGACCACATTTCTTGGATTTGGCGCGGCGACCCTGGTAGGACGGGATTACATTTCCAGCCATGGCGGCAACAACATGAGTGCGCCACTGCTCGCGCAGACCTTAGGAGGTGATATTTTTTTCGCCTTTATCTGCGCCATTGCTTTCGCGACAATTCTTGCTGTAGTGGCGGGACTTACCATTAGCGCCTCCACTTCGTTCGCCCATGATTTCTGGACCAATGTGATTCATCGGGGAACGGAACGTCAGCCCGGTGAAGAGGTTCGCGTCGCGCGCATTTCCGCATTCGTGGTGGGCGCCGTGGCCATAACCATCGCCATCCTACTTGGTCCCACAGCCAATGTTGCATTTCTTGTCGCGCTAGCGTTCGCCGTCGCGGCGTCTGCCAATTTACCAGTCATCGTCCTATCCATTTTCTGGCGGCGCTTCAATACCACAGGAGCCGTGGCCGGTTTGGTTTTTGGGTTGATCGCGTCGATAGGGCTCATTCTCGTTGGCCCAAGCTTGATGGGGATCGATCCCCCGAGCGTAACCGGCACAGCACGCCATCTGTTTCAAGCCAAACCGTGGTTCCCGCTGGAAAATCCTGGGATTTTGAGTATTCCTTTGGGGTTCGTAGCCGCCATTCTGGGCACACTTTTAACTCGGGAACCATCCGCCAGCCGCAGATTTAACGAACTGCTGGTCCGCTCCAACACGGGACTGGGTGCAGAAAAAGCCGCTACCCGCTAGTCAACCGGAGATCGCGTCACCTCGAAAGCAACGAGAGATCTACTTCGCTCTTCTCTGCGAACCTTCGAGTCCTCTGCGTCTCCGCGTCATCGTTTTCGCCCGTTTTTTCTTTGTCATCAACGTATCGCGCCAGCATCTCCTGGCATCTGAACCATTATTTGAAGGCGAGTGCACCTTCTGGGTGCGCTTGCGGGACCACTATGGCGAAAAAACCATTTATTCTCGCGCTCGACGATGACCCTGCCGTTCTTCGAGCCGTAGAGCGTGACTTAAAATCGAAATTTTCTGCGGACTACCGAATCCTGGCGTCCGATGCTCCTGAAAAGGCCATGACTTTTGTGCAGCAATTAACCAGCCGCGGCGATCGCATTGCATTGTTTCTGGTCGATCAGCGCATGCCGCACATCAGCGGCACAGAGTTCCTGATGAACGCTCTGCTGCTGCAGCCAGATGCCCGCCGCGTGCTGCTTACCGCCTATGCCGATTCCAGCGCCGCGATCGACGCCATCAATAAGGTAAAGCTCAATCATTACCTCATGAAACCCTGGGAGCCCCCCGAGCAGAATCTCTATCCCATTCTTTCGGATCTGCTAGAGGACTGGAACGCTACCAGCCGCGAAGCGTTTGACGGCATCTACGTGGTGGGCACACGCTGGTCCCCCAGCACCCACGAACTCAAGGATTTCCTGGCAAAGAGCCAGATTCCATATCGATGGACTGAGCCGGGCTCAACTTCTGATCCTCGCATACATGCGGCGATAGGCGACTCGCCCGCGGCTTTGCCGGCTCTGATTTTTCCGGACGGATCCGTCCTGCAAAAACCTACCCTGCCAGCTGTGGCTTCGAAACTGGGACTCACTACGGCTCCCACTCACGATTTTTATGACGTAATCATCATCGGCGGAGGGCCGGCTGGACTTGCCTGCGCTCTTTATTGCAGCACTGAAGGTCTGCGAACGATCTTAGTAGAGCGGGAAGCCCCCGGAGGCCAGGCGGGTCTCAGCTCACGAATTGAGAATTATCTTGGATTCCCCGCGGGTCTCAGTGGTTCCGATCTTGCGAGGCGAGGCGTGAGCCAAGTAAAGCGATTCGGCACGGAGGTGCTTGCGCCGGTGCAAGCGGAAGCGCTTTGCGTGCAAGGCGAATATCGCATGGTCCGTCTTTCCACCGGCCAGGAACTCGTCGGGCACAGCGTGGTCATCGCTTCGGGAGTGCAATGGCGGAGGCTGGACATGCCCGGGATGGACCGGCTGACCGGCGCCGGTGTTTATTACGGCGCTGCGAATACCGAAGCGATCTCCTGCAAAGGCGAGAATGTCTACGTGGTTGGTGGCGCCAATTCCGCCGGACAAGCCGCGGTGCATTTTTCGGAGTATGCGCGTACGGTGACCATGCTGGTTCGCGCCGATTCGCTATCCCGCTCCATGTCGCACTACCTTGTGGAACGCATCCAAACCATCCCCAACATCAAAGTAGAAACGAACACCGAAGTCGTGGAGGTGCATGGAGAAGACCGGCTTGCCAGTATTACCATTCGCCACCACGATAGCAAAACCACGGAGCAGCGGAATGCAGGCGCGCTTTTCATCTTCATCGGCGCCGAACCCCGTACCGACTGGCTGGACGGTATCATTTGCCGTGATGGCAAAGGGTTTATTCTCACGGGTGTCAATCTTATTCAGGATGGAAAGCGTCCGCCGGGTTGGAATCTTGAACGCGCTCCGGGACTCCTGGAGACTAATGTGCCCGGGGTGTTTGCGGTTGGTGATGTACGCAATGGAGCGGTGCGGCGAGTCGCGAACAGTGTTGGGGAAGGCTCGATTGTGCTTTACTTCGTGCACCAGTATTTGGCCAATCGTTAGGAGC
>Ga0335076_10002361_pt1 | contig 18737 bp, 18 predicted proteins | sample Lox_Sample_25_FD_206717 | JGI IMG/M metagenome (GOLD analysis project Ga0335076, IMG submission 206717) | Soil microbial communities from Loxahatchee National Wildlife Refuge, Florida, United States - Lox_Sample_2.5 | ecosystem: Environmental > Terrestrial > Soil > Wetlands | place: USA...
CCTCCGGCAATTCACGTGGCTTGATCGCACCTCAGCCCGGCTAGTCCGCGATGGATTTTTGGACAGCGGCTCCGGGTCCAGCCATCGAAGCGCAGGGCGGCCAATCATTGGATTCCACATCAGCGGGAAGACGAGAAGAGCGTCAATGCTTGTCCGCTGGCGGCACAAATGAAGAATCAAGGATGCCAATGACGATCAAATCGAGACCACCAGCTGTGCGGAGACACTCCCCCCAAGTTCGCCCGGATGCGAGATGCACAGTCGTTGCGGAAGCGTTCTGAGTAGGCCGATTTTCAAGAAATCGACAGCCGCAAGGTAGCAGCGGCAAGCCATCAGAACGGTGAGCACCAACTGTGGATGGATTGCCTGCGTATGGATTGCCTGCGTATGGATTGCCTGCATGAGGATGCCCCGGGAAGCAAGCATGCTTCGTTCTCCCCACGGCGTTGGGGCCGTACTGACTGAGGCGTGAATTCACTCGCACGAGCCGTTTGAACCACAGTGGCCCCTGTTATGAGGCCACTGTTGTAGGTCTGGGAAGCGAGTCGCACCAACTCCGGAATAATGCCAGCTCGCTCACGCCACTCGCGCCGCTTCGGTCGAGGGCTCGTAGCTGTCGATTTGCTCGGCGCCGGAAGTCTTTAACATGTCGCGGGCTTTTGCCACTTCCTGTGCCGTGCCATGTGCGATCAGAACAAACTTGCCGGCTTTGATCGAGGTTTCGTATTTTACAACGCTGTTTTTGGGGATACCGAGGCTGTACAGCCCTGCACCCAGGACGCCGAGCCCTCCCACGACGACGGCTCCCTCGAGCGCCGCGACGATCCAGGAGACAATCGAGCCGGCAGCAACTACCGGGCCGATGCCTGGGACGATTAGGAACGCAGCACCGAAAAGCAGCCCCCAGAGCCCGCCCCAAAATGCACCCCATTTCCCCCAGTATTTCATCCTATCGCCTGTGTTATAGAACCCGACGACATCCGATTCCGTCTGATAGTCGCGTCCGACGACCGCCAGCTTCTTGATGTCAAACCCTCCACCCTTCAATTCCTTGATGGCATTTTCTGCCGCGGGGTGTTGGCTGAAAACCGCAACAACTGAATTTTGATCGTATCTTGGCATGTTGTTCATCGTTCATCTCCTCTTCTTTTCTTTTAAAGGAGTTTGGTGGAGATTCTCCGTTGACGATTAAGCCAGAAGCAAGCGATTGAGTCCATTGGACGAAGGTATGGGTGATACCAAAGTCCAATGGCACACCGCTGTCGGGTGTCGCATCCTGAATGGGCGAACTGGGCACAAAACAGATGACGGAAGCGGGATTATTCCAGCAGCGGAAAGATCTCGATGGCTAAAACGGCTATCAAACGGGATGGATTCCACGCTCGCAAGCCGCTCTCTGAGGGGAGTGACGTTGAGGCGGGAAATCCAATCCCGTGGGGTGCACATCGAGACCGTGACGGCATCAATTTCGTTCTGTTCAGCCGTAACGCAACGCGTGTCCGCCTGGAGCTTTATCAAAATGCTGAGGACGATTTTCCGGTCAGGATCATCGATCTGGATCCCGCGCACCACAGGACCGGCGATGTCTGGCACGTATGGGTGCGAGGCCTTACGTCCGGCCAACTTTACGGCTATCGCATTGAAGGACCGTATCAGCCGGAACAGGGCCACCGCTTCAATCCGCATAAGCTGCTACTGGATCCGTTTGCAAGAGCGATTGCAGGCGTCGAAGATTGGGATTTCTCAGCCGCGCGTGGCTACGATCCCTCGAGCGCCCTGGCTGACCTGAGCATTTCGACCGTTGATAACGCGGTTACCACGCCGAAATGTATCTTCATGAACGACGATTTCGACTGGGAAATGGATTCCCCGCTGAAGCATCCCGCCTCCGATATGGTCATCTATGAGACGCACGTTCGCGGCTTTACGATCCATCCGAGCTCGCGGGTAACGCACCCGGGAACCTTCCGCTCGTTGATCGAGAAAATTCCTTATCTGCAAGATCTGGGCGTGACGGCTATCGAGTTGATGCCGGTTGCTGAGTTCAACGAAAACGAACTGACGCGGCTCAACCCAGTAACAGGGGAGAAACTCAGGAATTATTGGGGATACAATCCGGTTGCCTTCTTCGCGCCGAAACAGTCCTACAGCACCGGAGGAACGCCTGGGCAGCAGACGTTTGAGTTCCGAGAGATGGTCAAGGCTTTCCATCGCGCCGGAATCGAAGTGATTCTGGACATTGTATTGAACCATACAGCCGAAAGCGATGAACTGGGGCCGACGATCTGCCTGCGCGGAATTGAAAACTCGATTTTCTACATGCTGCGAGAGAACGACCGCCGATATTACAAGGACTTCACCGGCACAGGAAATACGCTTAACGCAAACCATCCCGTCGTAAGACAGTTCGTCAGGGTGGTGCTCCGTCACTGGGTCATGCACATGCATGTCGATGGGTTTCGCTTCGACCTCGCGTCGGTTCTGGGCCGAGATGAGCATGGGAACATCCTCCGCAACGCTCCACTTCTCGAAGGCATTGCCGAGGATCCCTTTCTGCGCGACGTGAAGATTATCGCGGAGGCTTGGGACGCAGGCGGCGCCTATCAAGTCGGGAGTTTTTCCACCAAACGCTGGATGGAATGGAATGGCCGCTTTCGCGACGATGTGCGCCGCTTCTGGATCGGAGAGGCGGGCACGATGGGATTATTTGCCAATCGCATTTGCGGGAGCTCGGATTTGTACCGGGGATCCGGCAAGGGACCTGGAAGCAGCTTGAACTTCATAACTTCCCATGATGGGTTCACACTTAATGATCTGGTCAGCTACAAGCAGAAGCACAATGACGAAAATGGCGAGCACAACCGTGATGGAAGCGATGCCAACTATAGCGACAATTGCGGCGTGGAAGGCCCAAGCGAGGATCCTGGCATCGAGGCAACGCGGAACCGCTTGATAAAGTCTTTCCTCTTGACCCTGTTCATCTCACGAGGAGTTCCCATGTTGCTGGGCGGCGATGAGTTTCGACGAACCCAGCGGGGAAACAATAACGCGTACTGCCAGGATAATGAGGGGAGCTGGTTTGACTGGAGTCTGGTGGAGAAGCACGCAGACATTCGTCGGTTCACTCGAGGAATGATCGCCTTCCGCCGGGCCCACACTGCTTTGCGAAAAGAAGTCTTCTACACTGACTCCGACATAAAATGGTTTGCGCCAACCGGCGGCGTTCCCGACTGGAAGGACGAACGGCAGAAATCCTTTGCGTGTCTCGTTCTGGACCAGGCAGAACCCGACTTGTTTCTGATGTTTAACGCTGATACCAGACCCGTTGAGTTTTCAATCCCTGCGTTGCCTGAGGGAAAGATCTGGCGTTTGGCGGTGGACACTTCCCGAACAGCCCCAGAGGATTTCTACGAAGCCGGCAAAGAGCCCTCTCTGCAAAGTCAAATCAGTTTTCGGGCTGAATCACGATCGAGCGCAATTCTCTTAACGCGTGGATTCTGAGTAGAATCCGTCTGCCCCCGCTCGTTTGGCAATCCCGCACTAGTAGACTAACGAGCCGGCGCACACCGCTCTTCGACCGCCACTCTGCCGTGATCGGTTAGTGGGTTCAAGTCTGTGTTCCGTCGGCCGAGGGCTAACCGTACGTGAGCGTAGTGCTCTGGCCGACCTCGATGATATAACCGTCCGGATCGCGGATGTAGCAGCGCGTCTCGCCGTATTTTGGAATCGGCTCGGTGATAAACTCGGCTCCTCGACTTTTCCATAACTTGTAACACGCCTGAATATCCGCAACGCGGAAATTCATAAAGCTGTTGATGCGATTCGGGTCGGGGACGCTGAGCGTTACCGTCGGCTTATCGGGGGTTGGCCCGCCTCCGACGTTCAGAATCATCCAGATATTCGCAAGCTGAAGGTACCCAGGCGCGTTGCCGTCACCCAGGCTCAGAATACGAGCGCCGAAGACCTTTTCGTAATAGCGAGCCGATCGCTCGATGTCAGCGACGGTGAGAAAATGCGCGATGCTGATCCCTTCTCGCGGGGGCATCTCATAGGTCTTTTGTTCGACGCGTACGCTGCTCATCGAGGTCTTCAACTCCGATGCAGTACTCATAAATTTCCTCCGGTCACAGCAACAGCTTGATTAAGCCTGAAGCGCTACGGCAAGTCTATTGGACGAACGTATCAACCAATACCAAAGTATCGATTCGACCTATGGGCAAAGCGCGGTGCGTTCTCCATTTCACTGAAGACAATACCAAGGTATCACCGATACCATCGTCCAATTGATTCGCCGGGGCGCCTCGGGTGTAATTTCCCCATCGCAGCCAGTGGGGTCGGAAGAAGAACACCTGAGAAACGGGCGTGGACAATTATGGATGCATTGCGCAATGTTTTGACCCGTTCGCAGCAACAAGGCGAGGCGCTAGGACACTTTAATGTTGCCGACCTGGTGCTGCTAAAGGCCGTTGTCGCGGCCGCTGTTGAGGTCGAAGTTCCGGTAATCGTTGGCGCGTCAGAAGGAGAACGAGATTTTTTGGGGACGTATGAACTCGCAGCGCTTGTGAAAGTCATCCGCGGGGAGCATGACATTCCAATTTTCCTCAACGCGGATCATACGCATTCACTAGCGAAAGCAGTAGAGGCGGCGAGGGCGGGGTTCGATGCGGTCGTAATTGATTTTTCCGCGTTCCCCTTCGACAAGAACGTCTCTCGGACAAAGGAAGCCGTCGAAGCCATCAAGACGATCAATCCCGCAATCCTCGCAGAGGGGGAGATCGGCCATATCGGAACCGGCTCTGAAATCCATGAAACCGTTGACGACGAATTCCGGAACCTCACCACGCCTGAGGAAGCTCGACAATTCGCCGACTCCACCGCAATCGACATCCTTGCCCCTGCGGTTGGCAATATGCACGGCATGCTGGAAAGCATGGTCGAAGGAAAAACCAAGAAGCACCTGAACATTGAGAGAATTGCCCAGATTAAGAATGCGGTTGGAATCTTTCTCACGCTGCACGGCGGGTCGGGAACAGATGATGAAGATTTCCTGCGTGCGATTGCAGCTGGGATCAACATCATTCACATCAATACCGAATTACGAGTCGCCTGGCGCCGGTCCCTCGAAATCAGTCTGACCATTCAGCCGAACGAAGTCGTACCGTATAAGATTCTGCCGCCGGTCGAAGAGTCCGTGAAGCAAGTTGTGAGCTCCCGCCTGAAACTGTTCAGCGGTCAACTGACTTCCGCGGAAGTGCATTTAACAACCGGGCGGTGAGCAACTCGCCCTTGAACTTTAGAAAACAGACCGCGCTTGCCCTCTAGTCAAAATTGAAAGAAAGGATGACAAACCCCATGCCGGAAGCAACCTGGAAACCCCACGAGAAGCACGGAGAGTTGACGATGCAGAGCGACTTGCCTGACAGCGTCTACGCCTTTCCTAAGCAGCGTAAAGAGCCACTGACCGACGCACAACATGTGCGTAATGCGGTCGCACGGTTCGATCAAGTCATCGACGTTTCCGAAGCGGATCGTGCTTTGGCCTTCGCGAACATCGAGAAAGCTGCAAAGCACTATGGCGTCAACCTCTCGGAAACGTCATGGCACGACCTGGGCATTCATCCTCAAAAGAATAGAAGCGCAGCGGCCGCCAAAGGCGCAGCGACGCGCGAACGCCGAGCCCAGAGCTAAGAATCCGCTGCTAAGGCAGTCGGTCCAGCAGAATGTTCGTAGAAACAATCGGTTCGATCGGGTTGGCGATGCGATAGGAGCGGCGAACTAATTCTAGATGTGCGGGCAGGCTGGGTAGTCCACGGAGTCGGCAACCGATTCTAGTTTCGCTCATCTAAGTTTTGGTCGTGAATCTTTGCCGGAACAGTGCAAGGAGATGAACTATGAAAGCAGTTGTTGTCCACCAATACGGCGGTCCCGAGGTACTCAAGTTCGAGGAATACCCTGACCCGGTTCCGGGTCCCGGCGAGGTCTTGGTGCGGGTCGCGGCCACCAGCGTGAATCCCATCGACTACAAGCGGCGGGCTGGATTAACGAAGGATTTTTACCCCATCAAGTTCCCGGGCCTCATAGGAATCGACATCGCCGGGACTGTGGTCAAGCTTGGGCAGGCAGTAGAAGGCTTTTCCGTCGGCGACCACGTGTTCGCCATGGCGGACAACACTTATGCCGAACTTTGTGTTGTGAAAGCCGCGGTACTGGCGAAGGTCCCCAGGGGGCTTGATCTGATCCAGGCGGCGGCGTTACCGCTGGTGACGACGACCGGCAACCAGCTCATGTCAGCCACGGGAATCAAAGCGGGCCAAACAGTTCTTGTCGTAGGTGCTGCTGGAAATGTCGGGCGTTCGGCTGTTTTCACCGCGAAGCAACGCGGAGCCACCGTGATCGCGGGAGTTTTGAAGAAACAGATGGATGGGGCAAAGACTGTGGGTGCGGATCAGGTTGTCGCAACCGACGACGACGCCGCGATTGCGAGTCTTCCGCCGCTCGATGCGGTGGCGGACACGGTCGGTGGAAGAACCGCCGAAAAGCTGATCGCGAGGGTCAAAGCGGGAGGGGTGTACGCGTCGGTTGTCGAGGCGCCGGAGAACGCCGCCAAGTATCCATCCGTAAAGATGGTGCACGTGTTCTCAAAATTCGATAGGAACACGCTCGAGTTCATGGCGGAAGCGGTGCGAGAAGGCAAGCTAGTAATCCCGATTAGCCAGAAGCTGCCACTCAGCGACGCCGCCGAAGCTCAGGCAGAGGCGGAAAAAGGTGTTATCGGAAAGATCTTGCTGGTGGCCTGAAATAACTTTGCCAACAGTGGACATGAAAGGAAGATCGAAAGTGAAAAGATCGGAAGTGAAAAAACCTCTGCGCGGAATCAACCCCGCCTCGAAACCAAGCGGCGACGGATGTGTGGAATGCCTGACGTCAGCAAAAGGTTGGTGGTTTCATCTCCGTCGGTGTGCGGAATGCGGGCACATCGGATGCTGTGACAGTTCTCCGAGTCAGCATGCATCGAAGCACGCGGCGGCCACAGGGCATCCGATTATTGCCAGCTTTGAACCGGGAGAGGACTGGTTTTTCGATTACGAGAAGCAGGGGATGATCAAGGGCCTGAAGTTGCTTCCGCCGCGCTCGCACCCCGAAAGTCAGCCCGCACCTGGGCCCGCAGGAAGGGTGCCGGCTGACTGGGAATCGCTCCTGAACTAGACGCCGTTATACAATTCCTGACGAACTTTTCATCCTTGCCGAGATTTTTCAGCAGCCTTGAAGCGATCTAACAGTGGCAGGATGCCTGAGGCGGCGATGGCGATGATTATGATGGCTCCGACACTCACGGATTGCCAGTCCACTCGCTGCTCGTAGGCTTTCCTCCCAGTGGTCCACAGCCAGATTGGAAACTCAGGGAAGAATCGCTCTGATTCCCGTGAGTTCACAAAAATCCACGATCGCCGGATACAAATCTTCCCCGTACCCGAGGCATGCATATTCATTCGTCCAATGCTGGAGCAAAACTTCTATGTCACAATGCGCCGTCACGAAACCATGCGGCCAGAATGGGATTCCGCACTCGTTGAGGCGTTTTTCTATCTGATTCGGTGGAGGCTCAAAGATACTAACTCGGGCCATGACCATTTGAAACTCACCGCTCACTCTGCCCAGCCGGACCAATACGCCTTCCCCCACTTTGCAGATCAACTTCACTGAGAGACCGCCGGCTTCCCCTTCCGTGGGGATGCCATGTTCAGAGAAACCCGCCGGACTGAGTTTGCCGGCCAATGAGGGTGGGCACGCGCCATCTCCAATGATTTTTATTTCTCTTGTCTTCTTATCAATGTGCTGCAGATCGCCGTAATACACTCTCTCCTTGCTCAATTTGGTGAGCAGGAAAACACTCAGGGCGGTATTGAAATCGCCCAGCGTCGAAGTACCGACACCATCCTCAAGCATCATGCTCTGGGCGAAGCAAGTAGCCGAGTAATCGCTGGCCAGCCCAGGAAAAGATTGGATGGTGTAGAAATCAAACTTTTCCTTCGCCACAACTTTTTTCAGGGCGAGATATAGACGCATTGAGCGCTCGGTCACCGCGTTCCGAACGGGTTCCTTGCCGAACAACTGCTTCAATCTTGGCTGCAGGGCATCCAATTCGCTTGCAGAGATGTTTTCAGCAGCTTGCTTTAACTCCGTAGTGTCTCGTGAATCGATATCCACGCCGAACATTCTCATCCATTGGGAGGGATCGGCCACGCCGCAGGTTTGCCCCATTCCACGGCCACCAAAAATACCGACGGTCGCCATGTTCAAGAGATTTTTAAGATGGGAAGCCCGCGCATAACTGACGATCCGGTTTACGGTATCCGGTTCCTCGACGCTTCCGTACACGAATTTGTGGGGAACACCGATTTCGAGCAGACCTCCGTGAAGCACCAATCCGCCAACGGGCCGCCAGCCTTGAGAGCCCGGATGTGTCCATAGAAGCAGGCCTTTGCCGCTGGCGCCGAAATCGCGAATGGCGCCGACCACGTGCGCTGCCCAAACCCAGGTTCCAGAAAATAGGACGACGGCATCGATGGCGTCGTCGCATTTCATTTTCTTGAATGCCGTCCGGGCTTCTTCTTTGCTGGCGACAACGACGTTGTGCTCAATTACCTTCAGGCTCGCGCCGACCAGTGCGCTCTTGGCGCGCTGAACCAGCGCATCGTCGATGAATGGTGTGCCGGACGGATCCTTCAGGCCATCTTTATGAACTCCGAAGACTATGAAACCAATGGTGGGCTGGATCACCGTTCCTCCTCCCGATCAATTGAACCCTCATCGCCCGTAATCGCTGTCAGGGAACCGCGAAGATGGCGGTATTGTTGGGCTTGTTGCAAGTAGGCGGCTGCCGTTGCATGGTCGGGTGAAATCGTCGAAACCTCGCGGATGACAAGTTCCACTGCCTCCCGGAAGCTTGCGTATTCTCCCGAGGCAACCCCGGCAAGAATGGCTCCGCCGAGACACACGGATTCTGGGCACTTCATGACATGAAGGTGCCTGCCGGACAAAGCCGCTCGTAATTTTAGACCGAGCGCGGAACGCGAGCCCCCACCCGTGACGTAAACCTCGCGAAATTCGCCCACTGCTTTCGCGAGAATGTCCGCCATCTGCGACATTTCACAGGCGAGGCCTTCAAGGATGCCTTTGTAGATCTGGCTGCGGGTGGTGGTCGGGTCCAAACCGGAAATGGTTCCGCGTGCATGCGGGTTGAAGTCAGGATTGCAGGTACCGATCAGATTGGGGGTAACGCAAAGGCCGGTTGGGCCCTGCGGCGCTTCTCGTTCCAACCTCGCGTAGTGGATGGACTCCGCGAAAGATGAATCGGCGTTCTGCGCGAGGACGCTTTCACCGTCTTCACAGTACAACAGGTCGTGGAACCACTTGATCATGATTCCCGATGGAAAATAGGCCAGGGTGACGAACTTGTCCGGAATCACATGGCAATAAGAATTGAGAGAAGCGGCTAGCGCCGCATCCGTCAAGCTGGGCTGATCGGAAGCTGCCAACAGACACTCGTAAGTGCCCATCGAGTCGGCCACGCGGCCTGAATCGAGGGCGCCAACCCCCAATGCTGCGCAGGGTTGATCGTGCCCTCCGAGGGCGACCATGGTTCCAGGGGAGAGGCCGAGTTGACCGGCGGCGGATGTGTCTAGCTTCCCGGCAATCGTTCCGGCAGGCACGGGTGTGGGCAAGCATCCGACATTGATTTCTGCTGCGCTCAGAATCTCGTCGGACCAGCGCCGCTGCCGTACATCAAAAGCCAGGTAGCGGGAGGCCAAGGAGTAATCGACATAAGCGGGTAATCCTAATCGCGTAAGGACATAACCAATAACGGTAAGGAACCGAGCCGAGGAAGCAAAAATGCCAGGCCGGTGTTTACGCAGCCAAAGAAGTTTTGGAACCGGATACATGGGATGAGCGATCAGACCGCTGATTTCGAATAGTCGCTTTCTTCCCAATGTTCTTTCAATCCACACCGCTTCTTCCGTGGCTCGATTGTCCTGGTTGAGAATCGCCGGAGCGATTGCCTCGTCGCTTAGGTTTACGGGAACAAAGGTTTCACCGTGCGAGTTGAGGCACAGCGCGCGGACGGGATCGGAAAGATCCTTAGATACCGTTCGCGAACCTTGGCACACCGCCTGCCAAAAGCGCTCGGGATTTATCTCCGCGTGCGAAGGAGCGGGGAACTCAGGTGTGTACGCGCCCGTGTGCTGGCTAAGTATTTCACCCGTCGCTGCAAATACCACCGCTTTGCATCTGCTCGAACCGATATCTATGGAAAGCAAACTCATGATGGTTTTTGATTGCCACTTACTTTACCGCGAAGTGTTTCACCAAACTGCCGGGAGACGTCACGAAGCGCGCAGGGCAAGACATCGCGTCAAGGAGTTCCTGAATGATTGGCAGGTGTTCACAGGAATTTATCTGCCGCAACTGAGAGCTTTCGGCCATGGGCACCGGCCTCGATAACATCAATCCTTCTGTTTGCGATGGAAACGCTCGCTACGCCACGAAATGTCTCCTGCACTTCCAACAATAAAATCAGAAACCGGATTTGAGCCTTGGATTTGGCCGGAAGCCAGCGATAGGTTCGTTCTCCGAACAACAGGCCTTGCTCGATCGTTTCACGTCGCGGGATTGAGAAGGGAGTTGTGCTGAACTCCAGTCCTCGACAGAAAGTTTTTCCCCGCCATGGGGCGGATGTCCGGTTGTATCGTTCTTCCCAATTGCCCACCCAAGGAAAGACCGCTCTTCGAAATGCGTACACAACGAGAAGCTTGAGGCGAGGGTTACACGCCGCGATGAATCCGATCTCAAGTTCCGGACTCAGCAATTGTGCCGTATAGTGTCCGAAGCGCCGCGCCGGCATGGTGCGCAGGTTCCATCGCTTACGATCTTTTGTCGGCGCGTGGGGCCAGGTAAAGTCAGCGTCCGGCCGAAGGCAAAATCCAGGGCTATCGATTGCGGGGCAAACTTTTGCCCGCGTCGCCGGCATGTCGAACGATGTAATTCCCGCTTGCAGAAAGGGTGGTCCGAAGGTTACATGTTGGTTCCAAGAAATGGGCCGGTCGTAACCGCTGAGGTTGCCCGCTTCTTCTTCGCAATAGATCACAGGATTTACGCGGTCGAGTGTCAGACTTCTGAGGAAACGGATCCCAGCTTCGGGAAGCACGCAGTCATATTGCAATTGGGGGTTGGGCACGCCCGCTTGCCTGCGAGTTCTCCACTTCACTACGGGCGCTTCCCCGTGGGTGCTGAGCCCCGCTGCCGTTTCTTGCGACGAGGGCGGCCCGAAGTGATCAAAGCTGAGGCTGTGACCCGCAATGCCGGATAACAGCCTGCCGTCCGGCGGAGGTCCATACTTGCGGGCATGCCTCGCGGTTGAATACTTGAAGGGATCGATCGTCGTCCATGGCGGGCGCCATAGGGGATTAACTCCAGGACGCGCGTTCAGAATCAGTTCGCAGATGTGGCCCCCGCCCTCAAGAACTGAGATATGTCCCCAATCGGAGCGCAGGCGGAATCCCCCTCGCCCATCCAATACATTTTCATCGCGAAAAACTGCGGCGGTTGAGAAACCCGGATTCTTCATGGGATCGCGTGATCTTCAGAACGTGCCGCTCCGTCAAGAGCAGCCCGCGCCTGTTTTAGAAACTTGCCAATGTCGTCGGCTTGGAAAACATTGCGGCCAAAGAAGACACCGGCCGCTCCCGCCGCGGCAACTTCACGGACCACGTCAAGCGCGCGTTCACTCGTGGCATGACGGCTTCCACCCAGCGCCAGGATAGGTATCGGACATTGTTTTACCACCTGACGCATCGACGTTATATCTCCGGTGTAATCGGTCTTTACGGCATCCGCGCCAAGCTCGAGTGCCATGCGCGTGTGCAGGTTCAACCATTTGGGATCGCCTGGATTCTGCACATGCTTTCCGCGGGCGAGAGATTCGACAATCAACGGGATTCCAACCCGTTCACATTCTCGGGCGATCTCGGAGTTGCGAGCGATCTCCTTCACTTCGAACTCCGCGTCTCCGGTGCCCACGACGAGATAAGTGAGAACGGCATCGGCGCCGTGCCGCAATGCGTCTTCAGGATGTGCGATAAGCGAGCTGTAGAGAGCGCCACTTCCGTTTTGCCCAAGGGCAGACCAAACCGTAGTCCAATCCATGCGGGCGATGAAAGGCGGCATCAGACCGGGAAATGTTGAGTTGGCGAAGCGGCGAACAAGCCCCAGGTTCAGAAGCAGCGCATCGACCTCGGACTGGCAGAACTGGCGAATCTTCTCTAAGGGCTCTTCCGTCCCAGGAATCGGTCCGAGAACCAGGGCATGATCGAAAGCCACCACCAGGGCGCGGCGTTTCGAGCTTCCCAAAACACGATTCAATCGAATTTTCTTGCCGCAATCGCTCACAGTTGCCTCACACTCCACGCTGCTGCACCGGGCCTCAAACTATCCTGCTCATGAGCGATTGTCAACTCAATTTGTTCTTATTTGTTCGTTTGTGATAGTTTGTGCGTGATTCTGGCAATTCTGCGACCAGCACTTCCACCCCCGCCTTACTCAAGCCCTTTATGTATTTTGGATCGGTGCCCGAGTCAGTCACAAGAACGTGGAGGTCTGATACAGGGCCCACATGTGCGAAGCTCTGAGTGCCAAACTTGGAATGATCCGCCAACGCGATCCTGGTCTTGGCAGCTCGCGTGATCATTTTCTTAATCTGCGCCTCGGCATGGTTTGCAGTCGAGATGCCATAGGAAAGATCAATCGAGCTCACCCCCATGATTGCTTTATCCAAGCGAATCTCTGAGAGCGCACGCTGGGCCCATTCGCCGGAAAGGTAGAACGTATCTTTTTGGAGATCGCCGCCGGTGCAGAGCACGGTTACTCTGGAACTTCTTTGCAACTGGCAAACGATTGCCGGAGAGTTAGTCACTATGGTCAGCCGATTCCGCTGACTCAAGCCACGGGCAAGCTCATAGACCGTGGTGCTCCCCTCGAGAAAGACGGTCTCGCCATCAAGCACCAAATGTTCAGCGGCGCGGGCAATCGCCCGCTTTTCGATGCTGTGGCTATGCGATAAAGTTTCGTAGGAAGGTTGGAAGTTGGTGCTGGACATGCGAGAGACCGCTCCCCCATGAGAGCGGACCAGGACGCCATCCTGCTCCAAGGCTGCCAGGTCTCGCCTCACTGTCGCGGCCGTAACCCCGAGAGCGGCGCAGAGGTCGGAGGCAGTGATCGTGCGTTGGCTGGAAAGGATCTCTCGAATACGAAATCGACGCTCTTCTGCAAGCATGTTTGCGTTCTCCGCTCCGGTCAGGGCCACCGCGTCACTCATTCTATTTCGGGTGCAGCGTTTTGGAGCGCAAAAAGTGAAACTCTGAGATAGAAATCGATCATAAACAAACAATCTGATTGACAAACGAGCAGACTAGCCGTAGATTCGCGCCATCGTGAGGGGGATGCCGCGACGGCATCGAACTGCCGACCTGATCGCCCAATGAAGACTGAAACGCGCCCTCACCTGACCCGTGCCTTCGGTTTGCTCCCGGCCACGGCCCTGAACATGGCCAACATGGTAGGGATCGGGCCTTTCATCACCATTCCACTCCTGATGGCTTCTATGGGTGGACCGCAGTCGATGCTGGGCTGGCTGACGGGTGCGCTCATCGTAATTTCCGATGGCCTGATATGGAGCGAACTGGGGGCGGCATTGCCGGGCTCCGGCGGCAGCTACCATTTTCTTCGCGAGGCGTACGGCCATCAAACCTGGGGCCGCTTGATGGCTTTTCTTTTTATCTGGCAATTCGTTCTGAGCGGGCCTTTGGAAATCGCCTCAGGGATGATCGGATTCGGAAACTATTCCACTTATCTATGGCCGGGATTGAACGGTCGAGGCCAACAATATGTGGCGGTAGCCGCCGGCCTCGCGGCCTTGTTCCTGTTGTGCCGAAAAATCACATTCTTGAGTAAGGCTACCCTCACTCTTTGGGTGGGCACGGTGCTGGCGATGGTGACCGTCATCATCACCGGGTTTCCTCACTTCAACGCTCACATGGCCTTCGACTTTCCTGCCGGAGCGCTGGCCTTTAATAGAGGTTTCGTGCTCGGGTTGGGCAACGCTACTTTGATCGCCGTATACAACTATCTGGGATATTACGATGTGTGCTATATCGGCGACGAAGTACAGAATCCCGCTTACGTAGTACCGCGATCGATTCTATTTTCGCTCGCCATCTGCTGCGTGGGATACCTTGCGCTGCATCTTGCCCTGATTGGAGTGGTTCCGTGGCGGGAGGGAATTCATTCGAACTTCATCGTTTCTGATTTCATGGAGCGCCTTTACGGCAGGGGCGCGGCGATTGTGGTAACAATTTTCATCCTGTGGTCAGCTTTTGGTTCGGTTTTCGCGCTTCTTCTCGGTTATTCGCGAATTCCTTATGCGGCCGCTATCGACGGCTATTTCTTCCGTCCGTTTGCCCAACTGCATCCCACGAAAAACTATCCGCAAGTTTCGCTTCTCGTCCTGGGCGGGGTATCGATTGCTTGCGCATTTTTTAGGCTTGATCAGCTTGTCAGCGCATTAATCACTACGAGGATCTTGGTGCAGTTTCTAGGACAGTTATTTGCCATTCCACTTCTGCGACGAAAGCTCCCCGACAGCGCACGGCCCTACAAGATGTGGTTTTATCCGGTCCCCATTGTTATCGCGTTCTTTGGCTGGGCATACGTTTTTCTGACCTCGGGCTGGCTCTACATCAGGATCGGTTTATTGACGCTGCTAAGCGGCGTTCTGGTCTTCTTCATCTGGGCAAAATGGAAAGCCAGCTGGCCGTTCAACCCGAGCCCGAATTCTGCGTGAGGGCCAGATCAAGATCCTGCGCTTGACAGTACGAACCTTCGCGAAACCAATTTACCGGCGATCTCTGGCCCTAGGCGTTAGCCTGCGCAGAATGAATTCCTGTGCGACGTTGGCCAAGGCCCGCTGACCAGTGTCGATGAGGAAATTGGTTACGAACAACCCAGGTCCCCGATTGGAGCGGGGATAATAAACATTCGTCAGCCCGGCCGAGGCCAGGTCGCCTCCCACGGTGGAATAGTTCGGCTGCCACCGTCCATTGTCTCCCCTGCAGATGAACGGGCTTAACAGTGCATGCCGGAGCCGCGAGCCCGTCGTGCCCGTGCCCTGATAAAAGTAGCGTGGATCCTGGTGCAGCAAGGAGGGCAACAGCGCTCCACCCACCATGATGTCGGAAAAACTGTCCGTATAGGCAGCGCCGAAGCGTTCGCCGTAGCCCTTGAATCCCTGCGGGTAGTTGGGCACGTTGCCGGCCTGGTTGATGCCTGCGAATAGAGCTACTCCGGCGATGGTAACCGGGTCGAACACGACTTTGGATGCCAGCTTGAACTTTAGTTTTGGAGTGAGTGGCGCGGCATTGCGATCGTAGGCCACATAGAAGTTCGGAATGACGCCAAACAGACGCTGGTGTTCTTCCTCCGTGACCTGCTCGGTTGCGATCTCCTCTGGAGAGGCAACCGTAGAAGCTACGTCAACGGTGGTCAGCGCCTGTTCAATATGCAGTTCGATTCCGGTCAAGATGAAATACTGGCCAGGACGTAGGGTGACCGAAGGTGATGACCACTTCGCGAAGCCCTCGGCGTGGATGGTGATTGTGTACGAAGTTCCTGGATCGAGATTGCTGAACTCAAAAAATCCGCTGTCGTTTGAGACCAGGCTTTCCGTACTGCCGGAAGCGCTTTTAAGAACGACGCTCGCTTGCGGAACCGTGTCATCGTTGACGTCGGTTACGGTTCCGACAATCATCCCCGGTTGCAAATTGGCTGTCTTTGACGATGAAGAGAATTGCGCCTGAGCCACGCCGATGGTTGTCCAGCAAAGGACCATCATCAGTATGAGTGTGCGTGATTTCATTCCGCGTTCCCTCGCGAATCGTGGGAAATTGCCGACGTGCCTTGCCGGCTTTGAATCAAAATGCGAGACACAATATAAGGACCAGGTCTCGCTGCGTTGAACATGAGGCACCCTCAATGCCAAAGTTCGTTCGTCTGGAATTGCGTGTTAACCGCTGATAAGAGGCAGGTTTGAGGCTCGCAGGCAGGAGCACAGGGCGCCGTTGTCGAGACTTTCGACGAACTTTTCGACAGATGTCGATTGCTCCGACACTTTCAGAACCCTTGAGCGCTGCCCTTGCATCAGATTGGACATGCTGGAGTCTGCCCCGGGATTGAAGGCGGAGCGAGCGTAGAAAGCGCGCGTCACAACGAACAATTCAATTACGAACGAGGGCGAGAGGATGGTCACTCCTGCGTCGGCCTATCCAATAGTGGAAGAGCAGCGTTATGTCGCTTTGCTGCGGGCAGCCAATGCGATCGCCACGTCAGCTGACTGCGACGGCGCTTCCACCGCGCTGGTCGAAAAACTAAGGGAAGTTACGGCCTATGATTTTATACATGTAGCGACGTTCGAGAAGGAGACCAACCGCACGTGCTGGTCGCTGCTGGAAGCAAACGGCAAGAGAGTGAAGTCGGCATCGCTGGATGATCTGTCCTCAGAACATTCCCCCATTCCCTGGGTGTATGAAACCGGCTCGCCCCTCATCACGGACGATTGGGGCGAGGAGGCGCGGTTTCGGGCGTACGGGCTTTTCCTTGCCAAGCACGGCATTGCATCAACTTGTACGCTCCCTTTGGTTCGAGGATCACGGCGCCTGGGTGTGCTGAGTCTAGGGCGGTCTTATCCGCACGCCTACGACGAGGAAGAGGTCCGCTTTCTTAGCCTCGCTTCCAATCAGATTGGCTTGGCGATCGATGCGGCCGTGAACCTATACGTATCACAGCGGGTGCAGGACCGCTTGAAGTTGATCCTCGACCTCTCGAACCAGGTGGTGTCCAACCTGGAGTTTCACGATCTCCTCGTGGCTGCCTCTACCAGTGTCCGTCGTGTAATGCATTGTGACGCTGCGGCAATTATGTTAGCGGACCCTGGGGGCACACAGCTACGCGTGCATGCGCTCGATTTCCCTGAAAGCCGCGGAATATTCACCGAAGGGGGGACTGTTCCTATCGAGGGCTCGATGCCCGGAGATTCTTTCAAGAGCGGCAAGCCAATCGTTGTGAACCGTCTTGACCCCGAGGAAATGCCCCCGGAGATGTACGCCAAGGCAATGGGCGAGGGTTTGCACTCCTTTTGTGACGTTCCCTTGATCAGTAAGAATCGGATGCTTGGGGTACTGGCGGTCGCGAAGCGGGAGGAAAACGCATTCGACGATGACGAAGTCGAGTTTCTGACTCAGGTAGCCAAACAGGTCGCAATCGCGGTAGAGAATGCGCTCGCATATGGCAAGATCGCCGAACTCACCGATAGGCTGGCTCAAGAGAAGTTCTACTTGGAAGACGAAATCCGCGGCGAGCTGGACTTTGAAGGCATAGTCGGACAAAGCTCAGCTCTGCGCCATGTTTTGAATCTCGTAGAGACGGTGGCTCCCAGCGACTCAACGGTGCTGCTGTTGGGGGAAACAGGTACGGGCAAGGAATTGATTGCCCGAGCGATACACGATCGCAGCAAACGCAAAGACCGCACGTTTGTGAAGCTCAATTGTGCCGCCATTCCCACAGGTTTGCTGGAAAGCGAACTTTTCGGGCACGAGCGCGGCGCATTCACCGGAGCGATCTCGCAGAAGGTGGGCCGCCTGGAGCTGGCAGATCAAGGTTCGTTGTTCCTGGACGAGGTCGGCGACATTCCCATCGAGATTCAACCGAAACTTCTGCGCGCTCTACAGGAACAGGAATTCGAACGACTGGGCAGCACCCGCACGAAGAAAGTGGATGTTCGACTGGTCGCCGCCACGAACCGCGAGCTGGAAAAGATGATTGAAAGACGCGAGTTTCGCCAAGACTTGTATTACCGGCTGAATGTTTTTCCGATTCGCATCCCTCCTCTGCGGGAGCGCCCCGAAGACATTCCACTTCTCGTTCGCTACTTCACTCAGAAATACAGCCGTCGCATGGAGAAACAGATCGATTCCATCCCAACTGCGGCGATGAAGAGGCTTGCCGCCTGGCACTGGCCGGGAAACATCCGCGAATTGGAAAACTTCATCGAGCGCTCGGTCATCTTGACGCACAGCTCAGCGCTTCAGTTGCCCTTGGGAGAGATCGGCGGTAACGGAAAACTCCTGCCGGTGGCGGGCTCGCGTCAGGCTGACGACCGCGATGAGATCACTCGCATCTTGAAAGAGACCAAAGGTAGAGTTGCGGGTCCTCAAGGAGCCGCCGCACGCCTGGGCATCAAGCGAACGACCCTGATCTCGCGTATGAAGAAACTCGGAATCGAGCCTCGCAGAATTTCTTAACCCTGACCTCTTGCACTCCTGCACGCACTCGGGCCGTCTGGGCCGAACGGCTCTCGTGCTCCCTGCCAATTGTCGAAGTCAATTGTCGAAGCAGCCTTCGACATTTCTCGACACCGGTTGCGCTCCGTCGTTGCTCTGACCCAGCAATTTCAGCGATTTGGGCTGGGCGTCCCACGCATTTTGGTTTGGCCTTCCTGTTGCTGTGATACGAGGCGCGGCTCGAATGAGCAATGTTCAAGATCTCCATCATCGATGAACGCAGCCAGCGAACGCTGGTCCTGGAGGGCAGGCTAATTCGCCCGTGGACCGAGGAGGTTGAAAACGCGTGGA
>Ga0335076_10002363_pt1 | contig 18733 bp, 17 predicted proteins | sample Lox_Sample_25_FD_206717 | JGI IMG/M metagenome (GOLD analysis project Ga0335076, IMG submission 206717) | Soil microbial communities from Loxahatchee National Wildlife Refuge, Florida, United States - Lox_Sample_2.5 | ecosystem: Environmental > Terrestrial > Soil > Wetlands | place: USA...
TTGGTAAATCCGTCCACAGCGGCGGTGTCCAGGCACTCATAGTCGATCCCACGCACCTCCAGAACGACGCCAACTTCCCCGGTCTTGGTCAGAAAGGTTTCCCGGCCGATGAATCCGTAGAGATTGATCCGCTCGCCGAGGGAGCCGGTGTCCGCATAGTTCTTAAAGATTCGGCTCAACTTAAGCATGGGCATCTCGTCGCACTTCGATCGGCACGAATTTCATGGGGTCGTAGTGCCGGCGGAGTCTCGCGGCCGTGAGCAGAAATCGCAGGATTTGCGGGTCGGTCTGGGTGGCCCACCGGGCCATCGCGTAGAGCAATGCAAAGATCAACACTCCGCCGAGCAGGCTGTTGAGCAGGTTGAAGGTTCCCGCACCCAGGCACATGGCGAAGAAAAACAGCTTTCGCTCCGCACCCAGAATGGTGAGCGGGCGAGAGATGGCGCGATGGACACGATGGATGCGGCGGGTGTCTGGCATTTCGGCTCGCTCAGCCGGGGAAGAGCCAGGCCAAAAAGTTGACAGCGGCAATCGCCATGCCAACGCCGAACAACACGCCGGCGAGCACGCGCTTCGACCCACCTTCCCCGAACGCAAAGGTGAGACCGGCCACCACGATGGCCACCAGAGAGAGGCCGCGGGCGATGGTGCTGGTGAATGCCGTTTGCAACACGTTGACGGCGTTTTCCCAAGGGGAAGCGCCAGCCTGCGCGAAAGCCGGCGCCGCGAGGAGCAATGCGCTCGCGGTGGTGACGAGGATGGAAGTCAGGCGGAAGATGCGGCGCGTTCTCTGCAATGCTTGTTTCATAAGCCCTCACACGGTGGATGGCAGAAGCTATAGGAGTTCCCGAAAGATTCTCTTTCGCGCGCAGGCGCTCCGGCTGCTATCGCTGCCAAGCGCGTGGGCCCACATTTCGGGCACACCAGGAGCACGAGCTCCGGGAGTAGACAGCCGGTGCGGTTTGTGCAGGCAAAAGAAAGAATCGGCGGCGTGCCCGCCGCCGTGCCCCTCTTCTCGGGAACTCCTTCCCTCATCTACCTAATTCGCACGGAATTTGGAAAATGTGTCGCGCGAGAACGCAGTTTTTTTGTTTTTCTTATCTGGGGCATGGAAACGTTTTGCGGAAGCACCCGCGCGACACACCCCGGCCATGGCGCGCTTGTCTTGGTTGTTCCCGCGCTTTTGCGCGACACGCCGGAGCTTTCTCATCAATCGTTTGAGCTTCTGGCGGCAGGAGTTGGAGATTCGGCCGTTTGAGCCTGAGCCGCAAGCCTCGATCGACTGATCGATTTTTATGTCAATCAAGAGGTTCAATTCTTCAGGGGTGAGATACGCGTGTTGTTCGCAGAAACGCAAGAAATGCCTCAAGATCGCGTGACGCTCGAAAGACTCCTCGGCAGTTTGCGCCACGGACAGTCGCTCGCGCAGCTTTTGCGCGGCAAACTGCGAGGTGGATTCAAACTCGCCGCGCGCCCAACGAAACAAACTTCGTCGGAGTTCCTGGGCGACCACGAAGCCAAAATGGGAGCGCCGCGACTGCCAAGTTGCGGATCGGAGGTACTGCAGGAGGCTCATGAGGGCGTATTGGGAGAGATCTTCGCGAGGGAGAAAGGGATAGTGGTGGGACACGTGGCGGATGGCGGAGTGGATGCTTGGGATGAAGAATAGGATGAGGAGTTTCTCGATGTACGACCAATGGCTCACGGTGGAGCCGCCTTGCAAAAGCTGCGCGAAGATGAGGTCGGAGAAAGCAGCTCCGTCCTGAAGATCTTTTGACCCGTGAACGGTGGCGAGCAGATGAAAGGCGGTCGGAAAGGCAGCAAAGACTGGGTTTTCGCCGACGATCTCGAGATATACGCGATGGTTGTCGGGCGTACCGAGCTCCGAACGAATGCAGCTCTCGATGTCACAGATGCTGCAACTGCAATGAGTGCTCCTGCCCATGACGCGATCCTCCGGTCGAGGGCACAACACGAGCGGCCGCGAGTGGGACAGGCTCCGGTGGGTTCTGCAGTGCTGTCAATAGCGCGGCGTTGGAACGGGGCTGCCAACGGAAGGTCCGCGCGAGGAACGTATACTGCGCAGCGAACTAGAGCAGGTGGCATTTTTCTGCTCGGTGACCGCAAATGTATCCAGCAAAAAAAGAAGGGCCCTCTGACGGCGTCAGAGGGCCCTTGGGATGAAGCGCTAGAACGAGGCAGCATCTCCCGCATCGGACGGCGAAGCCGCCGGGTAGGGGCTGGGCGCAGGCACTTGCGGCTCGGGCTCGCCGCGGTCGAGCTTGCGCACGACGTCGGCGCGAATGGACCACGACGTGATTTTGGTGGCCTTCGCCTTCTTGTTCTTGCCGTTGGGCTGCTCGTAGGTCGAGCTCACCAGGCAGCCCTCGATGAGGACATGGGCGCCTTTCTTCACCGTGCTGAGGACAGCCTCGGCCAGCCGAGGGCGAAAAATGTATGTTACGTGGAATCTGATTGGGCAGGTCAAACTGCCAGTCCGGCACTTTGAACGATCCCCTTATTACCTTCCAATTAGCCTTTCCACCTCATTCGTGCTTGATTGACATGAATGCCTGGTGTGAACCTTTTCGTTCCCCCGAGGGGGAACGAAAAACGCGCGCGCCGAACTGGTGACGCGCGCCACAGAAGGGACCCTTGCACTGTCATGCCCTTCATGGGGGAAAAGCATGGGCGAAGTTGATTGGTTCCGTTTCCCGTTGGTCCGAGATACCGATTGTGGTCGTCGGTGGCTGCAGATTCAGAGTGACTTGGGGCTTGCCAAAAACACAGTCGAAGCCTATGGGCGTGGGCTCGATGAGTACCTGCGATTTGTTCGCGATCTGGAGATAAATCCCACAGAATGCAACCGCGAGATCATTGCCTCCTTTATACGCAGTTTGAGGGTCAAGCCGGGTGCTACCCGAGGAAAGGTGATCTCGATTCGTGGAAAAGCCGTCCTCTCGAATTCGACGTTGCAGCAGCGATTGACCGCCGTCAGGCTCTTCTACGACTTTCTGGTGGAAGAACAGCTCTGCGAGAAAAATCCCGTCGGAAGAGGTCGTTACACTCCAGGCAAAGCATTTGGTTCGATGAGCCAGCGCGGTCTAATCCAGCGCTATGACACACTGCCGTGGATTCCAACAGAGGATGAGTGGCGGAGCATCCTGGCAGTGGTCCAGACGAAACCGACGCGAGTGCGTTTAATGTTCGCACTGGGCTACGATGCAGCCCTCCGCCGCGAGGAACTTTGTTCAATCGAAACGGCGGATATCGATCCCGCACATCGCACGGTGCGGATTCGTGCCGAGGTGACCAAAAACCGCTTGGAGCGGGTTGTGCCTTACTCGATCCATACGAATCTTCTGTACCAGCAGTATCTCGGCGAGAGGCGGCATCTGGGCACTGGCCGAGGACTTCTGTTCCTGTCTTCATCGCGCCGGAATCACGGCAAACCGTTGTCGTTCTGGATGTGGTCGAAGACCGTGCGAGGGCTTGCGATCGAATCCGGTGTGAGTCGTTTAACGACTCACACGCTGCGACACTTGCGGCTTACAGACTTGGCGCGTGCCGGTTGGGACGTACACGAGATTGCGACCTTTGCCGGACATCGCAGCATTCAAACGACACTTGGATACATCCATCTTAGCGGCCACGAGTTGGCCGAAAAGCTTGAACGCACGCTCGCCGAGGTTGATGTGCAGCGACTCCGCATTCTTCGTGGGGAGCCTCGATGAACCTCCGATCTGCGAAGAAGAGAGAGCAAGAAAGAATAGTGCGGTGGGATTGGCCGTTGGACTTGGCTCGGTACGATCAGAAGGCGACGCTGAGCAAGGGAGAACGAACGGCGATCAAGGAGATGCTGGAAGGGCCACGAAGGAAGGAGTTTTCTCGTGAACCCTGGAAAACAAAATTGCGACGGCTCCTGACACCAATTCTAGACACTCTGGAGTTTACAGGCGCAAAGCAGCCGGTCACTGGCACCTTGATTGGGATTCTGTTGCGCGAGATGTCGCGTCGCGAGAGTTCGTTTTGGAGTTGGCCAGAACATGAATGGGTGGGGATGCTTCAGCCCTCGATGGCGACTTACTCCCGGGTGTATGGGGTTCGTGGCGATACTCGCCCCCATCTCATGGCTCTAGCTCTGCTGTTGCGGCGTATCCACGACCCAGGGCCTTGCGGTGAATTCGATCGGATCATGCTGGCGAAGCGCGTTTTTGGCGAGGCAAGTGTCGAGGCATCGGCGAACCGTACTACAGAGGCACTGGCGACATGGGGATTCAGTGTTCCCCTCAACGAGACCCGTCAAATTACGGCGCTGTGTGACGCGCTCCTTGTAAATGGCAGCCCATTGCTCGAGGATTTAACGACGGAGGTCTTGGAGGAAGTCTACAACGGTCCCACAACTGCGACGCGCAGATGGAGCTTACAACGTCTCTCAAACGTACTCTTTGCTCTCCGCTTGATTCGTAAGCCGCTGCGACACGGCTTTGCAAAGGCTCGCGGAGGGAAGCCTAGCGACCTGACATTAGGGGTTGCTGCTGGATGGGTGCGGGCTGCCGAACGGTGGCGTAGCACCTCGACTCTGGTGCCCAAGGCCAGGGCCGGCGTGTATTACAACGTGCTGAAGATAGGACGTTGGTTGACAGCGACGCACCCTGAGGAAGCGTCCCCAGAGCGGTGGACGCGAGAGACAGCCGCTCGATGCGTGGCTGAAATCTGTCGGATGACGGTTGGTCAATGGACGAACCAGGTGCGACGGCAAACTGATCCGTCGAAACCCCTCAAACCGAGAGCAATCAATGGACACCTCGCTGCGTTGCGTACTTTCTTTCGAGATTGTCAGGAATGGGGTTGGATCCCCACGCGGTTCGATCCGAATCGGAGCCTGCGTACTCCCCTGAGCGTGAGACGCTTAATCGGTCCGGACCCGCGGATCGTCGCTGACGATAGCTGGGCAAAGCTTGTGTGGGCCGGCCTCAATCTCGTCGAGGCAGATTTACCGTGTACGGAACATGGGCGCTTCCTTTATCCATTCCCCATGCTGCGGGCGCTCGCGATGGTCTGGCTTTTCGCAGGCTTGCGTGCGGATGAAATATTGCGGCTGCGATTGGGTTCGATCCGGTGGAAGGATTTCGAAGAGAGCCAGTCGACAAATAGCAGCAAGCAGACATGCCTTCTGCACGTGCCAGTCAACAAGACGGGGACGGCCTTCATAAAGCCGATCGATTCGATCGTCGGTCGAGAGATCGAAAGTTGGGAAAAAGACCGTCCTGAGCAGCCAGCACTGTTGGACGCGAAAACGGGAGAGCTAGTTCATTTCCTCTTTGTCTATCGGACTCGCAGAGTTGCGGCGCGATATCTCAATAGGACTCTCATTCCGGCTTTGTGCAAGAAGGCGGGCATTCCCAGTACGGACGCGCGTGGCACGATTACCTGTCACCGTGCTCGTGCCACGATCGCATCGCAGCTCTATAACGCACGGGAACCGCTCTCTCTATTTGAACTACAAGAATGGCTCGGACACCGTTCTCCTACATCAACGCAGAGCTACGCAAAAATCTCGCCCACAAAACTGGCTAGGTCCTACAACGCCGCCGGATATTTCGAAAGAAATCTTCGCACGATTGAAGTGCTCGTCGATCAGGCGGCAGTGCGCAATGGACTCGCGAACGGCATCGCGTGGAAGTATTACGATCTCGGCCACGGCTATTGCACCTATGACTTCTTCGATCAATGCCCGCACCGCATGGCTTGTGCCAAGTGTTCTTTCTACCAGCCGAAAGACGCGACCGCCGCATTCCTTCTCGAAGGCAAGAACAACCTATTGCGAATGCGACAGGAGATTCCTCTAGGGGACTCGGAAATCGCCGCGCTGGATGATGGTGTTTCCGCGCTCGAATCGCTGCTGAGCCGTCTTGCGCATGTTCCAACTCCAGCGGGCCCAAGTCCGCTTCAGCTCCGTGGCGACTCTCTTGTACAGATTGAACTAAAGGCGAGTGATGACTGAACTAAAAACAGGAAAAGGCCCCGGCTCTGCGCCGGGGCCGAATCCAGTTTTCAGTCAGAAGCGAGCTTCGTCGGATTCCGTCGCCGGACCGCTGGCAGGCGCTTCCGGCTCCTGCTCGTTGCGATCGAGTTTGCGGACAACGTCAGCGCGGATCGACCACGATGTGACCTTCGTGCCCTTCGCCTTTTTGACTTTGCCATTGGCGACCTCGTAGGTCGAGCTAACGAGAGAGCCTTCAACTAGCACGTGAGCGCCTTTCTTAATCGTGCGAGCTACGTGGTCTGCCAAGCGTGGCCGGAAGAGCACTATCCGATGCCACTCTGTTTTGGAGCTCCACTCATCATCGGCGTTCTTCCAAGAGCGCTGCGTTGCAACCGACAGCACGGTGAACTTCGAACCGTTGCCTTTCGCTTGACGTTGCTCTGGATCAGCACCGACGAATCCGACGAGAGTTACTGAATTGAGATAGGACATTTTCTTTTACCTTTCTTTCTGCCCCGGTTTTCTTTGGGGCACGAGAGAGAGCGAGGGGGCTTGGAGTCGCAGGCTAGCGTCTGCTTTGTTGGAGGGAACCCGGTGTTGTTAGGGCGGAACCGACAAAGCAGAAGACGCGTAGGCCGGAGCGGAGAGGAATTGCCGGAGCGGTGAGCCCAAAGAAAATCGGGAAGAGAAAGAAAGCAATGTCCAAGCTCAGCAACGTCGGAGAGAACGGAGGCCCGGACGGGTAAGCAGTGAGGTTCGAACAGTGCAATCGTCGCCGCGTTGGAAGTCGCCAATGGAGCGAGAAGAGGGCGCACCGTTCGCAAGGAACAGATACAATACCCGGTATGGTATACTGCTGGCTATGAGCCACACGATCAAAGAAAAGGACAACCTACTTCTCCGAGCGAAGCGCATCCAGGGACAAGTCGAAGCTCTCGTACGGGCCCTCGACGAAGAGCGCGATTGCTCGGAAGTCCTCCAAATCATGAGCGCCGCGAGGGGAGCGATGAACAGCCTAATGGCTGAGATGCTGGAAGGCCACATCCGCAGTCACGTTCTGAACAGAAAGCACAGGCCTACGTCAGGACAGGTAAACGCTGCCGACGAGGTCATCGCGATGGTGAAGTCCTATCTGAAGTGAGTGAAGCCCAGCCCTACAGGAGGATCGCTGTATGAAAGCTTCACCCCTAGCGAGGAACAATCAGGCAAACCCTTCCCCCTTCGGCCCGGACTCTAACGCGCAGGAGACCGCCGCGTTCAACCTTGCTGAGGGACATGGGCATACGGAAGGTGAACACGAGCACGGTCTCGAATGGACTGACCTTGTCCGTATCGGTTTTGTAGTGCTGGCCGCCCTTGCCGTTTGGTTTCGCATATGGGAACCGTTTCCACACGTCAGCGTCATCGGCATCGCAGCCACTCTTATTGGCGGCTACCCCATTTTCAAAGAAGCTTTCGAGAACATCGTCGAACGGAAGATGACGATGGAGCTCTCGATGACGATTGCTCTTTTGGCAGCTTTGGCCGTTGGCGAGTTTTTCACCGCTCTGGTCATCACCGCGTTCGTTCTGGCCGCCGAGGTATTGGAAGGGCTCACCGTTGGGCGCGGGCGCACCGCGATCCGTCGTTTGGTTGGGCTCTTGCCCACGTCCGCCCTGGTGCGTCGAAACGGTTCGTGGCAAGAGGTGGAAACAAAAGAAATCGCTCCGGGCGACACTGTACTCGTGAAACCTGGCGCACGAATTCCGGTGGATGGCACGGTTAGAGGGGGCCATTCCTTCGTAGATCAAGCGACCATCACAGGGGAGTCAATGCCTGCGGAGAAAGCCAACGGAGCTTCGGTCTACGCCGGTACGATCAATCAGTCTGGTGCGCTCGAAATTCAGGTGGACCGCCTAGGACGCGACACCACCTTTGGGAAGATCATTGATGCCGTCGAGCGCGCAGAAAAATCACGTGCTCCCATCCAAGGAATCGCTGATCGTCTCGCTGGGTATTTGGTCTATTTCGCACTCGGGGCCGCTGCGGTCACTTTCCTGGCCACTCACAATGTGCGCTCAACCATTTCCGTAGTTATCGTAGCCGGGGCCTGTGGGATTGCGGCGGGAACACCTCTCGCGATTCTCGGGGCGATAGGACGGTCCGCGCAACTCGGCTCGATTATCAAGGGTGGCATCTACTTGGAATCGCTCGCGACGATCCATACGGTTCTCCTCGACAAGACGGGTACTCTCACTTACGGCACTCCGGAGGTCGTAGAGGTTCGCCCGGCTGACGGAATCACGGTGGCATCTTTGTTCGAGGCAGCGTCGACAGCAGAGCTGCGGTCCGAGCATCCGGTGGCCAGGGCGATTCTAAGGAAAGCTGCAAATATTGGGTTGCTTGCCGAAGAACCCGAACATTTTGAATACACGCCTGGAAAGGGAGTCGTTGCGACTCGCGACAGCGTCAAAATAGTTGCAGGTAATCGGCTCTTTCTCGAGGGCCGCGGCATTGAATTGCCGCTGGGCGGCATTCAAAGACCGACTCAGAGATTTTTGTGGCACGTGGGGGCAAGTTTCTCGGATCTCTGACGGTTGCCGACACGCTTCGACCTGAGGCGACGAAGGTCATTCAAGATCTGAAATTGATGGGAATGAAAACTGTGCTTCTTACTGGCGACGCCAAAGCGGTCGCCGAAGATATCGGCCGAAAGCTGGGTGTGGACGAAATCGCAGCGGAACTTCTGCCCGAGGATAAGCTTGAATTTGTTTCTCGACTCACCAAGGCGCGGCAGAACGTCATCATGCTGGGTGACGGCGTCAACGACGCACCTGCCCTTATGAAAGCCACCGTAGGAATCGCCATGGGTGCCGGTACGGACGTCGCACGGGAAAGCGCCAACGTCGTCCTCATAGGCAATGATTTATCGAAGCTTGTTGAAACTGTCTCGATCGCGCGGCGCTGCCGTCGCACCATTATGCAGAACTTCGTTGGGACGCTAATTGTGGATACCGTAGGTGTGGGTCTGGCGGCTTTTGGATTTCTGAATCCTTTGCTGGCGGCCTTCATTCATGTCTCTTCCGAAATGGTATTCATTTTGAATTCTGCAAGGCTGCTGCCACCGCTCGCTTCAAAGAACCCGCTCGTGCAAGGGCTCTTCTCACGCACCCCAGAGGCCACGAGCTCGTAAAAATGGTGGATCCATCTTTACTTGAGGTACGTTTTGACAATTTCAATTACATCTTCCGCGGCCTCTTCGGAAGATTTCGAGTTTCGGGGCATGTGGTTGCGGATATGGTCCTCCATGAGCTCCGCCATGAGGCTGTTGATGGCCCCTCGCGCAGCAGCGAGACGCTGGAGAACATCCGCGCAATGCTCATCTTCGTTGAGACCGCGCTGGACGCTTTCCAGTTGGCCGATGATCTTCTTGGTTCGGTTGACCAAATCGAGTTTTTCGCGAGAAGTATGTGACATTTTTTCTTGACTACCCTATGGGGGTATGGTATCCAATCCAAGCTCGTATAGCAAGGACCCTGAAGGAGCATATGGAAAGTAGCACGAAAGAGCCAGACCCTCCGGGAAGCAGAGTCGCAACGGACCCCAGGGAGCGAGCCTAGCGAAGTAGTACCCGCCTGACCCCGCTCGCTGCCCGGAATGTTGGGAGACCGGAGCGAGTGGGGAGCTGTAAGCGTTCTGTAATGTCCCCACCAGAGACTCATCTGTTCGAGCGTCCAGGTCGGTAGTCTGTCTTGGGTCTAAGGGCAGTTGATCTTTTCCGGCAAGCAAGGTGGAAGCGTCGGAAAAATCATTTTCAGCAAATGCACGGGGCAATTTCTGCTGGCTTGCATTTACCCTTTCCGTGGTTGATCAGGCTAGGCAACAAAGGCGAGGAGGATTCATGCGGGGGTACGTTCGACGTCTGTGCTTTGCAGCGGTTCTGACGACAATTTTGGCTGGGAGCACCTTCGGTCAGAAGCCGCTGACCTGGGGTGAAGTACGGCAGCGCTTTGAGATCAACAATCCTACTCTGCGGGCTGGCCAAATCGGAATCGATGAGTCTAGGGCAAACGAGATCACGGCCTACTTGCGCCCCAATCCCGCCTTAACCGTGCTGACCGACCAAATCAATCCGTTTCCCGGAGGTCCCGCACATGGACCTTTCTCCTTTTTGTTAACGTCCGCCACTCTCAACTATCTCCACGAGCGGCGGCACAAACGGGAGTTGCGGCTCGAAAGCGCCAAAGAGGCGACGGATATCACGATTTCGGGTCAGGCGGATTTGGAACGGACGCTTCTATTTGAGTTGCGTGGAGCGTTTGTGCAAACGCTTCAAGCCAAGGCGATACTCGATCTGGCAAAAGAAAATCTCAAATACTACGACCATGTTCTGGACCTAAATCGTGAACGCTATAAAGCCGGGGGCATGGCCGAAATCGATTTAGAGCGCCTCGAATTGCAGCGCGTTCAATACGAGTCGGATTTACAGACGGCGGAAGTAAATTTACTTACGGAGAAGGTTCAGTTGCTGGCGCTTCTGAACGACCCAACAACCCCCGAGCAATTTGACGTAACTGGACCTTTCGATTTCTCAAATCAAATTCCCGCTCGGGACGAGGTTCGCCAGACGGCTCTAGATAGCCGGCCGGATTTACGAGCCGCGCTGCAGTCCGTCGTCAAGGCCAAGACAGATCACAGGCTGGCCGTTGCTAACGGATCGACCGATCCGACGTTCGGATTCGACGTGGGTCGCAATCCGCCGATCGATCAGTACATCGGAGTCAGCGTGAGCATCCCCTTGCGTGTTTTCGATCGCAACCAGGGTGAGAAGTTGCGCACCCAGCTCGATATCGATCGCAATGAAAGAATCACCGAAGCGGCGAAGGCTCAGGTTCTGAGTGATGTGGATTCCGCGCAGGCCACGGTAGCCAGTACGGTGGTCCTTCTGCAGCCCTACAAGGATCGCTATCTGAGCCAGGCAACCCGGGTTCGGGACGCAATCGAGTTTTCCTACGCGCACGGTGCCGCATCACTCTTGGATTACTTAAGTGCGCAAGCCGAGTATCGCAGCGTGCAGGTCAACTATCTGAATTTGGTCGCGTCCTATCTAATGGCTGCCAGCCAATTGAATCTGGCGGTGGGACGTGAGGTTATCCAATGAGCAGGCCGCACATCGGAGCTGCATTGCTATCCTTAGCCGTCGCCTTATCTCTCGCGGGCTGCGGCACGCACGAGGGTCAGAATGCCGGAGCACCACCACCGCTCAAGGTCGAGCGGGTCGGGGATCCCAATGTTTTCCAGGCCGACCACCCTGATCAGTTCGCGTTGACTACGGCCGTCGAGCACATCAGTACATCACAACTAAAAGCAACGGCAACGGTGAATCCGGATATCAACCGAAGTGTCCCCGTCATTTCTATCGCCGCGGGCCGCGTCATAGAAATAAAAGCCCGCGTTGGCGACGTGGTCCAGAAAGGCCAGGTTTTGCTGAGGGTGCAAAGCGCGGACGTTTCGAGTGCCTTCTCCGATTATCAAAAAGCTGTGGCCGACGAAAAACTGACCCGCACCCAACTGGAAAGAGCGCAACTGCTCTATGACAAGGGCGTAATTTCGTTGAATGATCTCCAAGTTGCGCAGGACACAGACGCGAAGGCCAAAGTTGACGTGAAGACTTCCGCCGAAAAACTGCGGGTGCTTGGCAATGCAAATCTTGACCAACCATCGGGTACTGTCGAGATTCGCGCCCCCATCTCCGGCGTTATTACCGACCAGCAGGTTACGAACGCGGCGGGCGTGGCGGGCCTTGGTTCGCCGAATCCTTTCACGATTTCCGATCTTTCGACGGTTTGGGTGCTCTGTGACGTGTACGAAAACGACCTTCCGACCATACGCCTGGGGGACAAAGCTGAGGTTCGTCTGAACGCCTATCCGGACAGAGTGTTTAGCGGCCTCATCGGCAACATTGGTCCCGTTCTCGATCCGGCGATTCGCACGGCCAAAGTGCGTATCGAAGTGGCGAATCCTGGTCTGATGCGCGTCGGCATGTTCGCAACGGCCACATTCCACGGCCAAAAGAAGGAAACATATGCGGCCGTTCCCGCGACCGCAGTCCTGCACTTGCACGACCGCGATTGGGTCTATTCGCCGGCAGGTGGCAAGGCATTTCGGAGGACCGAAGTGAAAGCCGGTGAAATGCTCCCTGGCAACATGCAGACGATCTTGTCGGGAATTACTCCCGGCCAGCAAGTCGTCGCGAATGCTCTTGAGTTCCAGAATACGGTGGAACAGCAATGATCCGTTCGCTTGTCGATTTCGCCCTCAACAATCGCTTCATCGTTCTCGGTGTGGCGCTGGTTCTCTTTGTCTGGGGCGTCGTCTCCTTTAAGAGATTGCCGGTGGAAGCCTACCCGGACGTTGCGAACACCTGGGTTCAGGTGATTACGCAATGGCCGGGCCGGGCGGCGGAAGAAGTCGAGCAGCAAATCACCATACCCATCGAAATCCAAATGAATGGGCTCCCGCATCTTTTACATGTCCGGTCGGCCTCGCTCGCGGGTCTGTCCGTGGTCAATCTGATTTTCGATGATGATTCCGACAACGACTGGGACCGCCAGAAAGTCTTGGAACGCCTATCGGAGGTAACCCTGCCTCCCAATGTTTCCGCGCAAATCGGCCCAGATTTCAGCCCTATCGGCTCGGTCTATTGGTACACGGTGAAAAGCACGAATCCTAATTACGATCTCATGGAGCTGAAGTCTCTTCAGGATTGGGTTATCACGAAATACATCAAATCCGCGCCAGACGTGGTGGATGACTCGTCCTTTGGTGGATTGACTCGCGAATATCAAGTTCGTGTCGATCCTGACAAGTTGGTTTCATACGGTCTGAGTCTTGCTCAAGTCGAACAGCAACTGACGAATAGCAATGCGAATGCAGGCGGGAGCTTCATCGAGCAGGGAGCACAGCAGATCAACGTTCGCGCGTTGGGCTTGGTCGAAAATGTTTCCGATATCGAAAAGACGGTCATTAAGACGCAAAAAGGTACCCCGATACGCATAAAGGATATTGCGGTGGTCACGCAGGGACCAAAGATTCGCCTCGGGCAAATCGGGTGGGCGATTCACCGAGCGGACGGCGTGGTGGTTGACGACGGTGATGTGGTCGAAGGCATCGTGTTCATGCGCAAGGGTGCGGACACGGAGACCACGATGGATGGCATTCATGCCGCCGTGCAAAAGCTCAACGATCACATCCTGCCTCCAGGCGTGAAGATCGTTCCCTACTTGGACCGCAGCGACCTGGTGCACTACACAACCAACACCGTGCTTCATAATCTCGCCGAAGGAATGATTCTTGTGGTGATCATTCTGTTCCTCTTTTTAGGCAACGTCCGTGGGGCGCTCATTGTCTCATTCACCATACCGTTCGCTCTCTTGTTTGCGTCCATTTGCCTCGATCTGCGGCACATCTCCGCGAATTTGCTTTCGCTGGGTGCTCTGGATTTCGGCATGGTGGTGGATGGTGCAGTGGTGATGGTCGAAAATATCGTTCGCCACCTGAATCGATCCGGGGAGGATCACCGCACGCCGTTGGAACGAATACGAGAAGCCGCTCACGAGGTTCAGCGGCCTGTGTTCTATGCCATTGCGATCATCATCACCGCGTACCTGCCGATCTTCACTCTGCAGAGAGTCGAAGGGAAATTGTTCAAGCCGATGGCCTGGACTGTGGCCTTTGCACTGCTGGGCGCTTTGCTCTTTTCGATGCTGGTGGCTCCCGCACTGGCGAGCTTTCTTTTCCGGTCAGGCGTGAAGGAATGGAAAAACCCACTGATGGGTTATTTGACGGCCCGCTATCGGAACGCCGTCAGTTGGGCGGTCCGCAACCGCCCCTTTACGTTCGCAGCGGCCACCGTTTTGTTTGCATTCGCGATGTTCTTGGCCTTCGGGGGAGTGATCGGTTCAGAATTTCTTCCCCATTTGGATGAGGGGGCGATTTGGGTTAGGGGCACCCTAGCGCCGAGCACGGGACCCACCGAGAGCGCGCTTGTCGCCGAGAGAGCGCGCGAAGTGCTTTGCTCCTTTCCCGAAGTCCCTCGGGTGGTTAACCAGATCGGGCGCCCGGACGATGGCACGGACACGACAGGATTCTTCGACATGGAGTTTTTTGTCGATCTCCTGCCCAAGGAGAAGTGGCGACCGGTTTTCCATCAGGATAAGGAGAAACTGATTGCCGCGATGGACCATGAGTTGGAGAAAATACCAGGGGTCTTCTGGGGTTTCTCGCAGCCTATTTCCGACAATTTGGAAGAGGCCGTAAGCGGTGTCAAAGGTGCCCTGGCTGTGAAAATCTACGGAGATGATCTCAAGACACTCGAAGCAAAAGGCGATGAGATTGCCAGCGTGATGCGGGGCATCCGAGGTGTCGAAGATCTTGGAGTGTTTCGGGTCATCGGCCAGCCGAACCTCAATTTCAAGGTAGATCGCGATCAGGCCGCACGTTTCGGGATCAGTGTCTCGGACGTTCAGGACGCAATTCAAACCGCTGTTGGAGGCAACGCGCTGAGTCAGGTTCTGATCGGGGAACAGCGATATGACCTGGTTGTGCGGTACCTTCCGGAATATCGGGACACGAAAGAGGCGATTGAAAAAGTGCGTCTACTGTCGCCCTCTGGCGAGCGTGTTTCTTTGGCTCAGTTGACGAAAGTAAGTGTAACGGATGGCGGCTCGGAGATTTATCGCGAGGCAAACTCTCGTTATGTGGCCATTAAATTCAGTGTGCGAGGCAGGGACCTGGGAAGTACGGTCGAGGAAGCAATCAGGAAGGTGGGCGCCGCCGTGAAATTGCCTACGGGTTACACCATCGACTGGGCGGGCGAATATGAAAGCCAGAAGCGCTCCCAACGCCGGCTCATGATCGTGCTACCGGTCACAATTTTAGTGATCTACGTCATCCTGTACACCATGTTTACGTCAGTCAAATGGGCGTTTCTAATTTTGACAAATGTGGCTATGGCTCCATTAGGTGGCCTGCTGGCTCTGCTCGTCACTCATACAAACCTTAGCGTCTCTTCGGGCATCGGCTTTCTTGCGCTCTTCGGTGTATCGGTACAAACGGGCATCATCATGGTGGAGTACATCGGCCAGCTTCGAGCCAGGGGGTACACGATTGACCAGTCTGCGGTAGAAGGCGCGGTCCTCCGGCTTCGGCCGATCATGATGACGATGCTGGTTGCGACGTTGGGTTTGCTTCCTGCAGCTCTCTCACGCGGAATCGGCTCCGATTCGCAGCGCCCGTTCGCAATTGTCATCGTTGGAGGCCTGATTTCGAATCTGCTAATTAGCATCTTCCTGTTGCCAACGCTTTACACCTGGTTCGCGAGAGATGATGATCGGCTGCCTGAGCCTGTTTCCGAGGGTGAGGTTTAAGATCATGCGCAACACATTTAGGGGGAGATGAAGGATTCCGATGATGAAAAAGAACGAAGTCTGTGCGCTCATTCAAGAAATAGGCATCGTTCCCGCGGTTCGCGTCTCATCGGCCGAGGATGCGCATTTTGCCGCTGAAGCAGTTACGGCTGGTGGAATTCCGATTGTGGAAATAACACTTACGGTGGCCGGGGCGGTTGAGTTGATCGCCCACCTCGTTCGTTACCATCCGAAGATGGTGGTGGGTGCCGGCACCGTCGTGAATACCGAGATGGCGAATAAATGCCTTGATGCAGGGGCCAGTTTCCTTACCAGTCCGGGGCTCAATCTGAAGGTTGTGGAATTCGCGGCCAAGAAAGAGATTGCGATATTGCCGGGTGCTTTGACACCTACGGAGGTAATGGCCGCATGGCAGGCGGGGTGTGACTTTGTCAAAGTGTTTCCCTGCGCCGAAGTCGGCGGCGAACGATATGTCAAGGCTTTGAAGACATCCTTACCACAGATTCCATTGATCGCAGCGGGCGGGGTCAATCAACATACAGCAGCCAATTATATTTTGGCTGGAGCTACGGCAATCGGCGTGGGAACAGAATTAATCCCGCCGGAATCTATCGAACGCAGAGAATCTGACCGAATTCAAGAGCTGGCCCACCGGTTTGCAGGTTTCGTGAAAGATGCCCGTCAGCGATTGACTCCGCCGAAAGAACCCGCTGCCGCGACGAAAACCGATTTTTGGAAATTTCACAAGCATCCTCCGCGGAACAGACACGGGGACGAAGGCGACTAAACAACGTCGCTAGCAGGAACATCGACCCGAGTGATCCGCTCGGTCTAACGGCGGGATTGACCCGTGGCCTAATTCCATATAATCGCGACGCGATGCCACTCGACCTTCGAGACCCATTCATCTTCAGCGTTTTTCCAGGAGCGCTGCGTAGCGACGGAAAGCACGGTGAATTTTGCACCGTTATTTCGCGCTTGGCGTTGCTCCGGGTCGGCTCCAACAAATCCGACGATCGTGACTGAGTTCAAGTAGGACATGGAAAGTTCTCCTTTTTCTGCCCCATTTTTCTGGGGCACCCGAAAGCGAGTGGCTTCTGCTCCCAAGGCGAGCGGCTGCTTTATGGGAGGGACCCAAGTTGTTCGGGAGGAGCCGGGAAAGCAGAGGCCGCGAAGCTGCCGGGCGCAGGAATTAGCCCGAAGCAGTGCCCAGGAAAATGAGAGGCAGAAAGAGAGTGGCCGACTGAACCGCAGAGGTCCGGTTGTGGGCAGAGGCAGGGGGACGGCCGCAGCAGAACAGGGAAAAAGTCACGTGTTGGCGAAGCACGCCCTTGGCTCGAAGAAGGGGCTTTCAGTGGGTGGCGTTGTGCAAGAGCGGTCTTCGTTGTCAGTGCGGTACGCGGAAACGGTTACACGGAAATGCTGCCATCGTCGCGAATGTTACCCGTAGGATAGATGTATAGCGACTAGGAGCGGGCTATGTGTGCAAACGGCGAGAACTTGCAGGTCCAGCTGACCGAGGTGGAAGCAGCCCTAGCTGCGCGAATCGATTTCGGCAATTCCGGAAAAAGACATGACACGGAATCCTGGCGGGCGGTGGCAGACGCCATGGACGAACTGATGCAGTCGCTACTGGCCCGCCAAGCGATCCCTGAAGTGCGACGGAGGTATTTTTCTGATCCAGCGCTTAACATCGGCGGGCACGGGGCTTCGCGCAGCGAAATCTTTGAACGGAATGGCACGCGCGGCCGTGCGATCTTCCGTCATCCTCACTTTGTGCGGTATCTGCGGTATTTCCTCTATGGGCCGGACCTGCCGAGTCCTCTACAAGAAGGGTTCCAGCAGAAGATGCGCGGTTTGGGCACACCATCCTCGAGTGATCGGATGGAACTCGTAAAGTTTGCCAGAGAACTGGCGCGTTCGTTCGGCGTAGACGCCAGAGATTCCTCGGAAGAATTCTATAAGCTAGCGCTGGAGTGTGGCTTAGATTTGGACGACGCGCGCGCGATTCGGGACGGAGTGAGAAAGCTGCGCTGACCTCCGAGTGAAAGTCAGGGAGAATCATTGCCCTTCTTCGGAACGCCCCTGGGTCTGCTTGAGGGCTTCCTGGGCTTCCTTCAAAAGTTTCAGTTGGAGTTCGAGCTCCGAGGCGTAGATTTCGGCGCGCTCATACAGCCTCGCGTTCCGAATGGCGACCGCCGCGGAAAGCGCGAGCGATTTGGCGAGCCGCAAATGCTCTCGGGTGAAACGTCCCGGTTCCTTACCGCTCACAGATAGCAAGCCAACCAGGTTTTCGGAACTGACCAATGGCACACAGATCCAGGAGCGCGCCGTCCCGAAGGCGGGGTGATCGCGCCAATCGGCCTCCCGTCGCGTATTCTCGATAAAAATACTCTTGCGGGCTATGGTCGCGTCTTGCAGGAAACGACTGTGACTCATATCGATGACCACGATGTTCTTGCGGCTTGAGGGGCGAGGCATTTCTCGGGCCACCAAAAATTCCGTTGGCGTCTCTAGTAGAAGGACCGAGGCCGAATCATAGGGAACGATGGATGAAAGCGTTTCGAGCAGGGCGTCCAAAAGGTCGTTCATCCGCAGGTTTTTCGTCAACGTTAGCGTGGCATTGCGCAGGGCATTGGCTTCTGCTTGCGCGGCTTGGGCCTCGCCCAGATGCTGGGCAATTTCTTCCTCGGCGACTTTGCGGGAGGTGATGTCCAGGGCGACTCCGACGAGTCTCCTGGCATCTCCCGGGGAATCGTTGACCAGGAAGCCCCTGCTCCAGATCCAGCGGATTCCCCCGTCGGGACGGATGATTCGAAATTCCTCGTCGAAGCGCCCCACGGTAGCGGTTTCTTCGAGTTTGGCCAGGAAGCGGGTGCGGTCTTCGGGATGGATCAGTTCTTTGTAGGACGAGGGACGTTGATAGAGGTCGGAGAGGAACTGTCCCGTTATGGTTTCATAGGCTTTGCTGGCATAGACGACTTCCTTGGTCTGGGCATTGAGCATCCAGAAAACTTCCTGGATGTTGTTGGCCATTTGTTGAAAACGGTTCTCGCTTTCCTTGAGAGAGCGTTCGGCATTCCGCTGTTCGGTGACATCGCAAAGGATGACGATGTGGCGGCCCGGCGAGTGGTCGGCAGCGGCGGTGTATTGAACGAAGAGCGGGGTGCCGTCTCCGCGAGTGAGTTCAGCGCTTCCGCGTTGGTATTTTTCGGCGAGGAAGTCAGTCCAGCTCCGCGTGAATTCCTCTCGATCTACATAAAAATCGCCAAAACGCCGGGCGAAGAGACGCTCGCGGTCGACGCGAAGAATCGCCAGCGCGGCCGGATTCGCTTCG
>Ga0335076_10002364_pt1 | contig 18731 bp, 16 predicted proteins | sample Lox_Sample_25_FD_206717 | JGI IMG/M metagenome (GOLD analysis project Ga0335076, IMG submission 206717) | Soil microbial communities from Loxahatchee National Wildlife Refuge, Florida, United States - Lox_Sample_2.5 | ecosystem: Environmental > Terrestrial > Soil > Wetlands | place: USA...
GGCTTCAGCAGCAGGCACGCCGGCCTTGTGGAGTTTCTGGGCTTGTTCTTCGATGTCGTCGAAGAGGGAACGGAAGAGTGTCACACCTTCCTGTCCGCAAATGGGGCCGTGGCCGGGAATGAAGATGGTGTCTTTGTCCCAGGAGGAGAACGTGGCTAGAGTCTTGCGCCAACCGGAAACGGTAGCCTGGTCGTCAAAACAGACTGGATAAATACCGCTGAAGAGCAGGTCGCCCGTGTAAACGACGCTTTGCTCCTGGACGCGGACAATGAGGTCCGTGCCAGAGTGGCCGGGGTGATGCTCGATGACGGCGGTCAAGCCACCGAGGTCCACTTTCAAGGGCAACTTTGCCGGTTCGAGCGGATGATTAGGAAGCGCAAGAACGCTGGCATTGGCGGCATCGAAAACAGAAGTCATGGTGGCCAGATAGGCCTGGCGGTGAGTGCGGGCCAAATCGGTTTTTGCTTCTTTCACGGCTTTTTCTTCGCTGGCCAGGGCCACCGATTTGTCGGCGCCTTGCATCGCGCCATACTTTGCCATGATGCGCTTCGCGGTGTTGGCATGCGCCCAGAGGGGTGTCCCATTCGCGCCGTAGAACGCGTTGCCCAGCGAATGATCGTAATGATAATGAGTGTCAAGGGCGGCCTTGACCGGTACTTTGCTTACCCCTTGCAGCGTTTCCCATTGGAAGGCCGCCCCGGCAGGCGAAATGAAGCCTTCCAGGACGAGGGCGGAGTCCTTTCCAGCAAGGAACCCGCCATTGCAGACGGATTGAAAGCCCTTGGTGGGGTCGGAAATCGTGGCGTAAAGGCCCTCGCCAATCTTTCTTACGGAAGCGAAGCCCTTATCGGCGACAACCGTCTGCGAGATACGCGAATCACCCGCGAGCTCCGAGGCAAGCGCCGGGAAAGGAACCAGCTTGGCGGCGGCGTAGATGGCGCCCAGGTACGAGGTACGGGCCAGGAAGTTACGGCGAGAGAATGGCATGGACAGGTCGGTCATTTTTCCTCCGTTGGATGAAAAGCTACGTTTGGATGACTGGTTTGTGCGAAAGGGTATTCCGGAACACTGTGAAACAAACTGGAATTTCCGTCAATGGCGGGGTTTGCCCTCGCCGTCACGATTACATCACATCGGCGGCGATCTCCGTTCGGGAAAATGCAAGTTTCGTATACTTGTGGAGAGCCCGCCGCGGAAATTGTGCGAGGTTGTCGTGGGAGGAATGTCCGCATGCCAAAAATTGCAGTCGTGCTTGCCATGTGGCTGGCGCTTGCACCGGCCTGGAGCCCGCAGAACGAACAGCTTGCGGATTGCTACAAACGCTGCCTTGCACCCCCGACGGACCCGGAAATGGAGCGGCAGGAGCTCGTGACTCTGGAGAGAGAAGCGGCACACGCGATCCAACTGGGAGATTCCACGTTTTTCCGGCGTGTTTATAGCGATGACTTTGCGGGAACGCTTTCGCGCGGTGAGGCGGTGAACAAAACGAGTTTCATCAGCGCCGTGCAGTCGAGCATGATCAAGTACGATGCGTTTAACGCATCGGATATTCGAGTGCACATCTACCGGGATACCGCGGTAGCGACGTGTTTGTGGTCCCTGCGTGGCGTATACAAGGGGCAAAGCGTTTACAGCCAGATGCGCGTGATGCACATTTACGTCAATGGGGGAAACGGCTGGAAAGTCGTGGCGGGACAAGCGAGCGCTTTGCCGCCGTATATTCCGCAAGCACTGTAAATTTTGCTGGCTTCGCGAATCCGGTTGGAATTGCGCGGTCTGGAGTTCAGGAAGGAAAAGTGGCGCGTTCGGCGTTCACCGCGGCTCCGATGACACCGAGTTCATCGTTGGAAGGAATGATTTCGAAACGGCTGCCCTGGAGCGGGCTCATTTTCACCATTTCGTGGACGATGCGCTCCAGCAAGCCAACATCAATGAATTTTGCGTTTGGCCCCGTGATGTAAAACGGGCCGGGACCTTCCATGTGGATGCTGGTAGCTGTGGCCGCGGCGAGCGCGCGATGGCAGCGAGTCACGAACTCGGCACAACGTGTGTCGCCCGTTTTGGCATTGGCGAAAACTTCTTCCGGCTCCATGTCCAGGAAGCGCAAACGCATGGAGCGGTAGCCCAAAATCCCTTCCAGATGGCCGCGTCCTCCGCAGCCGCAAAAATGTTCCCTGGGGTCAAGCGAGACGACTGTGTGCCCGCCTTCCCAAACGCCCTCGCTCCAAGGGAAGCGCCCGAAGCCGATGCCGTTTCCCAATGTCCAGACGCGGTTCAGCTTTTGCAGTTTGCCGCGGGTAGCGGCGATACCCGCGGCCATCGCATCGGCATCATTGAAAACGCGCACGGGGACATCTTTGCCTTCCAGTTTCAAAGCTCCGGCCAAGGATGCCTGTAAGTGGAAGCCTTTCACCTGTTGGAGATTGGGGGAGTCTTCCACGACTCCGTCACGGATGATTCCCGGAAAGCCCAAGCCAACGGCGTGAATTTTTTCTTCCCTGGCGAGGAGTTCGAGCTGCTGGCGAATACTGTCGGCGATTCGGTCAGCCGGCATGGATAGCAAAGCATCGACGGAACCGGCTCTTTCGGGCACCATGCGGAGCGGGCCGACAACTTTGCCGTCTTCCACGGCTCCTACCGCGATGTGTTCCATCACCAGTACACCAGCTGTCCTGCGCATGTGTCCCTGCCTGTCGCCTGCGATTGCGCGTGCTGCGGCCTGCGTTCGGCAATCGCACGGATTAAGTCTTGGCCAGTTTATTCAAGCCGTTAAACGCAGCGGTCTTGTAGCATTCCGCGAGCGTCGGATAATTGAAAACGGTATCAACGAAATACTCGATGGTGCCCTTGAATGCGAATACAGCTTGCCCGATGTGAAGAAGCTCCGAGGCGCCTTCTCCGATGATGTGGACGCCCAGGAGTTGCTTCGAGTCCGGATCAAAAATGAGTTTCAGGCGGCCTGTAGTGTCGCCGCGAATCTGGCCGCGGGCAATTTCGCGGAAGTAGGCGATGCCGACTTCATATGGGACGCCCTCATCGGTTAGCTGCTCTTCCGTTTTGCCGATGAAGGAAATTTCAGGAATGGTGTAAATGCCGTAGGGATAGAGCGCGCGGTTGGACTTGATAGGCATGCCAAAGGCGTTTGCGGCGGCGATGCGGCCTTGCTCCATGGAGACGCTGCCAAGGCTGGGAAAGCCAATCACGTCGCCAACGGCGAAAATGTGCGGCTGCTTCGTGCGATAGTCCGCGTCTACGGGAATGCGGCCGCGTGAATCGGCTTCGAGGCCCGCTGCGGAGAGATTAAGTTCGTCTATATTGCCCTGGCGGCCGACGGCATAGAGCAGAGCTTCGCCAGCGACTTTCTTTTTACTCTTCAGGTTGGCGACGACTCCTGATTCGGGATGGGATTCGACGTTCTCGACTTCTTCGTTCAGGCGAAGAGTAACGCGGCGGTCGCGCAGGTGGTAGCAAAGCGCTTCCACCATTTCCGTATCCGCGAATTCCAGGAGGCGCGGGCGCTTTTCGATCAAGGTAACGCGCACACCGAGTGTGGCGAACATGCAGGTGTACTCGACGCCGATGACGCCGCCGCCAACCACGATCATGGTCTTAGGAATGACGGGCATCTGCAAAATCTGGTCGCTATTGATGATTGTGGTGCCATTGAAGGGCACCAGAGACGTCGAGGCCGGCTTGGTACCGGTCGCAATGATAACGTTCGACGCTTCGTAGTCGGCTTGGCCGCGAGAGCTGACCACATGAATGTGATGCGGGTCAACAAAGCTGCCGGTGCCGGTGAAAACTTCAATCCCGTTGCGGGAAAGTTGGGCGCGGATGACGTCAATTTCGGTTTTGATGACATGCTGGGCGCGGAACGCCAGGTCCGCCATGGTGATCTGTTCTTTGACGCGGTAGTTGACGCCATAAATTCCTTGATAGTGGAAACCGGAGAGATGGAGGACGGCTTCGCGAATCGTTTTGCTGGGGATGGTTCCGGTGTTGATGGCGGTGCCGCCAATGACTTCGAGTTTTTCGACGAGGGCGGCGCGCTTGCCAAACTTCACCGCTTGAATAGCCGCGCGTTGTCCCGCGGGGCCGGAGCCGAGGACGATGAGGTCGTAACTCTCCATAGAGATGCCGTACAAATCCGGTGGTAATGCCGCGCAAGTATACCACCGCGGAATGAATTGTCTTGGGAACGGCTCGTTTTTTGAAGGCACCGCCGAAGGGGTCACTCGTACCGGAGAGCAACCATGGGGTCAACGCGCATGGCGCGCCTCGCGGGAACATAGCAGGCGAGCAGGGCAACGCTTACGAGAAGGAATGCCACGCCGCTGAACGTAATCGGATCTGTTGCTTTTACTCCATAGAGCAAGCTGGAAATGACTTTAGTGAAGGCAAAAGCGCCAATGATTCCGAACACGACGCCGGCGAGCGCGAGTTGGGCGCCGCGTCCGATGACGAGTTTCCAGATGTCGGCAGGCTGAGCGCCGAGGGCCATGCGGATCCCAATTTCGTTCGTGCGGAGGCTGACGACATAACTCATCACGCCATAAATCCCCATCGCCGCGAGCAGCAGCGCGAGTCCAGCGAAAATCCCGAGAAGGAATGTCGAGAAACGCCGGCGCGAAACGGAGTCGGAGAAAAGCGTGTCGAGAGACATGACATGTGTGACGGGAAGCGTTGGATCGAATTTGTGCACTTCAGCAGTAACGGCTTGCGCCAGCGATTCGGGGTCGGAAGCGGTTCGAACGACGGCATACTGCGTCCAGCCTCCGGCGAAATAGACATCGAGAGTTGGCGGGGCTTCGAGGCCGTACTGGTGCACATTGCCGACGACGCCGACGATGGTGGACCAGCACGGCTGCGGGTCCAACGAACACAAATTGATACGTTTGCCGATAGCGTCGCCGCCAGGCCAGAAGCGCTGGGCGATGGCTTCGTTTGTCACAATGTTTTGCGTGGCGTAGTCATGCGCATCGAAGGGGCGGCCCTGCCGCAGTGGAATGCCCATGGCGGCAAAATAGCCAGGGCTGACGCTGCGCGTCTCCGCAACGGGACGAGCTCCATTCGCGGGGAGCGGCTGGCCCTCCACAACAAAACGCGAAGCGGAACGCATTGCTGAGCCAAGCGGCAGGACGGAGATGCCGCCGACAGCTTTTGTGCCCGGCAATGATTGAATGCGCTCGGCGAGTTGATCGAATTGCAGCGATTGCTTGCGAACGAGCTCGAGTTGTTGGTCAAGCGAAAGCTTAATTTGCTCTTGTACCGGCAGTTGCGGCAGGTCTATTTCCATGGCCAAAACGTGATCGTGCTGGAAGCCCGGATCAACTTCCAGCAGCCGATGGAAGCTGCGAATGAGCAAGCCCGCGCCAACCAGCGGGATGAGCGCGAGAGCGATTTCCGACACCACCAGGAGGCTGCGAATTTTCTGACCGGCAGCGGCGCCCGCGCCTCTTGTGCCCTCTTTCAGAACGCCGTGCAAATCCTGCTTCAGCGTTTGAATCGCCGGAATCAAGCCGCAGAAAATGCCGGCCAGGAAACTGACGGCCAGCGTGAAGCCCAAGACCCAGCCGTTGAGTCCAATCTCCTTGACACCGCCGAGGTCCGAGGGAATGAAAGCGCTGAGGACGCGGAGCCCGGAGTCCGCGAGAAAAATTCCCAGCGCGCCCCCCAGAAGCGACAGCAGGATGCTTTCCGTCAGCAATTGCGCGAGCAGCCTCGATCGGCTGGCACCTAGCGTGACTCGCAGCGCGATTTCTTTTTGCCGCGCCGCGTTGCGCGCCAAAAGCAAATTGACAATGTTCGCGCAAGCTACAAGAAGCACAAGTCCCACGGCTCCGAACAAAACAAGCAACGCCGCGCGCATTTTGACGGCGGAAGGGTCCTCCATCGGCGTGACCAGGATGCCCCAGTTCTTGTGCGTATCGGGGAATGCCTGTTCTTCCAGTCGATTGAGAGCCGTCAGTTCCGCCTGGGCTTGTGAGATGCTGAAGCCGGGTTTCAGCCGCCCGATGATGTTGAATTCGTGATGAAGGTGGCTGGTCAGATCGTCGCCATATTCGCCCGCGGGCCTCCAGATGTCCGTCGAGGATGCCAAAGTAAATTGCGCAGGAAGAACGCCGATCAGCGTATAGCCCCTTCCGTCCAACATCAGCGTGCGGCCAACGACAGCGGGATTCGACCCAAAGCGGCTCTGCCACAAGCGGTAGCTGATCAATACGACCGGCGCGTTTCCCGGCTTGTCTTCTTCCGCAGTGAATGTGCGGCCTACGACCGCGCGAATTCCGAGCAGCGGAAAGAGTCCGGAAGTTGCAATGCGCGATTCCAGGCGCTCCGGTTCGCCCTCTTCCGTCAAATTAAATCCCTGCGGAATATCAATGAATGCCGCCATATCAGAAAAACTGGAGGCCTCACGACGAAAATCCAGAAAATCGCCCGAGGAGTTGGGTACTTGAGGAAACGCAGGAACGTAGGTATTCCAAAGCTGGACAAGCGAACCGGGATCGCGGTAGGGAAGCGGCCGCAGGAGCACACTTTGCACCACGCTGAAAATTGCGGTGTTGGCTCCGATGCCCAAGCCGAGTGTGATCACGGCTACGGCGGTAAATCCAGGGCTTCTTCGAAGCGCCCGAAATGCATGCCGCAAATCCTTGAGAAGGGTTTCCACGGTGTCCCCCCTGCCTGATGCAAGTATAGACGCGTAGGGCGCCGGGCCGTTTCGGTGCAGTTGGATGGCCGCAGTAACCTCCCGCTGCTACTGGGCGTGCGCCCGGTTTCCCGCGCCCGCGGCAATGACTTGCGATTCGAACGCGAGCATCGCGGGCAAGTGCTCGGCGAAGTAAGTCCAGTCGTGTCCGCCGGGATAGAGATGAAACTCGTGCGGAATGTGCCGCGTGGTGAGCAGCTTATCCAGGGATTGCGCGCCGGATTCGAAGCCATACTCATCCTCCGAGCCGCAATCGAAATAAATTTTCATTCCCGCAAGATTTGCCGTGCGCGCGATGGTTACCGGGTCGTTTTGAGTCCAGAACGCCCCGTCGAACGGAGACCCAAAAGCGCTGCCGAGGACACGCAACACGCTCATCTGCTGCGCATCTCGCCCGCTGATGTTGGGAAGCTTTTCAATCAGCGCTGCGCTATGCGCTCCCACCGCCGCGAAAAGCTGTGGATGCTTGAATGCGATATGCAGCGCACCGTAACCGCCCATCGAAATTCCCGCAATACCATGCGACACGCGGCCCGGCTGGATTCGATACCGTTTCTCGACTCCCGGCATGAATTCCTGCAGAAAGAAATCTTCGTAGCGTCGTTTTCCATCGCGGGAATTGATGTAGAAACTCGCGCCGGCCGCAGGTGTCACAATCAAGAATTCCGCCAGTTGTTTCTGTTCCCACAGATCGTCGATCAAATTCATGCCGCCGGAATGGATGAGGAACTGATCGTTGTCACCGAGCCCATGCAGCAAATAGAGGATGGGATAGTGGCGCGTTTTCTCTGCGTCATAGCTGGGGGGAAGAACAACGCAGTAGGGAACGTCGCGCGCGAGGATTTTGCTCGTTATGGAAACGCATTCGGCGCGGCCGGCGGCGCGTGCCGCAGGCGGCCGCATTATCGAAATCAGGCAAGCAAGCAGGAACGCCGTCAACGCGGCGCGCCAAACTCTATTCATACCGCAGGGCCTCGACCGGATTGAGGCGCGCGGCTCGCGACGCGGGATAAAGCCCTGCTGCAAGGCTCACGCCCACCGCGAAGACGATTGCTCCTAGCACCAGCCACCACGGCACGGAAAAAACGTGGGCGGAAGGAAGGTTCTGTCGGTGCAAATAAATGTTCGTGCCCCACGTAAGAGCCTTCCCGATAAACCAGCCAAAGCCCACGCCGAGAATTCCCCCGAACAAGCCCATAACGCCGGCTTCCACGAAAAAGAGCTGGCGAACGTCGCGATCGGCGGCGCCGAGCGCCTTTAGTATGCCGATTTCGCGGCGCCGCTCGAGGATGGCCATCACTAGAGTGTTGATAATCCCCAGCGTGGCCACGGCCAGTGCAAGGCTGCCGAAGATCGCCAGCAGTAAATCGAAAATCGTGAAAAACAACCGCAAGTTGCGCGTAGCATCCAGGAGTGAAAAAGTACCGTAACCCATGTTCTTGATGGTTGTTTCAATCGGCTCGATCTGTGATGGGCTTTTCGCGCGGACGGTCAAGCTGGCATATGTTTGCTTGGCACTCGTCGCGCGCACTGCATCCCGCAAATCGTTCACTTGTGCGGCGCGGAGAGAAGAAGCCACCTCCAATGGAATCAGCAAGCGCCCGCTGCCGAAGCCACCAAATCCCGCGGCAGGTTCCGTCTCGATAATTCCAACGATCCGCAACTTTCTTTCGCGCGGAACAATCGAGAATCCTCCTCCCGCGCTTGTATTGGTTCCCGCTTTTGGCACGTCGTCTGTTCCGCTTGCTGTGGGGATCGCTTGCCGTTCCATATAGCGCAGAACAACATCTTTGCCAATCAGCGTAGAAGCCTGCTCCGTCAAATCCTTCGCCAGTTCAATTTGGACTATGGCTTCGTCCGCTGTTGGCGACGAGAAAAAACTCCCCTGAATGCCGTCGTACGCACCGTTCCCTCGTGAAGAGTCGGGCACGCCGGCCACAATCGTGGAGAAGGGTTTGCCTTCGAAACGAATTTCGGTCGGGAAACGAACTTGCGGATAAACCTCGACGACATTAACCAAGTGCAGAAACTTGGCGCGCGCATCGTCATCGAGAGGAGGCGCTTCCTTCACGGCTGCGGAAGCAGTCGCGCTCGCACGCCGCACATTTTCGATGTTGCGCCGCGGCATCACCAGAACCGTGTCGAAGAGTCCGGAGTTGGAAAGCCGCCGCGAAGCCAGCTCCTGCAGACCCACGCCAAGCGACAGCATTGCTACGAGAGAAGCCACGCCCACGGCCACGCCCAGCGTGGTCAGCGAGTTGCGCAGCACTGCTTCACGCAAATTGCGCAGCGCCAATTCGCCCAGGTCGCCGGCCTTCATGATTTCACTCCGTCGCTCAGCAGCTTTCCATCGGCGAGCGCTACAATGCGGTCCGCGAAACGCTCGGCCAGCGGACGTTCGTGCGTAACCATGACGATGGTCATGCCCAGCTTTTGCTGAATCTCTTTCAATAGCAGCATGATGGTTTCGCCGGTCGCGCTGTCCAGATTTCCCGTTGGCTCGTCCGCAAACAAGAGCGTCGGCCGGTTCACCAAAGCCCTCGCCAGCGCCGCTCGCTGCTGCTCGCCGCCGGACATTTCACTTGGCCGGTGGCCGGTCCGCTTATCCAAACGCACGCGCTCCAGCGCTTCCTTCACGCGAGGGGCGCGCTCCGCTCGATCCACTTCCGCAAGCCTCAGCGGCAACTCCACGTTTTCTTCCAGCGTCATCCGTGGCAGCAGATTGAACGACTGAAAAACCATTCCCACTGTCCGGCTCCGGTAACGCGCTAGTTCCAGCGAACTCAACTCCGATAAATTCCTGCCATTCGCAAAAATTGCTCCGCCGGTCGGACGGTCCAGACCCGCCATCAGGTTCAGCAGCGTCGATTTTCCTGAGCCCGAACTTCCCAGCAGCGCCACGAACTCTCCTGTGCGAATCTCCAGCGTAATCTCGTCCACTGCGCGAATTACCGCGGAGCCCATCTCGTAGTGCCGCGAAACCTGGTCCGCGCGCACGGCAACGCCGTTTCCCGTAGTCATCATCACTCCTCGATGGTACTACGCATCCGGCCCCTGCATGGTTACCAAGCCATTGACTGCCACGAAGAGCCTGACGCATTCGGCAAATCGGTATTTCGCATGCGTTGACGCCACGTTCCTGCGGGTGTTACGCTCGCGCTGCCCCTAGTGCCGCATGCGCGTCGTTGACCTGATCCGCAAGAAACGTGATTCCGCCGAACTCTCCCGCGAAGAGATTAATTTCCTGATCTCCGGTTACACGCGTGGCGATATACCCGATTACCAAATGGCCGCATGGCTCATGGCTACGTGGATTCGGGGCATGAACCGTTCCGAGCTAGCTGCGCTTACGGAAGCCATGCTGTACTCTGGCCAGGTCCTGAATCTTTCCCGCATCCCCGGTAGAAAGGTGGACAAACACTCCACGGGTGGAGTCGGAGACAAGACATCGCTGATCCTTGCGCCCATCGTGGCAGCCGGCGGGCTCACGGTTCCGATGATTAGTGGCCGCGGCCTGGGCCACACGGGGGGCACGCTCGATAAGCTTGAATCCATCCCCGGTTTCAATGTGAATCTCGAACTTGAGGAATTCTTCAGCGTGCTCCGCGAATGTGGCATGGGCTTGATCGGCCAGACCGTGGAAATCGCTCCTGCCGACAAGAAAATTTACGCGCTTCGCGACGCCACTGGAACCGTCGAAAACATCGGCCTCATTTGCGCCTCCATCATGAGCAAAAAATTGGCGGAGGGCATTGACGCGCTTGTTCTCGACGTCAAAACTGGTTCGGGAGCATTCATGAAGAGCGAGGAAGACTCGGTCCAACTTGCCGAAATCATGGTGGAAACCGGGGAGCGCATGGGCAAACGGATAGTCGCGCTCATCACCGATATGAACCAGCCATTGGGCCGCATGGCGGGGCACGCAAATGAAGTCATCGAATGCATTGATGTCCTAAGCGGAGGCGGCCCCGCCGACCTCCGGGAATTGAGTCTCGAGCTTTCGGCGTGGATGTTCTATCTCGGCGAGCGCACCAAATCCCTCGACGAAGGCCGACGCCTCGCTGAAGAAATGATTGCATCCGGCAAAGCCAAAGAAAAATTCAAGCAAGGCATCCATCTGCAAGGCGGAGACGAGCGCGTCGTGGATCATCCCGAGTCTCTTCCCAAAGCCGCTTCGCGCGCTGACGTAACCAGCGCGGCATCCGGCTTCGTCACAGCTATCAATTGCGAGCAACTTGGCAACGCGCTGGCCACTCTCGGCGGTGGCCGCGAAAAGAAAGAAGACACCATTGACCACGCCGTCGGCCTCGAATTCCATAAGCGCATCGGCGACCGCGTAGAAAAAGACGACCCGCTGGTCACAATTCATTACAATAGCGGCGCAAAGTTGGCCGAAGCAAAAACGCAAATTGCCAACAGCTACCAGATCGGCGAAGCAGCGCCCAGCCAAAAGCTTCCGCTCATCCGCCGCATTCTTGGGGCCTAGCACGCGGCGACACGATTCCGAGGCAACGCGGTAGAAAGAGGTCGGCGCATGGGACGCTATACCGGGATACTAGGCCTGCTCACGATGCTGGGTCTCGCGTATCTCTTTTCGACGCAGCGCAAAGCCATCAAGCTCAAGACGGTCCTGTGGGGACTTGGCCTCCAGATTATTCTCGGCCTCTTTGTGCTCCGTGTTCCCGCTGGGCAGATTATTTTCCAGACACTCGGCAAAGGCGCCCAGCATCTGCTCGATTTTTCCTACGTTGGCTCGACGTTCGTCTTCGGCGAACTCGGCAAAGCCGACTCCAGCCTCGGCCTCATTTTTGCGCTGCAGGTTCTGCCGACGATTATCTTCATCGCTGCTTTCTTTGCCGTGCTCTATCACCTCGGCGTCATGCAGCTCATCATTCGCGCCGCCGCCTGGCTCATGACTAAAATTATGGGCGCAAGTGGCGCGGAGTCGCTCAACGTTGCCGCCAGCATTTTCATGGGCCAGACGGAAGCGCCCCTCACCATTCGCCCGTTTCTGCCGAAACTCACCAAATCCGAATTGATGACTGTGATGACCAGCGGCATGGCCCATATTTCAGGCGGCATGATGGCTGCGTATATTCACATTGGCGGCGCCAATCCCACCAACCTCCTCACAGCTGTCATCATGACCGCTCCCGGCACACTGCTGATGGCCAAAATGCTCGTTCCAGAGACCGAACAGCCGCTCACCGCGGGCCGGGTGGAAATGCCCGCCGCCGAAAAAGAATCCAACATTCTCGGCGCCATCGCGCGCGGGACTGTTGACGGTCTTCAGCTCGCCCTCAACGTCGGCGCCATGCTCATCGTATTTCTGGCTCTGCTTGCCCTCCTCAACGCCATGATGGGTTGGGTGCACATCCACATTTTGTGGTTTCCGTACAATCTCCAGGAAGTCCTCGGTTGGGTTTTTGCGCCTATTGCGTGGCTCATTGGCGTGCCCTGGCACGACGCCGCTCATATTGGCGACCTGCTCGGTCTCCGCATGGTCACCAATGAATTCGTTGCCTTCAGCCAGCTTGGCCCGATGAAAGCCACGCTTGATCCGCGCACGTTCACCATCGCGACGTTCGCGTTGTGCGGTTTCGCAAATTTCAGCTCCATCGGCATCCAAATCGGCGGCATCGGCGCGCTCGCTCCTGAACAGCGCGGCCAGCTTGCCAAATTCGGCATTCGCGCCATGCTCGCAGGCACCATGGCGAATCTCATGTCCGCCTCGATCGTTGGCATTCTCTCCTGACGCTTGGCTGCGTTGGCGTATTTGGGTCGGCTCAAGTTAAAATTTCATGCCAACGCGCATGAGTTCAAAACAAAAATCCGCAGCAAAAACAAAATCACGCGGCGAATTCGAAAACGCTGAAGCAGCCGCGCACTTCCTCCTTTCGAAGACAGCCCTCCGCCCTCAAATCGCGCTGGTTCTGGGCTCAGGCCTCGGCGCCTTCGCCGATGAATTCGCCTCCGCCACGACAATCCCGTACGCTGAAATTCCAAACTTTCCACGTTCCACTGCCATCGGCCACGCCGGCCGGCTCGTCATCGGGAAAGTCGGCGACATCCCAGTCGCCGGCATGCAGGGCCGCGTTCATCTTTATGAAGGTTATTCCCCTAAAGAAGTCGCTTTCCCCATTCGCGTTTTTTCGCGCATGGGTGTGAAAGCCGTCATCCTCACCAACGCCGCCGGCGGTATCAAGCGCGAGTTCGTCCAGGGCCAGCTCGTCGTCATCAAGGACCACATCAATCTTCAGGGAGTGACTCCTCTCACCGGACCCAACGATGATCGCTTCGGTGTTCGCTTCCCCGATATGACCGTTGCCTACGACCGCAGATTCCGCGAAATGACTATCGGCGAAGGAGGCCGCAACGGCATCAGCCTCTACGAAGGCATTTACGCCGCGCTGCCCGGGCCGAGTTACGAAACGCCGGCCGAAATTCGTTACCTTCGCGCCATCGGGGGGGACCTGGTGGGTATGTCCACGGTCCCGGAGGTCATCGCCGCGCGCCACAGCGGCATGCGCGTCCTCGGCATTTCCTGCGTAACGAACGCGGCTGCCGGCATTCTCGATCAGCCGCTCGATCACAAAGAAGTGATGGAAACCGGCGAGCGCGTCCGCGGCCAGTTCATCGCGCTGCTCAAATTGGTGATTCCGCGCATCGCCGCGGACATTGGTTGATGCAAACGCTATGGAGGACATCAGCTTGACGGAACACGACGCACTCATCGAAGCCGCGCAACGATCCCGCGAAAACGCTCACGCCCCTTACTCGAATTTCCGCGTTGGCGCTGCACTTCGCGCTAACTCAGGGCGCATTTTCGGCGGATGCAACGTGGAAAACGCCACGTATGGTCTCACCGTTTGCGCCGAACGAGTCGCCATCTTTAAAGCCATCAGCGAAGGCGAACGCGGCTTCGACGCCATCGCCGTCGTCACGGACACCGATACCTTGACGCCCCCCTGCGGCGCCTGCCGCCAGCTCATTTGGGAATTCTGCGGGGATGTTCCGGTCATCCTCTCGAACCTCAAGGGAAAAACCGAAACTCTTCAGATGCGCGAGCTCTTTCCCAAACCTTTCGATTCATCTAACCTGTAGCATTCGTTCCCGCGGCTTTTTGCGCCGCAGGTTTCTTTCGCGAGGCCCGATACATGCGCCCAATCTCTAGAATTCTCGCGTCGTGTCTGCTTCTGCCACTATTCGCCTTTTCCCGATGCAATTCGCAGGAGCTGCAAAAGCAAGCCGTCAGCTACGACCTGCTCATCACCAACGCCACGATCGTCACCATGGATTCTTCCCGACGAATCATCCAGAACGGCGCGATTGCCGTGCGCGGCGATTCCATCGTCTTCGTCGGCGCATCCATTCATGAGCAAGCCCCTAAAGGCGTTATGGCCAGGCAGACCATGGATGCACACGGCGCCCTGGTCCTGCCCGGCTTTGTAAACGGCCACACTCACGCCGCTATGACCCTCCTGCGCGGCCTTCATGATGACGTCACGCTTGATGACTGGCTCCGCAAATATATTTTCCCCGCCGAAGCCAAAAATGTCACCGAGGACTTCGTCCGCTGGGGCACTCGCCTCGGCGCCGCGGAGATGATTCGCAGTGGCGTTACTACATTCGCCGACATGTACTATTTCGAGGACGCTGTCGCCGAAGAGACCAAAGCCGCCGGAATGCGCGGCGTTCTCGGCGAAACGTTCATTGACTTTCCCGCTCCCGACAACAAAACCAACGCCGCCATGCTCGAATACACCGAGAGATTTTTGAAGCGCTGGCAAAATGATCCGCTCATCCACGCCGCTCCAGCTCCGCATTCGGTTTACACGTGTTCGCCAAAGACGCTGCAGGATTCCGCCGCTCTCGCCCGCAAATACCACGCCCCAATCCTGATTCACGTCGCCGAAATGAAAAAGGAATTGGACGACAGCCTCAAACAGAATGGCCTTACGCCCGTTCAGTATCTCGAAAAACTCGGTATTCTCGGCCCGGACGTCCTTGCCGCGCACTGCATTTACGTGGACGCCGACGACCGCAAAATTCTCGCTGCTCGCCAGGTCGGCTGCGTCCACAATCCTTCCAGCAACATGATGCTCGCCAGCGGCGTTGCCCCCGTCGTCGAGGAACGCGCCGCCGGCATCGCGGTTGGCCTTGGCACTGACGGGCCCGCCGGCAGCAACAACGACCTCGACCTCATGGAAGAGATGGATCTCGCCGCGAAGCTCCAGAAAATCACGAAAATGGACCCGCGCGCTCTCGGAGCGCAAGCCGTCGTGGAAATGGCCACCATCGAAGGCGCAAAGGCTCTCCACATGGAAAAGGAAATTGGATCGCTCGAGCCCGGCAAAAAAGCCGATTTCATCCTGATCAGCCTCGAAGAGCCCAACGCCGTTCCCATGTACGATGTCTACGCCCAACTCGCTTACGCGCTGAAAAGCAGCGACATCGAAACCGTCGTCATTGGCGGCAAAATTGTTATGCGCAACAAAAAACTTCTGACGCTGAACGAGCCCGAAATCCTCGCCAAAGCCCGCGAATACGGCAAGAAAGTCGAGGCGTCTTTGAAGTAGCGCAAGTATGAACACCTCCTACAACCAGATTGCTGGGCAGAGTGTGGAGCGGCTTGCCGCTCTGAGCGACGGCATTTTTGCCGTGGCCATGACTTTGCTTCTTCTCGAACTGCACGCCCCGGCCAAGGAACTGATTCACAGCGAGGGAGACTTGCGCAGTGCTCTTGTCGCGCTTTTCCCGCAACTTCTCGTCTACCTGATGAGTTTTCTGACGCTTGGCATTTTTTGGGTGGGCCAGCAGACACAGCTCAACCATATCGAGCGTTCAGAGCGCCACTTCACTTGGATTCATCTGGCGTTTCTGTTTTTGGTCACGCTCATGCCGTTTTCCACGAGGCTCTTGACCGAGTTCATCACGTTCCGGACGGCGCTGGTTGCGTATTGGGCGAACATTCTGCTTCTCGGCGCGACGTTGTATCTCAGCTGGGGCCGCGCAACACAAGCTAAGCTTGTAAAAAGCGATACTCCGCCCGAAGTTCCGCCGGCGATTTGCCGCCGCATTTTGATTGCGCAATCTGTTTACGGGTTTGGCGCTCTGCTCTGTATTTTCAATACGTATTGGAGCATCGCATTTATCGTGCTTGCGCAACTTTATTACGCCATCGCTCCGCGATATGGACGCTCCGTGCCCAGCGAGGAAGTCTAATGGACTGCGCAAACTATTTGACGCTGCTCGAAACGGCAATCGAAGAAGCGCGGCGCGGTCTCGCTGAAGGTGGCATCCCCATCGGCGCGGCTCTCTTCGATAACGCCGGAAAACTGCTGGGCAGCGGGCACAACCGCCGGGTGCAGGACGGCGACCCGTCCGCGCACGGCGAGACCGATGCGTTTCGCAAAGCGGGGCGCCAGCGCAGCTATCGCGACAAAATCATGGTGACGACGCTCGCGCCGTGCTGGTACTGCAGCGGGCTGATCCGCCAGTTTGGAATCGCAACCGTGGTCGTCGGCGAATCCGTAAATTTTCGCGGCGGCTTGGACTGGCTTCAGGAAAATGGAATCAAAGTCATCGATCTCGCGTCTAACGAATGTGTGCAGATGCTCGGCAAATTCATCGCCGAAAATCCCGCCCTGTGGCGCGAAGATATCGGGGAAAATTGATTGCCTCAGTGTCGCCCTTGCCTTCTGCATCTTACTGGTGAAACCCGCATGATTCGAAAATCCTTCGCCAACAAATCCATCTCGCGTTCAGCCGCTTGTCTTTGCGCCCTAATGCTTCTCCTCGCGCTGCGCACCAACGCCGAAGTTTCCGCAGAGATGGCTCGGCTCGCGAAACTCATGAATTGGAGGCCCGGCAGCATCGTTGCCGATATCGGTGCCGGTGACGGCCAGTTCTCCTTTGCCGCGCTGGATCACGTCGGCGAATCGGGAAAAATCTTCGCCACGGAAATTGATAAAGAAAAGCTTGCCAAGCTCCGGCAAGAAATCAAGACGCGAAACTTGAAGAACGTGGAAGTAATCGAAAGCGGTGAAGCCGAAACAAATTTGCCTGCTTTGTGCTGCGACGCCATTTTTCTCCGCCGCGTCTATCATCACCTCACGAAGCCTCTCGAGTTCGACGCCAGCCTCCTCCGTTCCCTCAAACCCGGCGGCAGGCTCGCCATCATCGATTTTCCGCCCCATCCCGAATACGGCAAAGTCACCGGCGTCCCCAAAGACCGCGAGGACCACGGCATCCAGCAGAAAATCCTGATCGAGGAATTAACGAAAGCCGGCTTCCAATTGGAAAAAATCGCTGACGATTGGCCGACAAGCGATTATTGTGTCTTGTTTTTGAAAAAGTGACGTCGCAACGGCATCGCCTGCATCAGAACGCACTCTAAGATCTGGCTTTTTGCGGCCTCGTCCCTAGGTTTCCTGGAAAGTGTCATACCTCACTGCAATGTCACGTACCTCTTGTAGCGTCATGTCGCGCAGGATTTTGCCGTCTTCAAGAATCGTCTCCAGCGCATTGACGCCGAGCGGCGAACTGTCCGGATTTGGAGAATCGTTGTCCACTTCCACGGTCACAAACTCTTTCCCCTTGTGCACGAGATTGAATCGTCCGCCTTTGCTTGCTTTTGACGGATCGGTCTTGGGGTTTTTGTACACGTTGTGCCATTTTCCGGCGCGGTCGATGGCCGAACATTTCAGCGCGAATTTCAACGTGTCCCGGTTCACCTGTTGCAACAGCGCTCCGCCCATCCCGTAGCTCCAGATGTCCTGCGACCATCCTTTGCGTGTCAGTTGCCCCGTAATGTTCTGAATCGTGTAGTAGTTGACGCCGTCTCCTTGGATGAATCGCACACAGGGAACCGTCGTCTTCCACCCTTTGCGGTTCACTTCATAGCCGAAAACTTCCGCGACAATCTTGAAAAGTTCTTCGAGCACCGCCACCGCATCGCCAGAATCGGGCCGAATGATGAGCGTGCCTTTGCGCTGCATCACTTTGTCGCGCAGCGCGCCACCCCAGAGATTGCGCACCGCGTTGTAAATGTCATAGGAATCGCTCACGCACGCGACGACGCCTTCGGGGCAATTTTCCAGCATGTTCGCATAGGCCTGTTCTTCGTTCGCTTCGCCCCAGGCGGTGATCGTGGAATGCTCGGACGCGGGAATAGCATAGCCGGCGCAGCTCAGGGGGTTGGCGGCGAGGTTCGCGGAATAGAATTGGTTCAGAAGCTGAATCGCGGCGATAGTATCCGTGGCGAGGAAATTGATGAGATGAGCGGCGCCACCGATGGCCGCGGATTCCTTCGAGGAAACCCCGCGAAAGCCGAAGTCCACCAGTTTGAACGGGAGAAGAGAAGGGTCACCCGTGCGAACGAGTGCTTTGCCAATGACCTGTTTGATGGCGCGCGAAAGCGTCGCCACCGTGATCGGATACCAAACCTGCAGCAGCACCGTTTCCGCCCAGTTGGTAAGCCAGTAAAATTCGGGATCCGTATTTTCGATCGTAATGAGGGCGTTGCGGCTTTTAACTACCGTTCCTTCTTTCACCGCGCGGATGCGCAGCGGAAGCCTGCCGCCATGCTTTGCATAGAGAGACTTGAAGCCTTCGTAGTTGAACGATTTCGGATGGCCGTTGAAATGGGCGTGGGCAAACCGTCGCGCTTCTTCAATGTCCTCTGGAGTAATCACCTGGCCCGCAAAGTTCGATTTGACGATGTACTGCAGCATCGCCAGCATCGTTTCTTCAAACATACCGCCGCGTGATTCAACGTACGAGTAAATATGCCGCGTGTCCGGAGGGTACTGCCACCAGTGCGTGAGCTTGTACGAATCAGTATTGAGAATCGGATTCAGCCGCAAAGACTGCATGTGGTTCCTTCAGGCCAGGTTTGACTGGGAAATGGCGGACTCCCACCACAAATAGAATAGCAGAACCGCGCACCGCGCGATTTGTGGTCCCCAAAAGCTGGATTGATTCACTCCATAAAAGGCTTCCAGTCAGGCGGCGGAAAATC
>Ga0335076_10002365_pt1 | contig 18727 bp, 15 predicted proteins | sample Lox_Sample_25_FD_206717 | JGI IMG/M metagenome (GOLD analysis project Ga0335076, IMG submission 206717) | Soil microbial communities from Loxahatchee National Wildlife Refuge, Florida, United States - Lox_Sample_2.5 | ecosystem: Environmental > Terrestrial > Soil > Wetlands | place: USA...
GGAGGAGTTCCCGTTCGGCGACGAGGTTTCGGTCTTCAAGGTCGGCGGGAAGATGTTCGCGTTGTGCCCGCTGGACGGCGGACCGCTACAGCTCAGCATCAAGTGCGACCCGGAGTTCGCCGTCCAACTGCGGGCCTCCTACCCGGCCGTGGCGCCCGGTTACCACCGGAACAAGCGGCACTGGAACACGATCACCCTGGACGGTTCGGTGCCCTGGTATGCCTCGTCCGACGCGGGCTGCTGCCCGACCGGGCGGGCCAGCACCAGCTGGTACTGGGACGGCCGCGCCTTCCATCCCGGCCGCACCATCATCCGGTGACGGCCCGCGATACGAAGTCGCACCCGGAGCCGGCCGCCACCACCCGAGGACTGCGTCCGGTGCGGCCGGCCGGGTCGAGGCCGGCCCGGTTCGCGGCCGGTTCAGTGCGGTCCGCCGGGAAATCGGCCGTCGCAGGCCGCCGCGGCCTGCCTGGCGAGGATATCGCGCAGCTCGTGCGTGTCGCCGTCCGGATACTGGTCAAGCGTCGCCTCGAGATCGCGCCGCTGGGCCGGGGTCGAGTACAGGGCCAGCTCGCGCTCCAGGTCGGCGCGCCGGATGCCTTCTCCATCGGGACGGCCCGGCGCCAGCAGGGCGGCCACGAGGAACAGCAGCCCGGGCAGCAGGACGACGTTGCCCGGGCCGTTACGCAAGATGACGCCGATCACGGTGAGCACCACCCCGGCCAGCACGGGCCGCCAGCGGGCACGCACGCCGCGGGCGACGGACAACACACCGATGACAGTGAGCAGCAGCCACGTGCGGATCCACCTGCGGATCCGCCTGGCGCGGGCGGGCCGCGAGGCAGCGCGCCAGCCGGCCGGGCTGACGGACTGGCTCCATACCACCAGGCTCCGCCGATGCCGTCGCAGTCTCATCGCAGCCTCCCGCAACCCAAGGCTCCGTTCTGCGTGTCCCCCCATGGTACGCTCCGGCGCTCTCCGGCAGCAGGCCTCGCTCACCGCCCCTCCGGTCGTGTGGCGGCGGTGCCCCGCCCGCTGTCACTTCCGCTTGCGCGGGAGCGTCATGGCTGGCCGTGGCGCCTCCGGCGGCGGCTCCAGGTCCGGGTGAGCACCCGGACGAGGCTCAGCGACGCCAGCACCACGATCGTCATGTCCACCGCGGGCACCCAGCGCACCTGGTCGCCCTTCACCACGTAGGCGCCCGACGGCAGCACCAGCCCGCCGAAGCCCCCGCCGGCGTCCGTGCGCCCCGGGTCCTGCGGTCCGGCGTCGCGCGCCGCCGGGTCCGTCTCCGGCGGGCGGCCGGGATCGGCGGCCGGATCAGCACGGTGACTCCGTGCCGTACCCCCGCCTCCTCCCCCGGCCACCAGCGCGACCGGGATGATGAGCATGCCGTCCTTCTCGTACGCGGTGCCGAACGCACGACGCACGGACAGACCGTCCGACGCCTTCGCCAAGAGATTCTCCGCATCCATGTCAGCGCCTCCTCTTGCTCCCAATGTGGGTTCCCGTGGCGCCGGCGGGCCGGCGCCCTGCTGGATAGAGAGCATGCCACCAGGCACGGATGCGCGGATGCCCGCCGCGCCGGCCCGCCCGTGCCGTGACCGCTAATGCGAGCCGCGGTTAACGGGCGCTGTCGAGGGCCCGGGCCCGGCCTGCTTGAGGATGTTGACGGCGCGCGCCCGCACCATTGCGGGCCGAACGAAGCGGCGGGTAGCGTGGCTTGAAGCGCCCGCGCCTGCGGAATAGACGGGTGGCGAGGAGAGACGGCGTCATGGTTTCTCGTGCTCCAATGGCCAGCGCGAAGAGCTCGGGATGACGGTTCCCGCGTCGGCCCGGTTGCTGGGCAGGTCCAGCGAGCTGGACACGATAGGGCAGCTCATCGCGAACGTGCGCAGTGGCCAGAGCGCCGTCTTGGTGTTGCGCGGCGAGGCCGGGATCGGCAAGACGGCGTTGCTGCGGTACCTGGCCGGACAGGCATCGGGGTTCAGCGTGGCCCGCGCGGCCGGGGTCGAATCGGAGATGGAGCTCCCGTTCGCCGGCCTGCATCAGCTGTGCGCGCCGATGCTCGGCCGGCTGGGCTCGCTGGCGGAGCCCAAGCGGCGCGGGCTCAGCGTGGCGTTCGGGCTGGCCCCCGGCGATAACCCGGACCGTTTCCTGGTCGCGCTCGCGGCGCTCAGCCTGATGGCGGAGACGTCGCAGGACCGGCCGCTGCTGTGCGTGGTGGACGACGCGCAGTGGCTCGACCAGGCCTCCGCCCAGGTCCTCGGGTTCGTCGGGCGGCGCCTGCTGGCGGAGTCGATCGGGCTGGTGTTCGCGGTCCGGACGCGGCAGTCGGGGACCCCGCAGGCCCGGACCCGCCCGGCCCGCACCCCGCCGCTCGGAGCCACCTCGCCGGACCCGCTGGCGGGCCTGCCCGAGCTCCAGCTGCGCGGTCTGGATGCGGCATCGGCTCGCGCGCTGCTGGCCACGGTCATGCCGGGCCCGCTCGACGAGAACGTGCGCTACCGGATCATCGAGGAGACCCGCGGCAACCCGCTCGCCCTGCTCGAGCTCCACCGGGGCCTGGGCGCGGCCGAACTGGCCGGCGGGTTCGCCCTGCCGGACACCGCCGACGCGCCCAGGCCCATCGAGGATCAGTACATCGAGCGCCTCGGCGGGCTGCCCGCCGAGGCGCGGCGGCTGGTCCTGCTGGCGGCGGCCGACCCGGTCGGGGACACGGCGCTGATCCTCCGGGCGGCCCGGCTGCTCGGCCTGGACCTGACGGCCATCAACCTCGCCGTGGAGGCCGGCCTGCTGGACGTCGGCGCGAACGTGCGCTTCCGGCATCCGCTGGTGCGCTCGGCTGCCTACCGGGCTGCCACCGCCGCGGACCGGCGGGCCGCCCATGGCGCGCTGGGAGCGGTGACCGATCCCCGGGTCAACCCCGACCGCCGGGCCTGGCACCGCGCGCACGCCACGGCCGGGCCGGACGAGGCGGTGGCCCGGGAGCTCATCGGCTCCGCGGGCCGCGCCCTGCGCCGGGGCGGGATGGCCGCCGCGGCGGCCTTCTGGGAGCGGGCCGTGACGCTCACCCCGGACCCCGGCGAGCGTGCCGGGCGGGCGCTGACGGCGGCCGAGGCGAAGTACGCCGCGGGAGACTTCGAAGCCGCGCAGGGCCTGCTGGCCGTGGCGGAGGCCGGGCCGCTGAGCGAGCTCGACCACGCGCTGGTCCAGCGGATGAGAGCGCAGATCGCGTTCGCCCTGCAGCGCGGCCGGGACGCGTCGCCGCTGCTGCTGCGCGCCGCGCAGCGGCTGCAGGCGCTGGACCCCGAACTGGCCCGGCAGACCTATCTCGAAGCCCTGGTGGCGGCGATCTATGCCGGCCGGTTCGCCGACGGGCAGGACATGCTCGAGGTCGCGCGGGCGGTTCGGTCCGCGCCGTCGCGGCCCGCCGGGCTGGCCGGGTCCGAGCCGACGGCGCACTCGCAGCTGCTGCTCCGCGGCCTGGCATTGCGGCTGACCGACGGGTTCGCGGCCGCCGCTCCGACCCTCAGGGAGGCGCTGCGCCGCTACCGCGCCGAACCCCAGGAACTGGGCTGGGTGTGCGTCTCGTACAACCTGGTCGCCATCGACCTATGGGACGAGGCGGCCTGGTTCGAGCTGGCCACTGGCCAGGTCCGGCTGGCGCGCGCGAACGGCACCCTCAGCTGGCTCCCGTTCGCGCTCGACTACCTGGCCGAGATGCAGATCCAGGCCGGCGAGCTGACGTCGGCGGCGGCCCTGCTGCAGGAGGGCGAGCGGATCGACCCAGGGATCAGGGCGGCTACCCTGCCCCACGTCCCGCTGCTGCTCGCGGCCTGGCGCGGGGACGCGCCGGCCGCCGCCGAGCTGGCCGATGTAATGGCCCGGGAGGCCCAGGGCCGGGGCGAGAGCGCGGCGCTGACCGTCGCCGAGTACGCCACCGCTGTGCTGCACAACGGCCTCGGCGACTACGGGCCGGCCGCCGAAGCCGCGCAGCGCGCCAGCGCGGCCGGCGAGCTGGTCATCTCGCCCTGGGCGCTGTACGAGCTGGTGGAGGCCGCGGCGCGGAGCGACCAGCGGGAGCGGGCCGCCGAGGCGGCGGGGCGGCTGGCCGAGATAGCCGAGGCGAGCGCGACCGACTGGGCCCGCGGCGCAGCGGCGCGGTCCCGGGCGCTGCTGGCCGAGGGAGCCGCCGCCGAGGACCGGTACCGTGAGGCGGTCGAGCGGCTGAGCCGGACCCGGATGGCGACGCACCTGGCCCGGGCCCGGCTGTGCTACGGCGAATGGCTGCGCCGGGAGAACCGGCGGGCCGACGCCCGGGATCAGCTGCGGCCCGCGTACGAGGCGTTCGCGTCCATGGGCCTGCACGGATTCACCGAACGGGCCCGGCGCGAGCTGGTGGCCACCGGTGTGAGGGTTCGCCGGCGGAGCGATAACACCCGCGCCGAGCTGACCCCGCAGGAGGCGGAGATCGCCCAGCTGGCCCGGAACGGGCGGACCAACCCCGAGATCGGCGCGCAGCTGTTCATCGGGGCTCGCACGGTGGAGTGGCACCTGCGCAAGGTGTTCGCCAAGCTCGACATTTCCTCCCGCCGTGAACTCGACGAGGCGCTGCGCCGCCGGGGGCGTCCCGACGCCATCGGGCTGGGCCGGGACTAAGCGGCATCGTCGACTTCGACGGCCGTGACCTCGCGCAGCTACGCGGCGTCCCGACGCCATCGGGCTGGGCGGGGACCAAGCTCCGGGGGCCAGGGTACGGGCCAGGGTGATCACGGGCGCGACGGACAGCGCGGAAGCAGGATCGTGAGGTCAGTACCGATCCGGGAGGAGCAAGGTGATGGACTACAGACTCGAGGTTGCGGTGGTACCGGTCGCCGACGTGGACCGGGCCAAGACCTTCTATCAGCGGCTGGGCTGGCGGCTGGACGCGGACTTCGCCGCAGGCCCGGACTTCCGGGTAGTGCAGGTTACCCCGCCCGGGTCGGCCTGCGCGATCATCTTCGGCACCGGGGTCACCGCCGCCACGCCCGGCTCGGCGCAGGGCCTGCAGCTGATCGCCGGCGACATCGACGCGGCCCGGGCCGACCTGGCCGCCCACGGCGCGCCGGTCAGCGAGGTCTTTCACGACGCCGGCGGCGTGTTCCACCACGCCGGGACGCAGAACCGGGTGCCGGGTCCGGCCGAGGGGCACAAGAGCTACGGCTCGTGGGTTTCGTTCGCCGACCCGGACGGCAACTCCTGGTTCGTCCAGGAGGTCACCACCCGGCTGCCCGGCCGGGCGACCTCCGCGCTTGCCGCCTTCGACTCGGTGGCCGGCCTGGCCGACGCGCTGCGCGGGGCGGAGGCCGCGCACAGCAAGTACGAGGAAGAGACGGGGCGACCCGATCCGGACTGGCCGGACTGGTACGCGCGGTACATGGTGGACGAGTCGGCCAGGCGGGACGCGGGCGCGTGAACGGCTACGACTACGACGTCATCGTGGTGGGGGCCGGCTCGCCGGGCGAGCACTGCGCCGGGGAGCTGGCCGACGGCGGCCTGCGGGTCGCGGTCGTCGAGCGGGAGCTGGCCGGGGGCGAGTGCTCGTACTGGGCCTGCATCCCGTCCAAGACACTGCTGCGCCCCGGCGAGGCGGCGCACGGCGCCCGGGAGGCGGCGTGCACCGCGCAGGTCGACGTCGAGGCCGCGCTGGCCTACCGGGACTACATGGTGTCGGACTACTCCGACGCCGGGCAGCAGGCCTGGCTGGGAGGCAAGGGCATCGACCTGATCCGCGGCACCGGCGCGCTGGCCGGGCCGGGCGTGATCGAGGTCGACGGCGTGCGGCACACCGCCCGCCATATCGTGGTGGCGACCGGCTCGGACCCGGTCCTGCCGCCGCTGCCCGGCCTGCGCGAGCTGGATGGGGTCTGGACCAACCGCGACGTGACGGGCATGAAGGCCGTCCCGCGCCGGCTGCTGATCCTCGGCGGCGGGCCGGTCGGCGCCGAGATGGCCCAGGCGGTGCGCCGCCTGGGCGGCGAGGTCGCGCTGACCGAGGCCGCGGCCCACGTGCTGGCCCGTGAGCCCGCGCCGCTCGGCGACGCGCTCGGCGAGGAACTGCGCCGGGACGGCATCGAGCTGATCCTCGGCGTGCACGCCACCGCCGCCCGGCGCGACGGGCCAGACTACGTCCTGGTCCTTGACGACGGCCGCGAGCTGCGCGGTGACCGGCTGCTGGTGGCCACCGGCCGGCGCCCGCGCGTGCCGGCGGGCCTGGACACCGTCGGCGTCACCGCCGGGCCGCACGGCATCAGCGTTGACGCCCGGCTGAAGGCCGGCGACCGGTTGTGGGCCATCGGCGACGTCACCGGCATCCGGCTGCTCACTCACGTCGGCAAGTACCAGGGCGAGGTGGTGGCCTCGAACATCCTCGGCGAATCGCGCGAGGCCCACTACGAGGCCATCCCCGACGTGGTCTACACCGACCCGCAGGCCGCCGCCGTCGGCGCCGCCGTGGCACCGTTCAGCGTGACCGTCCCGGTGTCCGAGGTGGCCAAGGCGGCTACCTACACCCACGCCTACGCCGAGTCCAAGGGCTTCCTGACCCTGCTGTCCGACGGCGAGCGGCTGACCGGCGCCTACGCCCTCGGCCCCGAGGCAGGCGAATGGCTGCAGCAGGCCACCCTGGCCATCCGCGCCCGCGTGCCGCTCGACGTGCTGCGCGACGTCATCCAGCCCTTCCCCACCTTCTCCGAGATCTACGTCGCCGCGCTGAAGGAACTGCGCAGCCAGATCGGGGCGGGCCCCGATCGCCAGCCGCTCACGGCGGGTGCGACATGACCGCGCTGTTCGTCAGCCACGTCCGCCGCGGAGGACCCTGGTGACCGCCGGATCCGATACCGCCGTCACCCAGCGCCGGCCCGGAATGTCCGCATGCCGGGAGGGCCGCAGTGCTTACCGCAACGCTGACGGCGGTAAGGCGTGCACCACGGACCGCCGGTAGAAGGTGGCCCACACGGCCTTGCCCGTGTCGCTCGGCGCCGTGCAGCCCCATTGGTCGCTGAGGGCGCAGACGATGTGCAGCCCGCGTCCGGTCTCGCCGAGCGAACCGGGCGGGCGGGGCGCGGGAACGGCCCGGCTCGGGTCGGCGACCGCGCACAGCACGCAGGGCCCGAGCTGGAGCAGGCCCAGCTGGACCGGACGCCGCAGCCGGAAGTCACCCAGCCGGGAGTCACCGGCGGCGGGCAGGGCGTGCCGCAGCGCGTTGGTCACCAGTTCGGACACCACGATCACGATGTCCTGGCCGCGTTCGGCCGTGTCCCACCGGCGCAAGATGACGCTGGCGAAGTTCCGCGCGGCGTGCACCGAGCCGACGTCCGCGCCGAGCGCGCGGGTGGCGATCCGCGGCATCGCGGCCCAGCCCGTCGCGGTGGCGGACAGCTGGTTCCCGCTCGCCAGGCCCGCCATCTCCGCGGCCAGCATCAGCCAGCGGCTGCGGGACCTGCGCTGCAGGCGTGAGGCTCGCGCGGCCAGCGCCGCCGGCTCGGGCTCGTCCCGGCGGACGAGGAAGTTACGGCTACCGGACTGCGGCCATGAGCTGGGGAACATGGAGACCCCCCATCCGTGCTCACCGGCTCCCGGCCGGCCGGCCGGCGATCCGGGCGGCCCTGGCCATGGCCGTGTAACGGTCCCAGGGCACGACGGGATGGGTCGCCCGGAAGCCCGGATCGGTCTGCTGGCACCGCGGGCAGGCCAGCCGACCGAAGGCGTCGATGCGCCAGCCAGCCTCGATGGCGCGGGCACGCTGGTCGCCCTCGCCCAGGGCCGCGTGATCGGCGTGGCAGGAGATGCAGGAGCCCATCTCGCACCATGAAATCGGCATCCGCAGCTGGTCGCCGATCAGTGCCCGGACAGTGGTGGCGGGCTCGGCATCGGTCGACGCCGGGGCCGCGGGTTCCGGCGCGGTCGACGCCGGGGCCGCGGGCTCCGGCGCAGGCGCCACCGGGGCCGCGAGCTCCGGCGCAGGCGCCACCGGGGCCGCGAGCTCCGGCGCAGGCGCCACCGGGGCCGCGAGCTCCGGCGCAGGCGCCACCGGGGCCGCGAGCACGGCGGAGGGCACCGGGGCCGCGAGCACGGCGGAGGGCACCGCCGGGGCGGCACCGCCGGCCGGGTCGGCGCGGTCCGGGCCGGACTCACCGCCGTCGGCGGCGCGCGGCACGGCGCGGCCGTCGTCCCGCAACTCGGCCAGCCAGTCGTCCATCTCGACCACGGTGGTGTCGTCCGGCCAGATCTTGATCTTCAATTCGGCCTCCCTCGAGCCAGCGGTGAGCGCCGTTCGGCGGCCGGCGCCTGCCCCGCAGGGCAGGTACCGGCACGGAGATACGGACCAGGCGGCAGCGTGACCGGGCGTCCATGTCTTCATCGCGACGCGTCCCTGCGTGGCGTCCGCGATCACGCCCGGCTGTATGCGCCAGCGCGGGGACTCGGCCCGCAGCCAGCGATCACCTGGTTCGTCCCGGTGCGCAGATGTCACCATTTGCGCTTGCCTTCCCCTTTTCAAACGCCCCGGGCTCACCGTCTCTAGGTTTTAGGCTTTCACCGTCCCGACTCCGCATTACAGACGGATATACCTGCGATAAACATTTGGCTTATTCAGGAACTATCACGGCGTGTCGAGTGGACAAATTCAGATTGCTATTACGCACAGGCTGTGAATTACGTTTCCCCAGGTGGCGACGGCGCAATTCGAGTAATGCCGCGCCGGGCATCCCCAGCATTTCGCGGCCTCATACACAGGGTCGGCACCCTTTTACACAAGCCATCCACAGCGTTGTGCACAGAAAAACACGGCGCTCCTCTTGCCAGCGGCGGGCTGCCGCTCTCCGATAACCGAGCGCCGGGTAATCCTACCGTCACAGATGGTATCGGGTGCAGGCTCGGCGAATGTACCGCCCGGCGGCACTACCGGGTCCGGGCGACTCCGGTTGCGGGCGCTGACCGGACCGGGCGGTCCCGCGCGGCTAGGCCGACCTCGATGGGCGCCGCTGGCGGACCACCGGACACCGCCAGAATGGGCCGATGACCTGTCCGCCCGTTCCTGTGCACTCGGCATCGACCCCGAAACGGCCGTCGGGTAAGACACCGTCGGGTAAGGCAGAGGCGAAGGCGCGGACCAAGTGAGGCACCGATGAGGGTCTGGATGAAACTGCGCGGGCTGGCCGCGGTGATCGGCGTGATCGTCATGGCGGCGGCCGGCTGCTCGTCGGCGCCGCCGCCGAGCCATCCGCCTGCCGGCGGCGGTTTCTGGAGCCAGTCCCGGCTGCTCGGCGCCGAGCCGTGGCGGCAAGCCGGGTTCCGGCCGGGACAGCCGACCACGGCGCGCCCGTCCGAGCCGAGCGTGCGGGTCGGGGCGCTGTTCGAGCACGACGTCAGCGGTGACCATTTCTGCACGGCCAGCGTGGTAGCCAGCCCGGGCCGGGACCTGCTGATCACCGCAGCGCACTGCATCAACGCCGGGAAGGGCGGCGGCTACCGGCAGGACATCGTGTTCATCCCCGGGTACCGGGACGGCCAGGCGCCCTACGGCGACTGGACACCGGCCCAGCTGGTGGTAGCGCCGCAGTGGGCGAACTCCTCCGATCCCGACTTCGACGTCGGCTTCGTGGTGCTCAAGCCCCACGACGGGAAGAACATCCAGGACGTGCTGGGCGCGAGCCAGCTCGGCATCGACCCCGGGTACCGGAACCTGGTCCGGGTCACCGGCTACCCGGCAAGCGCCGACGCCCCGGTCACGTGCGTCAACTGGACCTCTGAGCAGAGTCCGTCTCAGCTGCGGTTCGACTGCGACGGGTTCACCGGCGGCACCAGCGGCAGCCCGTGGGTCACCCGCCTGGACCCGCAGACGCGGACCGGCACTATCGTAGGGGTGCTCGGCGGCTACCAGGAGGGCGGCAGCACCGAGGCCATCTCCTACAGCTCGTACCCAGGCGAAGAAATCCAGCGACTGTACCAGCAGGCCGTCGCGGACGAGGCGGCTCCGGCCCGCTAGGAGCAGCCCGGAGCGTCGCAGGCGGGAGCAACAGCCCGGGCCGCGGGACCAACGGCCGGGCCGCGGGACCAACGGCCGGGCAGCGGGAGTAATATCCGGGGCCGCCGGCGGGTACACCATCAGGGCCGTGCCGGTGCCGGGGAGGCTCAGATGCGTATCAGCGACATACTTCGTGTCAAGGGAAACCAGGTTGTCACCATCAACGCCGACACCAACGTGCGGCAGCTTCTGTCGGTGCTGGCCGAGCACCGGATCGGCGCCGTCGTCGTCTCCGCCGACGGCGCCTCGATCGACGGGATCGTCAGCGAGCGGGATATCGTCCGGGCGTTCGCCCAGCGGGGTCCCACGGTGATGTCCGAGCCGGTCACGGCCATCTACACGGCCGAGGTGCGCACGGTCACGCCGGGGACCTCGCTCGAGGAGGTCATGCGGATGATGACCGAATTCCGGATGCGCCACGCGCCGGTCGTGGTCGACGACCGGTTGCGCGGGATCGTCAGCATCGGCGACGTGGTGAAGAACCGCATCGACGAGCTCGAAACCGAGCGGGCCGCGCTGACCGACTACATCACGGGAACCCGCTGACGCGCCGTTCGGGCCGGGCGGGCAGCGGGCGCTGGGCCGGGCTCCCGGGGCGGGGAGCGCGCAGCGGGGCGGGCTCCTGTTACTTGAGCGACGCGGTGGGACGCGGCGGCGGCTCGTCGAGCGCGGCGAACAGCAGGCCGCCGATCATGGCCATGTTCTTATGGAACTGGATCCGCTGCAGCTTACGGGTCTCCGGGTCCTCGATCGTCCAGTACCAGTGCCCGGCCGCGGTGGTGGGAATCAGCGAGCCAGCCAGGGCCAGCGCGGACAGCCGGGGCGCCCAGCCCAGGGCCAGCAACGCGCCGGCCAGCACCTGCACGGCGGCGTTCCCGCGCACCACCAGTTCGTCGTCGGCAGGCAGCGGAACCACCTTGCGGACCGCGCCAAGCACCGGGGCGGCCAGGTCGACGCGCGTGCCCGGGGCCTGCAGGGCATCGAAGCCGAGCAGGACATAGGTGGATCCGGTGAGGATCCGCGCGGCAGGCCGCAATGGCCCCAGCAGGCGCCGGGTCATGGTCATGATGCCTCGATGCGAGTCCGGGGGACCTTCCTCAGCACGAGAGTACGCCCAGGCGGCACCGCGACGTAACGGAGTACCGCACTCGGCCGGTCACGGCCGCGCGACGAGCGGCCCCGCCATCGCGGGCCGGCTCCCCCGGGCCGGGTACCTGGCGCAGGTCGAGCGGTTCTGGCGGCAGCTCGGGGTGAACCCCGCAGGCCAGCAGCTGCTGGCTCCGGCCAGCCCCGGTGCTCCCGTGCCCGCCCGGCCGGCCCCGCCGGCCAGATCAGCCGCCCCTGTCCCGCCCGCGCCCCCGGCCGGGGATGACCAGGCGTCGTGGATAGCGCACCTGCACCAGCTCGCCACGCTGCACGACCAGGGCGTGCTTTCCGACGCTGATTACGCGGCGGCCAAGCGGCGCATCCTGGAACAGGGCGGGCCCGGGCGGGCTTCATCGCCGCCCCGCTGACACCGCCCCGCTGACACCGCCCCGCTGACACCGCCCCGCTGACGCCGACTGGGCGAGCCAGGCCGGGCGGCGTCCGGTGTATCAGGCAGCGCGCTAGCCGCTCTGTCTAGGCGAACGGGGGACGCTCACGGGGGCGGGGACTTTCATGCGTTCGGTTATTGTCGGGGCGGGGCCGACCGGGCTGTACACGGCGATCGCGCTGGCGCGGCGCGGGCATCAGGCCACGGTGATCGACCGCGATCCCGGGCCCGGCGGCGGCCAGTGGTGGGACCGCAAGGGTGTGATGCAGTTTCATCACCCGCACCATTTCCGCCAGCAGGTCGCTGACGCGCTGCTGGCCGAGATGCCCGAGGTCTGGGACGGCCTGCTGGCGGCCGGGGCCTTGCCGGCCGTAACGCCCGGCCAGTTCGGCGTGCCTGCCGGGCTGCACTGCCGGCGCCTCACCTTTGAACGGGTGCTGCGATCGGCCGCCGAGGCCGAGCCGGGGGTGCGGCTACGCACCGGTCACGTCGACGAGGTGTGCTCGGAGCAGGGACGCGTCACCGGGGTCATGGTGGACGGCCATCAGGTCGAGGCCGGCCTGGTCATCGACGCGGGCGGCCGCGCCGGGCGGCTGACGCGGGCGCTGCGGGGACCGGCCGACGGCGGGGACTGCGGTGCCGCCTACGTGTCACGGCAGTACAAGATGCTGCCCGGCGCCGCGAACGGACCGGTCAACGCGCCGTTCGGGGTGATCGAGAACTACCCTGGCTACACCGTGGCCGTGTTCATCCATGACAACCGGATCTTGTCGGTGCTGATCGCCCGGGCCAGCGCCGACCACCCGCTGACGGCGCTGCGAACCCGGGCCGCGTTCGAGGCCGCCGCACGGGCCATCCCGGCCCTGGCGGCGTGGACCGATCCGGGATGTTCCCGGCCGCTCACCCCGGTTCTGCCGGGCGGGCGACTGTACAACAGCTACCGGGGACAGCTGAACGACGCCGGGCGGGTCGCGCTGGACGGGCTGATCTATGCCGGGGATAGCGTGTGCACCACCAACCCCGTGGCCGGGCGGGGCGTGACCACCTCGCTGCTGCAGGCCCGGCGGCTGATCGACCTGCTCGAGGAGCACGGCCGCGATTACGTCTCCTGCTCGCTGGCGTTCGACCACTGGTGCGCCGGCCACATCAGGCCCTGGTTCGACGACCACGTCTACTGGGACGCGGACCTGGTCCGGCGCGGGTCGGGGCAGGACGTCGACCTCACCCGCCCGCTCCCGCCGGACCTGATCATGGCGGCCGCACCGGCCGACCCGGAGATAGCCAAGGTCGTCGAGCCCTACCAGGCCATGCTCGCCCTGCCCAGCAGCCTGGACGCCGTCCAGGCCCGGGCCCGGGACAGCTACGCAACCGGTTGGCGTCCGCCCGTTCCCCCCGGCCCGACCCGGGACGAGCTGGCCGGCCTGGTCGGCGCGGCGGCCGGCTCGCCGGACCGGCCGGCCGAGGACGCGGCCTTATCCAGGGCGGGCGGCCGAGCCGCACCTTCCGGTCTAGCCGAAGGTGAACGCGTAGGCCTGGGCGCCCGGGTCGAGGAAGGTGATCTCGAAGGCGCGGTCGGCAACCGGGCCGGGCTGGCGGATGAGCTGGTGCAGCCGCTGTTCGGCCACCATCCCGCGGCCCTGGTCGTCGACGTCGGCCCCGTGCGCCGCACCCGGCGGCTGCCCGTCAAGCAGCACCCGGTATCGCACCGAGGTTCCTGGTGCGGCCGGCCCCATGACCAGGTGCAGGTCGCGGGCGTGGAAGCGGTAGGCGATCTGCCCGCCGGCCGTGTCCGCCGTGGCGGCCTGCTCGCCCGCCGTCCACTTTCCCGACAGCGCCCAGTGGTTGAGCCGCAGCTGCGCCGGGGCCGCGTAGACGTGCGGCTGGTCCGGTATCACGCCGCCGGGAGAAGCGAAGTTCTCGGTGCGCTCGTAGCCGGTGTAGTTCTCCGGTGATCTCAAGGTGGCCCAGTCGGCCGGGGCTTCCGCGCCGCCGGCGTCGGGCGACACCAGGTCCTGGCCGACGCCGCCGGATCCGGCGTCGTCCAGCAGCTGCTGGATGACCATTTCCGACTGCCCGTATTCGCCCTCGCCGAAGTGGTGGTGCCGGATCTGCCCCCGCGCGTCGGCGAAGTAGAGGGCGGGCCAGTAGTGGTTGTCGAAGGCGCCCCATACGGCGTAGTCGTTGTCGATCGCGACCGGGTAGTCAACCCGCATGTCCCGCACGGCGCGGCGGACATTACCGGCGTCGTGCTCGAAGCCGAACTCGGGCGTGTGCACGCCGATCACGACCAGCCCGCGGCCGACGTATTTCCCGGCCCAGGCGCGGACATAGGGCAGCTGGCGGAGCCAGTTGATGCAGGTGTAGGTCCAGAAGTTGACCAGGACCACCTGCCCGCGCAGGCCGTCCGGCGTCAGCGGGGGCGAATTGAGCCACCCGGTCGCGCCGCCGAAGGACGGCAGCTCACCCTCGAAGGGCAGCCGGACCGCGGACGTGTGCAGTCCAGCGGGCGCGCGCCAGTGCGGTTTCATCGCGGGGTCCGCAACACCGCGACGACGCGCCGGCGCAGTCCGGCTTGTGCCTGCGACGGGACATCGGCGCGGAAGGGGCGGATTTCAGTTTCCCTGGACATCGCATCGATCCCTTTCCTGCAGTTTCGCATTGGCTCACGATCGCCCGCCGGGCCGGCCGGTCGCGCCCGGGACAACCCTGGCCATTACCCTGGCGTGCGCCCCGCGGGCAGCCGCGGGCCGCCCCGCGGGCAGCCGCGCGCCACGCCGCGGAAAAGGCGGAAATGTCCGCCCAAGGCCGAAGGGCCCGCCCAGGCGGGACGTGAGGCCGCAGCGCCCGGCGGCGCCGCGGGACCAGGCTAGGGACCTAGGACGACCGAAGATGACGGAGGTGAATACTGATGACAACCTTGCGGACGCTCAGCCCCGCCGAGTGCTTCGACATGCTGGAGCCGGGCGGCATCGGCCGCGTCGGGTTCACCTCCGCGGACGGGGTCATGATGCTGCCGGTCAACTTCGCCGTAACGGGCCGGGCTATCGTCTTCCGTACCGCGCCGGACACGCTGCTGGCCTTGTACGCCCATGGCCAGATCAGCTTCGAGGCCGACCGACTCGACGAAACGCTCCGTGAAGGCTGGAGCGTCCTGGTGCACGGTCACGCGCACCAGGTCACCGACGAGCGGACGGTGAAGCGCCTCGAGGACCGGACGCGCCTGGAGCCATGGGCCGGCGGCGCCCGCGACGTCTACGTGCGCATCACGCCGACCCAGATCAGCGGGCGATGCATCCAGTCAGGCCGGGTCGGCGACCCCCCGGGCCGCGGCGAGCCGGTGGCACGAGGGTGATACCCGGCCCGTTCGGTAATTCCAGATGATCCGAACGGACCGGCGCGCTACGGCCCCCGCCGGTGACGAGCCCGGCTACCGGAGTCCCGCGGGGCGGCGGTTGCGCGGCTAAGAGGCCGGCCCGGATGTTGCGCAGGGCGAGCCGCATGTCAGCAGCCGTCGAGAAGCGGTCAGCGCCGGCTGGGGCGCAGGCCTTGACGAGAAACCCGGCCAGGTCAGGACGGAGGTCAGAGCGGATCGTCCGCGGGTCGGTCACCGGTTCGCCGGCCCTGGGCATCGCATTCGGGAACGGGTGGCGGCCGTCGCAGAGGAGCCGGTAGAGCAGTACGCCGACGGCGAACAGGTCAGTGGAGACGTCCCAGCGGGTGCGGCTGGCGTCGGGTGGCTGATACGGCGGCGTGCCTGACTGCGTGTGCACGGGATCGCCGACCCGGGAGGCGATGTTGAAGTCGAGCAGCTTCGCTCCGCTACGGGTGAGGATCACGTTGAGCGGCTTGATGTCGCGGTGGACCAGCCCTTTGTCCGTCAGTTCCAGCCACTCGCGCGACTCGGCTCCCGGCAGGTCGCCGTCGCGGCGCCTGGCGTCCAGCTGCTCGAGGCGCGCCGCGTCGGGGTGGAAGGCGGCGAGCGCGTCGAGCAGGTCGAGTGCGATGTCTACCGCCTCCCGGTCGCGAAGGCGCCGCCTTCCCGTGACGAACTCCTCGAGTGACTCCCCGTCGACGAACTCGGTGATGAGGTACCAGTCGCCGGCCTTGGTCGTGCCGGCCCAGAAGACCTTCACCACGTTGGGATGATCGATCTTCCGCAGGGCGCCGATCTCGCGCCGCACCGCCTCATGCCCGGCGGCGCTCTGGAAGAGCTTGAGCGCTCGCTCTTCGCCTTCCACGTCATCGCGCACGCGGTAGACCTTCGAAAAACCGCCCTGCCCGAGGATCTGCAGGATCTCGAAACGGCCCTCGATGACGTCGCCGACGGCGTAGTCAGCAGCCCTGGCCCCGGCCAGGGATCCCACCTCGGCCGGATCGGGTTCCGGGAGCGCCTGGCGGCCGGCCGAGCCCGGCGCGGCGCGCGATGCGCCGGGCAGGCCGTCGCGCTCCGCCGATGTCAGCGGCCGGGTGTGGCGCACCGCTGCGGCCCCAGCGGAGTCCGCCAGCACATGCCGGATTCCCCCGACGGCGTGCACCAGGCACGGATGCAGCACGTACGTGCCCACTTCCGGCGGGAAGTGGAACTGCTCGACGTCGCCCATGGAGTAGAACCGGCGCCGCCCGGTGTCGTCGACATACCCGAGCAGGCCGTTCTGCCACAGCACGGAGGCGAGGTCCGTCGCCTCCTCGAAGTGCAGATCCGCCACCTCCTGCAGGGCCACCAGATCCGCCCGGGAGAACCGGTCGACGCCGATCACCCGGACGAAGGAGCGAACGTCCTCCTGCACGCCGCTGATGTAGGCCTGGGTACTGGTGAACAATTCGGAGTAGTCGTGCAGGGCGGCGTTCTGCGGCATCAGGTCCGACGAGATCTGGTTGGCGCACTGCGCGAGCTGGGAATCGCCGAACCGCTTGGCGCAGCGTCGCACCACCCCCTCAAGGGCGGCCGGCGGCAGGCCTTCGAGGCCAGCCTGCTTCTGCCGCAGCACCTCCTCGCTGAGCTCGTTGCCGAGCGAGATGATGTCGCGCGGGATCAGCCTCGTGTGCCCGAGCAGGTAGTCCTCGATCGGTTCGTCGCCGTCCGGTCCCGGCCAGGTGCCGTCGACCCCGAGCCAGTCGCGGATCGTGGGGGGACCGCTGGCGGCGCGTCGCATCAGCACCGACGGCGGCAGCCGCTGCAGCTTCTGCCCGAGCAGGTAGAGCAGCGAGCCGCGGTCCCAGTTCAGGACCCGTATGTGCGGTTCGTTGTAGTACCGCGGCGCGTGTTCGGACCGGTACACAGACGACATGACGATGTCGCGGATGCAGACCACGACATGCAGGCGGCCGCCCAGCCTGTGGTCCCGGAGCAGCCGCATGACCTGGTAGAACAACCCCTCCTGACATTTCAGCCAGTACATCGGGGCGTGGCTGAACTCCTCGTCAAGCGCGTCGAGGTAGAAATAGATCGGCTTGCACTGGCCGACAATCTCGCCCAGCAGATCCTCGAGGTCATCCCAGAGCGGATCGTCGAGGTAGGTAGACAGCTGATGGGCGGTCTGCCGCTGGTTAATGATGTCGCGCACCTGGGTGTAGATCGTCCGGGGCCGGCGGAAGTCATCGAGCAGCCGCTGATACGAGTGCTCGATCTCGTCGGCCTGCTCGTCGCGCAACTGCTGGCGCAACTCGGGACGGCACAGCACGTGCGAGGCCAGCGACCGCATGATCGCGCGCTCCCAGATCTGCATCCACTTCTCGACCAGGACGCGATCGGAGAACCACTGGCACGCCTTCACCACGACTTCGGTCTTCGGCAGGCCCTGCTGCGGCATATCGGCGTAGACAGAGTCCTGGTGAGCCTGGAAATCCTGCAGACGCCGCAGGTAGACCGTCTTGCCCGCGCCGAGCTTCCCCACGATGACCCGCACCATGGAATCGTTGGCCCGAGTCGCGAGGTGGCCATACGCCGGATTGCCGCCGAAATCGACGAACTCGCTGATCACATCCTCGATGTCGGCTCGTGACCCGTCCGGGTTGCCGAACGGCCCCACCGGGTCGAGCCGGCGCCGCCTGCTGCCCATCTTCTCTCCCAACCCGGATCGTAGCGTCCCGGCCGGAGAAAGAGCCAGCAGAGGGTGGCTGACAGTCCCCGGTGACCGTCAGCCACGGTGCCGCCGGCTGGCGCTCTCCTATGCCGGGTGGTAACAGAGGTAGACCACGCCGCTGCCGAACCTGTGCTCCTGGGCCAGCGCCAGGTTCAGCCGGACCCGGCCAGGCAGGGCCCGGGTGCCGCCGCCCACCACGGCCGGCACGACGAACAGCTGGAACTCGTCCACCAGCCCGGCCGCGATGGCCTGAGCGGCGAGCTGCGCGCCGCCGACGGTAAGGTCACGGTCGGCCGCCGCCTTCAGCTTCCGGACCCGGTCCGGGTCGAAGTCGCGCTCGATGCGGGTCCTGGCCGTGGCCGGCGCCCCGAGCGTGGTGGAATACACGATCTTGTCGGCAGCCAGCCAGATCCGCGTGAAATCGAGCGCGACGGGCGGCTGGCCAGCGATCGTATGCGCGGTTTCCCAGTAACGCATCGCCTGGTACATCCGCCGCCCGTAGAGATAGGTGCCGACCGGCCGCTCAAGGTCGTTGACGAACGCGTACACCTCCTCATCCGGCGCCGCCCAGTCGAAGCGTCCGTCCGCATCGGCGACGTAGCCGTCGAGCGACATGATGGCCGAGTAGATCAGCCTGGCCATGCGTGCCTCCTTCAGCCACCGGGACGCCCGGTGGCACCGATCCGCAGTGAGGATACTTTCACGAGCTCGCCACGATCCCCTCGCCTGGACGCACCGATAGCTTGCTAATCGGAGAACAGCGAGTAGCGCGGACCCGCGATTTCGGTGGAGGCTCGGATGCAGTTGGTCGCAGACGGCGGATATCTCATAACCGGCCTGGCCATCCACGCGGTGACCCACCCGCTGCAGGTGCCCTTGTGGATCGACCTGACCTCGGTGGTCGTCGCGGCGCTGGCCGGCGCGGCCGTCGCGGTCGAGGAACGCCTCGACTTCATCGGCGGGATCCTGCTCGGCGTGATCATGGGCCTGGGCGGCGGGATCATCCGCGACCTGCTGCTCGGGCTGCGGCCGGTCGCCGTC
>Ga0335076_10002366_pt1 | contig 18727 bp, 14 predicted proteins | sample Lox_Sample_25_FD_206717 | JGI IMG/M metagenome (GOLD analysis project Ga0335076, IMG submission 206717) | Soil microbial communities from Loxahatchee National Wildlife Refuge, Florida, United States - Lox_Sample_2.5 | ecosystem: Environmental > Terrestrial > Soil > Wetlands | place: USA...
GACGTCGGCCCGCGTCACGACCAGACGACCGGTCCCGCTGACGTGCAGGTAGGGGCGGCTCGTCGGCGACCAGCCCCCGGCCTCGAGGAGGTGGAGCCGGACGGTGGAACGTCCGGGGGGGATCGTGAGGCTCCGGATGGGGGCCAAGGGCAGATTGGCCATCGTGTCGGAGGCCCAGAGGAGCGCGAAGAGCCCGTCGGAGAGCACCTCCAGCTCGACCACCTCCGCGCCTCGCACCGGGAGGAACACCGAGCCCTTGCCGTCCACGTCCAGCTCGAGCCCCTTCGCGGTGACGCGCCCGCTGAGATCGGTCTCCAGCCCGCGGGCGAGCTCCTGCATCGTCAGCTCGCGGCCGCGCGCCGGCGACGCAGCCAGCCCGCCGGCCAGCACGGCGAGGAGGGTCAGGGCGGGACGCCGGCGCAGGCCGAGGACGCGAGGGCGGAGGGCCAAGACGCCGCAGCAGACCACGGGCGGAAGCGGCGAGTCCAGCGCTCGACGCGGCCCGCCTCCCCCCGCGCGCGCCGCCGCCGCCCTGCCGCGCCACGGCCCGACCCTCGCCCCGGCCGGAACCTTGACTCGGCGCGAGCGCCTCGCCCTGATCTCGCCATGGACGATTGCCTGGCGGTCATCCTCGGCGGCGGGCGCGGCACGCGGCTCTTCCCCCTCACGCAGGAGCGCTCCAAGCCGGCCGTCCCCATCGGCGGGAAGTACCGGCTCATCGACATCCCCATCTCCAACTGCCTCAACTCCAACCTGCGCCGGATCTTCGTCCTCACCCAGTACAACTCGGAGAGCCTCAACAACCACATCAGCCAGACCTACAAGTTCGACGTCTTCACCCGCGGGTTCGTCACCATCCTGGCGGCGGAGCAGACCGAGGACAGCGCCGACTGGTTCCAGGGGACGGCCGACGCGGTCCGGCAGAGCATGCGCCACCTGCGCGCCCACCGGTACCGCGAGGTGCTGGTCCTCTCCGGCGACCAGCTCTTCCAGATGGACTTCCGCGCCTTCCGGGAGACGCACCGCAGCTCCGGCGCCGCCGCCACGGTGGGGGTGATCCCGGTGGCCCGCGAGCAGACCGCCGGCTTCGGGATCTTGAAGGTCGACGACAAGGGGCGGATCGTCCACTTCGAGGAGAAGCCGGGGCCGGAGCGGCTCGACGCCCTCGAGTCCGACATCCCCGGCTACGGGCGCGGCTTCCTCGCCTCGATGGGCATCTACATGTTCACCAGGGGGGCGCTGGCGCAGGCGGTGGCCGACCCGGCGCTGGTGGACTTCGGGCGCCACGTGATCCCGGGCACCATCGGCAGCGCCCACGTCCAGGCCCACGTGTTCCGGGGCTACTGGGAGGACGTGGGGACCATCGCCTCCTACTTCCAGGCCGGCCTCGAGCTCACCAAGCCCATCCCGCCCTTCGACTTCTACGACGCGCTCCGCCCGGTCTACACCCACCCGCGCTTCCTCCCCGCCACCCGGATCGAGGGCTGCACCCTGCGCTCCGCCCTGGTCTCCGAGGGCTGCATCGTGATGGGGGCGGAGATCGAGCGCTCGGTGCTCGGGATCCGGAGCCGGATCGGCCAGGGGACGAAGCTGCGCGACACCCTGGTGCTGGGGGCGGACGCCTACGAGACGCTGGAGGAGATCGACCGGGCCCAGGCGAGGAAGCTGCCGCCCATCGGGATCGGGGCGGACGCGGTGATCGAGCACGCCATCGTCGACAAGAACGCCCGCATCGGCCGCGGGGTGCGGATCCTCAACCCGGGGGGCGTCCAGCATGCCGACGGCCCGGGCTACTTCATCCGCGAGGGGATCGTGATCGTCCCCAAGGGCGGGGTCGTCCCCGACGGCTTCGTGATCTAGCGCGGCGCCCGGCGGCGTCAGTAGGCGACGTAGGGCCCGGTGCCCAGGCTCGAGCTCCGCTGCTCGATGCCGACGAAGACCTTGCGCCCGAGGTAGAAGGGCAGCCCCCAGTCGAAGCCGTCGCCCGGGAGCGCGGTCCCGCCGATGTCCACGAAGACGGCGCTGGTCGGGGAGGAGAGCAGCTGGTCATAGTCGCCGATCAGGAAGCCCACCGCCGGCCCGTGGGTGCCGTCGGTCCCGGCGTTCGCGGCGGAGAGGGCGAGCGCGGGCGTGTTGCAGTACCAGGCGTCGTCGGGGACCGGGCAGGTGGTGAGCCCGCTCGCGGCCGGCGGGGCGAAGAAGTAGCCGTTCGACCCCGTGTCGAGGAACGATCCCGCGATGTCGGTCGTCCCGCCCGCGGTGGTGAGGCGGGTGGTGAGGGTGCCGATGCCCGGATCGACCGGGTAGGGCCGGGCGGTGCCCGGGCCGTTGTCGGAGTGGGTGCCGATGCCGAGCAGGACCGAGCCCTCCACCGACCCGGTGCCGCCCGCGGCCACCGCCGGCAGGCTCACCACCAGCCCGTTCCCGTCGCCGGGCAGGAGGGAGACCGGGTTCTGGAGCTGGTCGGCCAGGGGCGCCGTCGCCCCGGTGCAGGTCGTGCCCACGCAGGAGTAGTAGAAGCCGAGGGTGTCGTCGGTGACGCACGGCTCTCCGCAGTCCTGCTGGAAGACGCCCACCCCCAGGATCCCGTTGAAGAGCGCCTGGCTGGGACCGGTGTCGAGGTTGGCGCAGCCGGCGGGGGCGCTCGCGTAGGTGGAGTCGATCACCTGGATCGGCGTGGTCACCCCGGGGGCGTTCCCCAGCCGGACCGTCGCCGTCATCACCGGGCCCCAGTCCGCCGAGCCGTCGCCGAACTGGGCGCAGCTCGCGAGCGCGCCGGCGCCGGAGGACACCTGGGTGAGCGGCACGGTCACCACCTGCTTGAAGAGCCGCAGGCCGTAGCTGCCGGTGTCGAGGAGGACGTCGTCGATCGTCTGGCAGCTCGAGGTCCCGGGCGTGCAGAGGGTGACCGCCACGCAGGGCTTGTTGACGTAGAGGTTGGTCGGGTCGCAGTGCGCACCGTCGACGCTCACCGGGAGGACGTACGACGAGGAGGACGACGGGCCGGACCCGCCTCCCCCTCCGCCGCAGGCGGCGAGGGCCAGGGCGAGCGCCAGGAAGCTCCGGTCAGCGGATCTCATCGAGCCCCACCCCCGCCGGCACGAGCGCCGGCGCGTAGGCGCGCCCGTGCAGGTCGCGCATGTGCCCCCAGGTCTCCACCACCGCCCGCCCGCTCGCGACGCGCGAGCGCCGGAGCCCCGGCACGCGCGCGGTCTGCCGGCGCGCCTCCTGGTACTCGGCCGCGTAGCCTCCGAGGAGCGGGGCGAGGTCGGGGTGGGAGTAGCCGCTCCAGGCGATGGCGAAGACCTGGCCGGACGGGGTCAGGTACTCGCGGACCGTGCTCCCGCCCGTGGCCAGCTCGTGGACGGCGTACCGCCCGTGGTCTACCGCCCCGCGCGACACGGCGGCGAGCGCCCTCCGGTCGGCACCCACCGAGGCCGCCTGCTCGCCCAGCGTGGCACGCGCCGCCGCCGGGAGGAGGGCGAGGGCGGCGAGGACGGCGAGCGGCCGCCGGGACGGGAGCGGGGCGCGAACGGCTCGAGGACGGGGATCGGTCATGGGTCGTTGGACGCGTGGGGGCGCGATGCGGCCACGTCGAGCCGGCCACCCTCCCAGGTCCGAAAAACACCCGGGAGCGGAGAAAGGTTCACTGGCCCCCGTCGGGGGCGTTATCCGGGCCCGAGAAAGGGAGGCGACCATTTGCCGCGCGGTCCATGCGCGCAGGTCGGTGTGGTCCCCGGGTGCGCCCGGCCCGGCAGGATCGGCCGCTACAGGAATCTAGCAGTTCCAAGGTGTTGGACGATCCATGGCCCCCGGAGGGGGTCCGCTGCGCCGCGCCTCGGCCCGGGGACGTGTCCGAACCCCCTATTTCGCATGTGATTTTCGGGGGGCCCCTTTGGCCCGGCGCTCGCTAGGGGCCGATGTGTGACCCCCCGCTGCGACAGGCTTTTTCTGGCGATCTCAGACCGATATCGGATGATGCTCTTGGTGTCGCTCCGACTCGTCGCGGCCGCTGCGGCCACCGCCTGCCTGGCGTGCGCCTCGGCGCACCGCTTCGGCCATGCGCCGCCTTCCCCGCGCTCTCCCCCGCTCGTGGCCCCGGAGCGGATCGACTACGGCCCCGGCCGCTCCGAGCAGGTCCTGGAGCGCGCCGTGGAGGCCCTCCAGGCCGACGGGCGCAAGGTCCTGCCCCCCTCCGGCCCCTCCGGCTCCCGGCTGGTCACCGCCCCGGTCGAGCGCGATGCGCCCTGCGGTGTCACGAACTGCCTGGTCCGCGAGGTGGTGAAGATCGACGTGGGCTACCGCCGCGCCAAGATCCGGGTCGAGCGCCAGGCCTTCGAGAGCATCCGCGACTGGGAACCGACGCGGGACCCGACCTCGGCCGCCGACATCAAGCAGAAGCAGCAGGAGCTTGCCGCGACCATCCAGCGGGAGCTGCAGGGGTCGCGGACCGGCGCGCAGGCGAGGAAGAACCCCTCGGTGGCCGCCGCCACGCCCTAGCACCGCGCCCCGCCGCCCTCCCCTGCTACTGGCAGACCTACTGGCAGACCCCGCCCAGGCAGGTCGACGCCGCGTTCTGGGCGTTGGTGCACGCTCGCCCGTCCGCCTGGGGATCCGGGCCCGCGTCGGCGCAGGTGGAGGCGCCGCTCGCGCACGAGGTCACGCCCGCGTCGCAGACGTTGGCCGGCGTGCAGGCGAGCGAGGGGGTGCAGCGGACGCAGGCGCCGGCCCCGTCGCAGACCGCCGGAAATGCGCCCGACCCGCAGGCGGTCCCCGCGTCCAGCGGGGTGCCGCCGGCGCAGCTGGGCGTGGTCCCGCAGGTGAGCGTGCCGCTCCCCGCTGCGCTGCACCCGCCCGCCGGCGTGCAGGCCGCCCCGTCGCTGCAGGCGTTGCACGCGCCGGCCCCGTCGCAGACCTGGTCGGCGCCGCAGACCGTGCCCGCGTCGGAGGCCGTGGGGCCGGCGAGGCAGGTGGCGGTCCCGGTGGAGCAGTCGACGGTCCCCTGGAAGCAGCCCGTGTCGCAGGGGAGGTCGCAGGCTGCGCCGGTGAAGTCCCAGCTGGCGGTCTCCGACCACCCGAGCACCGCGCTGCAGTCGATGGTGTAGCTCCCCGCCAGCCGGTCCCAGCCGATCACCTGCGGCCCCGGCGTCCGCACGCACTGGAGGTAGTTGATCCCGTAGCTGTCGAAGACCACGTCGAGGAGCGGCGTGCTCGCGTCCTGGCAGGTGAGCGGCCAGTAGCCGCTCGCCCCCCAGCCGAGCCGGACCGGCGAGACGGCGTCCTGCTGCGTCACCTCCGCGACGTTGGTGGGCATCGACCGCACGTCGGCGGCGGGCGGGGTGGGCGAGCAGGTGGTGGCCGCGGGGAGCGTGAGCGGGAGCGGGTCCGGGAGCGTGAGCGCCCCGCTGAACAGGTAGAGCCGGTCGGAGTAGCCGCTCGAGCCGGTGTCCGTCCGCACGTAGGAGAGCGTGGCCTGGCCGGCCACCGGGAGGCCCAGGTCCGTCCGGGCGAGGGTGAACGCGCCCGAGAGATCCGCGGTGGAGGGCACCACCGTCCAGTCGCTGAAGTGCGGCGTCTGGACGGCGAGCGTTCCGGCCTTCGCGTCGCGGGAGAGCCCCCGGGCGTGGAGCCAGTAGCCGGCCGCGTCCTGGTAGGCGATGGCGAGCCCGGCCAGGGCGCCGCCCCCGGCGGCCCGGACGGTGAGGGTCACCGGCACCTGGAAGGTCGTCCCCTCCGGCCCGAGGCGCCAGGCGCCCACCACGCCCCCGGGCGCGGTGCGGGTGATGGGCTGGATGGAGAAGGTCACCGGCCCCGAGAGCGCGCCCTCCGGGATGGCGAGGGTGAGGGCCCCGTCCGGCGAGGCGAGGGAGCCGCCCGGCTGGCCGATGGTGGCGGTCGAGGGCGCGCCCACCGGCACGCCCGGCGCGGTCGCCTCGCCGGGCGCCGGACCCTTGCTGCGCCCGCAGGCGAGCGCGGCCAGGCCGGCGGCGAGGGCCAGGGCGGCGAGCCGCCGGGGGGAGCCCGAGGAGTCGGCCAGGGTCCGGAGCGAGCGCGCCACGCCAGCCTCCCTCACTTCGTCGCCGGGCCGACCGGCTCGGCCCACTTCACCCGGTAGACCCGGACCCCGCGCTCCGCCGCCTGGGCCACGAAGACCAGGTCGTTCGCCACCACCAGGTCCGAGGGCATGATCAGCTCCCCGTCGTCCTCCCCCCGGTAGCCGAACTCCCCGAGGAACTGGAAGCTCCGGTCGAAGATCATCACCACGCAGCGGAGCCGGTCGGTGAGGAAGAGGTTCCCCTTCTCGTCCGAGGTGATCGCCCCGACCACGTTGAACCGCCCGGGAGCGCTCCCCCGCTTCCCGAAGGACCTCACCTCGCCGGAGGGGGAGATCACGAAGGCGGTGAAGATCATGGGCATGGTGAAGAGGAGGTCGCCGTCGGCGTCCACCCCGAAGCCGAACACCGCCGAGTCGGCCCGCTTGCGAGGGTCGGTCTTCACCAGCTCGTCGAGCCGGTACTCGCGGAGGAACCGGCCGTCCTCGTCGAGCGCCACCGCGGTGCGGTGGCGCGCGTCCCAGAGGTAGAGGGTCCGCCCCTGGTGGACCATGGTCTCCGGCTCGAAGGCGGCCTCCACCGCGGGCGGCAGCCCCGACAGCTTGAGCTCGCCGACCCGCTCGCCGCGGAAGTTGCAGCGCAGGATCTTGCGGTGCCCGTCGACGTTCGAGAGGACCAGGATCTCGCCGCTGTCCAGGGGGGCGACCGCCTCGATGCCGCCCAGGTCGCCGTCGTCGCCGAAGCGGTGGATCTCCATCCCCGCCTGGTTGAAGACCCGGACCACGCCGGCGTGGAGGACGAAGACCTCCTGGTGCTCGCGGTCGTAGGAGAGGCGGGCCCAGGAGGAGGGGAGCCGGCCGTTGACCGTCGCCAGGTCGAAGACGAAGGAGAGGTCGACCGTCCCGGCGGCGGCCACCGCCGGGGTCAGCGCCAGGAGCGCGAGGAGCGCGGCGCGGATCGACGGCACCCTTTCCCCCTCACCTCGCGATCGAGAACACCTGCACGCGGCTGTTGTTGCGGTCCGCGAGGAAGGCGTCCCCGCCCGCGTCGATGCAGAGCTGGGAGGGATAGTAGAGCGCCCCCTCCGACCAGCCCATCGCCAGCTCGCGTCCCACGTAGGTGCCGTCGAGCCCGAGCACCGCGATCCCGTGGCCGTTCTGATCCACCAGGAAGAGCTTGCCCTTCCAGACCTCGAGGTCCACCGGGAAGCTCATCTTGTCCTTGAGCCCCACCCCGAGCGGCTGGAACTCGGCCTTGTCCTTGGGGAGGGCGAAGACCGCGGCGTTCACCCCGTCGAGCGCCAGCACCCGGCCGTCCGGGTCCACCGCCACGTCGGTGAAGAAGCCGTCCTTCGGGAGGGGCGCCTCGCGCAGGACCTTCCCGGCGGGATCGAGCACCAGCACCCGGCGCCCGGCCACGTCGAGGAGCGCGAGCTTCCCGGTCCCGTCCACCTTGAAGCTCGAGGGGACCACCGTCCCCGCGCCCGAGGCCCCGGACGGCTCGACGAACCCGGCGAAGGCGCCGGCGGCGTCGAGCTTCACGATCTTCTTCTGCTTCCGGTCGAGGACGTAGACGTCGCCCTGCGGCCCGACCTGCACGCGGGTGGGGTACGGGAGCTGCGGGAGCTTGACCTCGGTCCCGCCGGACACGGCGCCGTCCTGGAACTTGAAGAGCAGCAGCCGGCCGTTGCCGGTGTCGGCCACCACGAACGCGCCCTTGTCGTCGCAGCCCACCCCCTCGGGGAGCTTCAGGGCGGCGTCCCGGGCGTCGGCGTAGACCGTCTTCTCGTGCCGGAGCCCGGCGGCGGCGGCGGCGCGGCCCGCCCCGGGGGCGGCGAGCAGGGCGAGGGCGAGCAGCGGGGCGAGGGTCCTTCGGTTCACGGGCTCACCTCTTGTACTGCTCGTGGCACTTCGTGCAGGTATCCGAGGTCTTCGCGTACGGCATCATGTGCGCGTACTCGGTCCCGTGGGCCCGGTGGCAGCTCAGGCAGTCGAGGGTCAGGTTCCGGTTCCGCGGATCCTTCCGGTCCTCGCCGATCGGGTGGGAGGCGTGCTTCTGCCAGTTGTGGCAGGTGCCGCACAGGTCGATCCGGTTCGGGAGCTGGAAGAGGAGCGGGGCCTCCCCGCCGTGCGGGTCGTGGCAGGCGGGGCACTTGCCGTCGCGGACCGGCTCGTGCTTGGTGGGCGAGTTGTCCTGGCGCCGGATGGTGTCGGCGTGACAGGCGCCGCAGACCACCACCAGCGAGCCCTTCACCAGCCCCTTCTCCCTGGAGGCGTGCGGCCCGTGGCAGGCGAGGCAGTCGCCCGCCGCCACCGGCCCGTGCACCCGGGGCCGGGCCGCCATCTGCGTGAGCTTCTGGCTGTGGCAGCCGCGGCAGAGCTCCACCCCGACGTGCCGGGTCTTGAAGGGCTCCTTGGAGCTCGGGGGCTCGTGGCACATCGTGCACTGGCCCTTGGCCACCGGCGGGTGGACCACGTCGCGCAGCATGCCCTTGCCGTTCGAGCCGTGCGGGTCGTGGCAGCTGGTGCAGCGGGCGCGGGCCACCGGGTAGCCGAGGTGGCGGGTGGCGAAGGCCTGCGCGTCGGGCCGGTGGCAGCCGAGGCAGAGGCCGGGCACGGCGTCCTTGAGGAGGGAGGGGCCCTTCGCCGAGCCGTGCGGGTCGTGGCACGCGGTGCAGCGGTCCTTCACCGGCCGGTGCTTGAACCTCGCCGCGGCGGCCGCCTCGGCGATGGGCTTGTGGCACTCGGCGCAGAGGTCGTTGCCCGGCTTGAGGAGGTTGTCCTTGTTGTCGGCCGAGTGCGGGTCGTGGCAGCTCGCGCAGCGGCTCTCCGCCACCGGCCGGTGGGTGCTCTTCGCCTCCTTGGGGACGATGTTCGGGTGGCAGGTGGCGCAGACCGCCCCCGGCTCCTCGGCGAGCAGCTTGCCGTGGTCGGAGGCGTGCGGGTTGTGGCACCCCACGCAGCGCATCGCCTTCACGGGCGTGTGGAGGAACGGCTTCTTCAGCCGGGCCTGGAAGTCGCCGTGGCAGTCGAGGCAGAGCGTCCCCTCCGCCCCCGGGCGGAGCTTCAGGGCGGCGTTGCTCGCCGCCGGCGGGAGCTTGGCCGGGGTGCGGGGCGCGGCCTTGGCGGGGGCGGCGGCCTTGGCGGCCGGCGCCGGGTCCTTGGCGGGCGCGGCGGCGAGGAGGGCGGCGACGAGGAGCTGGGTCAGGGAGAGCATGCGATCGCCCCTACTTCGACTGCGCCTCGTGGCAGGCGTCGCACTGGCGGGCGGCGAAGGGTGGGTGGACGTTCTTCTTGAAGAGCTTGGGGTCCTTCGAGCCGTGGGGCGAGTGGCAGCTCACGCAGTCGAGCGCGCCCGGGTCGATCTTGAGGTGCGCGCCCGTGAACTGCGGGGCCTTGAAGTCGTGGCAGCCCGAGCAGAGCGTCCGGACCGGCTGCACCAGCAGGCGCGGCTCGCCGGAGCGGTGCGGCTGGTGGCAGGAGAGGCAGTCCTCCACGGGCGCGTGGGCCGTCCCGCCCGTCCCGGAGATGGCCGCCTTGATCCCCTGGTGGCAGCCGAGGCAGAGGTCCGGGGTCTTGGCGAGGAGCAGCTTCACCAGCCCGGCCTTGTGCGGGTTGTGGCAGCGGGTGCAGTCGCCCGCGCCGAAGGCGGCGTGGACGCTCTTCGCCTTGCCCGCCGGGTCCTGCATGAGCTTCCCGTGGCAGCGGGCGCAGGTGGTCTTCTGGTCGGCCCGGAGCATCCCGCGGACGTTCGAGCCGTGCGGGTCGTGGCAGCCCAGGCAGTCGCCCTTCACGTAGGGCGGGTGGTTGGAGGACGCCCCCGGCTCCTTCATCAGGGCCTGGTGGCACCCCTGGCAGAGCTCCGCCCCGCTCCCCTTGAGCAGCTTCGGCTCGTCCGAGCCGTGGCCGGCGTGGCAGGCGCTGCAGCGGCCGTCGAGCACCGGCCGGTGGGTGTAGGTGCGGATGAACCGGGCCTCGGCGTCCGAGTGGCAGGCGTAGCAGAGCTTGTCCTGCCGCCCCTTCATCATCGCCGGCGAGTCGGAGCCGTGCGGGTCGTGGCAGGAGGTGCAGTCGCCCTCGGCGAACGGGTAGTGGACGACCTTCTTCTTCGCCCCGTTGGGCGAGGGGTGGCACTCGGCGCAGACCGTCTTCACGTCGGCGGAGAGGAGCTTCTTCTTCTTCGCGGCGTGCGGGGCGTGGCAGGTCTGGCAGCCCATCGCCACCGCCTCGTGCTTGACGGAGAACTTCCCCACCTTCTCCGGGTGGCAGGACTTGCAGAGGAGCTCGCCCGGCGCCCGGGTGAGCTTCGGCCCGGCGGCGGCGTGCGGGTCGTGGCAGGAGGTGCAGTCGCCCATCTCGTAGGGGGCGTGCTTCACCGGGCCGCCCGCCTCGAGCTTCTTCAGGTCGTGGCAGTTCTCGCAGAGCTTCGCCCCCTGCTCCGAGGTGGCGAAGGGCTTGGCGTCGGTCGGGGCGGCGTGGCAGGAGTCGCACCCCGACTGCGCCACCGGCTCGTGGACCGAGGTCTTGAGGAGCTTCGGCTTCTCCGAGGCGTGCGGGTCGTGGCAGCCGGTGCAGGAGGGGACCGGGTAGCCGCCGTGGGCCTTCTTGAAGGCGGGGGCGGCGGCGGCGTGGCAGGCGCCGCAGAGCTTGGTCTCCTCCTCCCGGAGGAGGCGGTCGAGCTTCGCGGCGTGCGGCGCGTGGCAGCGGCCGCAGCCCTCCTTGGCCACCGCGGCGTGGACCACCTTGCCCTCGAACCGCTTCTTCTCGTGGCAGGCGAAGCACTGCGCGCTGCCCTCCGCCTTGAGCATGTGCGGAGCGTTCGAGCCGTGCGCGGCGTGGCAGGTGGTGCAGGTGCCGGCCTTGAGCGGCTGGTGGACCTTGGGCTGGTCCATGCCGATCGTGTCCTTCTTGTGGCACCGGTAGCAGAAGGCGTTGCCCTGCTCCTTGAGGAGGAGCTTGGGAACCAGGCCGTGGCGCAGGTGGCAGTCGTCGCACTTGCGCTGCTTCACCGCCGGGTGGACGTACTTCAGGGCCGCGTACTGGTCGGCCAGCTTGGTGTGGCAGTCCAGGCAGTCCTTCTGCTTGAACTTCTTGTCCGCCGCGCCCGCCGGGGCGGCGAGGAGGAGGGCGGCCGCGACGAGGAGGGCGCGGCGCGGCACGAGCTCGAGGGTGAAGGTCATGCGGGCTCCCTGCCCCCTAGTTCTCGATGCGGGCGATGAACACTTCCACCGGCCGCGCCTTCCGGAGCGCCTCCGCGTAGTCGTGCACCGCCTTGGTCAGCTTGTCGGCGAAGAGCTTCTTGGCGAGCGACTCTCTCACCTCGGCGTAGGGCCTGACCTGCGGCGCGATGTCCTCCACCACCCGGATCGCGTAGTGCTGCGGCTCGTCCGAGTAGAGCCGGAGGTCGCCCTTGCGCGCCCCGGCCAGCGCCTTCACCAGCCCGGCGGGCATGGTCGAGGCGCTCACCGTCTGGCCGTCGAGGATCAGCCGCGTCCCCTCGGCCGGGAGCTGCCCCTCGGCGTTCGCCCGCAGCCAGGCCAGGTCGGTCCCGGCGCGGAGCTGCTCCACCGCCGCCTGCGCCTGCTTCGCGGAGCCGAAGCCCAGCCCCTCGAGCTTGTACATCTGGGGGCTGGTGAGCTCCTTGCGGTGCTCCTCGTACGACTGCTGGGTCTCCTTCTCCGAGACCTGGATCCCCGGGAGGAGCACCTTCTCGATGAAGGTGGCGAAGGCCACCTCCCGCCGGTGCTCGGTCACCGCCCGCTGGTGCTCGGGCGCGTCCGCGAGCTTCAGGACCTCGATCTCGCGCTTCGCCACCCGGACCCGGATCAGGTCCTCGAACTCCGGCCGGATGGCGGCGTTCACCCGGTGCTCCTGGATGGGCCGCTCGATCCCGTGGAAGAACTTCTTCCCCACCGCGTTGGTGAGGTCGCCGACGGTGACGGGGTCGGAGCCGTCCACCCGCGCCAGCACCCGCGGGTCCTTCCGCAGGGCCTGGAAGCCGGGCTTCTTGGCCTCCAGATCGAGCTTGGCGAGCAGGGCCCGGTCCACCCTGGCGTGCTTCTTCACGAGCCCGTCGTAGTAGCGCCCCAGGGCGATGAAGCGCTGGCGGGCGAGCGAGGCCTGGCGGGCCTTCTCCAGCACCGCCGCGTCGCCCTCCGGGTAGCGGACCCCCTCGAGCCGGGCGACCACGAAGCCCTTCCCCACCGCGAGCACCGGCGTGATGCTCCCCGGCTTCAGGGGCCCGACCGCGACGGCGATCTTCGGCACCAGGGCGTCGACCCGGACCCAGTCGGCGTCGGCGCTCCCCTCGGCGAGCTGGTCGGCGACCGCCTTGGCGACGGCCTTCTCGAACTTCTCCCCCTTGACCACCCGGGCCCGGAAGGCGACGGCGTCCTGCTCCTTCTTGAACTGCACCGAGCGGAGCTGCCACTCCTTCACCGCCTCGCGGTAGAAGCCCTTCACCTCGGCCGGGTCGGGCTGGGCGCCCTCGACCGCGCGGCGCTCCAGGGTGGCGCGCAGCAGGTCCGCCTCCCACTCCGCCAGGGCCGCCTTGGTCTCCGGCTGGTCGAGGAGCTCCATCTCCTCGGCCTCCTGGACGATGAGCCGGATGTCCACCAGCCGCCCCAGGGCGTGGTCGAGGTCCGACCCCAGCCCGGCCTTGGCCTGGGCGGCGCCGATCCCCTGGGCCCCGGTCTCGTGGGCCATGGCGAGGGTCTCGGCCAGCTCGCCCACCGTGACCACCTCGTCGCCGGCCCGCGCCGCCGGGCAGGTGGCCGCCGCGGCGGAGAAGAGCCCGACGCGGAGGGTCTTCGCGTCGACCGGCTCGGCCTTGCACAGGATGGCGAGGTCGGGGGGCAGCGGCGCCTTGAGGACGGCGTAGGCGGCCGGGGGCGGCGGCGGCGCGGGGGCGGCGGGGGCAGCGCCGGCCTCGACGGCGAGGGCGTGGAGGGGGACCGCGGCCGAGCAGAGGATGAGCAGCGAGCGAGTCGTCATGGAAGGGAGCGGGGTCCTCGGGTTTGCGCTGCTCGGATACATGAACCGTGCCTGTCGGCAGCGGGCCTGGAAGGCGGCTTTCGCTCGTTTTTCAGGGGTTTGCGCGCGCAGAGCGCGCGAAACCGCGCCGCTTGGGCGCAAGTTTTGCGGCGGTGCTGTGAGGCATGGTGGCTCGCTTCCCGGCCATGCGCTCGACCGCCTCCCGGGCCATGCGGCAAGCGAGCGCAGGGGTGTCGTTCACGCGCCCGATCCCGAACCAGAGCACCCCGGCATCCCCCTGCCCGCGCGAGGACGAGGACCAGATGATCCGCTCGTTCCGGCCGTCGAGCACGTAGAGCGAGAACTGCGCCGCCGGCACGCCCGAACGCAGGTGGGCGTCGGCGTACTCGAGCACCGAGCCGGCCACGATCAGGTCCGCCCCCAGCCGCTCCCGGACCGCCATGGCGGCGTCCACCGAGACCCCGCCCTCCAGGATGATCCGGTCGTCGAGCAGCACCCGCCGGGTGACGCCCGGCTCCACCACCTCGAAGGCCCGGCTCGCCACCAGCTGGCGCAGGATCTCGAGGGCGATCAGGTCGCCCGCGTCCCGGCGCCCCGAGTCGTCGACGAAGGGCAGGATCGCGATCGACCAGCGGTCGGTGTCGTCCATGTCCGCGCTGCGGAAGAAGAGGCGCGGGGCGAAGCGCGTGTCCCGGCCGCAGGAGGCGCTCGGCCCGCCCAGCAGCGAGGTGGTCAGCATCCCCAGGGCGCGCTCCTGGAGCGGCGGCAGAGCCTCCACCTCGCCCAGCTTGAGCAGCCCCGGGGCGTCGTGCCCGGAGAGCGCCACCTGGTCCATCCAGAGGATCTTGGGGGTGTCGGCGGTCGAGACCAGCCGCGAGACGATCGCCACCGAGGGCGGCGTGCGCTCGGAGAGCAGCTCGAGCGAGGTGATCAGCACCGCGCCCACCGAGGCCTCGTCGCGCAGGGCCTTCGCCCCCTCGCGGTCGAGCCCGGCGGCGTAGCGGATCCGGTGCCGGACCTCGGCCAGCTCGACCTCGTCCTCCGCGGCGAGCGGGACCCCGCGGGCCTCCAGGGTGGCGCGGAGCGCCTGGGTCAGCTCCTTCACCGGCGCCCGGCTGCCGGTGAGGTTCTGGACCGGGAAGATGGCCACCCGCGGGCGCTCGCCGAGGTCCGCCAGCCAGGGCGGAGGCCTGGGCGTCGCCGTCGCGGCCGGCTTCGCGGGCTCCCCGGGCGCGGCCGGGGCCGCCGGAGGCGGGGGCGGCTCCGCCGGGGCGAGGCCGGGCGAGAGCAGGACCCAGGCGGCGAGCGCCAGGACGAGGCCGCTACTTGAACAGCCTCGTGATGACATCGTCGACCGCCTGCTCGGTCAGCTCGTTCATGGGCTCGCCGGTGGCCGTGCCGAGCAGCCGCGCCGCCCAGCCGATCCCGCCCTTGGTCGAGGAGGCCGACCAGATCACCTTGCCGGTGCTGGTCTCGTACATCTGCACGCTGAAGGAGATGACGTTGGCGGAGGCCGACGGCGTGCGGACCTCGCCGTACTCCTTCAGCACCCCGGTGACGATGGCGTCCACCTTGAGCAGACCGCCCAGCTTGACGACCTCCTCGGCGCTGGGCGTGGACGGGTTCACGATCGCCGTCCGGGCGATGGCCCGGGCCACCTCGCCGGGCGGCAGGACGTAGACCGCGTCGGTGGCGAGGAGCGCGTTCGAGAAGACGTCGCGGACTCGCTCCGCTGCCACATGGTCCTGGGACAGGTTCCAGAAGGGCATCACCGCGACCGAGTTGATCGCGCCGAAGTCCATGTCCCGGTTCTGGTAGCTCTTCGGAGCCGCGCAAGCCGTCGCCAGGAGCACCATCGCCACCGTGCTCCAGCGCAGGATCCGAAGGGGTTTCAGGCGGGCGTTCATACCCAGTGTCTCAGAGATAGATGGCGAGGCTGGCCGAGAATACGCGGGATCGGGTCGATTGGACAGGTGCGGTGATGTCGAGGAGCGAGTAGTTCGCGTTGATGTAGACGTTGCGCCGGATGTTCCAGCGCGCCGTCGCGGAGCCGAGCTGGTTGGTTGACTGCGCGGCCGTGTCCAGGGTCTTGGTATAGGCCAGGCCGAGCTGGAGCTCGCCGCGGAGCGGCGTCCCCGTGATCTGCGCGGTGGCGAGCGTGGTCGGCCTGGCCCCCTGGATGATCCGCTGGACCTCGAACGTACCGGAGAGGGCGGGGAAGGGGCGGAGCGTGGCGCTCGCGTCCACGCGCTGCGTGGTGGCCGAGCTGTCCAGCACGCCGTACTGGTAGAGCCGGTCGATCCCGTACTGCCAGCCCATCGACACGGTGGCGTAACGGTTCGGCACCAGCGAGAGGACCGCGCTCGCGTTGCCGCTCGCGCTCGCCCGCTCGTTGGTCTGGGTTCCGACGCTCCCACCGGCCGCGACCTGGGCGCTCACCCCCTCGTACAGCTCCGCCCGGGTGTGGAAGCTCAGCGAGCTGCTGGTGGTGTGATCCTTCTCGTCGAAGAACCCGCCGTAGGAGAGCGCGGAGTAGAGCGTGGAGAGCGGCCGGGCCGACAGCGAGGCGCTCCACTCGTCCACCGCCTCGTACCCCGAGCCCGTGTCCCGATCCCGGCGGGCCACGCGGGCGTTGAGCTCGAGGATGCCGAGCCGCTGCCCGTAGGTGAGGCCGTTCACGATCAGCCAGGTGGAGAGGCTGTTGGTGGAGAGGTACGAGAGCTCGGTGGAGAAGTCGTAGGCCAGCCGGTGCTCGCCCCGGAGGATGGCGGCGGTGAGCGTGCCGCTGGCGGTGGAGATGGTGGTGGCCTGGTGCGCCGGGATCGACGAGGCGGGGACCACGTCGAGCACCTGCACCTCGGTGACGAAGACGTCGAGGTAGCGGAGGTCGGTGGTGATGCCCGGGGCGAGCGGCGCGGTCACCACCTTGAGGTAGCGGGCCCGGGTGGCGGGGATCCCGATCTCGAAGCGGTTCCGGGTCGCCCCGAACGTGACCGTGCAGAGGGGGACGACCTGGCTCCCGCTCGTCACCCCGCAGACCTGCGTCCAGTGCTGGTTGTCGTCGCTCTGCCAGGCGGTGAACGCGTAGGCCTGCCAGACCGTGGCGGGGAGCGGCTGGTCCACCCAGACGTAGAACGTGTTGACGGTGGTGACCACGTCCGCCATCTGCACGCCCAGGTCGCGGAGGGCCGTGTCGCTCGAGAGCGGGGGCCGGTAGCCGAGGTTCACCGCCGCGCTCACGGTCAGGTTGCCGTCGATCAGGGCCGGGTTGGGGAGGAGCGTGTCCAGGTCGGGCGTGGCGGGGAACGCCTCCACCAGCGAGAGCCCGGCGATGGGGAACTGCTGCTGCTCGACCAGGCCGCTGGCGCTGTCGGTGGTGGCCGTGACCTGCCGGTTGGTGAACGTGCCCGCCAGGTAGAGCCGGATCCGCTCGTCGAGGAACTGCTCCGTGTAGCTCCCCTGCACGTTCTGGTCGACCGAGCTGCTGTGGGTGGCGGTGGGGACGTCCGACCGGTCGGTCCAGTCGATGCGGTAGAGCAGGTCGACCCGGTTCACGTCGTAGCGGATGGCGGCCAGCGCCGAGGTGGTGGTGGCGTCGGCCTGGGTCCGGTCCGGCTCGTAGTCGTGGGTGCGGGAGAGCTCCAGGGTCAGCTCGGGCAGCTCCACCGGGCGCCAGCCGGCGGAGAAGGTCGCCCGGTCGGTGGTGAGGAGGGGCATCCCCGAGATCTCGCGCCCGAGCCGCTCCACGCCGGCGCTGGCGCGGAGGATCGGCGAGCCGACGTTGAGGCGGGCGAAGAGGTCCTGGTCGAGGCTGTCGGTGCGCTGGGCGGTGCTGCCGTCGGTGGTCACGTCGACGGTGAGCTTCTTGTAGCTGCCGCCCGCGGAGAGCCGGATGTTGGGGAGGAACTCGCGGTCGAGGAGGAGCTCGTAGTCCTGCGAGAGCCCGACGCTGCTCTGGTGCGTGGTGCCCACCGGCGTCCGGGTCTCGAGGTCCTGGGTGACCACGCCCGGCTCGAGGTGGGCGGTGACCCCGTCCGCCCGGGCCACGCCGGCGGCCAGCGCCGCCCCGGCGAGGGCGAGCAGGCGCAGCCGGCCGGGGGGCCACCGCCGCGCCATCCGCTACCGCTCCCCCGCCGCGACCACCTGCCAGGTCGCTTCCCCGACGTCCGCCGTGGCCCGGAGCCTCCGGCTGGTGAGGTCCACCACCGAGAGCGCGCTCTGCCCTGGCATCGCCACCAGGAGCGCGTTCTCCAGCGTGTCCACCGCCATGCTCGAGACCGGCCCGGGCACGGGGAAGCCGTCGAGCGGCAGGGCGGAGAACGGGTCGAAGACCGTCACCCGCCGCTCGTCGTCGCGGGCGACGTGGACGAAGGAGGTCCGCGGGTCGATGGCGATCGCCGTCATCCCCAGCCCGACGAAGACCCGCTTCTGGAGGGCCAGGTCCGGCAGCGAGAAGACCGACAGGTAGGCCGAGCCGGCGTGGATCACCCAGAGCCGGGTGCCGTCCGGGGAGAGCGCCGCCCGGATCGGCTCCCGGTCGGTGCCCACGCTCCCGGCCAGGGCCCGGTTGGCGAGATCCACCGCCACGAGCGTGCTCGAGCGCCGGTTGAGCACGTAGGCGCGGGTCCCCTCCGCGTCCACCGCCAGCCACCAGGGGTCGTCCCCCACCGCGAGCCGCGCCACCTCGCGCAGCGAGAGGGTGGAGACGAAGCTCAGGGTCCGCGAGTGCCGGTCGAGGACCAGGAGCTGGGTGCGATCGGGGGTGAGGGCGAGCTCGCTCGGCTCGTCCCCGGGCAGGAGCCGGATCCGCCGCCGGCTGGCGGGGGTGGCGAGGTCGATCATCTCGACCTGGTCCTCGCCGGAGAGCGCCACGTAGGCCCGGCCCGCGATGGCGTCCACCGCGATCCCGCGGGGCGTCGAGCCGGTGGCGAGGACGGCGGTGACGTCGTAGGTGCCCCGCTCCACGACGTCCACCTCGTGGCGTGCGGGGCTGGTGCAGTAGTCGGCCGCCGAGGCGCCCACCGGGGCGGGGACGGCGGCGGCGAAGGCCGGGGAGAAGCGGAACCCCTGCTCGATCGCGCCTTCCCGGAGGGTGAGCCGGACCACGGTCGCCTCGCCCGCCCGGACCGGGAGGTGGAGCGGGACCCGGACCGGCCCCGGGGGCACGAGCAGGGCCGAGGTGCCGCCCTCGCCGGCCAGGCTGGCCTCGGTCACCCGGATCGAGAAGCCGTCGTAGGTCCCCTCGGGCAGCCGCCCGCGGGCCAGCATCCGCTGGCCGCGCAGGGCGTGCGCGGCGACCTCCGGGAGGCGCAGCTCCAGCGTTCCTTGCGCTTTTCCGGCACTTTCCGCGGCCACCCCCTCGACCCGGAACACCAGCCGGCCGGCGTCCTGGGGAAAGGGCTGGAGGTACAGGATCACCTCGCCTTCCGCGGCCAGCGGCGGCAAGGCCACGGGCCGCTGCCGGCCCGAGCAGCCGGCGACGACCGCGGCGAGCAGCGCGGCGGAGAGAACCCGCGACATCCGACCTCCCCCCACAAGCAAGAAGGGGGCCGCGTTGCCGCGGCCCCCTCCCCTCCCTACGTCAGCATGATTCCGGTGCGGCTAGTCCTTCGCGTGGCACTTGTTGCAGAGCGAGCGGTTGTAGGAGTGCAGCTGCCCCGCCGCCGCGCCGACCGAGCGGCC
>Ga0335076_10002367_pt1 | contig 18726 bp, 16 predicted proteins | sample Lox_Sample_25_FD_206717 | JGI IMG/M metagenome (GOLD analysis project Ga0335076, IMG submission 206717) | Soil microbial communities from Loxahatchee National Wildlife Refuge, Florida, United States - Lox_Sample_2.5 | ecosystem: Environmental > Terrestrial > Soil > Wetlands | place: USA...
AACGAATAGGGCCATTCGGCACTGCGCACGGTGTTCCGCAGCCAACACTATTCGGTGCGTGACGAACGCCGGAGGGGACGCCCGGCGTTCGTCCTTTTTGTGGCCTCCGGCGTGGGGTTTGGCTCCGGGGGAGCGGCTCGAGGCCCCCTTCTACAGGCCGTAGGCCTTGCGAGCGTAAGCCGTCAACTCGTCGCGGAAGTCCGGGTGGGCGATCGCGATCAGCCGCTTGGCCCGCTCGCGGAAGCTCTGGCCGAACAGCTCGGCCACTCCGAACTCGGTCACGACGGTGCGGACGTGGGACCGGGTGGTGGTGACGCCGGCGCCCTCCCTGAGGGCGACTGTTATCCGCGACACCTTGCCCCCGGCCGCTGTGGCCGGCAGAGCGATGATCGCCCGGCCCTCCTCGGCGAGAGCCGCCCCGCGCATGAAGTCCATCTGGCCGCCGACGCCGCTGTACATACGCCCACCGATCGAATCGGCGCACACCTGGCCGGTGAGGTCGACCTCGATCGCGGAGTTGATGGCCGTCATCCGCCGATGCTTGCGGATGACCGAGGTGTCGTTCGTGTAGTCGACCTGCCGCATCTCGACCATTGGGTTGTTGTCGACGAAGTCGTACAGCCGCTTCGTGCCCATCATGAAGGTGGTCACGATCTTGCCGCAGTCGATGTCCTTGCACTCGCAGGTGACAACGCCGCGCTCGACGAGATCCACCAAGACGTCGGTGAACATCTCGGTGTGAACGCCCAGGTCGTGCTTGTCGTAGAGGTTCATCGCGACGGCGCTGGGAATGTCGCCGATGCCCATCTGCAGAGTGGCCTGGTCCTGGACAAGCTCCGCCACGAAGCCGCCGATCCGCTTCTCGAGCGCGCCGACCTCGCCCGTCTTGTAGCTGTACGGGGGCATGTCGACCTCGACCCCGAAGTCGATCTTGCTGGTGTGAACGAAGCTGTCGCCCAGGGTCCGGGGCATCGACTTGTTGAGCTGGGCGATGACGACCCTGGCGTTGCGGATCGCGGTGATGGCGGTGTCCACAGACGTACCGAGCGAGCAGAAGCCGTGTTCGTCGGGCGGGCTGACGTTGATGAAGACGGCGTCCAGGGGCAGGATGCCCTCGTCGAAGAGCCTCGGTATATCCGACAGGAAAACCGGAATGAACTCGGCCCGGCCTTCGTTGATGGCCTGGCGGGCGTTCGGACCGATGAAGAGGGCCAGGTGACGGAAATGGCCCGCCATGTCCGGGGCGACGTGGGGGTGCGGCCCCTCGGCGTGCATGTGGATGAGCTGGACGTCTTCGAGCTCCGGCGCACGCCGAACCAGAGCCTCGAGCAGGATGCTCGGCGTCGCCGCCGCTCCCTGCATGAAGACCGCTTGACCTGACTTGATGACGGAAACGGCTTGATCGGCGCTGACAACTTGCATGACACGGGAGTTTAGCGGTCGCGGACGTCAGATCGAGTGCCGTTTGGCCGATACCCGCCCTGGCATCTGGGGCCCCGAACGTGCCCGGACCGCCGGCATCCCGACGGAGAGTCGTACGCGTGCAGCGATACCAGGTACAGACTGATCAGCCAGGCGGTCCAGGGACGTCAGATCGGGTCCGACGTGTATCTCCCGCCGCGCAATCCCCGGCTGCGGAACACCGAGATGCGGAAGCTGCACTCCCTGGCGCGCAGAAGCGTCGGGCGGCGCGGGCGGGGGCCGCGAGTGGGGAGGGCGTGGCAAGGGCTGTGCGGTGCCGCGGCCCGAGCCGACCGCCGCGCCGGACTGTCCGGGAGAGGCTAAGCGCCACCCTTCATGCGGTGCCGGGCCACGAACGCCGCCGCCTGGGCGCGGCGTTCCAGGTTCAGCTTGGAGAGGATCGAGCTGACGTAGTTCTTGACCGTCTTGTCCGACAGGAAAACCTCGGACGCGATCTCCTTGTTGGTCTTGCCCTCGGCGACCAGCAGCAGGATCTTCTGCTCCTGCTGAGTGAGCTGGGCCATCTCATCGGTGTACGTGCCTGTGGCGATGCGCCGGACACGGTCGAGGACCTTTTCCGTGACGGCCGGATCGAGCAGCGACTCGCCTCGGCCGACCGACTCAAGGGCGCTGACCAGGTCGCGGCCACGGATCTGCTTGAGCAGGTAGCCCGACGCGCCGGCGATGATCGCCGACAGCACGGCTTCCTCGTCAGGATAGCTGGTCAGGATGACGACCCTGGTGCTCGGAAACTCAGCCCGGATCTCGCGGCAGGCCTCGATGCCCGAGCCGTCGGGCAGCCGGACGTCCATGACCACCAGATCCGGCTCGAACTTGCGCGCCATTTCGACCGCCTCGGCCGCCGTTCCGGCTTCGGCCACGACCTGGAAATGCTCGCGGCGTTCCAGAAGCGACACCAGACCCTGGCGGACGACCTCGTGATCGTCGACGACCAGCAGACGGAGCGGGCGGGCTTCGATCTGGTCGGTCATTGGTCTCCTCTGTCAACGGCCCAGGTCGCCATCTCGCGACGGGGCACCGCGACGATGATACGCGTGCCGAACCCGGGCTCGCTCTGGACCTGCAATCGGGCGCCGATGGACGAGGCCCGGCCGCGCATGTTGACCAGGCCCTGGTGACCCACCCCACGGGGCGCGGTCGGATCGAAGCCGACGCCGTTGTCGCTGACGATCATGCTGACCTCGCCCTCGGTGACGTCGACGTGGATGCTCCCCTGGGTTGCCCTGGAGTGACGAGCGATGTTGCTCAGGGCCTCGCGGGCGATCGAGAGTAGCTGGCCGACGAGGTCGGGCGGCAGGTCGGCGTCCTGGGCCTCGTCCGTGTGGAGCTCGACGTCGACCATGCTATTGACCCGGAACTCATCGGCGAGCGCCGCCAGCCCACCGACCAGCCCCGCCTGCTCGAGCAGCTCGGGGCGCAACCCGAAGATGAAGTTGCGGATGTCACGGATCGACTGGTCGAGCGAGTCGATCGCACGCTCGACGCGAGCCCGGGCCTCGTCGGGCTCCTCGGCCATCAGCTCGGGCACGTCCTCGAGCGACAGGCCCACCGCATAGATGCTCTGGATGATGCCGTCGTGCAGATCGCGACCGATCCGCTCGCGCTCCTCGACGATCGCGAGCCGCTGGACCTGTTCGTGGAGCCGGGCGTTCTCGATCGCGATCCCGGCATGCAGGGCGAACATCTCGACCAGGCGCTCGTCGTCCTCGGTGAAGTCGCCCCCGGGCATCTTGTCTGTCAGGTAGAGGCGACCGATGGACCGACCCTTGGCTCCGATCGGAACTCCGAGCAGCGAATGCATCGGCGGATGGTGGGGCGGGAAGCCGTAGCGGCGTGGATCGGTGGCGACGTCGTGGATCCGGATGGGGCCGTTCTCGCGGACGATCACCCCCAACAGGCCGTGGCCGCGCGGCAGCGCACCTATCCGCTCGCGCTCCGCTCGACTGAGGCCGCTGGTGATGAACCGCTCGATGCCCCCTTCCTGATCGACGATGCCAAGGGCGGCATATCGGGCATGGGCCAGCTCGCGGACACGATCGGTGATGAGCTGGAGGACGCGATCGAGGTCCAGGACGCCGGCGATGCCACGGGTGGCGGTGTCGAGCGCTGCCAGCTCATCGGACGCCTGGCCGGCCCGAGCCCTCGACCAGGCCGAGCCGAGGACGATTTCGAGACCGCGGGCGCACTCGTCGACCGAGAACATGGCCGCGGGCGGGGCGTCGAGGTGAAGGATCGCCAGGATCCGGTCGCCGAAGCGGAGCTTGTATGTCTTCAACCCGGCCGTGTCGGCGTCGTCGCCGCTCAGCGTGCCGGCCTGTAGCTCGACCTCGGTGAGAGGCGGCGCGTCGACGTGGAGCTGCCCGCCGCCGAGACCGGAGCTGGACACCACCCTTTCGAAAGCGGCGTTGAGCCGGCCGTGGGCTTCAGGGCTCGGGTCGGTCCGCCACTCCTCGAGGGCCTCCGACATCTCGCGCAACCCAAGCAGTCCGGTCGTATCCTGGCTGGAGCTCGAGGCCGAGTATGCTGCACTCACAGGTTGGAGCCTAACAAACCGCCCCAAAAGCGTCGTGGGCCCCTTGCAGTGTTGCGACCCTGGCGTAGGGTCTGACTGGGCGCCGCCCCACCCGCCGCAGGGGCCATAACGCCAGTCGGAACGGGCCGGAGGTCTCTTGGCCCTTCGATGGGCCCACGGCCAACCTTGCCGAACACGCAGACCGGTGGCATTCAAGCCCACAGCACTTGAACAGGGCCAGATGTCCAAGCTCGAGACCATAGTGCTCGCGACCGATGGGTCGATCGCGTCGGAGGGCGCGAGCGACGAGGCGATCGACCTCGCCGTCCAGGTCGGTGCGCGCCTGCTGGTCGTCAGCGTTCTGGGCGCGTCGACACGGCCGCCGGAAGCCGCTTCGGAGGCAGTCGGACCCGCCGACTCGCGCGCCTCGCTGACCACCAAAGCCCAGGTCATCGCCCAGCGGGCTCGAGCCGCGGGCTGCGACGCCACCTTCCTGGTCTGGGACGGCGACCCCGGCGAGGCCATCGTCGCCGCCGCCGATTCGGAAGACGCGGACCTGATCGTAGTCGGGTCGCACGGCCGCAGCGGCGTCAGCCGGTTCCTGATCGGCTCCGTTTCAGACTACGTGGTCCGCCACGCCCACTGCCCCGTGATGGTGGTTCGGGGCCGCCTCGACGGGACCAGGCGGTAGTCGCGCTCGCCGCGCCCCCGACGGCGGCGCCACGACCCGGCCGCGTGGCGTCCCTACGATGGCCGTCATGAGCGGTCAGACGCACCACTACCACGTCGAGATCGAGTGGCAGGGCAACCGCGGCTCGGGAACCAGCGCCTATACCGCCTACGGTCGGACCCACGAGGTCCGCGCTCCGGGGAAGGTCTCGATCGCCGCCTCGTCGGACCCGGCCTTCCGTGGCGAGCCCGACCGCTGGAACCCGGAAGAGATGCTCGTGGCCACCCTGGCCCAGTGCCACATGCTCAGTTACCTCCACGAGGCCGTGCTCGCGGGGGTTGCGGTGACGGCCTATTCCGACGCCGCGAGCGGCACGATGACCGAGTCGCCGGACGGCGGCGGGCATTTCGTCGAAGCGGTGCTCAGGCCGGTGGTGACCGTCGCGGAGGCGTCGATGGCCGACCGGGCGGCCACGATCCACGGCCCCGCCGGCGAGAAGTGCTTCATCGCGGCGTCGGTCAACTTCCCCGTCCGGTGCGAGCCGACGATCCTCGTCCAGGCCCCGACTGAGTCGCCCGCCCCGGCGGGGTCGCGCGAATGAACCGCTCCCCCTACTTGGTGTAGGCACCCTCCGGGTCCAGCTCTTCGCGGATGAGGCGCAACTCCGTCTCGGTGGGGGCCGGGGTCGCGGCCAGCGGCTCGGCGAGCCTGGGATCCCAGCCCATCGTCTCGCGGATCTGCTCAAGCGTGGCGCCGGGGTGGATGGAGTCGAGGCGCATCTCGCCCGCGTCGTCGAAGTGGTAGATGCCCAGATCGGTGACGACGACCGACGGGCCGCTGCCCAGCCAGCCCTGCTCGCGACGTATCCGGGCGGCGGTCTCAGCGCCGCCGAGGTTCCCGGGTGAGGTGCGGAAGTCGATGCGGTCGACGAACGAGCGTCTCGACTGGCGCATGATCACGAACACCTGGCGGGCGTTGATGGCGATCTCGCAGGCTCCACCCGAACCCGGCAGGCGCGTCTTCGGGTGCTCGTATTCGCCGATCACAGTGCTGTTGATGTTGCCGAAGCGGTCGATCTGAGCCGCGCCGAGGAAGCCGACGTCGACCAGGCCGCCCTCGAGGTAGAAGCTGAACAGCTCGAACATCGGCACGATCGCCGTCGCCCCGGTGACGATGCTCGGGTCGCCGATCGAGAGCGGCAGGCGCTCTGGCCGCGACCCGAACGCTCCGGACTCGTAGACCAGCTCCAGGTCCGGAGCCACGGTCAGGCGGGCCAGGTTTACGGCGATGTTCGGCAGCCCCACGCCGACGAAGCAGACACGCTGGCCGGCCAGCTCCCGAGCCGCGGCCACGATCATCATCTCGGACCGGGTGAAGGGCTGGGGCTCCGCGGCGGGCCCCTGCCGCGGCTCGTTCATCGGTAGGTCCCGTAGTCGACCGACCCCGACGGCGCCGCGCCGGTCGGTCGCAGATGAGCGGTTCGTTCGGCCCCGAGCTTGTCGACGTACTCGGCCCTGTCGGCGACTCCGTAGACCCATTCGTCGAGCCAGGCCTGGGTCGTGGCCGCGTCCTTGCTGATGCCCTCCCAGTCGCGATAGAAGCGGTTGTCGCGATCGTAGGAGCCCTGGACGTACGAGGGATGGGCGCCCCACGGCTCCACGACGACCGCGTCCACGATCAGCCCGGGGATGACGGTCCGGTTGGGATCGGCCCGAATTACCTCTTCGGCGACCAGCTCCTCGACGACCACGATCACCCGCTCGGCCGCGAAGGCGGCCTCCTTCTGACAGCCGAGCAGGCCCCACATCTGGGTGTCGCCGGCCGCGTCGGCGCGCTGGGCGTGCACGATCGTCACGTCGGGCTTGAGCGGCGGCACGGCGTAGACGGTCTCCTCACCGAAGGGCGAGCGGATCGGACGGATCAACGGGTTGGCCTTCGGCAGGTCCGACTCAAAGTAGGACCGGATCGGGAAGAAGGGCAGGTTCGAGGCCCCGGCCGTGTAGCGGCCGACCATCCCGAAATGGCTGTACTCCTCCAGCTCGAGCGGCGCCGGATCGGCGGCCTCCACTCGCCGGCGGATGGCGTAGAGGCCGCCGACGCCCGGGTTGCCGAGCCAGCTGAAGACGAGCTTCCGGGCCGTACCCGCCGCGACCATCTGGTCGTAGATCAGGTCCGGCGTCAGGCGCGCCAGGGTCAGGTCGCGCTTCCGCTGGCGGATGATCTCATGGCCGGCCGCGAAGCAGATCAGGTGCGTGAAGCCTTCGATCGCGACGACATCGCCATCGTGGACGTTCGCCGCGATGGCCTCCCGCATCGAGGCCACCTTACTCATCGACGCTCACCTCGCGATAAACCGGCGATGCCCGGAACAACCGGCTCCCGACCGCCGCCGCGGCGATCGGCGTGGCGGCGGCCGACGGGTCCGATCATGACACCTCTGCGTGCCGCCGCCTCTGCTGATCGTTTCAGGCGCCGGCCGCGACCTCGGCCACGGCCTCGCCGAAGAGCCGGATCCCGACGGCGGCCTCGTCCGCGGTCAGGACCAGCGGCGGAGCGATCCGGACGACGGTCATGCCCGCCTCGAGGACCAGGAGTCCGCGCTGGAAGCAGGCCCATTCCGCCGCCGCGGCCAGCTCGTGAGAGGCGAACTCGACGCCGATCATGAGGCCGATGCCGCGGACGTCCTTGACGATCGCCGGGTGCCTGGCCTGGACCGCCCGGAGGCCGGTCAGGAGCTGCTCGCCGCGCGCCCGGGCGTTGACCATCAGCCCGCCTTCGAGGAGCTTGATCGTCTCGAGAGCCGCGGCGCAGGCGAGCGGGTTGCCGCCGTAGGTGGTGCCGTGGGCGCCGGGACCCCACTGGGTCATGAGCGAGTCCCGGGCGATGAAGGCGCCCAGCGGCATGCCGCTGGCGATGCCCTTGGCTGTGGCGACGATGTCGGGCTCGACGTCCCAGTTCTGGATCGCCCACATCTTGCCGGTCCGTCCCGCCCCGGCCTGGACCTCGTCGGAGATCAGCATGATGCCGTTCTCGTCGCAGATCCGGCGGAGGCCCTGAATGAAGCCGTCTTCGGGGACGACGTAGCCGCCCTCCCCCTGGATCGGCTCGATGATGATGGCCGCGACCTCGTCGGCCGGGACCAGATGCGTGAACAGCACCTCGTCGAACCACTTCAGATCGGCGACGTGGCCGAACGGGGCGTGATACACGCCCGGGAGCATCGGCCCGAAGCCGGCGTGGTACTTGGCCTTCGAGGCCGTCAGCGAGACGGAGCCGTAGGTCCGGCCGTGGAACGCGCCCAGGAAGGCCACGACGTTCTGGCGCCGGGTGACAAAGCGGGCGAGCTTGACGGCGCCCTCGACGGCCTCGGTCCCGGAGTTGCCAAGGAAGACGCGGCACTTCTCCTTCATCGGGGCGATGCGAGCCAGCTCGGCGCAAGTCTCGGCGTAGAGCGGGATGTAGAAGTCGGCGCTGTAGTGGATCAGCCTGGCGGCCTGGTCCTGGACCGCCTTGACCACCGCCGGGTTGCAGTGCCCGGTCGAGGTCACCGCGATCCCGGCGTTGAAGTCCAGCATCAGGTTGCCGTCGATGTCCTCGATGGTGCAGCCCTGGCCGCGCACGGGCACGACCGGGTAGGCTCGCGGGACGCTCGGAGACGACCACTTCTTGTCGAATTCGAGGTGAGCGCGTGCCTTCGGGCCCGGCAGCTCGGTGACGATGTGCGGAACCACGGGGGTCTGGACGAGCTTCTCAGGAGCCTGAGTCACGGTGCACCTCGACTGGCTGGCGCCGCCACCAAACTGGCGCAGCAGGCCGCTGGAACGAATAGCCTTTATGCAGGCTGAATGGACATCAAAGTATATCCGAGCCGCGCTCCCGAGGCGGGCTCAGGGGCGCGACGAGGCCCGAGGCGGATCCGCACGGCCCCCGAGATGGAGGCCCGCATTCTCCACGCCGGCGTCCGGGCCGGCACCGATCAGTCGACGACCGTCTGGGACTGCTCGCGCATGAACTGCTGGACGTAGTACAGACCGCCCGAGGCCTTGCCCGTGGTACCCGAGCCCTTCCAGCCGCCGAACGGCTGGATGCCCGGCCAGGCTCCCGTCGTCGCCCCGGCCCGGCGGTTGATGTAGATGACGCCCGCCTGGCTGGCCGCCTCGAAGGTCTCGATCTCCTCGCGGTCGTCGCTGTAGAAGCCGGCGGTCAGGCCGTAGACGGTGTCGTTGGCCCTTGCCAGCGCCTCGTCGAGAGTCTTGAACGAGGCTACGGCCACGAGCGGGACGAACAGCTCGTCGGTCCAGATCCGATGCTTGGGCGGCAGGTCGGCGACGATGGTCGGGGCCACGTAGAGGTCGGTCCCCTGGCCGGCCAGGACCTCGCCGCCGGTGACGATGCGGCCGTCCCGGCGGGCCTCCGCGACCGCGGCGTCGTACTTGGCGCGGGCCTTGGCGTTGACCAGCGGTCCCAGCCAGATCTTGCGGTCGGTGGGATCGCCGACGTTGATCGCCTTCGTCTTGGCCACGAGCGCTTCGAGGAAGGCCTCGTAGACCGGCTCCTGGACGAAGACGCGGCTGCAGGCCGAGCACTTCTGGCCGCCGTAGCCGAAGGCCGAGCGCATGACTCCTTCGGCCGCCTCCTCGAGGTCGGCGCGGGCGGTCACGATGGCCGGGTTCTTGCCGCCCATCTCGACGATGACCGGTTTCGGGTACGTCTTGCTGAACTGCTTGAAGACGTGGTTGAAACCGATCTCGTAGGAGCCGGTGAAGAGCAGCCCGTCGACGCCCTCGTTCTCCTGTATCTCGGCGCCCACTGTGCCGCCGGGTCCGGTGACCATGTTGAAGACGCCCCGCGGCAGGCCGGCAAGATCGGCCACCTCGGCGATCTTGACGCCGCACAGCGGCGCGTCGCTCGAAGGCTTGTAGACCACGGCGTTGCCGGCGACGAGGGCCCCGCCCGAGGGACCGCCCGATAGCGCCATGGGGAAGTTGAAGGGGCTGATCACGCCCCAGACGCCGTGGGGCTTGAGGACGGACCGGGTGTGGACGGTCGGATCGCCCAGGTTGCCCATCGGGTGGTCGAAGCCGTCGTTGGCGACGAACTGGTCGCAGTAATAGCGGATCAGATCGGCCGTCTCCTCGACGTCGCCGAGGGCCTCGAGGCGGTTCTTGCCGACCTCGATGGCCATCAGCGCCGCGAACTCCATCTGGTGCTCGCTGATGAGGTCGGCCATGCGGCGCATGATCGCGACCCGCTCGAGCCAGGGCGTGCGGGCCCAGCCGGGCGCGGCCGCCCGGGCGGCGGCGACCGCGTCGCGGACGTCCTGCCGGGTCCCGAGCGCGAACCGGCCCACCAGGACGCCGTCGATCGGCGAGTGCGTCTCGAACGTCTCGGCGGCGGGCCGCCAGACGCCGTCGATGTAGTGACCGTGGGTCCCGCCCAGCTCGCCCCGGGCCACTGCCAGCCCGGCGTCGTATTGGGCGTGCAATTGCTCGTTGTCGTTGCGAAGAGTGGCGTAGGTGATCTTGAGCCGGGGCTCAGACGTCGCGGTCATCCGAACACGCTCCTGGGGACGTTCACGGGGTAGCACCGCCTCGAGACGCGCGCTCGGAGCAGGGCGCAGACTCCATCGCGCCTAGTCTACCGCGACCCCCAACCATTGCCGCGGTCGAGCGACCGTCAGCCGATCAGGGCGGCCGCGACCTCGGCAATCGACGGCGCCACGGCATCGGGCGGACGGCCGCCACGTTGGGCCGCGGCGCGGGCCAGCTCGGCGTCGCCGTGCTTGCCGGACCTGACGAAGACGCCCCGCAGGCCGGCGCGCTGGGCGCCGCGAATGTCGTTCCAGAGATCGTCGCCGACCATCGCCACGCCGCCCGCCGTCATCCGATCATGGCCCTGGGCCATCTCGACGAGCATCCGCACGCCCTCGGCGAAGAAGGCCCGGGATGGCTTGCCCGTGACCAGGGCGCGACGCTCGGTGCCGAACTCGAGCGCGGCGACGTAGCTGCCCGAATCCAGCGTCACTCCGGCGGGGGTGAGCCACCAGCGGTTCTTGTGCATGGCCACGAACCTCGCTCCCGCCCGGATCAGGGTGAAGGCGGTCTGCATGCTCCGAGGCGTGAAGTCGTCTCCGGCGTCGCCGACGACGACGGCCGCGGCCCTCGCCTCCGGCCGCGCGGCAGCCTCGTGGTCGAGCAGCCGCTGGCCCTCGAACTCGCTCAGCGCGTCGGGGGCGACCAGGACGTAGATCGGCTGACCGGCGAAGTTGCGGCGGGTGAAGGCCGCGGCGGCGGAGGCCGCGCTGACGATCCGCGTCGCGGGCAGCGGCAGCCCGCCGCGGGCCAGCTCCCGGGCCAGCGTCGCCCGACCCACCAGCGAGGTGTTGGTCGCGACCACGGCGGGGACGCCGGCGCGGTCCAGGGCGGCGAGCGCCTCGGCCGCGCCCGGCAGGAGCCTGTCGCGGAGGACGAGGACGCCGTCGAGGTCGAGCAGCAGGCCCCGGACGCCCTCGAGCCGGCGACGGAGGTCGGGGTCGGGTGAAGGCAGGCCGCTCATGGCCCGATGGTCGCACATGCCCGGCGGTGGCGCCGGCAGCGGTCGTCCGGCGGGTCATTGATCGAGGCGTCGCCGTGTCTTAGCTTGTGCGTCTAGCAAATGTATGGAGGGTCGACGAATGGCCAGCGGCGAAGCGGCGGCGGCCGAGCTCCACCTGACCGCTCGGGACACGGCCGACCGGCTGACCAGGAAGGCGCCGCCGGCGTTCGCGACGGTCTCCCAGCCGGACGAGCTGTCGCCGGTGGTGATCGTGGATTCCCGGAGGACCTTCCAGACGATCGAGGGCGTCGGGGGAGCCCTCACCGACGCGGCCGCCGAGACCTGGGCCAGGCTCCCGGAGGCGCGCCAGAAGGAAGTCCTGAAGGCCTACTTCGACGCCGGCGAAGGGATCGGCTACACCTTCTGCCGGACCACCATCCATAGCTGCGACTTCTCGAGCGACGTCTACAGCTACGACGACGTGGCCGGCGATACCGGACTGGCGAGCTTCTCGATCGATCACGATCGCAGGTACCGGCTGCCGTTCATCAAGGCCGCCCTGGCCGCGGCGACGACGCCGTTCACGCTTTTCGCCTCGCCATGGAGCCCGCCCGCCTGGATGAAGACCAACGGCGATATGCTCCACGGCGGCCGGCTCAAGCCCGAATTCGCGGGCGCCTGGGCGAGCTACTACGGCCGCTTCGTCAAGGCCTATGAGGCCGAAGACGTCCCGATCTGGGGCCTGTCGGTCCAGAACGAGCCGCTGGCCGTCCAGCCGTGGGAGTCGTGCATCTACACGGGCGAGGAGGAGCGCGACTTCGTCCGCGACCACCTCGGTCCGGCCCTCGAGCGCGACGGGCTGGCCCGCCTCAAGCTCATGATCTGGGACCACAACCGCGGCCTGCTCTACGCCCGAGCCAGGGTCGTCTACGACGATCCGGAGGCGTCCAGGTACGTCTGGGGCGCCTGCTTCCACTGGTACGTCGGCGACCATTTCGATCAGGTCCGCCAGACCGCCGAAGCCTGGCCCGACAAGAAGCTGGTCTTCAGCGAGGGTTGCCCGGAGCTGTACCACGCCGATCGCGTCAACGAGTGGCAGTGGGGTGAGAGATACGGGCTGTCTATGCTCATGGACCTGAGCAACGGCGCGGCCGCCTGGACGGACTGGAACGTCCTCCTGGACGAGCGCGGCGGCCCGAACCACGTCGGCAACTTCTGCTACGCGCCGATCCACGCCGATACGAGAACCGGCGAGCTCACCTACATGAACTCGTTCTACTACATCGGCCATTTCTCCAAGTTCGTCAAGCCGGGCGACAGGCGCGTCTCGGCCGTGACCGACGACGATCGGCTGCTGGCCACGGCCTTCGTCAAGCCGGACGGTCGGGTGGTCGTGGTGGTCCTGAACCTCGGCGACGAGACGGTCCCGTTCAGCTTCTGGATCGACGGCGCAGCGGCCCGCTCGGAGAGTCCGGCGCATTCGATCATGACCCTGATCTACTGAGCCGCTCCCCCGGCGGCGGGAGGGCGGCGAGGCCGGCAACTCGGCGGGTCGGGTGAACCGGAGCGGGTCGAGCGGCATCTATTGGGCGAGAGACGTTCAGCCAAGCTGGAGGGAGCGGTGGACCAGGCGCCGGCAGGGCGTGCGGTGGTGGTCCTGGCTCGCTCCGGAGACGGCGACGCCTTCGAATCGCTGGTTCGAAGCCGGATGGATTCGATGTATCGACTCAGCCTGGCCATCCTCGGCGATCGGAACGACGCGGCCGACGCGGCCCAGGAGACCTTCATCGCCGCCTGGCGGCAGCTGCCGAGCCTCCGCGATCCGGACCGCTTCGACGCCTGGCTCGGCCGGGTGGCCGTCAATTCGTGCCGGATGGTCCTGCGGGCCAGAAGCCGCCGGCGGGTCCGCGAGCTGCCGATGGAGGAGCTGGAGGCGGTCGAGCGGGGCACCGTCGCCGGGAATCCCGAGCTGGCCGATGCCGCGAGGTTGAGGGCCGCGATCCAGCATCTCTCCCTCGACCAGCGGGCGATCCTGGCCCTCCACCATCTCGAAGAGCGGCCGCTCGGCGAGGTCGCGGAGATCCTTGGCATTCCCGTCGGAACCGTCAAGTCGCGGCTGTTCAGCGCCAGGGCGGCGCTCGATCGGGCGCTCCGGGCGGAGACGGACCGATGAGCGCCGGACGGGGGCTGCCGGGTGGCGAGCCCTGGGCCGACCCTCGGCTGGACAACGCCTACCGAAGGCTGGCGGCCGGCCCGGCTCCGGAGGGCCTGACCGCCGCCACGCTCCAGGCCGTCGCGAGCTCCCGGCGGAGCCGGTTCGACCGGATCCGTTTCGGCCGGCCGGGCCCGCGTCTGGCCGGCGCCGCCTGGATCGCCACGGTTGCCGGAGTGGCGGTCGTCGTCGCTCTCGTGGCCGGCCTGGTGCCCCGGGTCGGACCGGCGCCGGCCAGCCCTACGCCGCAATTGCGAGCCGACGGCCTGCCCGTGAGCGTCGAGGGGCTGGCGGTCGAGACGGTCGGGGAGGCCGTCACCGCCGAGGCGAAGGGCAGCCCGCCCGGCGACGATCTGGTGGCCATCGGAGGCTGGCTGACCTTCATGCCGCCGCTGTTCTGCCCTTACGAGCCGCCCCAGCCGGTCCTTCAGGAAGCCTGCGACTCGGACGACCTGGTCCTCACCGAAACCCGCCAGAAGCTGGTGACCGTGACCACCATCGGCGACGCCACGACCGTCAGCGACGCCGTGCCGGCAGGCCCGTACCTCTACCCCCGCCAGCTGGCCGGTTCCTTCGTCGATGAGCCGCCCCAGGCGATGGGGCCGATCGAGGCTGGCGGGATCGACGAGGTGGTGCCCGTCCAGGTGGTCCTGGTCGGTCACTTCCACGACGCTCGCGCCGCTGAATGCGCCGCGGACCAGCGCGCGGCCTGCGAGTCGACGTTCGTGATCGATCAGCTGGCCTGGCTGGAGGGAGGGAGCCAGGCAGCCGCGATCGGGAGCTACCCGGGCGCGTCCGGTGGCCCCTTCTCGCCCAGGCTCGGCGCCGACGGCGTTCGGACGGCGCTGCGACCATCGCTGGATCCGGCCGACTCGATAGTCTCGATGGCGGCCGTCACCAACGCGGATCTGACGTCGATCACCGGCGACCTGCAGGCTCCCGGCAACGGCGCCGACATCGTCTGGCTCGTCCGGGTAGCCGGGCCGCCGCCACGATTCCCGGCCATGGCCTGGGGCGCCGGCGAGAGCGGCTGGCTGATCGTCGACGATGCGACCGGCCGGCTGATCGGCGCCGGCGGTTGGGGCTTCGTGTCGGCCGCGACCGGAACCTTCGCCCCCGGGCCGCAGCCACGGTCGGACGGGCTGTACACGCTCCCGACGGTCAACTGGCTGGCGCCGACGGCATGCGCCGGCGTGGGCCTGGACGCGGTTCTCCACGGCAGCCCAACCGACCCGCGCGTCGCCTGGCTCGACAACGAACTGGGCAGTCCTGGCCGGATCGACGTCATCTGGCCCGCCGGGTACCTGGCTCGCTTCGACCCGAGCCTGCAGATCCTCGACGAGAACGGCAACGTCGTCATCTTCGAGGGCGACCGCGTCAGCGGCGCCTGCGACGTCCTCCCATCGGGCGTTTACCTGGTCCCGCCCTTCAGCTGAGCCGCCCGAACGTGGCGGCAGGGCCACGGCGCCACCTCGCGGCAGGGTATCCTTCACCGGAACCTGACCGCGTCCCCTCGGTTCCGCGCCGTCCCGGAGGCACCAGCCCGGGAAGCCATGACACCACTCCGCCGGGCCCTGCCGGGCGGTCTCCGGAGACTCGATGACCGAATCCCGACCGATACACAGCGTGGTCCTGGTCAAGCAGGTTCCAGACACGCACAACCTCAGCGGCGAGGTGATGACCAAGGACGGCACCATGAACCGGGGTGCCTTGCCGGCCATCTTCAACCCCGAAGACCTCAACGCGCTCGAGATGGCCCTCGCCATCAAGGACCGCACCGGCGGCACCGTGACGGTGATCACGATGGGCCCGCCAAAGGCCGCCAACGTCCTGCGCGAATGCCTCTTTCGCGGCGCCGACAGGGTGATCCTGCTGACCGACCGCAAGTTCGCCGGCGCGGACACTCTGGCCACCTCCAACGCCCTCCAGCTCGCCGTCCGCAAGCTGCCCGCCTTCGACCTCGTCCTGTGCGGCCGGCAGGCCATCGACGGCGACACGGCCCAGGTCGGCCCTCAGACGGCCGAGAAGCTCGGCATCCCGCAGATCACCTACGCCGAGGAGGTCGTCGAGATCGACGCGACGCACATCGTCGCCCAGCGCGCCCTCGACCACGGTTCGGAGATAGTCCGCTGCACGCTGCCGTGCCTGCTGACCGTCGTCGGCACCGCCAACACGCCCCGACCGGCCTCGGTCAGGCTCCAGATGGAGCGCAAGCTCGCGGCCGCGCCGGGCGAGTACGCCGCCATCCGGGCCCAGTGGCCGGAGTTCGAATCGGACGCGGCGCTCGACGCCTACCTGGCCGGGCGCGACCTCAAGATCCCCGTCTGGACGGCCGAGGACATCGGCGCCGCAGAGGGCAGCATCGGGCTCGCCGGCTCGCCGACCCAGGTCCACAAGGTCAACTTCGTGGTCCTGGAGAGCACCGAGAGCAAGACCATCGCCCCGACGCCCGAGGCGATCGCCGCGATGGTGGCCGAGCTCGTCCATGAATACATCGTCGGGTAGGCGCGAGATGGCAGAGAAGAAGCAAGTCTGGGTCTTCATCGAGCACACAGACGACCAGATCGCCGACGTCAGCCTGGAGCTGACCGGCAAGGCTCGCGAGCTGGGCGACCGGCTCGGCTACGAGGTCGTGGGGCTGCTGTGCGGCCACAACGTCGACCGCCTCGCCCACGACGTCATCCGGCACGGCGCCGACCGGGTCCTGCTGGCGGACGACCCCGAGCTGGCCCTCTACCGAACTCTCCCCTACGCCCGGGTGGCGATAGCCGAGGCGAAGAGGCGCCAGCCCGAGATCTTCCTCATCGGCGGCACGCCCAACGGCCGCGACTTCGCGCCGCGCGTGGCCAGCGCCCTGCGCTGCGGGCTGACGGCCGACTGCACCGACCTCCAGATCGGCGACTACTACGTCAAGAAGGAGGACCTGACCTACAAGGATCTGCTCTATCAGATCCGGCCGGCCTTCGGCGGCAACCTCATCGCCACGATCGTCAATCCCAACACCCGACCCCAGATGGCCACGGTCCGCGAAGGCGTGATGCGCAAGCCCGCCGCCGACGCGACCCGGACGGGCGTCGTCGAGAAGGTCGAGGCGGTCTTCGAGCCGGGCGATCTCGCTCTCGAGGTCCTGAGCCGCCAGGTCCGCAAGTCCACGGTGAAGCTCAAGGACGCCCCGGTCATCGTCGCCGGCGGAGCCGGCGTCGACGGGGCCGAGGAATTCGCCCTGCTCCGCGATCTGGCCAACCTGCTCGGCGGCGAGGTCGGCGCTTCGCGCGCCGCGGTCGACGCCGGCTACATCGACCGGGCCCATCAGGTCGGCCAGACCGGCACCACGGTCCGGCCGCGGCTCTACATCGCGGCCGGTATCTCGGGCGCCATCCAGCACCGAGCCGGCATGGATCAGTCGAGCAAGATCATCGCCATCAACACCGACCCCAACGCGCCGATGTTCCAGATCGCTCACTACCGCATCGTCGGGGACGTGGGTGAAGTCCTGCCCATGATCATCAAGACCCTGCGCGAGCGGTCCATGGACCAGCGAGATGCCGAATGAGTGAGAACTTCTTCACCGACAACCCGGACATCCAGTTCCGGCTGGCCCAGATCGACCTGCGCGAAGCCCTCGAGCTAAAGGAGCAGAGCTACTCGCAGGCCGGCCGGTTCCCCGGAGCGCCGCGCAACTACGCCGACGCCAAGGACAACTACGCCATCATCCTGGGCGTCATGGGCGAGATCTGCGGCGAGCGGGTCGCGCCAAGGGCGGCCGAGGCCGACGAGGAAGGCGCCCACTTCGAGGACGGCCAGGTCAGCTATACGGCGGCAACCCTCGACGCCATCGAGGCCTTCCGCCAGGCCGGGCTCTTCGGGGCGATGCTGCCTCGCGAATACGAGGGCCTGAACCTGCCCGAGTCGATCTACTCGATGCTCGTCGAGATCGTGGCCCGGGCCGAGAGCGGCCTGATGACCGTCTACGGCCTCCAGGAGATCGCCGACATGATCGAGGAGTACGCCGACGACGAGACCAAGGCCCGGGTCCTGCCCCGCATGGCCCGGGGCGAGGCGTCCGGGGCGATGGTCCTGACCGAGGCGGACGCGGGCTCGGACCTGGGCGCCGTGGCGACCCGGGCGACGCTCGACGAGGCCACCGGGCAGTGGCACCTCAACGGCGTCAAGCGCTTCATCACCAACGGCCTGGCGGACGTCTCCGTCGTTCTGGCCCGCAGCGAGGAGGGCTCGACCGACGCCCGCGGCCTGTCGATGTTCCTGGTGGAGAAGGACGCGACCGTCAAGATCCGCCGCATAGAGCACAAGATGGGCATAAAGTCGTCGCCCACCTGCGAGATCCAGTACAACAACACCCCGGCCGTGCTGATCGGCAAGCGCCGCTTCGGGCTGATGCGCTACGCCATGAACCTGATGAACGGCGCCCGTCTCGCCGTCGCGGCCCAGGCCCTGGGCATCGCCGAGGCCGCCTACCGGGAGGCCGATCGCTACTCCCGCGAACGCATCCAGTTTGGCAAGCCGATCCGCGTCCTGCCGGCCGTCGGCCGGTTGCTGCTGTCGATGCGGGTGGACCTCGAGGCGACCCGAGCCCTGATGGCCGAGACGTCGACGTGGGTCGACCTCTGGAAGGCCTACGAGCGGGTCGTTACGGCGGACGGCGCCGAGGTCTCGCCCGAGACCCGCGCCCGCCACAAGCAGTGCGTGGCCCTGGCCGAGACGCTCACCCCGATGGTCAAGTACTGCTCCACCGAGATGGGCAACCGGGTCTGCTACCAGGCCATGCAGGTCCACGGCGGCGTGGGCTACATGAAGGAATTCAACATCGAGCGGCTCTTCCGCGACGTTCGGATCACGAACATCTACGAGGGCACGAGCCAGCTGCAGGTGGTCGCGGCCATCGGCAAGGTCCTCAACCGCTCTCTGGATCCGCTCCTGAACGAATGGCAGGCGGCCGAATACTCGGCCGACATGGCGCCGGAGAAGGCGACCCTGATCGATCTGACCGCGACGTTCCAGAAGGCCGTCGACGCCCTAAAGGCCCAGGACGACCGATCGAAGGTCGACTATTACGCCTGCGACCTGGTCGACCAGGCGGTCTGGCTCGTCTGCTCCTGGCTGCTGCTCCGCGACACCAACGTCCTGGAGTCGAAGAAGTCCGTGGCTCGGACCTACATCGCCTCGATCGCTCCCCGGCTGCGGGCCGCCGCGGGAGTGGTGACCGAATCGAACGGGGCTCCGCTCGAGGCGATCGGCGCGCTCCTCGCCTAGCCGCTCATTGGCGAGTTCAGTGGCCGCCGGGCGCGAAGCCCGGCG
>Ga0335076_10002369_pt1 | contig 18715 bp, 12 predicted proteins | sample Lox_Sample_25_FD_206717 | JGI IMG/M metagenome (GOLD analysis project Ga0335076, IMG submission 206717) | Soil microbial communities from Loxahatchee National Wildlife Refuge, Florida, United States - Lox_Sample_2.5 | ecosystem: Environmental > Terrestrial > Soil > Wetlands | place: USA...
TGCCGACCCTGGTGCCACGGTCGCAACGATCTGCGTATCGCTCCAGGAAGCTATCGCACCAAAAGTGTTACCAAGCAAAACCCGCCCATTTCCCTGAGATGCGCCGAATCCGGCACCAACGAATGTTACCTGGGCGCCGGCTGGCCCACTGCTAGGCGAAATGCTCGTCAGTGTGGGTACGGCACTTACCGTAAAGCTCAGTGAATTCGAGGAGTATCCTCCTTGCTGTACTTGAACGAATCCCGAGGAAGATCCTGGTGCAACCAGCGCGATGATCTGTGTGTCGGTCCAACTTGCAACTGTGCCGGGGGAACTGCCCAGTGTCACAGCGCCTGTGGCCATTGAGGTCCCGAAGCCCGAACCCGTAATAGCCACGGCGGTGCCAATGGGACCGGCATTTGTAGAGATGGACGCAATGCTCGGAATAATCCAAAATTGTGAAGCAGCGGTCAGCGTCGTGCCTGCGATCACTACGTTTAGTGGGCCGGTAGCTGCTCCAAGCGGAACCTGCACGACAATCTGGTTGGAGCTCCAACTGACGGGCACGGATGCAACGCCGTTGAAGGTGATGGTGCTGCTTCCAGGCGTCGAACCGAAGTAAACGCCCGTAATCGTAACTGTTGTTCCGACCGATCCTGCGGTCGGGCTCACGCTTGAAATCGCCGGCGTCTGCGCACCGCCAGGCAAACTGGTAAGGACCGTGGAGCCGCAAACTGCACCGGCACAAGCAGAAATCGTCGTGGTCCCCGGGTTCGAAGCGAGTGCATTACCCTGATTCGTGACGTCGTTGGTGATTGTAGCAACCGAAGAGCTCGAAGAACTCCACGTCACGGAGGCGAGTCTCTCGGTGCTGCCGTCGGCAAATGTGCCAGTGGCCACGAAACCCTGTGTGCCGGCTGCGTTGATCGTGGGGCTCGACGGACTGAGGCTGATGGACTGAAGCCCTTGAGGAGTCAGGCTGCTTGGTTGGAACAATTCAGCTGAGGCTAAACGGTTAAAGTTGCTATCGAGCCCGGCAATCTCTAAGACGTTTCCGTTTGTCAGAAGCACCGCGGTGTCTACGTATCTCGGTGTGATGAAATTGGCGGTAGGCGTAGCGGTTCCCGCGACTGGATCATACAATTCGGCGGTTCCCAGCACGTTCCCGGAAGCATCCAATCCGCCTGCCAACAACACCGTCCCATTGTTCAGCAAAGTAGCTGTGAAAAAGCTGCGGGCGGAGGTCATGCTTCCCGTCGCAGAGAACACTTGCGTTGAGGGATTGTACAGCTCTGCCGATGCCTGGGAATTCTTGTTGGAGTCGACGCCGCCCGCCAGAAGCACAGAACCGTTGTTGAGAAGAACGCCTTTAAACAGCGCTCTCGGAGCGACCATGCTCGGTGCCACAGTGAACAGGGCAGTCTGGGGATTATAGATTTCGGCGCTTTGCAATACGTTTCCGCTCGAATCCAGGCCACCGGCAATCAAAACCGTTCCATCATTCAGCGAAACGGCGACATGTGAGTCTCGAGCGGTGTTCAAATTTCCTGTCGCCTGCGACGCACCAGTCACAGGATTAAACAATTCTGCCGAGTTCAGGGGATTCCCGTTGGCATCATCCCCGCCCGCAATCAAGATCAGACCGGAGGGGAGAAGCGTGGCAGTATGACCCGACCTTGCGGTTATCAGATTTCCGCCCGAAGAAAATGTTCCAGCCACGGGGCTAAACAGTTCCGTGGTCCCAATCACTGTGGTGCCGGTCGAAACACCGCCGGCGACCAGAACTTGACCGTTGTTCAACAAAGTGGCCGAGGCGACATAGCGCGGAGACGCTAAACTGCCTGTGGGCGTGAAAGTGCCGGCGCTTGGGTTGTAAACGGAGGCGCTCGCTAAGGGATTGCCGTTGCTGTCAGAGCCGCCCGCTTCCAAAACCGTCCCATCGTTTAGAACCGTCAACGTAGGACTATCGAGCGCCGTTGGCAAACTCCCGGTCAAAGTCTGACTGACAACGCCCAAGTTTGCTGAGGCATTCAATGAGCCGATGGCCGCCTGTATGATGGTTGAGCCAACGGTGGCAGCTGTGGCCAGTCCCGAGCTATTTACGGTTGCGACCGCTTGCGCTGAGGAACTCCACGTTGCCGAGGAGCTAACATTCAGATTTGTTCCGTCGGAATAGGTTCCCGTCAATGCAAATTGAAATGTCTGGCCGGTCGGGATGGAAACAGTCGTGGGGGTGAGGGCGATCGAGTTGAGCGAAGTGACGGTGAAATTTGCACCTGCGCTAGCGACGCCGCCGACGGTGACAACGATGCTTCCCGGAGTTGCTCCGGAAGGAACCGGAACAACGATGCTTTGGGCGTTCCAACTCGTGGGAGTAGCGGTTACCCCGTTAAATGTAATTGTGCTCGTGCCCTGAGACAAACCAAAGCTTGTCCCTGTGATCGTGACCGAACTTCCAACCGGTGCTGAAGCTGGAATCACAGTCGTAATAGCCGGAGGAACCGTAAAGTTGACACTGTTACCAGTTATCCCTGCTGCGGTTACGACCAGCGGCCCTGTTGATGCGCCAGCAGGCACGGGAACGACGATCTGGGAATCACTCCAACTGGTCGGGGCCGCCGAGATTCCGTTAAATGTGATCGTGCTGCTGCCCTGACTGGTGCCGAAGTAGTTTCCAACGATGGTGATGGAACTCCCCACGGGTGCGCCGGTGGGATTGGTGTAGGAGATCGTCGGAGGAGTACCGACGATGAAATTTACGCTGTTGCTGGCCATGCCCCCCACGGTAACGATGACCGGACCGGTTGATGCGCCAGCAGGTACCGGAACGACGATCTGGGAATTAGCCCAATTTGTCGGGGCCGCCGAGATTCCGTTGAATGAGACCGTACTGCTCCCTTGGGTCGCACCGAAATAGTTTCCAACGAGCGAAACGGACATGCCCACCGGGCCATCGATCGGGTTCGTATAGGAGATCGTCGGGGGAGTGCCGACGATAAAGTGCACGCTATTGCTCGGCATCCCCCCCGTGGTAACAACCACGGGTCCTGTTGTGGATCCACTTGGCACCGGCACGGTGATTTGCGTGTTGCTCCAACTCGTTGGTGTTGCGACGATGCCATTGAAGGTCACCGTGCCCGCCGTCGAGCCGAAATAATTCCCATTGATGGTCACAGAGGTGCCCACGGGTCCGTCGACCGGGAGGGTGTAGGAAATCGTCGGAGGCGTTCCAACCGTGAAATTGACCTTGTTGCTTGCCACTCCGCCTGCCGTCACGACCACAGATCCTGTCGTTGCCCCAGTTGGCACTGGTGCGACGATTTGCGTGTTACTCCAACTGGTTGGCGTGGCCGCAGTGCCATTGAATGTCACTGAACTGCTGCTCTGTGTGGCACCGAAATAGTTGCCAACAATCGTCACCGAGGTTCCGACCGGGCCATCCACAGGAGTCGTGTAGGAAATCGTGGGCGGCGTACCGACTGTGAAGCTGACCTTGTTGCTCGCCACACCGCCTACGGTCACGACGACGGAGCCTGTCGTCGCGCCAGTCGGCACCGGCACGACGATTTGCGTGTTACTCCAACTCGTTGGCGCGGCTGCAGTGCCATTGAATTCCACCGTACTGCTGCTCTGTGTGGCACCGAAATAGTTGCCAAAAATCGTCACCGAGGTTCCGACCGGGCCATTCACAGGAGTCGTGTAGGAAATCGTGGGCGGCGTACCGACCGTAAAGTTCACTTTGTTGCTTGCGATTCCCCCGACGGTGACGACGATCGAGCCTGTCGTTGCCCCAGTCGGCACTGGCGCGACGATTTGCGTATTGCTCCAACTCGTTGGCGCCGCCGCCGTCCCGTTGAAAGTGATGGTGCTGCTACCCCGGGAAGTGCCAAAGTTGCTTCCAACGATTGTGATGGAGGTTCCGACCGGGCCATTGACGGGCGTTGTGTAGGAAATCGCCGGTGATTGGGCCAAACCGCTTGATTCGAAAAGGAACGAGGAGAGCAGCAGAAGCAGGATTGAATATGCGAGTTTTCTAGGGACCATCCGCAATCTCCGTGAAGGTGAGGTATGGAGCGAGCGATACACGGCCCTGCGATTCAGTCCGCGGAGTTCGCAGCTGTGTCATGGCTTGTCTGGCTGATTCGGGACCGCCGAAAGGCTGGCGGTTGCCTGACCTGAATTCGCAAATCTTGCGGGAGTCTGGTACAGAACCCGCATAGAAGTCAAGCAAATAGTAGTACAGTCCCCAACTACTTACAGCCCAGAAAGTTAGTCTAACTCAAAGTAACCAGCCGGCACTAGGATAGGTGGGTCGCGTAGCCGCGGGGTGGCGCGGCAGCGCGAAGATGGGGAGACGGGAGAGCTAAGATATTTATGACTGAAGGAGAAGAAGGCGAACGACGAGATAATCAGGCGGTTTATCAAGTTCGGCGCTTATTGTCTCGCCTTTAAGTTCGCCCCCAACAGGCCGAACGTTTTTGTGGATTTCGATTGCCCCGAGGACTTGGACTATCTCGGCGTGCAATCAGACGACATCGGGCGAAACATGTGGTTCCTGACTGAGAAGGGCTATCTTCGATCATCGTCTGCCTCTACGTATGCCCGTCCCTTGCGATGCTCGCCCACGTCCGAGCTGATCGATGAGATTGAATCTGGAAACACCGTTGACTCGCATCAACAGATCGGAGCTACAGTGACGCAGAACTTCCATCTTCACGGCCACAACTCCCACATCAACGTTAACAGCACCGACAGTTCGACGAATGTTGTCTCGGTATCGAACGAAAAGACATTCGTTCGGATGCGCGAGGCGGCTCAATCAATTCAAGATGAACCTGAGCGCGAGAAGATTCTGACCCGCATTGCCGAGTTAGAACGCACGAAAGGCTCAGCCAACTTCCTCTCTGCTTACCAGACTTTCATATCCGTGATCGCTGACCACATGACCGTGTTCGGGCCGTTCATCCCGCTGCTGACACAGATGCTTTCAGGTCACTAAACGAATGCCAGTCGCGTCCTATCCCGACCAGCTTGAACCTACAGATCAGGAAGTCGCGATCTGGCGCTTCATGAACATGAGGAAGTTCGCCGATTTGATGGACACAGGCGAGTTGTATTTCTGTCGTGCGGACTTGTTCAAAGACGAGAGTGAAGGGTTACCACCAGAGAATTACTTCCCTTTTCCCGGTATGCACCCTCTTGATGTGCTGGATAGGCGGAGGATTGACGACTCCCTCGGCTGTCTTGCGCAGTTTCGGGAGGCGTTCTACGTGAACTGTTGGCACCTGTTTCGCCGAGAGACGTGGGCGATGTGGGAGGAATACGGTGAGGATGGTGTCGCGATCTGTTCGCAGTATCGGCAGCTGAAGTCTGCGCTCAACGCGATGGATGATCGCGCCTATCTCGGATTGGTTCGTTACGGTTCGCGCCACATGACCGGGTGGAATCTGTTTCGGTTCATCACCACCAAGCGGCTGAAGTACGCGAACGAAATGGAGATTAGAGCGTTCCTGTGGATTATCGACCCACACGCGGGTATCAATCGGCACATCGATATTGAGAACCGGATACATGATCGTCCGCTCACTCCGCCTCCAGACCACGTGTTGAAGGGCCACAGACGAAAGGTAGACCCGCAATCTCTTCTGACTGGAATTGTGGTAAGCCCAAGGGCCTCTTCGAAAACGCTCGTCGAGATTGATCAATTGGTGAAGGATAAAGGCTACGCGGTTTCTGTTGAACCATCTGCGCTTACGCGCTTTCGAGAACTTCTTCCGCGCTCGGAACCCCGTTCAACGGGTTCGACGACGAAATTCAACACCTGATGGAGGTTTGAAGACCACCACAATCGGCTTGGCAATGTCGACATCGGAGCGCATCGCCGAATCAAATGGAAACAGTATCGCTCTCGGTCTCAATTTTGAGCACACGAGCAAGGCCAAATCCCGGATTCCTGTTGTCACTCGTGCCGCTGAAAAACCTTCAGGAATCAAGTCATCGGCCTAATCTGCCCCTTTTTGCCCCCGCGCGATTTTGCTAAGTGCCTACCGATCAGTAGGATGATTGGTAGGGGCGGTGGGGATCGAACCCACGACCTTCGGCTTAAAAGGCCGCTGCTCTACCACTGAGCTACGCCCCTAAACTTCCACATCAAGGACTTGCTTCATACAGCTCGCATCGTTCGTGCACAATTTCAGTCAGCTGCGGCCGATCTGTACGACCTCATGTTTCGGAGTTCCCGCGTATTCGGCGTCCGTGCTGAACGCACGGCGTAACTCGTTAGAGCAGGTCCAAACCCAGTTTAGCACACCCGGCCCCGCCCTTGCGGCATCGCCGACGCAAAGGGCGCTGCCCCTTTCGTGCAAAGCATCCCGGCAAATGGCATAGGTGCGGCCGCATTCCGAATCAAAGGAGCCGACCCTGACCCGTTCGGCCCGCGTGCCTAATGCGCGAATGGAGCGATTCGCGTGGGCAGGAAGCTTAACCCAAATTTAGCGGCGGCTCGCAAATGCATAGGCTGATACCTCAAGACCGACAGGAACTCGCTCCGGGCGGCAATCCGCGTGCCCACGAACAGTAGAAAAGACGCATGGAAATAGATCCGCTCCGCGATCGCCCGACGAAGTGCGCGCCCTTCCGCGGGGGGCAGGTTCCCGCAGGCAAGCTCTACATTCTTCAGCGCACGTACACCGGCTCTTAGGCGTTCTTCGGAAGGAATCGTGGTGGAAAGACTCGCGTCTCTCTTATGCACAACGGCGAGAACTTCAGGAACGAGGGCGATCTTCCAGCGCGCGGCGATCCGCAACCACAAATTAAAATCCTCGCTCACTGGGAGAGTTTCATCAAAAAGCCCCACTTCTTCCAGGCAACGGCGTCGCACCACTACGGTTGGGGTGAACACAAAACAATTGCGCGCCAAATGGCGGAATAGATGGCCACTTTGGACCGCCTCTGGCCCGATCCCGGAAGTTTCTTCCAGTTCCCCCCGTTTGATGATGCACATCGAACAGATCATGCCGAGAGATGGATCGCCTTTTAACAAGGCAATCTGGCGTGCAAGCTTGTTCGGGAGCCACTCGTCGTCGGCGTCCAGGAACGCGACGAATTCGCTGTCTGACATCCGGATCGCACGATTGCGAGCGGCCGCCGGACCACCGTTTGCCTGAGACGAAACGCAGCAGCGATCATCATTCCGCCTCAATACTTCCATCGTATCGTCTGCCGAACCGTCGTCTACGGCATAGATCCAATAGTCGCGGTAGGATTGCCGCAAAACACTCAAGATCGCGCGCGTCACCGTGCTTGCGGCGTTATAGCACGGGATGACCACAGCGACTTCCGGACGGTACTGTGGGCTTCGTATCACGGTGTGGGGCTATGTCTTCAAGGTACCCAGATAGCCTACGAGATCGCTCGAAAGATGTGTCAAAGCGGTGTCAAAAGGCTGTCACGAGTCACCCGCCAAAGGGTGCAATCGGGTATCGACGTGGGAGGCATCAGATGTTACCCATCTTCCGATACTCCATTGGACACGTTTTCCTTGCTCTCTGCGTCCCCGTGCTAACTTAAAAAGACTTGGGCGACCCCGCGTAGTCAGCCCACCTACCTGTACGATCGACGGTCGAAGGCAGGGATATTCCATGAGACGGTTCCGATTGCGAACGAAATTCTTGCTGTCGTTCCTTGCGGTCACCACCGGCCTGACCGCAGCGACCCTCTGGATTGTCAGCTACAGTGTTGAAAAACGAACAAGAGAATTGCTTCGCGATGAACTAAAAAACTCCGTCCGCACCTATGAGTCGCTCGCGACGCAGCAAGAGACCATGCTCGTGCATTCCGCCGCATTGGTTGCAAATCTGCCAAACGTCCGTGCGCTCATGACCACACAGGATGCTGCCACTATCCAGGACGAGGCCGACGATATCCGACGCCTCTCTGGCAGCGATTTGCTGGTTCTTGCCAGCCGAACTGGGGAAGTTTTGGGTTTGCAGGCGAAGTCCCAGGATTTCAGTAGGGATGCTGCGGCCAAATTCTTACGAGATTCCTTGGGACGAGAAGAAGGACGGAACTGGTGGCTCGGCTGTGGTCATTTATACGAGGTATGGGTTTCCCCTATTTACTTCGGAACGCCTGGGGAAGGGCCGGCAATCGGCCTGCTCGCCGTGGGACATAAAATCGATGATCGGACAGCCCAGAACTTTCGGAACATCGTGTCGAGCGATATTGTGTTCCAGTCCGCAGGTGCGACCGTGGCCAGTTCTCTTTCGGCCACGGCTGTCAACCGCGTCTTCTCTCCGGACCATCGGAACGCACCAGTCGAGCTGGAACTCGGTCGCGAGCGATATCTGGCAACCACCGTGGATCTCTCAGCAGCGGATGGTCCTCAGGTTACGTTGAGCGTCCTGCGTTCGTTGGACAAAGCGACCAGTTTTTTGAACCGCTTGAACCACATCCTGCTGGCTATGGGATTAGCAAGCGTCCTTGCCGGCGGTTTGCTGGTCTTCGGGATTTCCCACACATTTACAAAACCGCTCTCGAACCTTGTATTGGGTGTGCACGCCTTGCAGGCTGGTGACTTTGCTTACCCCCTGCAGCCAAATGGCGGAGATGAAGTGGGGGAAGTGACCCAAGCGTTCGATCGGATGCGCAGCAGCATGGCAAAGGCTCAGACCGAGCAGCAACAGCTCGAAGACCGGCTGCGCCAGGCACACAAGATGGAAGCCATCGGACGGCTGGCTGGTGGAGTTGCACACGATTTCAATAACTTACTGACGGTCATTCGTGGGAACGGCGATCTGTTGCTGGACCGGAGTGCATCGGATTCTGGCAGCAAAAAATATGTCGAGCAGATTCAGAAGGCGGCCGATCGAGCAGTTTCTATGACCCGCCAGTTGTTGGCCTTCAGTCGCATGCAGGTCCTCCAGCCTCGAGTAGTTGATCTGAATGCAATCGTAGCGGAAATGAATAAGATGATTCCCCGCCTGATCGGCGAGCATATCGAGTTCTGTTTTCTCCCTCAGCCAAATTTGGCCTCGGTCCTGGCGGATCCCGGGCAAATGGAACAAGTGCTTTTGAACCTTGCGGTAAACGCGAGAGACGCAATGCCCGGCGGCGGAAAAATCATCGTACAGACACAGAACGTTGTGGTCCATGCTCAGCAAGCACTCCAGCGCCCGCCGATGACCGCCGGCGAGTACGTGCTGTTATCGGTTTCAGACACCGGCTGCGGGATGGATGCTGAGACCAAAGCCAAAATCTTTGAACCTTTCTTCACCACCAAGGAAGTTGGAAAGGGCACTGGCCTCGGACTGGCAACTGTCTATGGCATCGTGAAGCAGAGTGGCGGCTTCATCTGGGTCGAAAGCGAAAAGGGAAAAGGGGCGACCTTTCAAATTTATGTACCCGTCTCTCAAAAGCGGCCCCCCGAGGCCAGTGGACCTCACGACATCAAAGTGGTACCCGGTGGAACTGAGACGATTTTAGTAGTCGAAGACGAGCCAGGAGTGCGCGAATTGGCATCAGAGTTCCTGAGATCGGGCGGTTACACCGTGTTGGAGGCTCGCGATGGCAGGGAAGGCTTTTCCGTCGCCAAGCACTTCCCGGACACCATCCATCTGGTATTAACGGACCTGGTGATGCCGCACGCAAACGGCACAGAGTTGGTGAAAAAGCTTTTGGCGCTGAAACCTGAACTTCGCGTCATTTACATGACAGGTTACGCGGAATTCTCTGAAAAGAACTTTGAGTCGTTGCTCGGGAGAAGCCCCGTATTGCAGAAGCCATTTTCTCGAGCAAGCCTGCTCGAGAAAGTCCGAGAAGTGTTGGGCACCGCACCCCACCGCCAGCCCAGCGGAACCAAAGCGTAGTCCTGTTCTCGAATAAATCGCCTGCGGATTCGGGCCAAGTTTGCTACCGTCGAAATGCATCATGCTCGTAGAGGAGGCGGTTATGGGCTGGAAACGCGCGAAGAAACGGCTTGTGCGGCACTGCGCAATAATGGTTGCATTTCTTGCTCAGCCCCATTGTCTTCGAGCGCAAAGTGAGAATAGCGCTCCCGTGCATCAATTACAGAACGGACAAACCGTTGACCTCGTCAATGTGAGCCGCCTGCTGCAGGACCTACAAGCCCAGGTCCAAGCACTGAACGGCCAAGTAAACCAGCTCAAGGTGCAGCAGGAAGCTGCCGCCGCGGAATCCGCCGAGCTGCGAAAGGAACTGAACGCCGCGAAGACGCAACTTGTCGCGTTGGCGCAGCCAAACTCGGCCATGCCCGCCGAAATCAACACCGCCGTTTCCAGACCGCAGAATTCGCTCGAGGATCGCGTCTTGAACTTAGAGGAAAACCAACAACTCACGGACCAAAAGGTAGCGGAACAGAGTCAGACCAAGGTCGAAAGTGCATCCAAATATAGAGTGAGGCTTTCTGGAATGGTTCTGTTTAACCTCTATGGAAATCGCGGCACCGTGGATAATCAGGACTTCCCGCAAATTGCCACCGCACCCGGTTCACTGTCCTCCGACGGGGCTTTCGGTGGTTCACTGCGGCAATCCCAAATTGGACTAGAGGCTTTTGGCCCTACCGTCGCTGGCGCTCGTACAAGTGCCCAGGTGCAGTTCGATTTCGCAGGCGGTTTCCCGGAAACCGAAAACGGAACCTCCTTCGGAATTATGCGGCTCCGAACGGGCACAGTGAGATTCGACTGGGACAAAACATCAATCATCGGAGGCCAAGACACCCTGTTCATTTCGCCTTCCAGCCCCACGTCGATAGCGACGCTGGCGATACCCGCCTTTTCCTATTCGGGGAATTTGTGGGCCTGGACTCCCCAACTGCGCGTCGAGCATCGCTTCACCATGTCGGATACCTCTTCGCTCCTGCTTCAGGGCGGAATTCTAGACTCTCTCTCCGGCGACACTCCTTTCTCTGAATACAACCGCTATCCAACTTGGGGAGAAAGTTCAGGACAGCCCGCCTATGCCGCAAGGCTCTCATGGACTCGCTCGAGGAACGGGCAAAACCTGATCTTAGGTATCGGGGGATATTACGGCAGACAAGATTGGGGATTTGGACGATCGATCGACGGTTGGGCGGGTACGCTGGACGCCACGGTTCCGTTGGGCGCCCGCTTCGAATTTTCGGGGCAGTTCTATCGCGGCAAAGCAGTTGGCGGAATTGGGGGAGGAATTGGCCAGAGCGTCTTGTGGAATGGGCCGTTGACAAATCCCGAAACGGACCTGTACGGTCTGAATTCGATGGGTGGATGGGCGCAACTCAAATATAAAGCCACTTCCAAGCTGCAGTTCAATGGAGCCTTCGGACAAGACAACCCGTTTGCCGGGGATCTCCGCCAGTTCGGCGGAAATCAAACCTATTACCTTTCACCACTATCTAAGAACCGCAGCGCGATGGTGAATTTCTTGTACCAGCCCAAGTCCGATATCGTCTTTTCTCTGGAATATCGACGGCTGACAACATATACCTTGGACAGTAACGCGAACGCCGCGAACATTATTAATATGAGTGTGGGGTATCTCTTCTAGTGCGGATAAAACTCATCCTGATGGCAACGCTAGCGGCTGCTGGAATCTGGTCGATCGGCGCATTGTGGGTCCAACCCGCCAAGTGCCAGGAGAGGCCAGTGACCGTGCACGTCAAGATTGAGAGAGCACCTTCCACAAAAAACACATCATCCTCTTCTGCTCCAAATGACTCCAGCGTCGTTGTTTGGTTAAAGCCGCTTGGCGGCCTCGAGACCAAAGTTCCTGCCGCCGACCCGCCCGAAAAACGATTGCAAGTAGTCCAAAAAAACAAAACCTTCCAGCCCCACCTGACTGTCGTACAAGTTGGTTCTGTCGTGGATTTCCCGAACCGCGATCCGTTCTTCCACAATGTTTTTTCTCTTTTCGAGGGAAAGCGCTTCGATCTGGGGTTGTATGAAGCCGGGGCAACCAATTCGGTTAAATTCGATCACGTTGGCATCAGCTTCTTGTTCTGTAATATCCACCCGGAAATGAGTGCGGTCGTTGTGTCGGTGGATACGCCGTATTATGCGATTTCCGATAAATCCGGTTTGGTGAGTTTGCCCAATGTGCCCAATGGCAAATACCTGCTTAATATTTGGTACGAGCGAAGCGTTCCCGAAGACCTCAAGAAACTAACGCGTACGGTGGAGGTTTCGGACCAAGATCGTGATTTGGGAACCATCGTCGTGAAACAGGACCCCGGCTTCACACCCACTCACAAAAACAAATACGGCCAGGACTACGTACCTCCTCCGCAGCCCGAATACCAGCAACCTTAGGCGGGCGAGATCACTCCCGCGAACGTGCTTTCGCAGACAGTCTGCACCGCGGCATAGCGGCTTTGCGCGTTAAGGCGGCGCATTATGCGGTGAATGTGGTTCTTCACCGTAAATTCAGACAAATTGATGTGTTCTGCAATCTCCTTATTTGTCAGGCCGCGTGCGACTAGGGTCATGAGTTGCTGTTGTCTGGCTGTGAGTCCCAGCCGCAGGCAAAGCCTCTGATTCAGCACCATCGGCCCTTCTTTCGTGCTTCGCGCCACAAATTCGAACAATCCGTGGCAAAGCCGGGGAGGGCAAACCGCTTCGCCAACGGCAACTTTTCGGATAGCGGTCACCACTTCCTCAGCACTGGCATCTCCCAACAGGTAGCCGCTAACCCCGGCGCGGATCGATTGTAGGAATGTCTCCGAATCGTCATCCATCCCAAAAAGTATCGCCCGCCGGCCCGGAGTCAGAGACACCAGGTCCGCCACGAAATTCCCGGGGAACTCGGTAGCGGAAACTCGGTCAGCCACAAGAATGTCGCATGCCGATGCGGCGGCTTGCTTGAAAGCGGTGGGTGAATAGCGGATTGAGTCGAGTACGAGAAAATCGCGCTGCTTCTGCAGGACCGCCTTCATAGCTTCGCGCAGCATTCGGTTCTCAATGATGAGAAACAGTTGAATCATTTGCTGTTCATCGCCCATCGGTCAGTCTCGGTCCTCTCAGTTGTAAACGCCTCGTCTCGAACTGCATGTTCGAGCAGGATAGCAAGGACAGTACTGTGATTCGCCGGCACGGTCAATCATCGCCCTGTCAAAAGCGTGTCAAGAAAATGTCCACAGTGTCCAGGGTTTAGAGGAACGCCGAAGCGGGGCGATGGCTGGATGGCGCAAGAATCGGCAAACGAACGAGTACGGTGCTGCCGAGTTCGGAAGTGCTTTCCACAGAAACCGTGCCCGAGTGGTCCTGAACGATCTTGCTGACTATGGCCAGACCCAAGCCGGTACCGTTGGGTTTTCCGAAACTCACAAACGGGTCGAAAAGTGTGTTGCGAATAGCTGAAGGAATGCCCGGCCCGTTATCCTGGATTCGAATCTCGAACCCATCCAATTCCTTCCTCGCATCGATGGTGATGGAACCTTCGGTGCCAGCAACAGCCTCGCAGGCATTCAGAATCAGATTGAAGAACACTCGCTCCAACTTCCTGGCATCGAACATTCCCTCAAGTTCTTCTGAACAAACCAGGTTTACTTTTACGTTGCGGAATTCCGGTTTGGCGCGAATTGCTTCAATGGCGCGTCGTATCACTTGATCAAGCCTGGTCTGAGTAGGCGTTATAGCGCTCCGTTGATAGGACAGTTCCCGGAGCGAGTCAATCAGGTCTGTCATCTGATTTGCTGCGGTCTTGATCTCCTCGTAGATCTCGTCACGGTCCAGCTTCAGATTTTCTGCTTCATACAGAAACTCGGCATTCGCGACCACCGCAGCCAGGTAGTGACGAAGATCGTGGGAGATCGAACTCGCCGCGCGAGCCAAAGCCGCGATCCGTTCTGTTTCGATCCGGTGTTGTTGCAAAGCCAATAGCTGTCCACGCATCTGCGAAAAAGACGTGCTAAGCTCCACCAATTCCGAACTTCCTTGTGGAGTAATAGAGTACGTGAAATCACCGGACGCCAGGGCTTTCACACCCGCAACCAGATTGTCCAGCGGGCGAGTGATGGTTTGGGCGACAAACCCAATTAGCACGCCACCGAAGAGCACGGCCAAGCCGCCTAACAGATAGATCGAATCGTTCAGTTGCTTCATGAACGTATTGACCGGAACAAGAGGCATCATCACGTAGCAGTGCACTGGCGACGGGGACGAACCGTGCAGCGAAACCGCTGAATAGGCGTAGCGATCTGTCTGAAGTGAAACATCGCCCGAGGCCGGCGGCACCGGAAGGCTGCCAGAACGAATCTTCCGCTGAAGCTCGATTTCGTCACGTGTCGGCAGCGTGGACGCAATAACCGTATCCGCGGTTGTTAGCGCGATTTGATTGTTCGCAGCGATCGCCAACTGTTGGGCTACCGCGGAGTCCACTTGGTAGCCCACCGCCAGAATGCCCACCTGGGACGTGCTGTCGCCGGCGCCAGACGTGATGGGGCGGAGAAAAACCCAATAAAGACGGCCGTCGTCGTACCACCAGGTAGCGTCTTGCCCGAGTTCCAGCGAACGTTTCAAGTCGCTTTCTGCGGTCGCAACCGACCAGCCTGGGCGAGTCATGTGCAGCGCCACGACCTGCCGGTTTGGTTTGGCCAGCACAAAAAGGTCGCTTCCTCCGAGCTTCCAGAAAGTCTCGGATGCATCCTGAATGGTAATCGCGTCGGCCGGCATTACGGCTTTTAGCGGAGGCAGATCCGCAAGCATCGCCGCAGTGCGGGATAGTTGCAGTTCACGTTGCCTCTGAACGGTTTGGAACGCCCGCACGGACGCTTCTGTGCCGTCGCGCACCTGCTTCTGGATTTCCGAGTCCACCGTGTGGCGGATAAAGAATAGAAGAGATCCTGTCAGCCCGAGAATGATCAGGAGAGCAGCAATAAACAATTGCGAACGCAGCCGAAGGGGTTTCATTGAAATGAAAATCGAACGCCGAAACTCAGGGCGTAGATTCTCCAGCGACAAATTTATAGCCAGCGCCGTGCATGGTCAAAAGAAAGCGCGGCGACGCGGCATTCGGTTCCAGTTTCTGCCGGAGCCTCAGTATGTGGTTATCTACCGTCCGCGTCGACGGATAGTTTTGGTAGCCCCACACTTCGTTGAGTAGCTCTTCCCGAGAAACAACTCTGCCAACCGAGGACGCCAGATATTTCAGAAGCTTGAATTCCTGTGCGGTCAGAGTCACGGCTTTGCCTGCTCGCGAAGCTTCCATGCTGGTGAAATCAATACGCGCGTCGCCAAAAAGCAGAACCTCATGGTTGATGGACTTGCCCGCTATGGGCGAGATGCTTGGCTGCGAGGCCGTGCGACGCATGGCGCGCCGAACCCGCGCCAGCAGTTCTTTGGGGCTGAATGGCTTGGTCACGTAGTCGTCCGCTCCCAGCTCCAGCAGCAGCACTTTGTCCTCCACTTCTGAGTTTGCGCTCAACACCACGATCGGCACGGAAGCGGCCATCGTTTTGAATTCCCGGCACAGTTCCTTACCGGATATCCCAGGCAGCTTCAGATCCAAGACCACCACACACGGCAATTGCTTGCGAAATGACTCCAGCCCACTGGGTCCGTCCGGTGCAATTTGCACTTGCAACGAATCCGACTCGAACAGCCTTTGCAGCGTGCGCTGCATCGGCCGACTATCTTCTACGATCAACACAGTGTCCATGGAACTGATTGCTCCTACGCGGGTCGTCAATTTTTGAGGGCTGCCAGAGTAGTTGGCCCCCGAGAAGGTCGAGTGGGTAATTTCCATATGATACGCCTCTCTTTCAAATGAACCAGTCAGTAGTTTGTGCCAAAGCCGATGCTCCGTCAGGAGAGTAAGGCGCGCTTCCAGCGGAGCCGTTGCCTCGGGAACGCGACGATATCCTTGAGATGCGCTCTCGCGCGATTCGTGACGTAATACCATCGGGCCGCGTTGGCTCGAACCGTTTGGAGCAGGTTTGCGTTTGCCACATGTCCTATCGATGTACTGTTGCCTCTGGGCAAAACTCGACTTCGCCAATACAGCCGTTGAAGTGTCGGGTCCGGAATGAACGCTGCAGTTAGGAAAAGATTGCTTAAACTGCCCGGCCAATCGGAAATTGCCCAATCCGTTGCGAAGTGGTCCAGCCACGTGCGCAAGCTATGGGTCATCGAAACCGACGACCACTGCGCAAGTTCCGGCGGGATTGCGCCGCCGAACAAGCGCTCGGAAAGTCCCAGAACAAGAGCAAAAATCCGCTTTGTCAACAGCGTGTTTCCCGCACGGTGCGTTACTCGCCGCCACAGCTCCACGTTGCCCCAATGATTCCGCAGGCATACCCCAATCTCCCAAAGCCACGACAGCCGAATCCAGGAACGAAAAGAGTGGCGAAAGGCATGAAAGACCTGAAGCAAAAACTTGTCTTCCAGACACAACGAGCGATGCTCAACTCCGTACGAGCTGCGTGATTCTATATGAGCTAGGCAATCTTGCGGCGCCGCGACTGGAAGCCACGAACATGGTTCCCAGATAGAGGTGTGAAGATCCACTTGGCGCTGGCGTTGTACCTCATACAGGTTATCGCTCGTACTCGGAATATGTGTTAAAGGGGTAGTAAAGCAACTTTCGCCGGAATCGTTCAACCGGGATGCCGAATAACCGCACGAATCGAGAGCTTTGGCCGAGGCACGGACTTCGCTCGAATCAATAAGAAAGTCGAAATCCGTTTGGTGCCGCACATTGATATCTTCAGAGAAATCCGGAACGAGGGTAAATCCTTTTAAACATACGGCCACCACGCCATGCGCATTGAGCGCGTCGAGCAGGCGCCGAACTTCGTCGAGCATGTCTGCGGTACGCCTCTGATTGGCTTCGTAGCGCTCCTCGAGCGCATATCGCCACTCCTTGGAAAGAAGGGAGAGCTCCCCGAGATCCGCGAGCCTTCGATAGAACCCGAGGGCCAAACCACTCCGATCAAGCCAGCGCAGGAAACGAACTCCGGGCGAGCCGTGAATGCTTGGCAAGACCTGCAGCGCGGAGAAATCGGGTGCGGGACGAAACGCCGCTAATATGGCGAGTTTGCGCGCCCGGTCACTCATAAACGCTCGCGGATTTGCGTCGCGGAATACCGCACCTCTGCAGGCGCAACTCGCTGCTCAAGCGGCAGAGGAATGGCACCAGATATTCTTTATACGCTCGCGGACTGACATCTGCGCCAATGAATCCCAATGCTTCCTGGCGATCGTAGTCGACACCCAACAAGCAGGCAGTACCGATCGTGACCACTGTCAGCCTTCGAGAGGTAAGTGTGATCGGAGCTCCCAGCGGTCCACGTATGTCTTGATCGCGGACGAGTTTCCATCGAGGGCCCCGCTCACGAGCGGCCTCCGGATTGCACGCCAATGGAAGTTCTGGCAGCAGCGTGAAATCGTTTGTCTCGACCGTAAAGTGGATTCCCTCGTACGAATAACACGCTTTTAGGGGTGTCGAGACAAAGCGCCGCAAAAGATCTGGCGGATTCGCATAAAGTATGCCCTCATTCGTTGACATGGTTTTTCTCCGCAATGAACTGGGACAGCGCTCGCGCCGTTTCCAAAGGGCCTTCCGCAGTTCGGATGACCCACGATGGGCATTCCGAAAGCTCCTGAATCAACGCGGAACGTCTGCGCTGCGCATCCAGTAACTCACACGGCAGTCGCTCCGCGTTTTGTTCGAAGAACTGTCTGGTGAATTCCGGGCGGCACGGATTGAACTGACAGCCAGAGGAATTAGTACGTTCCAGGAAGAATATCCACTTCGGGCGAGAATTACGTTTCATAGAAGCGCCCATGTGCCGATCCGCGTCGAGTTCATACGCGACTTCGCCGTTTAGCGTCCGGACCGGCGAAAGCTCCTTCAGTTGCGGAAAAAAACGTGCTGAATCGGGCAGCAGCTTGATGGGTGCAAAGAGTCCGTGGGCCACAACGAAAGACCTACCGCGTGAAATGTAGGTCCAATCATCCGACACAAACGAGAAGCCGCACTGCGCCAATGCGGCCGCCAGAGTCGATTTACCCGCGCCCGAATGTCCGGCAAGCAGCAAAGCGTCTCCTTGGTGGTCCAAGCACGCGCAATGCATAGGAGCAACGCCAACCGTTGTGCCAAGCACTCCGATAGCAATCGGAAGTAGCTGGGCATTCCAGAAAATGTCATCGTCTGCAACTTCACTTGCCACCACTCCCACTACGCGTTTGCGTAGCAGATCAAACGTGAACGAACCAAAGGGCGGCAGAACCGCAAACACCAAATGGTGTAGTCCACGAAAGTGCGCTCCACGCGCGCTATCGAACCGGACATGAGGATCGACCAGTATTTCCATTTCGAATGTCTCGCTTGAACTCGGCGAGGAAACCGCGCGCCAATTCAGCGAATTGTCACGCAACTCACGCACATTCGTGGAAAAAATGCACCGCGCTCCCGCCAGTTGAAATTCGCTGGTGAATGCGAGCGCGGACGTATCGAAAGCAAGTGTAGCGTTCACGATGTTGTCCACTGTAACTCGAAAAAGCGCCTCCGGATTGCACTCGCAGAACAAATGACAGTCGGTTGACATCTTGGTGACAAATCAGCCTGTAGGCTCACGTAGTGTTCCGCTGTGAGATGAATGCGATGCCCCGAAAGGTAGTATTCTTTTTCCCCTCATTTGCAAGTACGGAAGCCACCGCGCCGCTTGGCATCTTGGCCGTAGCGACCCCGTTGTTGCGCGCTGGCTTTTCCGTGACGTTGATCGATTCCACGATTACTTCAAACT
>Ga0335076_10002370_pt1 | contig 18710 bp, 16 predicted proteins | sample Lox_Sample_25_FD_206717 | JGI IMG/M metagenome (GOLD analysis project Ga0335076, IMG submission 206717) | Soil microbial communities from Loxahatchee National Wildlife Refuge, Florida, United States - Lox_Sample_2.5 | ecosystem: Environmental > Terrestrial > Soil > Wetlands | place: USA...
GAGGGATGGCTGCGACAAAAAGACCGAAAAAGGCCAAAAAGCCCGCAAACGGGAAGGGCGCGGACGCTTCAGCGAATCTCGGCGGCAAGGAGTATGAGCGCGAACTCGCCAGGCTCCATGGCGAACTGGTGAAGCTTCAGCTCTGGACGGTCGCCAAAGGACTGAAAGTCGTGGTCGTATTCGAAGGCCGCGACGGCGCCGGGAAGGGTGGGGTGATCAAGGCGATCACCGAGCGGGTCAGTCCGCGCGTCTATCGCGTCGTCGCGTTGCCCGCGCCGACCGAACGCGAGAAATCGCAGATGTATATCCAGCGCTACATCCGCCATCTGCCGGCGGCCGGCGAAATCGTCATTTTCGATCGCAGCTGGTACAACCGCGCCGGCGTCGAGCGGGTGATGGAATTCTGCACCGAAGAGCAAACGAAGCGCTTTCTCGAGGTGACCCCCGAGTTTGAGAAGGCGATGGTCGAATCCGGCATCCAGCTGATCAAATACTGGCTGGAAGTGAGCGAGGAGGAGCAGACCCGCCGGCTCGAGGGGCGGATCGACGATCCGCGCAAGATCTGGAAATTGTCGCCGATGGATTTGAAGTCGTATAGCCGCTGGTACGACTATTCGAGGGCGCGGGACGACATGTTCAGGGCGACCGATACGCCCTGGGCGCCCTGGAACGTGGTCCGCTCCGACGACAAGCGGCGGGCCCGGCTCAATATCATCTCGGATCTGCTGTCGAAAATCCCATACCGGGCGTTGCCGCGCGAAAAGCCGGTCCTGCCAAAGCGCGGGAAAGGCCATGGCTACGTCGAGCCCAACTACCCTTACAAGTTCGTGCCGGAACGTGACTGGCCGACGGGCTAGCCTCGTAGTCCAACGGCGCTGGGAGCTTCGCCCAAGAAACCTCAATACCGAGGGGCGCCCATGAAAGTATTGTGGATCGGGGTCGGCTGATCAAACCGATGGCGCGTGAAACTGTGCGCCGGTTGACGGCGCGCCGGCCGGCCGTGCGGATGGAGAGTGAGCTGGTCATGCCTCATCGGCACGATGTGACTTGGCGCGCTTCCCGGCTTGACGCGCGCCCCCGACGTTGTCTGCGCGGCCGCCGGAAACGATGTGGCGAAGCAGATCGCCAAAGCGCCAACCGCCAGGAGAATTGCGCTGCGTCGCATCAAGTCCAGCCTTCCTCAGAACACGGGCTCGCCCAGCGCGACGTCGGCCAGCGGCGAAAGCAGGATGACGTCGGAGCGTGCATTCTTGGCCCCTAGGATCAGCACCTCGGACTGGAAGCCGGCGATGTTGCGCGGCGGCATATTGACGACGCAGGCGACCAGCCGGCCCATAAGCTCGGCCTCGGAATAGCTGGTGATTTGCGCGCTCGACCATTTCCTGCCGAGGGGGCCGAAATCGACTTCGACCTTGTAGGAAGGATTTCGCGCCCGCTCGAACTGGCGCACCGCGATGATCCGGCCGATCCGGATATCGACCTTGGCGAAATCGTCGTAGACGATCGGTGGCTTTTCCATCGTCCTCATCCGTCCGATCTGAAGCGAACGAATCGCTTCGGCAATTGGAAAAGCGGAAAGGCTCGCGCGAAAGTCGGCCTCAGCCCCGAATCGCTTCCTGATGCGCCTTGACGAGGTCGGCCAGGCTGTCGAAACGAAAGTCATAACGCGGTGCGTGGGCGGGGGTCATCGTCGCGCCGAAGCCCTCCTGGCCCCGGCGGCGGTAAATCCAGCACGAAGCGAGCCCATGCGCGTTCGCCGGCGCGTGATCATGGAACAAGCTCTCGGCGGTATGCAGGATCTGGCGCTTCTTGATCCCGAGCGTCTGGAGCTTTTCGAGCATATAGTCGAAGTTGCGGCTCGAAGGTTTGTAGGAGCCGCAGTCCTCTGCGGTGTAGACCGCGTCGAACGCCACCTTGAGCCTCTCGTTGCTCGCCGCGAAACTCTCGTTGTCGACGTTCGACAGGATGACGAGCTTGTAGTGCCGCTTCAGGTACGCAAGCGCAGCGACGGTGTCGGCGAACGGCGGCCAGTTCCGGATCGATCGGCCATAGGCGACGCAGTCGCTCCAGCTCGCGGCGACGCCCCACTCCTCCGATAGGCGGCGGTAGACGGTCGCCAGCAACTCACGATAGGGCTTGGCCGGCGTTTGGATCTGCTGCGATGATTCGTGGCGCGCATGCGCCTCGAGGATATCGTTGCGCGTGAGCGCCCGCCGCGCCTGGCTGGTCAGCGGCTTCAGCGCCTCGACCATCCCCGATTCCCAATCGATGAGCGTGCCGTAGCAATCGAAGGTCAGGGCTTCGAAGTCGGTGAGCCTGGGCGGCGAATTTGCGCTCAACGCTGCGAACCTGATGATGTCAAGGCGTTGGTGTTGGTGGAGCCAGACGGAATCGAACCGACGACCTCTTCAATGCCATTGAAGCGCTCTCCCAACTGAGCTATGGCCCCGTTTCCTCGCGCTTTGTGGCTTCGATTGGGGCGAAGCCATGTCTTCATCCTCAGGCGCGAGGGTATAACCGCAAATCCGCGCCGGCGACAAGGGCTTCAGCCCGAGAAAATCGGCCTCCCGGGCCAGCGCCGTTCAGGTCTCCTCGTCGGGGGCGATGTCGCCATCGATGAGGTTCGAGACGTCGTCGTCGTCCTCTTCTTCCTCTTCCAGGAACGGGTCGTCCGGCGTGTCGTCGTCGGCCTCCTCGACGTCGATGTCGTCGACCACCGGTTCGGCGGCCTTCTCTTCGCCAGCCTCGACCTCGTCGAGCGAAACGATGTCGACGCCGGCTGGCGCGGCGAGTTCGGTGTCTTCTTCCTCGGGCTTCGCCGCCGGGCGCGCGCGGGCCGCCGCGCCCTGGAAGACCGTGCCGCATTTCGGGCAGATGATCGGATCCTTGTTGAGATCAAAAAATTTCGCGCCGCAGTTCTGGCACTGGCGCTTGGCTCCAAGTTCGACTTTAGCCACTGCGATCAATTCCCGGGGCTCGAGGGCAGTCTTCAGGACCGCCCCGTTAGTCGGCGCTCCCGGCCGTGTCAATGCGCTTGTCCGATGGTCGACAGGCTCGAACGCCGGTGATAGGAGCGCGGGCCGCGGCCGACCTGCAACCCGTCTCACCCTGATAGGAAAGAAGATCGTGCCTGCTCATTTGTCGCAGTCCGACGCCGGGTCGCCCCTCAGGGCCATGCGCGCGCGGCCGCTCAAGGGCCGGGTACGGCCTCCGGGCGACAAGTCGATCTCCCATCGCGCCTTTCTGATGGGCCTGCTTGCCTGCGGCGAGACCAAGGTCACCGGCCTGCTCGAAGGCGACGACGTGATGCGGACCGGAACGGCCTGCCAGGCGCTCGGCGCAAAGGTCGAGCGGCTCGGGCCGGGCGAATGGCGGATCCGCGGCCCCGGCCTGGGCGCGATCCTGCCGCCGCGCGAGACCCTCGACTTCGGCAACGCCGGCACCGGGACGCGGTTGATGATGGGCGTCGTCGGCGGCCATGGCGTCACCGCGACCTTCGACGGCGACGCCAGCCTGCGCAAGCGGCCGATGCGGCGCATCCTCGATCCGCTGCGGCTCATGGGGGCGCAAGTTCTGTCCGAGGCCGAAGGCGGGCGCTGCCCGATCGTGCTCAAGGGCGCCCGCGACCCGGCGCCGATCGAATATCGCACCCCCGTCGCCTCGGCGCAGATCAAATCGGCGGTGCTGTTGGCCGGCCTCAACGCGCCGGGCACGACCACGGTGATCGAGGCCGAGGCCTCGCGCGATCATACCGAGAAGATGCTCGGCTATTTCGGCGCCGAGGTCGCGGTTGCGATCGAGGGCGAAGGCCGGCGGATCACGCTCACCGGCCGCCCCGAATTGCGGCCCGCGGCCGTGGTCGTTCCCGCCGATCCCTCGTCGGCGGCATTCCCGATCGTCGCGGCGCTGATCGTGCCGGGCTCCGACATTATCGTCCAGGGGGTGATGATGAATCCGCTCCGGACCGGGCTCCTCAAGACGCTTGGCGAGATGGGGGCCCATATCGAGACGCTCGACAAGCGAGTCGAAGGCGGCGAGGAGGTCGCCGACCTGCGCGTGCGCCAGGGGACCTTGCGCGGCGTCGACGTGCCGGCCGCCCGCGCGCCCTCGATGATCGACGAATATCCGATCCTGGCCGTCGCCGCCGCCTTCGCCTCCGGGACGACGCGGATGCGCGGCTTGAGCGAGCTCAGGGTGAAAGAGAGCGACCGGCTCGCCGCCGTCGCCGCGGGCTTGAAAGCCGCTGGCGTCGAGTGTGCGATCGAGGGCGACGATCTGATCGTCGAGGGCGGCCGGCCGCGCGGCGGCGGCCTGGTCTTGACTCACATGGATCACCGGATCGCGATGAGCTTCCTCGTCATGGGGCTAGCCAGCCGCGAGCCGATGGCGATCGACGATGCGGCGATGATCAAGACCAGCTTCCCCGAATTCCGCCCGACGATGGAGCGGCTCGGCGCGCAGTTCCGGTAGGCTTGGTCGAGGTTGTTGCGCCATCCTCGTCCTGAGCCGGCGGCGTAGCCGCCGTGTCGAAGGACGTCCCGGTAGGCGCCGAACGGGCGCCCATCGCTGAGCGTCCTTCGAGACGCGCCTGCGGCGCTCCTCAGGACGAGGCCGAGGCCTCGTCAATCTCCACCCACCGTCCCTCGCGGCTCGACCGGGCGATTGCGTGGATCGTCCGCTCGATCGCGAGCCCGGCGTCGAAGTCGATCGTGAGCCCCGGCTTGCCCGCGATGCGGTTCAGAAGCTCGTGCGCTTCGACGATCTTGAGATCGTTGAAGCCCATCTGGTGGCCGGGCGCGACGATGAACTTCTCGTACGGCGGATGCGCCGGCCCCATCAGGATCTGGCGGAACCCCTGCCCTTCCGCCGGCCCCTCGGCGACGTAAACTTTGACCTCGTTGAACTGCTCCTGGTCGAATACGATCATGCCCTTCGCTCCGAACAGCTGCAGTTGCAGCCGCCCCTTGCGGCCCCAGGCGCAGCGATTGACCTGAATTGTCCCTGACCCTCCCTCCTCCATCCTCAGCAGCGCGGTTGCGATGTCGTAGGTCTCAACCGCGCGCCGCCCCGGCCCATCGGCCCGGTCCGGATAGGGCTTGCTCATCTCGCCGAAGACGGAGGCGGGGCGCCCGATCAGCGTCGTGATGAGGCTTAACGGATGGACCGCGAAATCGTCGAGAGCGCCATAGCCGGCGCTGGCCTGGCTGCGCCACGAAAACGGCGCCTCGGCGTCGGCGAGATAGTCCTCGTCCATCTCGACGCGGAAATGGTTCAGCCGGCCGATCGCGCCGTCCTTGATGAGCCTGCCGATGAAGCGGATCGCGGGGCTCTGGATGTAATTGTAGCCGAGGATGGCGACCTTGCCCGAGGCGCGCGCCGCGGCCGCCATCCGCTCGGCCTCGGCAAGCGCCGGCGCCATTGGCTTTTCGCACCAGACGTGCTTACCGGCTTCAAGCGCCGCGACCGCCATCGGCGCATGGAGCGCGTTCGGGGTGGTGATCGAGACGACCTCGACCGCCGGATCGGCGATCAGCGCCTTCCAGTCCGCGGTCGCCTTCTCGAAACCAAACGCGTCGGCCTGCCGCCGAGCCAGCTCCTCATCGACCTCGCACAGGACCGCGCGGCGTATCACCGGCCCGTCGCCGAACACGGCGCGGACGCCGGTCCAGGCAAGGGCGTGGCACTTGCCCATATAGCCGGTGCCGATCAGTCCGACGCCGATCGTCTCCATCCCGTTCTCCTCGCCCGACTTTTCGCGCCGGCGCCCGGCCGCCCCCGGCCAATACAAATATTTCATCTGCTACACAAATTGGAATATCTGTTCTATTAAGACCGGCTGTGACCGGCGGGCGATCCCCCGCGGACCGGGCCAGGGAAATCCATGAGCGCGGATGCGACGATCGAACCGCCGGAGAACTTCGAGGCGCTCGAACGCCGCCTGATCGAGATCGAGCCGCATCTACCCAAGCGCCTTCGCCAGGCCGCGGCTTATGCGCTCGACCACCCCGACGAGTTCGCGCTCGGCACCGCCTCGGCGCTTGCCCGCAGCGCCGAGGTGCAGGCCTCGACTCTGGTGCGCTTCGCCCAGACGTTGGGCTTCGCCGGCTTCTCCGAGCTCCAGGAGGTGTTTCGCTCGCGCCTGCGCAACCGCTGGCCGGACTATTCCGAGCGCCTCAGGGCGCTGCAGCAGGACGCCCGCGACAGCGGCGATCCGACCCATCTCCTCATTGGATTCGCCGATTCCGCCGCCGCCTCGATCAGCAGGCTGCGCGAGGCGGTCCAGCGGCGGGAGCTTGACCGGGCGGTGGACATTCTCGCCCGCGCTCGCACGATCCATTGTCTGGCGCAGCGGCGGGCGTTCTGCGTCGCCCACTATCTCACCTACGCCCTCTCCCAGCTCGGCATACCCGCGTCGCTGATCGACAATGTTGGCGGCCTCGCGCCCGAGGAGATGGCGCAGGCCCGGTCGGGCGACGCGCTGATTGCGATCAGCTTTTCGCCCTATGCCCCGCTCACCGTCGATCTGGCCAAGCGGGCGAGGCGGGCCGGCGTTCCGATCGTCGTCGTCACCGACAGCGCGCTCTCGCCGCTAGCCGGCATCGCCGACGTCCGGTTCGAGATCGTCGAAAGCGACTTCGGCTCGTTTCGCTCGCTGGCGGCGACGTTCTGCCTCGCGATGACGCTGGCGGTCGCGGTCGGGGAGAAGCGGGCGGAAAACGCCGCCTGACTCCCGTTACTCGGCGAGCGCCCGCCGTGCGGCGAAGGCGACCTTCGGCACGAAAAACGCGGTCGCCGCGACCATCAGCGCAATGGCGAACATCGAGACGAAGGTGAGGTGCAGCGACTGTTCGAGCGCCGCCCGTAGGCCAGAGTCGGCGCCTGCCGGGCCGCGCTCGAGCAGCCGCCGAAGCTCATCCGAGCTGACGGCGGCGCCCGACCGCATCAGGCCGAAATTGAGCACCGCGCCGAACACCGTCGCGCCGAAGGTGCTGCCGAGGCTGCGCGCGAACAGGAACGAGGCGGTGACGCTGCCGCGTTCGGACCAGCCGACGATCTCCTGAATTAGGATGATCGAGGCGCTCGAAAGCAGGCCCATGCCGAGGCCGACGATGAGCGACCCCATTCCGGCGACGAACGGCGAGCTTTCGGCGGTCAGGATGACGAAGGCGGCCGCGCCGGCCGGAACCAGGAGGCCGCCGCTCCGAAGCACGGCGCGCACGCCGAACCGCTTGAAGAAGCGCACGCCGACGGTCGCGCCGGCCGGCCAGCCCAGCACCATCGCCGAGAGAGCAAAGCCGGCGATGAGCGGCGACTTCTGCATCACCCCCTGAACGAACACCGGCAGGAACGAGGTGAGCCCGATCATCACCATGCCGCACAGCAGAGAGGCGCCGTTGGCCGCGGCGATCGGCCTCCGGCCCCAAAGCTCGAGCGAGATCATCGGCTCGGGCGACCGCCGCTCCTGGATTACGAACAGCGCAGTCGCAATGATCGCCGCAGCAGTGATGAGGGAAATCTCGTAGCGGCCCGAGGTCGAGAAAGCCGTCAGGTCCGCCATGATCGCGGCGATGGCGACGGTGAAGATCGCGGCGCTCAGATGGTCGATGCGGCCGCTGCCCCGCGCGCGCATCTCGTGCAAGTAGGCCCAGAATCCCGCCGCCGCGAGCGCCCCGATCGGCAGGTTCAGCCAAAAGATCCAGGCCCAGGAAAAGTGCTGGATGATGAGGCCGCCGGCGAGCGGCCCAATCACCGCCGATAGCGCCCAGACGCTGGCCAGCCAGCCCTGGATCTTCGCCCGCTCATGGGCCGAATAAAGGTCGCCGACGATGGTCATCGCGGTCGGCTGGACCGCGCCGGCGCCGACGCCCTGAATGAGGCGGAACGCGATCAGCGACGGCATCGACCAGGCGAACCCGCACAGAATTGAGCCAACGAGGAAGATCGCAATCCCGAGCTGCATCACCGTCTTGCGCCCGGTCAGGTCGGCGAGCTTGCCGAACACCACGGTGGTCGCGGTTTGAGCAAGCAGGAAGGCCGAGAACACCCAGCTGTAGAGCGGCAGGCCGCCGAGCTGGCCGACGATCTGCGGCATGGCGGTCGAGACGATGGTCGCCTCGATCGCGATCATGAAATTCGCGGCCATGACCGCGGCGAGCGCCAGCGGCCGGTGAGTCTTCAGGGATGGCATGGGAATCTTCGAGAGTTGCCCGTCACCCTAAGGGAGAACCGCCGGTTCGCCAAATCGCGTTCCCGTGATGAGGTCGCCGCTGCGTTCCGCCTGCATCCATTTTGCAGTAGCGTGAGCCCAATTGGGGAGATTGACGATGCAGATGCGCAAATTGGGCCATACCGATCTTTCCATCGCCCCCCTCGTGCTCGGCGGCAACGTGTTCGGCTGGACGGCGGACAAAAAGGCCTCGTTCGCCGTGCTCGACCGGTTCGCCGCGGCGGGTCTCAACGCCGTCGACACCGCCGATTCCTATTCGACCTGGGTCCGGGGCAACTCGGGCGGCGAGTCCGAGACCATCATCGGCGAATGGATGAAGGCGCGGGGAAATCGCTCCCGCGTGATCGTCATCACCAAGGTCGGCTCGCCGATGGGGCCGGGCAAGGAAGGCCTCAAGGCCACCTATATCGAGGAGGCGGTCGAAGCGTCGCTCAGGCGCCTCCAGACCGACGCGATCGACCTCTATCTCTCCCATTGGCCGGACATCGCGACGCCGTTCGAGGAGACGCTCGGGGCCTATCAGCGCCTGATCGAGAAGGGCAAGATCCGCTGGTGCGGCGCCTCGAACCTCACTGCCGACCTGCTCAAGGCGGCGCTCGCGGCCGCGAAGGCCAAGGGGCTCCCACGCTACGAAGTCCTGCAGCCGGAATATAATCTTGCCGACCGGCAGGGATTCGAATCGGGGCTCGCCGAACTCTGCGCGCGCGAGGAGATTGGCGTCATCACCTATTTCAGCCTCGCCAAGGGCTTTCTGTCGGGCAAGTATCGGGGCGAAAAGGATCTCGCCGGAAGCGCGCGCGCCGACGGGGTCAAGGTCTATCTCAATCCGCGCGGTTTTCGCATTCTCGATGCGCTCGATTCCGTCGCAGCCGCGCGCAAGGCGAACCCGGCCGAAGTCGCGCTCGCCTGGGTCATGGCCCGCCCCGGCGTCACCGCGCCGATCGCCAGCGCGACCTCGGTCGAACAGGTCGAAAGCCTCATCCGCGCGACTGCGCTCAAGCTAATGGCGGCCGAGATGGCGGCGCTCGACAAGGCGAGCGCGCCCTAGAGGCGCCCCTTCTCCCTCGGGGAGAGGGCTCGGGGTGAGAGCGACGCCCTTGCGCTTTGGGCTCCTCCTCCATCCGGCGAGGTTCGGCCGCCGCCTTCTCCCAAAGGGAGAGGGCAAGACCGTCACCCGCCGGCCGGTTTCTCCTCGCGCAATTCGCGGCGCAGGATCTTGCCGACATTGGTCTTGGGTAGCGTGTCGCGAAACTCGACGTGATGGGGAATCTTGTACCCGGTCAGATATTGGCGCGAAAAGGCGATGAGGTCGGAGCCGGTCAGCGCCGGGTCCTTGCGCACCACCACCACCTTAACCGCCTCTCCGGTCCTCTCGTCCGGGACGCCGACTGCGCCGACCTCGAGCACGCCCGGATGGGTCATCAGCACCTCTTCGATCTCGTTCGGATAGACGTTGAAGCCCGAGACATTGATCATGTCCTTCTTCCGGTCGACGATGAACACGTAGCCGCGCTCGTCGACCCGCGCGATGTCGCCGGTGCGCAGATAGCCGTCGGCGGTCATGACTTTGGCGGTCTCGTCCGGCTTCTCCCAGTAGCCGGCCATCACCTGCGGGCCCTTGATACACAATTCGCCGGCCTCGCCGAGGTTGAGGTTGCGCCCCTCGTCGTCGCGGACGGCGATATCGGTCGACGGCAGGGGCAGGCCGATCGCGCCGGTAAAGTCCGCAATCGAGAGCGGATTGGCGATCGCCGCAGGCGAGGTCTCGGTCAGCCCGTAGGCTTCGATCAACGGCTTGCCGGTGAGCGATTTCCAACGTTCCGCGACCGCGCGCTGCACCGCCATGCCGCCGCCGATCGCGAGATCGAGGCGCGAGAAGTCGAGCGCGGCGAAGTCGGCATTGTTGAGCAGCGCGTTGAACAGCGTGTTGACGCCGGTCATCACCGTGCATGGCGTCCGCCGCAAATCCTTGACCAGGGCCGGGATGTCGCGCGGGTTGGCGATCAGCAGATTCGACGCGCCGATCATCACCGGCACGAAGCAGTTCGCCTGAAGCGCGAACACATGATAGAGCGGCAGCGCCGCCAGAAAGGTGTCGCCCTCAGGGCTGATCGCGGCGGCGACCCAGGCGTGGACCTGCTGCAGATTGGCGATCAGGTTGCGGTGGGTCAGCATCGCCCCCTTCGGCACGCCGGTTGTCCCGCCGGTATATTGCAGAAACGCGATGTCGCCGGGCTCGACCGAGGCGTCCGCGAACGGTTCCGTTTCGCCAAGCTTGAGCGCCCGAGTGAAGCCTTCCGCCCGCTCGAGCCTGTAGGCGGGAACCGCGCGGCGGACGTGGCGCACGACCAGATTGACGAGATGCGCCCGCGCGCCGCCGAGAAGGTCGCCCGCGCCCGTCACCACGACCGCACGGACCGCCGTCCCTTCGATCGCCTTCTCGGCGACTGCGGCGAAGTTCTCGAGAACGACGATCGCCTCGGCGCCGGAATCTGCGAGTTGATGATGCAGTTCGCGCGGCGAATAGAGCGGGTTGCAGTTGACGACGATGAGCCCCGCCCGCAGCGCCCCGAACATCGCGATCGGGTACTGCAGCAGGTTGGGCAGCATCAACGCAACGCGGGCGCCGCGCGGCAGGCGAAGCACACTCTGCAGGTAGGCCGCAAATGCGCGCGACTTGGCCTCGAGCTCGCCGTAGGTGATCGCCGCACCCATGCTGATGAAGGCGATCCGGTCGCGATAGCTGGCGACGCTCGCGGCGAACACCTCGCCGAGCGAGCGAAACGCGTCCGGGTCAATCTCGGCCGGAACGCCCTCGGGATAGGACTTGAGCCATATCCGTTCCATGTCGTCCCTCGCCCGTGGATGGTTCTTGCTCCATCGGCCGGCGGGCGCCGGCGAATGAGTCTGCGATGCTACGTGACTTGGCGGCTCGCGGCGAGTAGCCCTGCCTGACGGTTCGAGAGATTGGAATGACAAAGCCGAAATACGCCGCCTACGGGCCCGCTGCGCCTTATTTCATCTTGTTCGGGGAGCGCTCGGCGACCTCGTCGATGGCGAGCACTTCTTCGAAATCGTCGCCGACCGCATCTCTTACGAGGTCCGCTACGACATTCCCGGCTGGCCGCGCGTCATCAAGGGCCGGACCGAGCTGATGGCTGCGTTTCGGGCCTATGTCGACAACATCGCGCTCCAGTCCGCCGATCGGCTGATCGCTCACCGGACGGCGAACGGCGAGGTCGTGGTGATCGAATACGAGGTCCATGGGACGATCCTCGCAAGCGGCGTGAAATACGACAATCGGTTCTGCTCGATCCTTATGATCGAAAATCGAAAAATCGCGCGCTGGAGGGACTATATGGATTCTCTTGCCGCCTGGACCGCGCTGACAGGTTCCGCTCGCTGAGCGCCCGCGCGTTCGGCAGGCCGATACGCCAGAAACGTGGGCGTTCGGAGAATCTCTATGGGAAGAACGCTAAAGCAGCGCCTTCTTCGGGTCGCCGACCATGAATTCGCGGGTGGCGGGATCGACTGAATTCAGAAGGTCGCGAATGAATTTTTCCTCGATTTTGAAGCCCTGTTCCGGCGGGACATCGAGAGCGGACACCCGGAACAGCGCGCCGTCGGGAATCCATCCCCTCAAGCCATATCCAAGCTTGAGCACCTGGCGGGCCCAATTGCTCTCGGAATTGTCGTAGCCGATCCGCATCCAGTAGGTGATCGGCTCGATCCGGTCTTCGCGCGTGGCGACGAGCCGCGTGACGTTGAGGAGCGGCATGGAAGGCGAGTAGGCGAACTGGGCGGAGGTCGTCCTGGAGACCCGGAATCCCTGGGCGGTGTAGCAGACTTCCGGATGGTGCAGCTGGAGCCGGTCGCTCTGGCTCTCGCCATAGGCCACCACCAGCATCACGATATGCCCGTCCGGGTCGATAAAGCCGCGCGAGGCCTCCTGGTTGTAGACCTCCCGCTCGAGCGAATCCGGGGGCGCCGGCGCGACAACGTTCAAGCCTTCGACCGGCTTCCAGTCGCCGAACGCGGTCGGCAGATGCTTCTCGACATCGAAGACATCGTGGGTGCGCGCCATCAGCCGGTGCGGCGTGAGCACGATCGCGAGCAGCATCGCCGCCAGCATCGCGACGCAGGCCAGCAGAACATTGGTCGAACGCGCCATATCAGGCTCTCTCTCGCGCGGTTTTCGCGCGGACGGTTGTAAACATAGTTCCTCGCCCCGCCCGGCGCAATGCCGCGACTTCGCCCTCATGGATGCGAAAAACGGCGAGCGCGCGGAATGATCTGGCCAAAATCTTGGCGCGGGAGGCGCGCTGCGCAAGGTTGGGCTTGCCGGTCGGCCGGAATTGGGGTGAAGAGGCGGGCGTTAACCGGACGAGGCAGGACGATGATCAGCGAGGATGTGCTCGAACAGGCGGGGCTGACCCGGGCCGAGCTGTCGGGGGGCGCGCTTTCGGTGCGCTCGCCAATCGACGGCGCCGAACTCGCCCGCGTCCCCGAGACCGCGCCTGCCGACATGCCGGCGGTGATCGAGCGAGCGCGAACCGCCTTTCTCGCCTGGCGCGAGGTTCCGGCGCCCCGTCGGGGCGAGCTCGTGCGCCTGCTCGGCGAAGAACTGCGCGCCGCGAAGGAGGCGCTCGGCGCGCTGGTGACGCTCGAGGTCGGCAAGATCACCTCCGAGGGTCTGGGCGAAGTGCAGGAGATGATCGACATCTGCGATTTCGCCGTCGGCCTGTCGCGGCAATTGCACGGTCTGGTCATCGCCTCGGAGCGTCCCGGACACAGGATGGCCGAGACCTGGCACCCGCTCGGGCCCTGCGCGATCATCTCGGCGTTCAATTTCCCGGTCGCGGTCTGGTCGTGGAACGCGGCGCTTGCGCTCGTCTGCGGCGATCCGGTGATCTGGAAGCCGTCGGAGAAGACGCCGCTCTCGGCGCTGGCGACGATGAAAATCCTCAAGCGCGCGCTCGACCGCTTCGGCGACGCGCCCGAAGGCCTGGCGCAGATCGTCATCGGCGGGCCGGCGATCGGCGAGGCTCTGGTCGCCTCGAAACAGGTGCCGATCGTGTCGGCGACCGGTTCGACCCGGATGGGCGCGATCGTCGCGCCCAAGGTCGCCGCCCGGTTCGGCCGACCGATCCTCGAACTCGGCGGCAACAATGCGATGATCGTCGCCCCGTCCGCCGATCTCGACCTCGCGATGCGGGCGATCGTCTTCTCCGCCGTCGGCACCGCCGGGCAGCGCTGCACCTCGCTGCGCCGGCTGATCGTCCATCGCTCCATCCGCGCCGACCTCACTCACAAGCTGGTCAAGGCCTACGCCACCCTTCCGATCGGCGATCCGCGCAAGGAGGGGACGCTGGTCGGCCCGCTGATCGACCACGCCGCGCGCGACAGGATGCAGGCGGCGCTCAAGCGGGCCAAGGACGAGGGCGGCGTCATCCACGGCGGGCGAACGGTCGCGGAGGGCGCGCCGAACGGCGGCGCCTATGTCGAGCCGGCGATCGTCGAAATGCCGGGCCAGTCGGGCGTCGTGCGCGAGGAGACCTTCGCGCCGATCCTCTACACGCTCGGCTACGACAGTTTCGACGAGGCGGTCGCGCTTCACAACGACGTGCCGCAGGGTCTGTCGTCGTCGATCATGACCTTGAACATGCGCGAGGCGGAGACCTTCCTCTCGGCTTCCGGCTCCGACTGCGGCATCGCCAATGTCAACATCGGCCCGTCGGGAGCCGAGATCGGCGGCGCCTTCGGCGGCGAAAAGGAAACCGGCGGCGGCCGCGAGAGCGGCTCCGACGCCTGGAAGTCCTACATGCGCCGGCAGACCAGCACGGTGAACTATTCGCCCAAGCTGCCGCTCGCGCAGGGGGTCAGGTTCGACTTCTGAATGAGGGAAGCCTGCCCTCATCAGGCCCTTCAGGCTGTCTTCTTCCGTGAACGGGAGAAGGGATCGGCGGCGACGCAGCGCCCCCTCTCCCTCCGGGAGAGGGTTGGGGTGAGGGCGAGTCGGCCGCTCAGGCGCCGCTCGCCAGGCCCTGTCCCTGTTCGTATGCCTGGCGGGGCCACTGGACAGTGACGATCGCGCCCTTCGCCGGCGGCTTGGCGTTGGCGAACTCAAGCGCGCCGCCTGACCTTTTGATGAAGATGCCGGCGATGAAAAGACCGAGGCCATGCCGGCCGCCCGCGCCCTGGTCGCGGCGCGGACCGTCGCGCCAGGCGAGGTAGGGCTCGCCAATTCGCGCCAGCACATGGGGCGGAAAGCCTTCGCCGTCGTCTGCTATTTCGATGCCCACCGTCGAACGCGTCCAGCTTGCGCGGATCACGACCGCCCTTTCGGCGAAAGAGACCGCGTTCTCGATCAGATTGCCGAGCGCGGACAGAACGCCGGGGTTGTATGGGCATTTCGGCGCCGGATCCGGCCCTAGGCCCTCGACCGTGATCGAAACGCCCATGAGCCGGTGGGCTGTGGCGGCGATTTCGGCGAGTTCGACTGGGCTCGAAAATTCGAGCGCCTGGTCGGAAAGTTCGCGCGGCGCGGACAATTTGCCGAGGATCGAGCGGCACCGGTCGACCGACTGCTCCAACAATTCCAAATCGTCGCTTGCGGCTTTGTCGGCGGCAGGTTGAGCCGCCATTTCCCGGACGACGAGCGCGACCGTGGCGAGCGGCGTGCTCAGTTCATGCGCGGCCGCCGCGGCCAGTCCCTCGAGCTGGGAGCGATGCTGGGCCCGCGCGAGCACGAGCTCGGTTGCGGCAAGGGCGCTGGCGGTCTGACCCGCCTCGGCCGCGACCCGATGCGCGTACAAAGTCACGAATGCGGCGCTGACGCTGAGCGCGGTCCAAAGTCCGGCCTCGTAGACCGGCGGCAATACAAGCTTCTCGCCGCTGAACCAGGCGATCGCCAAGCTAAAGCGCGCGAGCGCGGTGGCGCAAATCAGCGCCAGTCCGAGGAGCGCGAGCGTATGCCGCAGCTCGAGCGAGGCCGCCGCAATGGTGACCGGCGCCAAGAACAGGATCGCGAAAGGATTGGCGATTCCTCCGGTGAGAAAGAGCAGAGCGGCGAGCTGGAGGATGTCGTAGCCAAGCAGGAGCGTGGCGGTGCGTTCGCTCAGCCGCTTGCTGACCGGAAACCGCCGGCGCAGCATGAGATTGAGAATGGCCGACGCGGCGACCAGGGCGAGGCAGGCGGCGATGGGAAACTTAAGGCCGATGCCGAAATAGCCGATGAGGATGGCGAGCGTCTGTCCGCCGACCGCGAGCCAGCGCAAGCGGATGAGCGTGTTGAGGCGCAGGCGGCGCGCCTGCCGGACGAGACCCTCCTCAGGCGCGAACACGGCGGCCGGCAATCCCCCGTTGCAGAGGCCGAAGCCCCCTCACTCGATCTTTTCGTTCGGGTACACGCCCCATAATCTCACTTGCTCGATATACCCCTTGAACCCGTCGCAGTCGACCGGGCGCCAGGCGCCGTCGCAATTGCGGACGTTGATGATCACCCCCGCCTCGAGAGTCGCCGCCAAATGCGCCGATGCGGAGGCGCGGGCGGGCGCGGCGACCGCAACACGGAGAATGGCGCGCGTCGGGGGTATCCTAGTCCGCTCAGCGGCGTACTCGCTAAGGCTCGGCCCCGGCCGCGCCCTCACTCGATTTTTTCGTTGGGGTACACGCCCCATAATTTCACTTGCTCGATATACCCCTTGAACCCGTCGCCGTCGACCAGGCACCAGGCGCCGTCGCAATTGCGGACGTTGACGAGCACCCCCGCCTGGAGAGTCGCCGCCAAGTCCGCCGATGCGGACGCGCGGGCATAGAGCTTCGAGTTCTCTCCCTTCTTGTTGGGCGTCACCAGCGCGGTTCGCCGTCCCGACAGCAGCGAATGAAGCACCCATCCCTCGACGCCCTCCGAATCGCGCACCTTGCGCCAGATTTCGAACTCGGCGGTGATTTCGACCGGCAGCCCGGCCCGTTCATAGACCCATTTGGTCGCGTGGTCCTTCGACGGACCTTCGCGGAGGTTGACGCGGTCGGTCTTCAGGCTGGCGAAGCGCGGCAGGGGCAGCTTGGTGACCGGCCCGACCGGATCGGCGAGCGTGAGGCCCGGGGCGAAAATCAGGGCGGACAACATTGCCAGAACGCGGCGGCGGCAGGCCGGGAGCTTACGGATCGGATGCCTTTCTCGTCTCATCGCTGCTCCCTCGACGGCGGACCGGCCATCCTTGTCTTTGCCCGCTCTTCTGCTAGAGAGGCCGCCAAGCCGGCGGAGCGGGGCTCGAGGGCGGCGCGCCTCGACTCAATCATCTGCGTCGTCTGTCGTTAACGAGGCGTAAAGTGTTTGAGGGCGCGAAGGCGGATGGCTGACAATGGGGCGGCGGCGACTGCGCCGCGCGGGCGGTAAGGGCGGCGCTCATGACCAAAAAAAGACCCCTCGTGGTGGTCACCCGGCGATTGCCCGAACTCGTCGAGACCCGGATGCGTGAATTGTTCGACGCCCGGCTCAATCTCGAGGACAAGGCGATGTCCCAGGCCGAGATCGTCGAGGCGATGCGCGAGGCCGACGTTCTTGTGCCGACCATCACCGACCACATCAATTCGGCGATGATCGCCCAGGCGGGCGAGCAGATGAAGCTCATCGCCAATTTCGGCAACGGCGTCGATCATATCGACGTCACCAGCGCGCTGCGGCGCGGCATCACGGTCACCAACACGCCGGGCGTTTTGACCGAGGACACCGCCGACATGACAATGGCGCTGATTCTGTCGACAGCGAGGCGGCTGGTCGAAGGGTCGCAAATCATCCCGGAGGGGCGATGGACCGGCTGGTCGCCGACCTGGATGCTGGGGCGCCGGATCACCGGCAAGCGTCTCGGCATCGTCGGCATGGGACGGATCGGCCAGGCGCTCGCCCGTCGCGCCCGCGCCTTCGGCATGTCGATCCACTACCACAACCGTCGCCGGGTCGCGGCCCAGATCGAGGAGTCGCTCGAAGCCACCTATTGGGATTCGCTCGACCAGATGCTGGCGAGGATGGATTTCGTCTCGATCAACTGCCCGCACACGCCGGGCACCTACCATCTCCTCTCGGCCCGGCGGCTCAAGCACCTCAGACCCGACGCCATTCTCATCAACACCGCGCGCGGCGAGGTGGTTGACGAGAACGCGCTCGTCCGGATGCTGGAGGCGGGCGAACTCGCCAACGCCGGGCTCGACGTGTTCGAACACGCCCCCGCGGTCAACGAGAAACTGATCGCGCTCGCCAAAGCGGGCCGGGTGACGCTCCTGCCGCACATGGGCTCGGCGACCCACGAGGGCCGCGCCGACATGGGCGAGAAGGTGATCATCAACATCCGCACCTTCGTCGACGGCCATCGGCCGCCCGACCGGGTGCTGCCGAGCATGCTCTAGGTCTGCGGCGCAATTCGCTGGCGCGGGCGGCTCCGCCGTCGCGTTCCGTCGCTTTTTTGTCGCGTTTGGGCGCGAATTGGATTTGCGTGCCGCCGCCGCCCCAAGGCTTGTCGGCGACTCATGGAGTGGGCCGATGAGATCCTGGCTAACCGCCGCCGTCGCCGCGATCGTTGTTCTCGGACTGATCGTGGCGGGACTGATCTATTTCGTCTTTTGGAACCAGTTCGTTCCGATCGCGGCGATGGGCATCAACTACGCCCGCTACATGAACGCCCCCGCCGGCACGATCGCGACCGAGGCCAATCCCGACTGGAAAGCGCCGGCGGGTCTCCCGCCGGCCTCGACGGCGCCGGCTGCGGCCGAGGGCGACTGGCCGAGCTACAACAAGACGCTGACCTCGAACCGCTTCTCCGATCTCAACCAGATCACGAACAAGAACGCCGACAAGCTCAAGGTGCTCTGCACCTACGACACTGGCCAGTACACCGGCTTCAACTCCGGCCTGCTCGAAGTCGACGGCGCGCTTATTTTCGTCACCGAGTTCGACCTGTTCTCGATCGACCCCGCGACCTGCAAGGAGAACTGGCGCGCGCATGAGGATTACACGCCGGCGTCGCCGCAAGGGGTCAACCGCGGCGCCGCGTATCTCGACGGCATGCTGTTCCGTGGCACGCAGGACGCGCGGGTCATCGCCTACGACTTCAAGACCGGCAAGCGGATCTGGGAGACAACGATCGGCGATTACAAGAAGGGTGAGAGCGCGCCGGCCGCGCCGATCGCCTGGAATGGGCTTGTGTTCATCGGCAACGCCGGCGGCGACGTGAAAGGCGTCAAGGGGCGGATGTACGCGCTTGACGCCAAGACCGGCAAGATCGTCTGGGAATTCTATCTGGTGCCGAAGACCGAGGGCGATCGGACATACGGACCCGAGGCGCCCTCGCCGCTCAACGGCTCAACCTGGGGCAACGCCAGCCCGGGCGTGCCGATTACCGGCGGCGCGACCTGGACGTCCTATACCCTCGATCCCGACAGCGGCCTTCTCTATGTGCCGGGCGGCAATCCGGCGCCAGATTTC
>Ga0335076_10002371_pt1 | contig 18708 bp, 17 predicted proteins | sample Lox_Sample_25_FD_206717 | JGI IMG/M metagenome (GOLD analysis project Ga0335076, IMG submission 206717) | Soil microbial communities from Loxahatchee National Wildlife Refuge, Florida, United States - Lox_Sample_2.5 | ecosystem: Environmental > Terrestrial > Soil > Wetlands | place: USA...
CGAAGATCCCGGCGCTGCCCTCGGCCATTCCCTCCCGGTGCTCGACCGGCTGCCGGACGTCGAGGATGTACGGGTCGGCGCCGGCACGAATCTCGCCGCACAACTCGTCGAGGCCCGCCACGGGATAGGACGAGACCGCGCCGCCCGCTGCCTTCCACGCGTCCACGCCGCCCGAGAGGTAGCCCCGGAGGTTCTCGTAGCCGATGCGGAACAGTTGAACGGCTGCACGCGAGGCCGACAGGGGTTCGGGGTCGGGGGCGACGAGCACGATGGGATCCTGTGGCCGGAAGAGCCAGCCGACGTACGCGGAGAACGAGCCGCCGACCTCGACGTTGGTCGAGCCGGTGACGTGCGACTCGGCGAAGCACGCGCGGTCGCGCCCGTCCACGACGCGGGCGCCGGAAGCGATCAGCGCCTCGACCTCGCCGGGTTCGAGCGCGGGAACCCCCGGTGAGGCGCCCGCCACACGCGGCCCCGCCCGGTTGATGACCGCCATGTACGCGTAGTAGGCGGGATACCGGGGAAGATCGGCGGTCCGCAGCCGCACGAAGTCGTCCTCCTCGCGCACGGCCAGGGCCGCGTTGGCGACGCGCTCGGCCGCGATGGTGGACGTCCGCGCGCCCCCGCCCGAGCCCGCAGAGCAGAAGCTGCCCGCCCCGTGGGTGGGAAGCACCCGGACGCCGCCCGGCAAGGCGCCGATTCTGCGAAGAGACCGGAACTGCGCTCGCGAGAGCTCGTCCGTCCGGTCGGGCCCGAGCAGGTCGGTCCGGCCGGCGGCACCGACCATCAGGCTGCCGCCCGTGAGGATCGCGAGTGGCTCCGGCGAATCGTCCTCCCGCACGACGTAGGAGGTGTGCTCCGGCGTGTGGCCGGGCGTGTGCCACGCCGTCAACGTGAGCGCGCCGGCGCGGATCTCATCACCCTCCTCGACGGGGCGATGCGGGAACTCGTATCGGCCCAGCGCCGGCGCAACGATCTCAGCGCCGGTCGCCGCCGCGACTTCGCCCGCACCCGAGACGTAGTCGTTGTGGACGTGGGTGTCCAGGACGCTCCGGATCCGGGCTCGCCGCGACTCGGCCGCCGCGACGAAGCGCCAGCCGTCCCGCTGTGGGTCGACGACCAGGGCCTCCCCCTCGGACACCAGGACGTAGCCGGTGTCCCCCAGTTCCACGGTGACCAGGACCTCGAGCTCCATGCGTCCCTCCGTGCCACCACCCTATCCGGCGCCGACCGCTGCAAGAATGACCTGCGTCGACGAGGGGAGTTGCCCTTCACCTCCCCGGGACCGGAGGATAGGGAACCCGTGAATCGTTCGTGGAAACGCCGAGCTGCCGCCGGACCGGAGCCATCCCGTCGTCGCGCGCCCCTGTGGCTCCGCGCGGCGATCGGCGGGGCGGCCCTGCTCGCGCTCTCGAGCTGCGACTTCGGGGCACCCCCCGGGGCAACCACCCAGGGGAAGACGATCGCCGACCTGTACCACGTGCTCTGGTACTTCGCGATCCCCGTCGGGGTCATCGTCTACGGGCTCATCCTGTGGTCGATCGTGCGCTACCGGAAGCGGCCCGACGACGACGGCTCGCTGCCGAAGCAGACCCGGTACGCGCTGCGGCTCGAAGTGACGTACACGGTCATCCCCATTCTGATGGTCGCGGCGATCTTCGGCTTCACGTACCGGGCCGAGCAGAACGTGGACCGCGTCGCGCCGAACCCGGCAATCGTGGTCGACGTCGACGGATTCCAGTGGGAGTGGCGGTTCACCTACGAAGGCAAGGGCGTGACGGTCGTCGGGACCCCGGGCCACGTTCCGACGCTGGTGCTGCCGGCCGGCGAGACCACGCAGATCGTCCTACGGTCGGAGGACGTCGTGCACGCCTTCTTCGTACCCGACTTCCTGTTCCAGCGCCAGGCGATTCCCGGCGTGGTCAACCGCTTCGACCTGACGATCCCGTCACCGGGAGTCTGGCCGGGCGCGTGCTCGCAGTACTGCGGCCTCGACCACACCTCGATGATCTTCACGGTGCGCGCGGTCTCGCCCGCCGACTTCGCGACGTGGCTCGCGTCGCAGGGATCGAGTGGAGGCGCGTCGGCGTGAGCACGACCACCGCCGCCCCTTCCGCGGAGCACCCGAAGACGCGCCGCCTCGGCCTCGTCGGCTGGCTGACGACCACCAACCACAAGCAGATCGGGTGGCTCTACCTGGGAACCACGTTCGTCTTCTTCCTGGCCGGAGGGCTGCTCGCGATGCTCATTCGCATCCAGCTCGCGCGGCCCGACATGACGTTCCTCTCGCGGCAGACGTACGACCAGATCTTCACCATCCACGGCACCACGATGGTGTTCCTGGTGATCGCGCCCATCGGGCTGGGCTTCGCGAACTACTTCGTCCCATTGCAGATCGGCGCGCCCGACATGGCGTTCCCCCGGATGAACGCGCTGTCCGTGTGGCTCTTCATCGGGGGCGGCCTCACCATCTACGCGTCGTTCCTCTCGTCGCACGGGCCGGCGTCGGCCGGATGGACGTTCTACGCGCCGCTCTCGGACGGCCAGTTCAGTCCCGGCGCCGGCACCGACATGTGGATCATGGGAATCCTGTGCGTGAGCACGGGGTCGATCCTCACGGCGGTCAACCTGATGGCGACGGTGGTCATGATGCGCGCGCCCGGCATGACCATGTGGCGCATGCCGCTGTTCACCTGGAACATGCTGATCACGTCACTGCTGATCCTGGTCGCCTTCCCGCCGCTGGCGGGCGCGCTGGCGCTGCTGTTCATCGACCGCCACTTCGGCGGTCACTTCTACACCCCGGCGTTCGGGGGGTCGGCCGTCCTGTACCAGCACCTGTTCTGGTTCTTCGGGCACCCCGAGGTCTACATCATGGCGCTGCCGTTCTTCGGCATCGTCACCGACGTGATCCCGGTGTTCTCGCACAAGCCGATCTTCGGCTATGCCGGATTCGTGTTGGCCTCCATGGCGATCGCGGGGCTGTCGATGGCCGTGTGGGCGCACCACATGTTCACGACCGGCGTGGTCGACAACCCGTTCTTCTCGGGGATGTCGTTCCTGATCGCCGTGCCCACCGGCATCAAGTTCTTCAATTGGATCGGGACGATGTGGCGAGGCAAGCTCACGTTCGAGACGCCGATGCTCTGGTGCATCGGGTTCCTGCTGAACTTCCTCATCGGCGGGATCACCGGCGTCATGCTCGCCTCGGCGCCGATCGACTACAACATGAACAACACGTACTTCGTCGTCGCGCACATGCACTACGTGCTGGGCGGCGGAAGCCTGTTCGCCATCTTCGCCGGCGTCTACTACTGGTTCCCGAAGATGACGGGCTTCCGGCTGTCCGAGCGCATCGGCAAGTGGGGATTCTGGTTCACGTTCGTCGGGTTCAACCTGACGTTCTGGCCGCTGTTCGTGGTGGGCCTGCGCGGCATGCCGCGGCGGATCCAGACGTACTCGCCGAGCGCGGGCTGGACCGACCCGAACACGCTCGCCACGATCGGCTTCTTCGTGTTGCTCGTCGGCGTGATCCTGTTCGCCGTCAACCTGATCGTGTCGTTCCGCACCCGCGAGCCTGCCGGCGACAACCCGTGGGGCGCGGGGACGCTCGAGTGGGCGACCTCGTCGCCGCCCCCGGAGCACAACTTCACGTGGCTCCCCCCGATCCGGTCGGAGCGCCCGGTGTTCGACTGGGACCACCGGAACGACGCCGAGGCCGTCGCGGGCGGTGACGGCGGGCACGGGGGCGGAGGAACGTGAAGACGTCGATTCGCTTCTTCGGCTTCGCCGGGCTTTTCGGGATCGCGATCGGCATCGTCTACTGGTTCATCACGTACGAGCCGTTCGGAACGGTGCTGCTCATCCTCATGGGCGTCGCGACGTTGATCATGGGCTACGTGGTGTGGCGGCGGACGAGCGGCAAACAGTTCCCGGAGGACGCCGAGACGATCTCCTACGCCGACGACGCCGGCGACGAGATCGGCCACTTCTCCGCGGGCAGCCTCTGGCCCCTGATGATGGCGATCGGGGTCGTCGTGGGGGTCGAGGGCCTCATCTACGGCATCTGGCTGCTGGTCGCCGGCCTCCTGCTGTTCGCGTGGGCGACCGTAGGACTCATGCAGGAGAGCCGCGGCTAGGTATTGCGGCGGCGCTCGTCCTCCTCTGCTTCCAACAATCGTCGCAGCGTCGGCAAGCTGCGCGCGTCCTTCTCCCGACCTGCCGCCTGCTTGGAGCGCACGATATCGGCGAGCGAGGCGACCGGCACTCGCACGCCCATCACGTCGATCTCGCGCACGCCCCTGCTGAGGTCCGGGTAGCCGCCCGTGCCCGACGGCACGAACGTGATGTCGAGATCGCCGGCGTCGGTCGTCAGGCCCCAGATGGCTGCCGCGCCGAGCGATTCCCCGCTGTGGTCGAACGCAATCCCCTCCGCCGCGGCGTCCGTGCGGATCCTCGCTCCGAGCTCCTTCAGGGCGGCCGACAAACGTTCGAGGTTGTCGCGCGCCCGTTCCGGCGTGACGTCCACGTCGGTCGTGACGAGCGGCGACCCCTGGAAGGTCGCGGCGAGACCACCGATCAGCACGGCAATAGCAGTATCGCTATGTCGGGGACGAAGGTTCCTCGTCGAGTGCCCATCCAGGCCGGCGGCAGGATTGTCGATATTCGCGGTATGGCAGTCGCCGTCGAGCAGCGAACCGCCCGACGCGTCGGATGGAAGCGACTCGGGAGGGCCCGGCTGCCGATCATTGCGGGCGTCGCGTCCCTCCTGGTGTTCGCCGTCATGCAGGTCGACCTCCTCTCCAGGAGCTTCCGACGCCAGCAGGAGGCCTGGGCCTCGGGTCGGTTCCCGCCGAGCGCCTTCTTCCCCGGGATTCGAGCCGTCCTGGAGCACCCGAGCTGGATTCCGGGATGGCTTCGATTCCCCTACGGCGTGTGGTGGACGGGGTCGAGTCTGCTTCGATTCGTCGCGTTCGCTGCCGTGACGACCGCCGTGGCGGCGTGGGGACCGCGCTGGACGTTCTGGATCCCGGTGACGCTCTGGGCGGTGGGGCCGCCCCTCTTCGGCTTGATCGACGGCCCGTACGAGGGGAGCCGCCTCGCGGCGCCGCCGTTCTCGATGAGCATCTATGCGCCGCGCTCCCACGTGTGGCTCGTCGCCGGCTTCGAACTGGCGCTCGTGAGCCTTCCCGGGCTGGTCGTCTCGCTCCAGCGAGGCGCCACCCCGCGCCTGGCGACGGATCGTGCGCTCCTCTCCGGGGCCTTCGCCCTCTGCGCGGGCGTATTCGTGCTGTGGCAGAGCACCGCCGCGGCGGCGTCCGGCGACGCAGGGGCCACGTGGACCTCGGATCTTGCTCGAGTCCTTCCGCTGTTCGCGCTCGGCGCCCTCCTGCCCTTCGCCCGCCGCTCGTGGTTGGTGCTCGCGGGTGCCGTCGCCCTCTATTGGTGGCTGTGGCAGGCGATCGTCGTCATGACCGGACCATTGCGCCTCACTCCCCTCTCGACGTTCGTCACGGGGATTGCCCCCTTCGCGTTCGCGGCCTTCCTGGGCGCGGCTTGGCGGCCCCTGGCCGCTGGCCTGCGCCGCCTTGAGGACCGACCGTGGTCGCTGTTCGCGATCGCGAACGGACTGAACGTCGCCGACGCGGCCGTGACGTGGGTGTTCCTGCGAACGGGTCAGATCGAGGAGGCGAATCCGGTCGTCCGGGGAATCGGGTTGCCCGCCAAGGTGATCCTGGTCGGGGTGCTGACGTGGCTGCTCCTGCGGACGCGGCCGCGCGCGCTCGTCTGGCCGATTCTGATCCTCGCGTTCGTCATGGCGTGGGACGTCGCCGGCATCGTGCTCGGCCACGCGATGGGCGTGTGACGACCGGGCGCTATACGTCGACGCGGCCGCCGGTGCGCCAGTACTCGCCACGCTCGCGCGACAGAAACCCGTCGTCGACCAGATACCTGCGGAGCGCCGCGTAGTCGGGGTGGAACTTCTCGAGGATGACGTTCACCTGCCGCTCGGGGTAGCGCTCGCCGACTTCGAACTCGAGCGCGAGCCGCTGCAGCACGATCAGCCGCTTCGAGCGACGCACGGGGATCTCGGTCAACCGGCCGCCACGGAAGTACTGCCGCAGAACCGCTTCTTCCTCCTCATCGACCGCGCCGAGCGCCACGCCCGGGTCGCGCGAGGGGCCGGCTTCCTCTGCCGCACGTCGGAGCGTCGCCGGCAGCAACCGGTACGTTCGCCGGTCCGAGTCGACCTCGACGAGCCCGACTGTGGCAAGGCGTGACAGGTGGCGACGCACGGGATCCGGACGAAGACCGGTCTCCTGCGCGATGGCGCTCGCCGTCAGGGGACCGCGGGAAAGCGCACCGGCGACCGCGAGCCGTGAGGGCTCCGCGAGCGCGCGCAGGATCTCCTCGGGCGTGGCCTGTGGAACCCCGGGCGAGTCGCGCCCGCGCCGCGACGAGGACCCACGGGACTCAGAGCCCGAGTCGCTCCTCGACGCTTTCGAAGCCACCGCCCTCCTCCTCGGTCGTGTCGAACCCCCCGGTCTTGCTCCGGCGCACCGTGGTGATCTTCGATTCCTTCACCGGGTGGATGTCGCCCGAACGCAGCTCGCGGCACAGGTAGTACGTCACGAACAGCGCGACGGCCGGCAGTACGATCGCGACCCATCGAAGGATCGCGGTCATCGCCTCCACCGAGATGTCGACCGACGACGCGAGGACGTCGCTGGCGCCCGCGATGGTCAGCACGCCGAGGAACGTGATCGTCGCGGCACCGACCGCCGTTCGCCAGGGGACGTCCCGCGGGTGCTGCAACAGGTTGTGCTCCAGCGTGTCCTTCGTGAAGAGGCGTTCGATCCAGGGCCACAACAACATCCCGCCGAAGATCACGCCGGGTAAGAGCGCACCCGGGAAGAACGGCTCCGGGATCTCGTGGCCGAACAGGCGGATCTCCCAGCCGGGGAACAGCCGGACGGCGCCTTCCGTGAAGCCCATGTACCAGTCGGGCTGCGACGCGCCGCTGGCGGTGATCGGGTGGTAGGGACCGTAGATCCAGATGGGGTTGATCTGCGCCGTTCCCCCGAGCAGCGCCAAGACTCCGAAGAGGACGAAGAACAACCCCACCGAGGCGAACGCGTAGCGCGGCCACAGGCGGGGCCCGCGGATCCGGTCGTTCGTCAGATCCCTCGCGGGGAAGTTCGTGTGCTTCTGTCGCCAGATGATCGCCAGGTGCGCGCCCATGACCCCGGCGATCAGGGCGGGCAGGATCATCACGTGCAGGACGAACAGGCGGTTGAGGATGTCCGGCGCGGGGTACTCGCCGCCGAACACCAGGAACGCGAGCCACGTCCCGACGACGGGGGTGGACAGCGCGATCGAGTAGCCGATCCGCAGCCCCGTCCCCGACAGCAGGTCGTCGGGCAGCGAGTATCCGGCGAAGCCGATGCCGATCGTCAGCAGCAGCAGGACGACGCCGAGGACCCAGTTGATCTCGCGCGGCTTGCGAAAGGCGCCGGTGAAGAACACGCGGATCGCGTGGAACACCACGGCGCCGGTCATGACGAGCGCCGCCCAGTGATGGATCTGCCGGAACACGAGCCCGGCCCGGACCTCGAAGGAGATCCGCAGCACCGAGGCGTACGCGGCGGACATCGGCTGGCCGTCGAGCGGCTTGTACGGCCCGTGGTAGATCACCTGGCGGACGTCGGGGACGTAGAAGAAGCTGAGGAACGTCCCGGTGACGACGAGGATGATGAAGCTGTACATCGCGACCTCGCCGAGCATGAACGACCAGTGATCGGGGAAGACCTTGCGCAGGGACTTCTTCGCGAAGCTCGCAGCGCCGAGGCGCTCGTCGAACCAGTTGAGCAGCCGTGGAACGATCACCCGGCCTCCTCCTCGTCGCTCCTCTCCCTGGATCCCCTCACGGTCCGTCACCCCGGTTCCAGAAGCCCGGGCCGACGGGCGCGGTGAAGTCGCTCTTCGCAACGAGGTAGCCCTCCTGGTCGACCTCCAAGGGGAGCTGCGGCAGCGGGCGCGCCGCCGGCCCGAAGACCGGCTGCGCGCCGTCGAGGACGTCGAAGGCAGAGAAGTGGCACGGGCACTGCAACTGGTGGAACTCCGCGAGGTACAGGCCGACCGGGCACCCCGCGTGGGTGCACAGCTTCGAGTAGCAGACGTTCCCGTCGGGAGCGTCCACGTCGCGCCCGTCCGGCAGGCTCAGCTGCGCGGGATCGACCCGCACCAGGATGGCGACCGAGTCGGTGCTGTCGACGTGACCCTCCGGGAACACGGTGAGGACGCTCCCCACCACGAGGTCGCTCGCGAGCACCGGGTTCCCGGCCTCGTCCACCGCGCGCAGGCCGGCCCGCCACGACGTCCGGAAGAGCGCGCGTCCCGGGCTGGGGCCGAGCGAGCGGATGGGGAAGATGGCGGCCAGGCCGAGCGCCCCGAAGGCGCCGAGCAGCATGCGGACGAGCGCCGACCGCCTCGTGATCTGGCTCTCGCCCTCGACGTAGGCCTGTTCGGCGCCGACTCGATCCGATTCGGGCGACGGTCGCTCGCCTCGGTCCTCGGTGACGATCTCGGTCGGGAACAGGTACTTGCCCCACAGGATGAACGCGAACCCGATGCCGGTCAGCAGGATGAACAACAGGATTCCTTCGAGCTGCACCTGCCCGCCCAGGGCGTAGAGCACCAGCAGCCCGACGCCGGCCAGGATCGCGAGCAGCAGCAGCAACATCATGAGCCGGGACACGCGCGCCTCGTCGGGGCCGCGCGTCGACGGCGGCGTCCCCGGCGCCTGCGGCGTCGTCTCGGAGAGATCGCTCACGACCGCTCCCCGATGAACCGCATGACGAGCACGACCGCGCCGAGGCCGATGACGAGCCCGACGAACCCCTCGACGACGGGACCGCCGAGGTGCAGGCTGATCCCGCCCGGGTTCGCGGGGTGGCGCAGGTACAGCACGTAGCGCGCCAGCGAGTTCAGCTGCTGGTCCGAGATCACCGTCTGGTCGAAGACCGGCATGGTCCCCGGCCCGATGCGCACGGCCTCGCCGATCTGCGTGGGTGTGGCCTTGTGCAGGCTGGGCGCGGCCTGGACTCCGACCGCCCCGCCGTTGCCGTTCGCGCCGTGGCAGGGGGCGCAGTTCAGCTGATAGATCTGTTCGCCCTCGGACAGGTTCCCCAGCAGCGGCTGGACGTTCGGGATGGGCGTTCCGCTCCCGGGGCTGAGCGTCACGAGATACGCGGTGATCGCCTCGATCTCCGCCGGCGTGAGCGTCGGCGGCTTGCGAACCGCCTGGGCGCCGGGCTGCGCGAGCGGCATCCGCCCGGTGCTCATCATGAAGTCGTACGCGGCGGGTCCGAGGTCGAGGATGACCGGCCCCTGCGCCGTGCCCTCTCCCGTCGCGCCGTGGCAGCTCGCGCAGTGCTCCTCGTACAGCACCTGCCCGGCGGCCTCCAGCGCCGTCTGCGCGTCCAGCCGGGTGACCGGCGGCGCGCCGGCCGACGCCGAGCCGGTTCCCGCCAGGATCGCGAGTCCCGCCGGCACCATGAAGGCGGCGAACAGCAGTGCGAACCCCGCGGCCCGACGACCCCTCGACGCCGATCCCGCCCGCCGCGCCCGTTCGCCGCTCATTTGACCAGGAACAGACAGATGAACAGCGCGATCCACACGACGTCGACGAAGTGCCAGTAGTACGTCGCCGCCTCGATCGCACCGTGGTTCTCCGCGTCGTACGCGCCGGTTGCCGCGCGGCCGAGGACCACGAGCATGACGAGCAGGCCGGCGATCACGTGCATCGCGTGGAAGCCCGTCATCGTCACGAACGCCGATCCGTACGCGTTGGTGGCGATGTCGAAGTTGGCGTGGAAGTAGTCCCAGAACTGCCCGCACAGGAACACGACGCCGAGCACGAACGTGACCCAGATCCAGCGCTTCATCCCCTTGACGTCGCCGCGCTTGATCCGGCGATCGGCCGTCTGCATCGTGAAGCTCGACGCCACCAGGAACGCGGTGAAGATGGCCGGGCGCATGAGGCCGAGCTCGATGTCCGCGGGCGGCCACACGGGAGCCTGGGCGCGCAGCGTGAAGTACATGCCGAACAGCGACGCGAAGAACATCAGTTCCGAGCCGAGGAAGATGAAGATGCCGACGACGATGAGCGGCGGCCGTCTGGGCGGCCAGACGCCGATGCCTGGTGCGGTCGTCACCGGACTCGTCGACTCGGGGCCCATGTCGGCCCCAGGCTAGTCAGGACCGGGCCGTTCTTCAAAGGGCGTGGCCACCCTGGGCGCGGGCACGCCCGCCAGATCGCCCGGCGCGTTCGCGTTCCACGCGAACCGTCCCGATGGGTCGGCCTCCCGCCACTCCGGCGGCTCGACCAGCCGGACCCGCAACCCGCCGACCGCGTCGCGGATGGCGAGCCGGCCCTCGCCAAGCGCGCGCCGCAGCCCCGACCTCGCGGATCGCGCGTACACGGCGTGCAGCGGCTCGAGACCGCGCTCGCTGACCGGGAGGACGGCGTCGAATCCGTCGGCCAGCGACGCGAGGAGTCGCAGAAGGGCGGGCGAGGCGAACGGCATGTCGCTCGCCACGGCGGCGACCAGCGGGCGCCGCACCCGGGAGATCCCGGCGACGAGCCCGCCGAGCGGGCCGCGATCGGGGACCTCGTCCGCGACTTGCGGGAGCCCGAGCCACGTCATGCGCGCCCCGTCGCCGGAGGCGACGAGCACCTCTTCGCACGCCTCGCTCAGCAGCCGGGCGACCCGCGCCGCCAGCGGCTCGCCCTCGAACAGGAAGTCCCCGGCGGTCTTGTCGCGTCCCATCCGGACGCTGCCGCCGCCCGCCAGGAGCAGACCGCTCAGCCCGGAAGCATCGGCCACGTCTCGACCTCCGCGCCCGCGTCCAGACGTTCGACGTCCGGTCCGACCACCATCCACGCGTTCGCCCGGCCGAGCGATCCGAGCGACCCCGCGCCCTGCTGTGCCAGGACCGTGACGCGCGCACCGGCCGACGACCGATCGAGCCGCGCCCGCACCACGTGCAGCCGGCCGGGGCGCTGCGCGAACGGTTCCGCCAGCCGGGCCCTGACACGCGGGCGCTCACCGGCCGGACGCCCCATCAGCGCGGACAGCGCCGGGCGAACGAAGACCTCGAACGCCACCAGCGCCGACACCGGGTTCCCGGGCAGGCCGAACAGCAGGGACTCGCCGCGGCGCCCGAACGCGAACGGCTTGCCCGGCCGGATCGCGACCGACACGACGTTTGCCCCCGCCGACACGAGCGCCGCCCGAACGTGGTCTCGGGGACCCATCGAGATGCCGCCGGTGGTGACGACCACGTCGGCGCCGCGGGCGGCGTCGATGAGCGCGTGTGCGGCGTCGCCGGCATCGTCGGGGATGGGGCCGAGGAGGGACGCCGCGCAGCCCGCGTCGGCGAGCAGGGCGCCGAGCGCGGGTCCGATCGCGTCGGTGACGTGGGCCTCGCCGACCGCCGAGCCGGCGGCGACCACCTCGTCGCCCGTGACGATCACGGTGACCCGCGGCCGGCGATGCGCCGGAACGCGCGCAAGCCCCCCGGCGGCCGCGGCGGCGACCTGTCCGGGTCCGACGACGGTTCCCGACGCGAGCAGCACGTCGCCCGCCGCCACGTCCTCACCCGTCCGGCGGACGTTCGTGCCCGGCACGACGGCCGCCCGGAACAGCGCTTCGTCCGGTTCCGGCACGTCCGCGTCCTCCAACCGCACGACCGCGTCGGCCCCCGCCGGGATGGGGGCGCCGGTGGCGATACGCAGCGCCGTTCCCTCGCCGATCGTCGCCCGACAGGGCTCGCCGGCGACCGAGGTGCCGACGATGCGAAGGTGGACCGGCGCGGGGTCGGACGCGCCGGAGAGGTCGCCGGCGCGGACCGCGAACCCGTCCATGGCGGCGTTGTCGAACCCGGGCAGGGGCACGGGCGAGGCGACGTCCTCGGCGAGCACGAGCCCCACCGCATCCGCCAGGGACAGCTCGCTCGCGGGGAGCGGCCGGGCGAGCGCCAGAACCTCGGCGAGAACGCCGGCCGCGTCGCGGAGGTCGGTCGTCGCAGCCATCCTCGCGAGCATAGGACCCCGCCGGTCGCGCGCGGCGGCCGATAATGGCCACATGGCGAACGAGGCCGAGCGAGACGCGCCCGAGCGCCCGGGGACCGTCACGAGCGCCCGGGTCACCGCGGTGCGCGGCAACCAGGCGATGGAGCGTGCCGACCGGCTCGCGACCGAGGAGCCCATGGAGATCCAGGTCCGCGGTCCCGGCCGGGACGCCGAGAGCGTCGCCGTCACCATGCGCACGCCCGGCCACGACTTCGAGCTCGCCGTCGGCTTCCTGTTCACCGAAGGCCTGATCCACTCCGCCCACCAGATCGACTCGGTGAAGTACTGCGACACCGACGTTCCCGAGCAGCTGTACAACGTCGTAACGGTGATCCTGACGGAGGCGTTCGACCCGGGATCGTTCCGCCGCAACTTCTACGCGACCTCGAGCTGCGGCGTATGCGGGAAGGCGTCCATCGACCAGGTGCAGGTCTCGTGCGCTCCGATCGGGCCGGGACCGGTCGTCGGCGCGTCGGTCCTCTCGCGGCTGCCGGACGAGCTCCGGAAGGCGCAGAAGGTGTTCGACCAGACGGGCGGCCTCCACGCCACCGGCCTGTTCGACACGCGGGGCGCGCTGCTGTCGCTCCGCGAGGACGTCGGCCGGCACAACGCGCTCGACAAGCTCGTCGGGCACCTGTTCCTCGGGGACCGGCTTCCTCTGTCGGAGGGCGTCCTGCAGGTGTCGGGCCGTGTCAGTTTCGAGATCGTCCAGAAGGCCGCGATGGCCGGCGTGCCGGTCGTCGCCGCCGTGTCGGCGCCGTCCAGCCTGGCCGTCTCCTCCGCGCGGGAGCTGGGGATGACCCTGGTGGGGTTCTCCCGGGGTGACCGGTTCAACGTGTACACGCACGAGGAGCGGATCGACCTGTCGTCCTGAAAGACCCGGCCGCGCGGGACGGACCGCCGGGTGCGGGGCCGTCACGCGTTGAACGGCGGTTTAGACTTCTCGCGGAACGGTCACACCGAGAGGGAGGTAGGCGCAGCATGCCGCAGCGCTACACCCGGCTGACCGAGCCGCTCGTCCGCGACAACGGCGTCCTGCGGGTCGCCACGTGGGACGAGGCGCTCGATCGGGCCGCGGCGGGATTCCGGACGGCGGTCGAGAAGGGCGGACCGCGCACGTTCGGGATGTTCTCCTGCTCGAAGGCCACGAACGAGATGAACTTCGTCGCTCAGAAGTTCACGCGCTCGGTCATCGGCAGCAACAACATCGACAGCTGCAACCGCACCTGACACGCTCCGAGCGTCGTCGGTCTGGCGACGGTCTTCGGTGCCGGTGGCGGTACCAGCTCATACGAGGAGATCGAGAACACGGACCTCATCGTCCTGTGGGGCTCGAACGCGCGCGAGACGCACCCGATCTTCTTCCATCACGTCTTGAAGGGGATCCGCGGAGGTGCGCGGCTGTTCGCGGTCGATCCTCGGCGGACGTCGTCGGCCGAGTGGGCCGACGTGTGGCTCGGACTGGACGTCGGCAGCGACGTGGCGCTCGCGAACGCGGTGGGGCGCGAGATCATCGACGCCGGGCTGGTGAACCGGGCGTTCGTCGACCACGCGACCACGGGGTTCGACGAGTACGCGGCCGCCGTGGACCGGTACACGCTCGAGTACGCGGAACAGACCACGGGCGTCCCGGCCGAGGCGATCCGCGAGCTGGCGCACGCGTACGGGAAGGCCGACCGCGCGCAGATCTGCTGGACGCTCGGGATCACCGAGCACCACAACGCGGTCGACAACGTGCTCGCGCTGATCAACCTCGCGCTGCTGACCGGCCACGTCGGCGTGTACGGAAGCGGCCTGAACCCGCTGCGCGGACAGAACAACGTGCAGGGCGGCGGCGACATGGGCGCCATCCCCAACAAGCTGCCGGGATTCCAGGACATCGAGCAGGACGCCGACGCCCGCGCGCGCTTCGAGGCCGCGTGGGGAACGCCGATCGTCCCGACGTACGGCTACACGCTGACGCAGATGTTCGAGGCGATGGAGGAGGGGACGTTCACCACCGCCTACGTCGTGGGTGAGAACCCCGCGCAGTCCGAGGCCGACCAGCATCGCGCGGTGAAGCTGCTGGAGGGCCTCGAGCACCTCGTCGTGCAGGACATCTTCATGACGAAGACGGCGCAGCTGGCCGACGTGGTCCTGCCGGCGTCGGCCACCTGGTGCGAGGCGGAGGGAACGGTGACGTCGAGCGAGCGGCGCGTCCAGCGCGTTCGCAAGGCGCTCGACCCGCCGGGGAACGCTCGCGACGACATCTGGATCATCTGCGAGGTCGCGCGGCGGCTGGGCCACGACTGGAGCGACCCGTCGGCGGAGGACGTGTGGAACGAGTGCCGCTCGCTGTCGCCGATGCACGCCGGCATGAGCTACGCGCGGCTGGAGGAGCTCGGCGGCATCCAGTGGCCGTGCACGGACGAGAACGACCCCGGGGCGCAGTTCCTGCACGGGCGGCTGTGGCTCTCGGGCGAGGAACAGGGCGAGAAGGCGCCGATCAGCGTCGTCCACCACGACCCGCCGGTCGACGAGCTGAGCGACGAGTACCCGATCCGGCTGACGACCGGCCGCCGGCTCGACTCGTACAACACCGGCGTGCAGTCGGGGGGCTACTCGTCGCCGTTGCGGCGCGGCGAGACGATCGACATGTCGCCGGAGGACGCGGCGCGCTACGAGGTGGCCGAGGAGGAGCGGGTGCGCGTGACGTCCCGGCGCGGCACGGTGATCGCCCCGGTGCGGATCGATCCGGGGCTCCGGCCGGGGCTCACGTTCATGACGCTGCACTTCCCCGACGACGTCGCCACGAACCTGCTGACGATCGACGCGACCGACCCGAGGTCGGGGACCGCGGAGTTCAAGGCCACCGCCGTCCGCATCGACAAGCTCAGCGAGCAGGAACTGGACGAGCATCTGGGCTCGAAGGCCTCCGGATAGCCGCCGCATGGACCTCCACCCTCTGACCGCCCCGCCGACCGACGACGAGCGCGACGCGGTCGACGGCGTGCTCGGCGCGCCCGAGAGCGGTTGGGAAGGTGGCGCGCGACGGGACCTCGACGGGCACGTCGCCCACGGGGGCCGCGAGGCACGCGCCCGCCGGACGATGCTGCTTCCCGCGCTGCACGCGCTGCAGTCGCGGGTCGGCTGGGTCAGCGAGGGCGGATTGGGCTACGTGTGCCGGCGGCTGGAGGTGCCGCCGGCGGAGGCGTACGGCGTCGCGAGCTTCTACGCGATGTTCTCGACCGAGCCTCGGCCGAGAACGGTCGTGCACGTCTGCGACGACATCGCCTGCCGCGTCAACGGCGCCGAGGGCGTCTGCGCGGAACTGGAGCGCGACCTCGGGCCCGCCGGGTCGGAGAAGGACGGCTCGACATGGACCCGGAGCCCATGCCTCGGCCTGTGCGAACACGCCCCCGCCGCGCTGATGCAGAACGCTGGGGAAGAGCAGCGCGATTGGGGTGTCATGGAAGCACGCCCCGAAGCTCTCGTCGGCTTTGCGCGCGGCAATCCGCAAACGTGGTACGGACCGGCCGCGGCCAGCGGCGACATGATCCCAGCTCCGGACGATGACCCCGAGTTCACAACGACTCCACGGCTGCTGCGCCGGATCGCCGATACGAGTCTCCCCGGGCCGGATTCCCTCGACCGGTATCGCGCACATGGCGGGTGGGAGGCGCTGCGGCGGGCGGTGGCGCTCGGACCCGAAGGAGTCATCCGGGAGGTGAAAGACGCGAAGCTGCTCGGGCGCGGCGGCGCCGCCTTCCCTACCGGGGTCAAGTGGGAGGCGGTGGCGAAGCAACCGGTCCGCCCCCACTACTTCGTCTGCAACGCCGACGAGTCCGAGCCCGGCACGTTCAAGGACCGGGTCATGATGGAGAACGACCCGTTCGCCGTCATCGAGTCCTTGACGATCGCGGGGTACGCCACGGGAAGCGAGCAGGGCTACCTGTACATCCGCGGCGAGTACCCGGCGGCGCACGAGCGGCTGCACGCCGCGATCGAGGAGTGCCGCGCCCGTGGGTTCCTCGGCGACGACGTCATGGGCGAAGGCTTCCGGTTCGACGTCGACCTGCGGCGCGGAGCCGGCGCGTACATCTGCGGCGAGGAGACGGCGCTGTTCAACTCCATCGAGGGCCTGCGGGGCGAGCCGCGCAACAAGCCGCCGTTCCCGGTGGAACGCGGTCTGTTCGGCAAGCCGACCGGCATCAACAACGTCGAGACGTTGCTGAACGTGCTGGAGATCCTGCGCATCGGCGGACCCGCGTACGCGCAGACCGGCTCGCCGGACTCGACGGGGACGCGCCTGTTTTGCCTGAGCGGCTGCGTCGAAGCGCCGGGGCTCTACGAGGTCGAGATGGGAACGACGCTCCGCGAGTTGCTCGCCCTGGCCGGCGGCGTGCGCGACGGCCGCACGCTGCAGGCGATCCTGCTCGGCGGCGCCGCCGGGTCGTTCGTCACCGAGGACGACCTCGACCTGGTGCTCACCTTCGAGGACGCACGGGCGGCCGGCGTGTCGCTCGGGTCGGGGGTCGTGATGGTGTTCGACGACACCGTCGACCTCGTCGACATCGTTCTGCGCATCGCGGCGTTCTTCCGCGACGAGTCGTGCGGACAGTGCGTGCCCTGCCGGGTCGGGACCGTCCGCCAGGAGGAGGCGATCCGTCGCCTGGCGGCCGAGCGCCCTCGCGGCTCGCAAGACCAAGAGGTCGCCCTGCTCGGCGAGATCGCCCAGGTGATGCGCGACGCGTCGATCTGCGGCCTGGGCCAGACGGCGGCAAGTGCCGTGCAGTCTGCGATCGCCCGGCTCGGCGTGTTCGACGGCGCCGCGACCGAGGGGGGCGCCTCGTGAGCCGCATGATGATGGATCCTCCGAAGCGCATCGTCGAGCTGACGATCGACGGCGAGACCGTGCGCGTCCCGGAGGGAACGACGATCCTCGAGGCCTGCCGATCGCGGGACATCGACACGCCGACGCTCTGCTACCTGGAGAACCTGACACCGGTGAACGTCTGCCGGGTCTGCGTCGTCGAGGTGGAGAACTCGCGCGTCCTGGTGCCGGCGTGCTCGCGGAAGGTCGAGAACGGGATGAACGTGAAGACCGACAGCGAGCGCGTCAAGCTCAGCCGCCGGATGGTGCTGGAGTTCCTCGGCTCGTCGGTCGACCTGGAACTCACCTCGCCGGACGTGAAGCGGTGGATCGGCGAGTACGGCGCCGCGCCCGAGCGCTACGGGCCTCGCGCCGAGCCGGCGGAGGCCGGGGATCGCGACGGGCGCCGCGTGGGTCATCACCACGAACCCGACGGCGCAACCACCGAGACGGTCGAGCAGCCGGTGAAGGTCGACAACGACTTGTACGTGCGCGACTACTCGCGCTGCATCCTCTGCTACAAGTGCGTCGAAGCCTGCGGCTCGGACGCGCAGAACACGTTCGCGATCGCCGTCGCGGGCCGCGGGTTCGACGCCCGGATCTCGACCGAGTTCGCGACGCCGCTTCCCGACTCGGCGTGCGTGTACTGCGGCAACTGCATCGGCGTCTGCCCCACGGGAGCGCTCATGTTCAAGTCCGAGCACGACATGCGCGAGGCGGGAACGTGGAACGAAGACGGGCAGACCGTCACACAGACGATCTGCCCGTACTGCGGGGTCGGGTGCAACCTCGAGCTGCACGTCCAGGACGGCGACATCGTGAAGGTCACGTCGCCGATGGACCATGACGTGACGAACGGCCACCTGTGCATCAAGGGTCGGTTCGGCTGGCAGTTCGTCCAGAACAGAGAGCAGAGCCTGGAGCAGCGCCGGGAGCGCGGTACGCTCGCTGAATGAACGGCTGGCGCGTCGCGCGGATCGGAGGGATCGACGTTCGCGTCGACCCGTCGTTCCTGATCATCGCCCTGCTGATCACGAGCCAGCTCTGGAGCGCGTTCGCCAATCGGTCTCTGTACCCGAAGCTCAACAGCAGCCAGGTCGTCGCCCTGGCGGCGCTCTCGGCCTTTCTGTTCTTCCTCTCGATCCTCGGGCACGAGCTCGCCCACGCCGGCATGTCCCGCCTCCTGGGGATCCCGGTCCTCGGGATCTCGCTGTACATGCTGGGCGGCGCGACCTACATGTCGAACGAGGGACGCCGCCCACGCGACGAGTTCCTCACGACCGTCGTCGGCCCGCTCTCGAGCGCGGCGATCGGCGTGCTGTTTCTCGGAGCGCACTCGATGCTGGGCCTGTCGGACGCGCTCGGACGGATTCTCGGCTATCTGGGATGGCTCAACCTGTATCTCGCCGCGTTCAACCTCCTGCCGAGCTTTCCGCTCGATGGCGGACGGCTCGTGCGCAGCGTCGTTTGGCAGATCACGGACGACCCGTCGCTGGCCACCGTCGCGGCCGCTCGAACCGGACAGATCGTGAGCGGGGGGATGATCGCGGTCACGATCTACAGCGTCGTGGTCTCCCAGAACATCGACACGATCTGGGTGGGCTCCATCGGACTCAGTCCGATCTTCCTCGGGCTCATCGGCGCCATGCTCTTCTCCGGGGCGACCCAAGCGCTCCAGGACGTGCGCCGGAACCGTGCGCTCGACTCGGCGACCGCGGCC
>Ga0335076_10002372_pt1 | contig 18708 bp, 14 predicted proteins | sample Lox_Sample_25_FD_206717 | JGI IMG/M metagenome (GOLD analysis project Ga0335076, IMG submission 206717) | Soil microbial communities from Loxahatchee National Wildlife Refuge, Florida, United States - Lox_Sample_2.5 | ecosystem: Environmental > Terrestrial > Soil > Wetlands | place: USA...
AGCTCGAACCGGGGCCGGGGGGCGGGCAGTTCCGGCACCTGCCGGGCGTCCAGCTTGATCACGAGGTAGGGCGGCTCGTCCGGGGACGCCAGCTGCCCCGGGTCGTAACCGGCCTGGAAGAAGGAGGTCCGCAGGGTGGCCAGGATCAGCCCCAGGTAGCTGCGGAGGATCCGGTCATGGTCCAGGATGGCGACCTCGTCGAGCTGGCCGCGGATCTCCTCGGTGATGGCCTCGCTCCGCTCCGCCTCGCCCGGCTGGCGGGTGGGATCGAACCGGGACTCGAACAGGCGGATAAGGAGCCGGGCGATGGCCACGTTCAGGGCCAGGACGCGCTCGATGTAGCGCTGGCTGAAGGCGATGCCCGCCTGCCGCAGGTACTTGGCGTAAGCACGCAGCACGACCACCTGCTGCCAGGTCAGATGGGCGTCGAGCACCAGCGCGTTGAACCCGTCGTCCTCGATCTTCCCTTGCCACAGCGCGATGAGGGCGTCCTCGAACAGGCTCTTGACCTGGTCCGGATGCATCCTCGCCGGGCTGGTGCCGCGGCGGGCCACCCCGAAGTCGTAGACCCAGAACGGCTTGGCCACCGACGGCCCGGCGAACTCGTACGGGTGCTCGTCGACCACCTCGATCCCCATGTCCTGGAGCCGGGGCAGGACCTCGGTGAGGGTGATGGGGGATCCGATCCGGTAGATGGTCAGCCGCCACACCCCATGCTTGGCGTGGTTGGCGAGCGGCTTGCCGCTGGTGTAGCTTTCCGCCTCCCACAGGTCGAAGGAGGTGTCCTCGCCGGACTGCAGCAGCTCATCAATCCGGATGAGGTCGGTCAGCGCGTCAGCGGGGGCCACGTCCGCCTTGTAGGTTTCCGGGATCGCGCCCGTGCACACGTCAAGCAAGGCCCGGCCGCGCTCCTCACCAAGCGTCCATATGGCCTCGGCGGCGAGATCCTCGTCCCAGGACCGGACGGCCGCCGCCAGCTTTGCCTCCAGCTCGGCGGCGTCCACCTCGGCCAGCGACGTGCCCGGCCGGGCCCGCACCACCACGTGCAGCCGGGCCATGGCCGACTCCCCGACCAGAGCGCTGTACTCGACCGCCTCCCCGTGCAGGGCCTCGCGGAGGATCTCCTGCACGCGCAGCCGCACCCGGGTGGTGTACCGGTCCCTGGGCAGGTACACCATGCACGACATGAAGCGCCCGTAGACGTCCTTGCGCAGGAACAGCCGGGTCCGGCGGTTGGTGCGCAGCTGGAGCACGCCGAGCGCGATCGGGGTCAGTTCCTCCACCGAGATCTGGAACAGCTCCTCCCGCGGGTACCCCTCCAGGATCTCGGCCAGGTCCATGCCGTCGTGGCTGTCGGGGGCCACCCCCGCCTGCTCGAGCACGCTGGCCAGTTTGCGCCGCAGCACCGGGATGCGGGCGATGCTCTCGTGGTAGGCGTCGTGGGTGTAGAGACCGAGGAAGCGGTACTCCCCGTCGATCTCGCCGCTCGCGTTGATCCGCTTGATCGCGATGTAGTCCAGGTAGGAGCGCCGGTGCACGGTGGACCGCGAGTTGGCCTTGGTCAGGATGAGCCGCTGTGGGTCCTTGACCCGGGCGCGCACCTCGGGCGGCAGGGCGGCGAAGGACGACGATCCTCGCTTGTCGTGCCGCAGGATGCCGAGGCCAGTGCCGGGCACCGCCTGCAGCGCCATCCCGTCCGGCCCTTCCAATAGGTCGTACTCGCGGTAGCCCAGGAACGTGAAGTGGTTGTCGGCCAGCCAGCGCAGCAGCGCCTGGGTCTCGGCCGGCGCATGGGCCCCCTCCGCCGCGAGCTGGTCGGCGAGCCGGAGGGCGGTGTCGGCCATCTTCTGGTGGTCCTCCACCGCGACCCGGACGTCGGCCAGCACCCGGCGCAGGTCGTCCTCCAGCCCGGCCAGATCGGCGCCCGCGGCGTCGATCTCGATGTGCATCCACGACTCGGCGATCTCGTCGTGACGGCGGCCGCCCTCGGCGGGCTGGCCGACCACCTCCCACAGCTCGCCGGTGATGTCGCGGCGGACCAGCAGCTGGGGATGGATGATGTGGTAGCTGTCGAGGTTGTGCCGGGCCAGCTCGTTGGTGATCGAGTCGACGAGGAACGGCATGTCGTCGGTGACGACGTCGACCACGCCCCGCGACTGGTCCAGCGCGGCGAGATTACCGGCCGGCCGGACCTGCACGATGGCGCGGCCCTGCGGGCGCCGGGCGGCGACCCGCGCGTGCTCGGCCGCGACCGCCCCCGCCCGGGCCGGGCCCGCCGACAGCAGGTCATCGGCGGGGACGTGCCGGTAGTAGGCGTCCAGGTACCGCTTCAGGTCGCCGACGCCGATGGCCGCGCCGGTGGCCTCGGCGGCCTGGGCCGCCTCATCCAGGAAGGTATCTGGGACCTCGGCCGTGCTTTCCGACATCTGTTCCGTCTCCTTGCAACCCGCCGGGCTACAGGTGGTCCCGCAGTTCCCACAGCAGCGGGAAGTACCGTAGCGGTACTCGTTTGCGCAGGTAGGGAGCTCCGGTGGAGCCCCCGGTGCCTGACTTGCTGCCGATCTGCCGTTCCACCATCACCACATGCCGCGCCCGCCACAGCCCCGCCAGCTCGTCGTGGGTGAGCAAGTCCTCGGCGAGCTGCCACAGATCGTCGTGGGCGGCGCGGTCGCCCGCGATCGCCCGCAACGACTCCAGGATCTGCTGGTCGGTGCCTGCTGGCAATCCGCGGGCGGCCAGCAGGCGGGTGTAGGCGTCCCACAGCGACGGCTCGGCCAGGCGCCGCATCAGCCGGCCGCGCTCAGCGGGGCTGATGGACCGGAACCGGGCCAGGAAGGCCTGGTCCTTGAGGCCCGAGAGGAATTCAAGCTCCCGGAACTGCACGGACTGGAAGCCGCTGGCCGGGGCGAGGGTCGCGCGGAACTGCAGGAAGTCCTGCGGGGTCATCGTCTCCAGGACGTCCACCTGGGCGATGAGCAGCCGCTCGATCACGTGTACCCGGCGCAGCAGGTGGCGCGCCCACCAGGTCTCACCGGCCATCATCGCGTCCCGCACGGCCTCGAGCTCATACAGCATCTGCTTGAACCACAGCTCGTAGACCTGGTGCACGGTGATGAACAGCAGCTCGTCGTGGGCCGGCGGATCGGCCTGCGGTACCTGCTGGGCCAGCAGCTCGTCCAGGCGCAGGTAGCCGCCGTAGGTGAGCAGCCCGCCCTCTTCACCGAACCGGCGCCCGGCCGGCGGGACGTCGGGCACCGGGGTGGGCGCAGCGGGCCGCCCTTGTGTTGTCACGCCGTTCCCTCGATCGCCATTGATCGTCATGCCGGTACGGACATTGACTTTACGCGGGCGGGGCCGGTGGGGCGAACAGGGCGAGGACCTCGGGGTTGGCCAGCGCGTCCGGGTCGGCCGCCTCCGCCACCGGGGTCCCGAGCAGGATCCGCCGGACCGGGACCTCGAGCTTCTTGCCCGACAGCGTCCGCGGCACACCCGGCACCTGGTGGATCTCGTCCGGTACGTGCCGGGGCGACAGCTCGGACCGCAGCGCCGCCTTCAGCCGGGCGATCAGCTCGTCGTCGAGCTGGTGGCCGGGTGCCAGCACCACGTACAGGATCAGCCGCCCGTCCGCCCCGAGCTGCCCGGTGTCGACCACCAGGCTGTCGGCGATCTCCGGCATCCGCTCCACCACCCGGTAGAACTCGCTGGTGCCCATGCGCACACCGCCCCGGTTCAGGGTGGCGTCGGACCGGCCGAAGATCACGCAGCCGCCGCCGGGGAGCATCGTGATCCAGTCACCGTGCCGCCACACGCCGGGGTAGGCGGCGAAGTAGCTGGCCCGGTACCGCTCGCCGCCGGGGTCGTTCCAGAACCCGGTCGGCATCGACGGCATCGGCCCGGTGATGACCAGCTCGCCGACCTGGCCGGTGACCGGCTTGCCACCCGCGTCGTACGCCTCGACCCGGGCGCCGAGGCAGGGCGCGGCAATGATGCCCGCCCGCACCGGCAGCAGCGGGGACGGGCCCACGAAACCGGTGCACAGGTCGGTGCCCCCGGAGTAGGAGCCGAGCAGCAGGCCAGTGCCCACCCGCTCATAGACCCACCGGAAGCCCTCCGGCGGCAGCGGGGAGCCGGTCGAGCCGATGCCGCGCAGCGCGGTCAGGTCCAGCTCCCGCCCCGGCGACAGGCCGGCCTTGGCGCAGGTCATCACGTACGGGGCGCCGGTGCCGAAATAGGTGACCCCGGTGGCCGCGGCCAGCCGCCACAGCGCGTCGGTGCCCGGGTAGGTGGCGCTGCCGTCATAGGCGACGATCGCGGCGCCCGCGAGCAGGCCGCCGGCCAGGTAGTTCCACATCATCCAGCCGGTGGTGGTGTACCAGAAGAACACGTCGCCGGCGCCGAGGTCCTGGTGCAGGCCGAGCGCCTTCAGGTGCTCGAGCACGATCCCGCCGTGGCTGTGCACGATGGCCTTGGGCAGGCCCGTGGTGCCGGAGGAGTACAGCACCCACAGCGGATGGCCGAACGGGACATCATCGAAGTCCACCGCCGCCGGCGGGCCCGGCATCGACTCGAAGGGCACGGTTGTAACCGGTGGCGGGGCACCCGGCCCGCCGTCCCCGCCCACCATGACCACGGCCGACAGCCCGGGCAGCGCGGCGGCGATGGCCTCGACCGACGGGCGCCGGTCGAACTCCCGGCCGCCGTAGGCGTAGCGGCCGGTGGCCAGCAGCACCTTCGGCGTGATCTGCGCGAAGCGGTCGATCACGCTGTGCGGCCCGAAGTCGGGCGAGCACGACGACCAGATCGCCCCCAGGCTCGCGGTGGCCAGCAGGCCGGTCAGCGCGGCCGGGATGTTCGGCAGGAAGGCCGCGACGCGGTCGCCCCGCCCAACCCCGAGCGCCGCCAGCCCGGCCCGCACCCGGGCCACCTCGGCGGCCAGCTCGGCGTAGGTCAGCGTGACCGGCTCCCCCTCCTCGCCGCGGGCGATCACCGCGATCCGGCCCGGGTCGGTCTGCGCGGCCCGCAGGGCGTTACGCGCGTAGTTGAGGGTGGCGCCGGGGAACCAGGTCACATCCGGCATCGGGCCGCCGGCCAGCACCGGCCCGTCACCCCGCTCGCCCAGCACCCCGAAGTAGTCCCAGAGCGAGCCCCAGAACGCCGCTGGCTGCTCGACCGACCACCGCCAGAGCTGGTGGTAGTCGTGCGCGGCCGCCGCGGCCGGGCTGGCCCCCGGCGGGGCCGCCGCTCCCACGCTCACCCCGCGCGCGGCCAGCCACCGCCGGTAATCGGTGACCCGCGCCCGCTCGATCACCTCCGGGGAGGGCTCCCACAGCACCTCGCCGTAGTCGCGCCCCGGCAGGCCCGTCCCGGCCTCGTTGTCCATCGGCATACGCCCCAGGATCAAGCCTCCACCCCCGCCGCCGCAACGCCGGCCCGGTTCCCCGGGCCGGCGACGGTCAGCCGGCGGCGGCCGGGGTGGTCAGCCAGTCGATCGCGCGCACCACATTCGCGGTGTCGGTCAGGTCGGCCAGCACCATGTCGGCGCCCGCGTCCCGCAGTTCGGCGGCTGACGAGCGCCCGCTGACCACGGCCACCGAGCGCGCGCCGCCCATCCGGGCGGCCACCACGTCGCGGGTGGAGTCGGCGATGTACACCGTGGCCTCCTCGGTGAACTCCACGCCGTACTTCCCGGCCGCCCGGCCGCGCGCGTTCAGCAGCAACGCGCCCTTGGGGAAGACCTCGGAGCCGTACCCGCCGACCTCGGTGTCGAAGAACCGCTCCAGCCCGAAGGCCTGCAGCTTCTCGATCGCGTTGGGCTTGATCGCGCCGGTGAGCAGGGTCTGCACGACGCCGGGCAGGTTGCCCACCGCCGTCACCGCGGCCCGGGCCCCCGGCAGCAGGCGGCCCTGCTCGGTGAGCAGCCCCCGCCGGGCGCCGAACGCCGACGCGAGTTCCCCAGCGAACCGGCCGAGCATCTCCTCGCCCGCCGGGGCGGCGGCGGGGGCGCCGGGCTCGTTCAGGGCGAGCGCCTCGAAGAAGATCTCCGACTCCGTCCGGCCCGCCATCTGCGGCAGCCGCACCAGTGGCCAGCCCGTCACCTTGCCGAACGCCTCCGCGTACGCGGCCCGGGTCACTCGTGCCACGTCAACCAGGGTCAGGTCGATGTTCCACAGGACCAGGCGGTGAATGGGTACCTCCATGGCTCGTGGCGGGGGGATCGGGCCCGCCAACGCCAGTCTGGAGCGCCCCCGGGCCGGCGTCAGCGGAATGGCCAATGCGGCGGGTGCGGGTGGCGCCGGGCAGGCCGTTCGGCCTGGAACCGGCTCAGCCCATGTGCGGGTAGCGGTAATCCACCGGCGGCACGAAGAGCTCCTTGATGGCGCGCGCGTTCACCCACCGGATCAGGTTGAAGATCGACCCGGCCTTGTCGTTGGTGCCGCTGGCCCGCGCCCCGCCGAACGGCTGCTGCCCGACGACCGCCCCGGTCGGCTTGTCGTTGATGTAGAAGTTGCCCGCCGAGAAGCGCAGCCTGCTGGTGGCAGCCGCGATCGCCGCCCGGTCCTGGGCGATGATCGAGCCGGTGAGCGCGTACGGCGCCACGTCGGCCGCCTGGGCGATCATTTCGTCATAACGGGCGTCGTCGTAGACGTGGATGGCCAGGATCGGCCCGAAGTACTCGGTGATGAACACCTCGTCGGTGGGGTCGGAGGACTCCAGCACAGTGGGCTGGACGAAGTAGCCCTCGGAGTCGTCGGTCTGACCGCCGGTGAGCACGCGCACCGACGGCCTGGTCCTGGCCGCCTCCAGCGCCCGGGTCTGCTTGGCGAACGCCCGCTCGTCGATGACCGCCCCCATGAACAGCGACAGGTCGGAGGCGACGTCGCCCATGGTGAGCGACTCCACCTGAGCGAGGAAGTCGTCGCGCAGCCCCTGCCAGAGCGAGCGCGGCAGGTACGCGCGCGACGCGGCGGAACACTTCTGGCCCTGGTATTCGTACGCCCCCCGGATGAGGGCCGTGGTCAGGACGGCCGGGTCGGCGGAGGGGTGGGCGATGACGAAGTCCTTGCCGCCGGTCTCGCCGACCAGCCGCGGGTAGCCGCGGTAGCCGGCAATGTTCTCGCCGACCGTCCGCCACAGGTGCTGGAACGTGGCCGTGGACCCGGTGAAGTGGATGCCCGCCAGGTCCCGGTGCCGCAGCGCCACCTCCGACACCGCCTGCCCGTTGCCCGTCACCAGGTTGATCACCCCGGGCGGGAGCCCGGCCGCCTCGAGCAGCCGCATCGTGTGATGGGCGGCGAGCTGCTGGGTGGGAGATGGCTTCCACACCACGACGTTGCCGAGCAGCGCGGGCGCGGTCGGCAGGTTCCCCGCGATCGAGGTGAAGTTGAACGGGGTGATGGCCAGCACGAAGCCTTCCAGCGGCCGGTACTCCATCCGGTTCCAGATCCCGGGGCCGGATTCCGGCTGTTCCGCCAGCAGCCGCCGCGCGTAGTGCACGTTGTAGCGCCAGAAGTCGATCATCTCGCAGGCGGCGTCGATCTCCGCCTGGTACACCGACTTGGACTGGCCGAGGATAGTGGCGGCGTTGACCGTGGCCCGCCACGGCCCACTGAGCAGGTCGGCCGCCTTGAGCAAGATCGCGGCCCGGTCGTCGAAGGAAAGCGCCCGCCAGGCCGGCGCCGCCGCCTCAGCCGCCTCGATCGCGGCCGTCACGTCCGGTCCGGTCGCGTCGCGCAGGGTGCCAAGCACCTGCCGGCGGTTGTGCGGCGCGACCACGTCGACCGGGTCCCCGCTGGCCATCCGCTGCCGGCCGCCGATGGTCATGGTCAGCTCGGCATGTTCCCCGGCCAGCTCCTTGATCTTGCTCTCCAGCGCCGCCCGGTCGGTGCTCCCCGGCGGGTACTGCCGGACCGGCTCGTTCGCCGGTGACGGGACGTTGGTGGCGGCGTCCATGGCGAGGCTCCCTGCTTTACCCGGCATCGTTGGCGGCCACATCCATCGTCGCATGTCCCCGGACCCGCCGGCCGCGGAGCGCGAGCGCAGCCAGCGCGCCGCCCGCGGACACGGCGGCCAACAGCAGCGCGCACTCATGCAGCGCGGTGACCGCCGACCCGGTGACCTCGGTCCTGGCCGCGTAGAAGGTGGCCAGCAGGGCGATGCCGAACGACCCGGACAACCGTTCAGCGATGTTGAACAGCGTGTTGGCGTCGGGCATCCGCGCGTCATCGAGGTCACCGAGCAGCGCCAGGACAAGCGGCTGCACGGTGAGGCCGAGCGCGACCCCGCGCCCGCACAGCGCCGTCGCGGTCAGCCAGGCGGGGGTCTGGGCCGTCAGCAGGGCCAGTCCAGCGGTGCTGGCGGCGAGCAGCGCGAGGCCCGCTGACACGCTGTAGGCGATCACCGCGGGCCGGGCCCTCCCGCGCTCGACCACCGTGTTGCCCAGCCAACTGGCCAGCCCCATGACGATCCCCTGGGGCAGCAGCACCAGGCCGGTGACGGTCGCCGACCGGTGCTGGACATCCTGGAGGAACACCGGGGCCAGGAAGAGCACAGCGAACAGAACGACGCTGGCCACGCAGGCCAGGGCGAGTGTGACCGACCGGAGCGGCGAGGCGAGCAGGCTCAGGTTGACCGCGGGCGGGCGCGCGCGCCGGCCGACGCGCCGTCGCGCCCACAGCAGGTAAGCAGTGAGCAACACCAGCCCGCCCGTCCACGGGGGCGCGGCGGCGGCCGACAGCCATCCCCGGTCGGGTCCCTGGCTCGCGCCGTAGGTGGCCAGGCCCAGCCCGGCGGCCAGCAGCAGCAGGCCGGCCAGGTCGAGGTGGGCGCCGCAGTCGCCGGCACCGGCCAGCGCCCGGCGCGTGGGCTGCACGCCGGCCCAGGCAGCGATGCCGACCGGCAGGTTGATCAGGAACACCGACCGCCAGCCGAACTCGCTGATGAGCAGGCCTCCGATGGCCGGCCCGAGCGCCGGGGCGGCGAAGAGCAGCAGGCCGGCGCTGACCGGCATGGTCCGCGCGCCGTTGTTCCTGCCCAGCAGCAGCCCCATCGCCAGCGGCACCATGGGCGCTCCGGCCAGTCCCTGCAGGACGCGGGTGGCGATGAGCACACCCACGGTGGGCGCGAGCGCACAGCAGGCGGACGCCGCGATGAAACCGGCCAGCGCCGCCTGGTAGGCGGGCAGGGTGCCGAAACGGCGGGCCAGCCACGGGGTGATGGCCAGGCCGGCGGCCAAGCCCAGCAAGTACCCGCTCACCGTCCAGGCCGCGGTTCCCAGCGAGGTATGCAGGCTGGTGACGATGTCGGGCACCGCGATGTTGACCACCGAAGAATCGATCATGGACAGCATCGGCCCGCCGAGGAAGGCGAGCCGCGTGAGGGTGGAGAGGCCGCCGGGAGGACGGCCCGCGGCCCGCGCCTGGCGCGCTGGGCCCGCGCGGGCCCCGTGGGGGGCCACGGTTACGCGCCTTCCGCGGTCGCGGCTGCCTGCAGCGTGTCCAGCCAGGCGCGCTCGTGGCGGAACCGGTCCAGGCTGAAGTCCAGGACCCGCAGCCCCCATCCGGAGCCGACGGCATCCGGCCGCAGCGACGTCAGGTGGGCGATCGTCGCGTCGATGATGGTCCGCCGCACCGCGATGATCTTGAGCCGGTCAGCCGGGTCCACGTCGGCGAAGAACGCGACGCGCGTCTGGAACTCGTTGTCGTCGGCCAGCAGGGTGGGGTCGGCGTCGCGGATCATCGCCTGAAGCTGGTCGTGGCCGGAGTCGGTGAGCCGGTACACGTTGCGCGGCGGCCGCCCGGGGTCGGCCTCGGCCGCCACCCGCTCGATCGCGCCCTGCTCCTCGAAGCGCCGCAGCGCAGGGTAGAGGACGTTGTTGTTGATCGTCCGCCCGCCCAGGATCCGCTCGACCTGCTTCTTGATCTCATAGCCGTGTCGCGGGCCGTCGGCGAGCACGCGCAGCATCATTATGTCGAAGTACACGCGGTTAATCTAACCCAGGTTAGATTAACCTACAAGCTCGGCGCCCGGGATCTGGGCCGTTTGGTCACGAACCCTTCGTCTTGCCCGGGTGCGGTTTGTGACTCTTGCCTGGGTGCGGTTTGTGACTCTTGCCCGGGTGCGGTTTGTGACTCTTGCCCGGGTGCGGCCGATGACGTCCGTGATTGGTCTTGCTCGGCGTGGGCGTCGGCGATGCATTCTGGCTGGGAGTGGCCGCAGGAGACCCTGATGGCGTGATCCCAGGGCTGGGGATGGTGTCAGGCTTCGTCGGGCACTTCGCCGCCGGGCAAGAAGGCCGGTGCGGGGCGTGCCCCCCCTGGGCCGACGTGGTCCCGGGCCCGGTCGGGCTGGCCTGCGTGAGGTTGGTCGTGGGCGATTGCCCGTGGCCGCCGGCCGAGTGGGCGCCGGCGTGCGCCGGGGTGCTCGCGCCCGTACCGGCGTTCAGGCCGGTACGGGTGACGATCTGGCGCACCGGACCGAACATGATGACCGCTATCACCACAATCGCCGCGGCGCTCGCGACCACCAGGATCGGCCGCAGCCGTGGCCGCGCCGGGCGCACAGTTGCGCGGCTCGCCTCGTGCGATGGCCCGCGCCGGTACCCGTCGTGCCGACGCCACCGATGGCGGATAGCTCCCGTGAACACCGGTTCGAGCCAGATGGTGATCAGCCGGGCCAGATCCACGCAATCGGTGACCAGCAGTCTCGCCTGCCGCATCGCTGAGGGCATGGTGAGCCGGTGCCGAATCCGGGTGAGCCCATCGTCGGCCGGCTCGACGGTGTCCACCGCCGCGTGCAGCGCCTGGCGCAGGACATTGTCAAGGTCGCGACGGGCCTGTACCGCCCGCGTCGGGTCAGGCCGATCCTGGCCTTTGCGCGCTCTCACGGGCCCGTCCCCACGACCGCCTGAAGGGCTGCGGTGGCTCTCTCCAGATGGCGCCTCACCGCCCCTTGGCCCACCCCCATGGCTGCGGCGACCTGCGCTTCCGGCAGATCGCCGTAGTAACTCAGCACCAGCGCTTCCCGCTGCCGCGCCGGCAACGATCGCAACGCATCGGCCACTGCCGGGTGCTCCGGCGAAGGGAGGGCTCCCAGCTCAGCTCCTGCGATGCCGGGTCCGTGTAGGCAGGCGTCGCGTTCGGTCATGGTCCGGTGCCGCGGCGCCGAACGAGACCGGTTCACAACGGAGCGGCGCAGGTAGGCCAGGGCCTCATCGCTGTCGCGCCGTCGGCGCCAGGCGGTGTGCATGGCCACGAACGAGTCCTGCACCACATCCTCTGCGGTGGTGAGGTCCTGCACCAAGAGCAAAGCCAGGCGGACAAGGCACCGGTAGTGGTCGCCGTATATGGCCGCGAGTGCACGATCCGCATCCCCATACACAGGGATCGGAGTCGGAGCAGTGTCCGTTAACGGCCGGTTCATGTGAATGGGACGGCTTGAGGCCGCCTCAGGATCACCCGCGACCGCATCTAACTTGCGGATGGACTGCGAAAGCCCGGTCTCGCTTGCGGATGGCCCGGGCTCACTCGCGGATGGACTGCGGAAGCCCGGTCTCACCGGCCGGGTTACGCAGCTATATCAAGAAGCGCAGCTCCTGAGAGGCGTACCAGAGCAGCTCGTGCCCCTCCGCCCCGTCCACGGCAAACTGCGCGTCGTCGTCGCCCTGGTCAGCGGCTGGGAGCGCGGCCACCGCGCTGGCGATTTCGGCGGCCGCGAGCGGGTCGTCGACGTGGGCGGACACCACCTGGCTCACCGTGACCGGCGCGCTGACCTCGACCACGGTCGGCTCGTCGAAGCCGCCGAGGTGCCCGACCTGCTCGTCGGGCACGTCGGCGGCGAGTACCACCCGGCGTCGCGGAGCCTGCGGATCGTCGGCGAGCAGTCGCAGCGACGCCCGCGCCGCGTGCGCCATTGCCACGTACTCGAGTTCCTCCAGGTCGCCGCTGGCGTACCACTCGCGCAATGCCGGGGTGACCGCGAACCCGCGCACGGGAGCAAGGCCGATCACACCGGTGGGCAGCGCCGCGGCCAGCGCGGTCAGCGTCGTTGGCAGGTAGACGCGCATCAGTTCCCCAGACACGGTCACAGACGCCACACGGGCAGGAGTGGGAGCCCTTTCTAGTGATGAGAGTGTGCCACCGACGGCGGCCGCGAGCAGGAGAACGCGCGGTGACGAGAGAGGCCGCGGTAGCAGCGGCACGCTGCAGGGGGAACGCGGCGTGGCAGCGGCACGCTGCAGGGGCAAACGCGGCGTGGCAGCGGAACGCGCCGTGGCGACGGAGGCCGCGGCGGCGGACGGTCAGGGCGGACCGTCCCCCGCGGTCAACGCCGTCACGACGGCCGCCACCGCGTCGGTGAGGGCCACGTGCTCCCAGATCCGGACGACCCGCCACCCGGCCGCGGCCAGCGCGGCGTCCGCCGTCCGGTCCCGCTCCACGGTCCTGCGCAGCTTCGGCGCCCAGTACCACTGGTTGACTGTAGGGTCACGCCCATGGTCCGGGCAGGCGTGCCAGAAGCAGCCATCTACGAAAACGGCCACCCTCCGGGCGGTGAACGCGATGTCCGGGCGCACCCTGGCCCCCTCGCTCAGATCGAGGCGGAGATCCTTGCGGAACCGGTACCCCTGCCGGTGCAAAGCGCTGCGCAACGCGATCTCGGGCTTGGTGTTGGTGCGCCGGATGGCGCGCATGTTGGCCGCGCGGCCTGGGCTGGAGGGGGCTGGGTAGTCACCCACAGAGTCCAAGGCTAGTGGTCCGCGCGCGGCCGGTCCGCCAGTTGGCCCGGGCCTGGCCGGCCTGGCAGTTGGCCAGGGCGCTTTCAGCTTGGCGGTTGGCCCCGGGCGCGGCCGGCCGGGCGGCCGTCCGGGGGGAGGTCCGGCGTTCAGCCGAGCGACAGGCCGAGCAGGTCCCCCAGCCGGCGGACGGTGGCTTCCGGGTCGGTATGCAGCACACCACACATGCCGATCGCCTCGGCGGCGCGCACGTTGGCCTCAATGTCGTCGACGAACACGCATTCACCGGGCTCAAGTCCCAGCAATTCCGCGGCGTGCCGGAAGATGCGCTCCTCGGGCTTGCGCATCCCGACCTCCTCTGAGATGACCACCGCGTGGTACATGTCCACGAACACCTCACGCGGGTATCCGTCGCTCCCCCACGAGTTCGACAGCAGGCAGGTTCGCACGCCGGCCGCGCGGAGCGACATGACGGCCGTGTACATCGGCTCGCACGGCGTTGACGCCGCGAACATCCTGGTGAGCAGCCCCTCGGCGAGCACCTGCGCGCCGTCGCGCCGGACCAGCATCGAGGCCAGCAACTGCTCGAACTCGCCGCTGGTGATCTCGCCGCGTTCCAGCGCGTGGATGGGGTTGCGGTCCTCGGCCGGGTCGTAGGCCGCCATCACCCAGGGCCGCATGACGGCCGCGTAGGTGTCGCGGTCGATATCTTCGGAGTCCAGCCAGGCCTGCACCGCTTCCCGGATCGGACTGGTCATCACGCCGCCCCAGTCGGTGATAAGGCCACGGAAGGCGGGGGCCACGCCGGGGGCTTGCCGCCCGGCCTCGGGGTCATGTTCGGCGGCCGGGCCGCGAAGGTCACGCACATCCCTGACCTTAAGCGACGGGCCGGCGGGCAGGCCGTCCGTGTCGGGCTCGTTGATAATCACGGCCATTTCCGGGGGATAAATCCGGTATTCAGTTCGACTCTGGGCGGGCCTCAACGACGAACACGCTGCCGCCGTCGAACGGCAGGTTGTGGATCACGCTCCGCGCCAGACCACCGGGCAACTTCGCGCCGCTACCCGCCGCGCTGTCCTGACCGCCGACCCGGCCGCCGCCCGCGAGCGCAAGGAGCGCGCCCAGCGCGACGCCCGGGTCGAGAGGTGGGACGAGCACGCCGGCACCGCCGCGCTGGCCGGCCGCGACCTGCCTCCCGCCGAGGTGCTGGCCGCCGACCGTAACCTCTCCTCATTGGCGGCTGAGCTCAGCCGCGCCGGAGTGAATGGCACCACCGATCAGTTGCGCGCACAGGTCTACCTGGCCCTTCTCACCGGCCAGCCCATCGCCGCCCTGACCGGGAGTGCCGCCCCGACCGAGAGCGGACACTCCCCCGCCGACGGCTACCCCCGGGGCCGGCTCCATTGCCATTGCCTCCGGCCACGCTCCCGGCGGCCGTACACCCGGGCTACACGGCTCGGTCAACCTGACCGTGCCGCTCGCGACCTGGCTGGGCCTGTCCGATGCTCCCGGTCACGCCGCCGGATATGGGCCGTTGGACGCGGGCGACTCCCGCGACCTCGCCGCCCTGCTGGCCAGGCACCCCGGCAGCCGATGGTGCGTCACCGTCACCGGCGCGTGCGGGAGTCGCCCGGCTACCGGCCGCCCCCATCCCTGCGGCACCTGATCACCATTAGGCAGCCGGTCTGCTCCTTCCCCGGCTGCCGCCGGCCCGCCGGCCACTGCGATCATGACCACACCATCCCTTACGGCCAGGGCGGCAGGACATGTGAGTGCAACCTGGCGCCGCTCTGCCGCCGCCACCATCGCGCCAAGCAGGCCCGCGGGTGGAAACTCGCCCAGGCCGAGCCGGGCTTGATGGTGTGGACCACTCCCAGCGGCCGCAGGTATGCCACCGGGCCGGCCGTCTACCCAGGATGAGCCCGCACCGCACCTGGATCATCCGGGCCGGCGCGTGATGTAGCGCATGACCTCGGGGTCGCTGTTGAGGCTCACCAGGTTGTCCTCGTCGGCGGCGGTGAACCGGCGGAGAGTGAGGCGTGCAGTCTGCAGGTGAACATGCACGGAAAGATGGTAGTGAAGAATCGGGCCAACGCCGGAGGAGCAGACAGATGCAGCCAGTGGCCGCCGTCACCGGAGCCAGTAGCGGTATCGGCGCCGCCACCGCGAGCAGGCTGGCCGCGAAAGAGGCCGGCTACCACGTGATCCTCACCGCGCGGCGGGCCGACCGGATCGACGCCCTGGCGGAGCGGATACGCGCCGACGGCGGTTCGGCCGAGGCCCGCGTCCTGGACGTCACCGACCGCGCCGTCGTGGACGCCTTCGCAGAGGCGCTCGACCGGTGCGACGTGCTGGTCAACAACGCGGGCGGCGCGTTCGGCGCCGAAACCGTCGCCGAGGCCGACCCGGCCGACTGGCGGGCCATGTACGAGGTCAACGTGATGGGCACGCTGAACGTGACCCAGGCACTGCTTCCTCTGCTGATCGCCAGCGGCAACGGCACCATCGTGGTGATGGGGTCCACGGCGGCCTTCGTCGCTTACGAGGGCGGCGGCGGGTACGTCGCCGCCAAGCACGGCGAGCACGCGATCGCCGCGACGCTGCGGCTGGAGCTGTCCGGCCAGCCGGTGCGGGTGATCGAGATCGCCCCCGGCATGGTCCGGACCGACGAGTTCGCGCTCAACCGGTACCGGGGTGACGCCGGCCAGGCCGCCAGCGTCTACGCGGGGGTGCGCGAGCCGCTTACCGCCGAGGACATCGCGGACGTCGTCGCCTGGACGGTCACGCGGCCCTCCCACGTCAACGTGGATCTGCTGGTAATCCGCCCGCGGGCCCAGGCCGCGCAGCACAAGGTGTACCGGGAACAGTAGGCAGCGGGTATACCAGCTCGCCGGCCACCCAGGCGGCCCGCGTCCGCAGGTCGTCGCCGAGCCAGGCCAGGTCGGCCGCTGCCCCGGGCGTGAGGCGCCCGAGATCTGGGCGGCCGATCAGGTCCGCGGGGATCCGGGTGGCCGCGGCGACCGCCTCGGCCAGGCCCACACCGGCCGCCACCATGTTGGCCACCGCCCGGTCCATCCGCAGCACCGATCCGGCCAGCGTCCCGTCCGCCAGCCGCGGCGCCTGGTCTTCACCCGGCCGCACCTCGACCGGTTCCCGGCCGAGCCGGTACCGTCCCGGCGGCATGCCGGCGGCCGCGGACGCGTCGGTGACCAGGCAGATCCGGCCCGGGGCGGCGGCGAACGCGATCGCGCACACGGCCGCCGCGACGTGGCTGGGGTCGGCGATGAGCCCGCAGGTCAGCCGCGGATCAGCGAGCGCCTGACCGACCACGCCCGGCTCGCGGTGATGCAGCGGCCGCTGCGCGTTGAACAGGTGGGTGACCATCCGCGCACCCGCATCGGCGGCCGCCGCCACCTGCCACGCCGCCGCGTCGCTGTGACCGACGCTGACCACCACTCCCGCCGCCACCAGCGCCGCGACCGCCGCCAGGCCGCCCTCCACCTCCGGGGCCAGCGTCACCACCCGCAGCACTCCCGTGCCCGCCGCCAGCAGGTCAGCGACCGCCGCCGGTGATGGCGGCACGATCCACTCCCGGCGGTGCGCCCCGGCCCGGCTCGGCGACAGGAACGGCCCCTCCATGTGCACGCCGAGTACCCGCGCGCCTGCGGGCGGGTACTCGGACGCCAGTGCGGCAGCAGAACGCAGAGCGCCGGCCAGCTCGCCGACCGGGGCGGTGACCAGCGTCGGCAGGAACGCGGTGGTCCCCGTCTCCGGCAGTCGGCGCACCACGCGCGCCCAGCCGGCCGCGTCCACCTCGGCCAGGTCGACCCCGGCAAAACCGTTGACCTGAAGGTCGATCAGGCCGGGCACCAGACACCCGCTGCCGAGCACGAGATCGGGATCGCAGGGCGGCGGCCCGCCGGCGGCCGCGGCCACGCGGCCGCCGGCGATCAGGACGTAGCCCGGCTCGAGGACGGCCGCCTCGGAGGTGCCGGGAACAACCCGGGGCGCGGTGATCAGCAATCCGCTAGCCACGCCGCGCCATCACTGGAGTCACTGGCCGAGGCGGGCCATCATCGCGGGCGGATAGCGGTCGCCCTCCGCCACCCCGGGCGGGGCCAGCTCATTGAGCTGGCGCAGCTCATCGGAGGTAAGCCTGATCTCGGTGGCCGCGACGTTCTGCTCCAGGTAGGACCGGCGCTTGGTGCCGGGGATCGCGACCAGGTCATCGCCCTGGGCGAGCACCCAGGCCAGTGCCAGCTGAGCCGGGGTCACGCCTTTGGCTTCGGCCAGCGCGGCGATCCGTTCCGCGACCGCCAGGTTGTGCCTCAGGTTCTCGCCCTGGAAGCGCGGGGCGCCGCGGCGGAAGTCGCGCTCCCCGAATTCCCCCGCGGCCGGCAGGGTCCCGGTGAGCATGCCGCGGCCGAGCGGGCTGTAACAGACCATCCCGATGCCCAGTTCGCGCAGTACCGGCAGCACCTCCGCCTCCGGGTCGCGGCTGAACAGCGAATACTCGTACTGTCCGGCGCAGATGGGATGCACGGCGTGCGCCCGGCGGACCGTGGCTGGTGCCGCCTCGGAAATGCCGAGGAAGCGCACCTTCCCCGCGCTGACCAGCTCGCTCAGCGCCCCCCAGGTCTCCTCGACCGGCACGTCCGGGTCGACGCGGTGCTGGTAATACAGGTCGATGTGGTCGGTTCCGAGGCGCTGCAGCGAGCCGTCGCACGCGCGGCGCACGTAGTCGGGCCGGCCGTTGATGCTGCGGCTGCCGTCGGGCCGGAATTCCTGGCCGAACTTGGTGGCGAGCACCACCTCGGCGCGGCGGCCCTTGATCGCCGTGCCGACCAGGCGCTCGTTGGTGTGCGGCCCGTAGGAGTCCGCGGTGTCGAGCAGGTTCACGCCCAGGTCGAGCGCCCGGTGGATGGTGGCGACGGACTCCTGGTCATCGGGGGTCCCGTAGGACTGGCTCATGCCCATGCACCCGAGACCGAGCTCGGGGACGGTCAGGCCCGGGCCGAGTGTGCGATGCCTCATCGGTAAGTCCGCCTCTCGTGGCTGGCCCCGCGGCGTCACCCTACTCGGCCGGTTTCCCGCCCGGCCGGATCCGGCCCGGTTGCCTGTCCCGGCCGGGCTCGGCGGGGTTTCCGGTCACGGGTTACTCAGGCGCTGGCCTTGCCCCGGGTCCGGCGCTTGCCGTCTCCGTTGGCGTCCTCGGCGGACGCCCTGCGGGCGCCTTCTGCCGCGCTCGCCTTGGCCGCCGCCAGGCTGGCCTTCAGCGCGTCCGCCAGGCTGCCGCCGCCCTCTTCCACCTGGGGCTGCGGGCGGACCACCTCCTGGCCCTGCACCTTGGCCGCCACGAGCTCTTCCAGCGCCTCCCGGTAACCGTCGTGGTAAATCGTCGGATCGAAGTCCACGGTCATGGACTCGATCAGCGACGATGCCATCTTCAGCTCCTGCGAGCGCACCTCGACGTCTTGATCGAGAAACTCGAAGTCGGCTTTGCGGACCTCGTCCGGCCAGAGCAGGGTCTCCAGCACCATCACGCCGTCCCTGGTGCGCAGGGAGGCCAGCGACTCGCGCTGGCGCAGCGCCACCCGGGCGATCGCGACCTTGCCCGACCGCTCCAGCGCGTCCCGCAGCAGCGCGTATGCGCGCAATCCGGCCGGCTCCGGCTCGGTGTAGTAGGCCCGGTTCGCGAGGATGCTGTCCAGCTGTTCGGCGGGGGTGAAGTTGACCACCTCGATGCTGTGGGCGGTGGGCAGGGGCAGTTCCGCCAGGTCATCGTCGGTGAGCACGACCATTTCGCCGTCGGGCAGCTCGTAGCCCTTGGCGACGTCGGCGTACGGGACCTCCTCGCCGTCGATCGAGCAGAACCGGCGGAACTTGATCCGCCCGCCGTCCTCGCGGTGAACCTGGCGGAACGTCACGTCGCGCTGCTCGGTGGCGGCGTACAGCTTCACCGGGATCATGACGAGGCCGAA
>Ga0335076_10002373_pt1 | contig 18707 bp, 17 predicted proteins | sample Lox_Sample_25_FD_206717 | JGI IMG/M metagenome (GOLD analysis project Ga0335076, IMG submission 206717) | Soil microbial communities from Loxahatchee National Wildlife Refuge, Florida, United States - Lox_Sample_2.5 | ecosystem: Environmental > Terrestrial > Soil > Wetlands | place: USA...
CTCGACGGAGCGACGCGTGGAATGACCTGCCAACCGCCTGCAGGCACGGGGCACGTGGGAGAACTCTCCCAACGCGGAAATTCAGTATAAACGCCGCCCCATGAAAGGGTCAATCTAACTCCGGCGCAGCCAAGTTACCGCGAAGCTCAAGAGGTTTAGAAATTGCCCAATCGTCTACACCTACCTCTCATTCTGCACCAGCGGCGCTCCTTCTCTCGGTTTAGCAATCCTCTGTTTATCCTGCACCGAAAATAACAGGTAATCGTCATAGGAATGCCGCCGGTGCACATGCCTTCCGTGAAAATCCAGGTACAGATCCGTTGTCGTCGGCAACCACAACGTAAGGTCCTGGTTCCGGAACCGAACGGGGCCGTAATCGATCGCCTGATGTTCCGCAAGGAGCTTAATCTCCGGCATCGGTCGCAACAAATCGGTCTCCATCCGAACCACCTCGAACGATTCCGCCGCAATCCACGCCCGGCCTTTTAGCCCGACCGGCACCAAATCCCCGCCCACCCTGTATTCGCGAACCGAGTGCACTTGCCCATCTCTCTGCTGAAATCGAACCTGCCATGCCGGCTTTCCATGCCACGTACTCAAGCCTTCACAGGTCATTTGGTAGTAGCCGACATTCACTGGGTGGAATATCAGAATCACAGACGGCAATCCCACTGTCGCCAAGCCGTCCGGAAAAACGTCCAGGGCTAGTGTTGCATTCCGATATTCCTGGAGGTCCAACGTACCCGGTCGCACTTCTTTGATCGACACCAGATAGTTGTACTTCCGGTCTTCGCTGGTTATCGCCAGTCCTTTATCGTTGAGCACCTGATGTTGTAACCACTCCGTCGCCGTAAAACTGTCTAATGATTTTACAAACTCCAGAACCTGTTGCTCTGCCCCTTTTAGAACCGCAGGAAGATCACATCGAACGCTTTCCGTCACCGGTGGAACAAGGTCATCTACGTTGGGAGGCATCCATTTCACCGGAGGAGGAATCGGCAAGGCCACTGGCAAAGGACCTGCCTCGGCCGTGATCTCCACCTTTGTTGCCGTCGGGTTCTGGCCCTTTGCCGTCTCGGGCTGACTCAAACCTTCCAATAGTTTCTTCGCGGAATCCGCCTGTGCCTCTGTCGTTTTACCCGCCAGGAATTCCTTCAGTGCTGCCACCGCTTTTGACTTTTCGTGTTGCGCAATCAGTGCCTTCGCCAAGACCAAGCGCACTCCGTTGGGTTCTCCTTTCCCAAGCTTCAAGGCGCACTCCGCTTCCTTTTCCGCGTCTTCAAAATCGCCCTGCCGCAGATAAATGTGCGCCAAGACCTCACGGGGTCGTGGCGCGCTCGGGTTGGCATCTGCCGCCCGGTTCAGCAGTCTTTTGGCGTCCTCAAGATTGCCTTGTCCGAAGGACGCTTCCCCTAAAGCAAGTAGCGAGAAGTAATGGTCCGGGTAGTATTTCAGGGCTTTTTCCCAATATCCCTGCGCATCCTTCTCGTTCCCGGTAAGCGAACTCAGCAGCCCTAGCAAATAATTCACGTCCGGGTGATTCGGCGCCGCTTTCTCTGCCGACGCCAAATTCTTGCGGGCGTTGTCGTAACGTTGGGCTCGAATCTCCTCCAGCGCTTTGCTCAATTGCTTTTGCACCTTGGGAGCAAGCAGTGGCGGCCCGTTTAACACGTGGGTCCCGGCCTCTCCCGACGGACGCAAAATGAGCAAAACCTGCTGCTCGTCATTCTTCAATCGCAGTTCCGCTTCTTCTCGGAGAGTCTGGTATCCCACACACGACGCCTCAACCACGTACGTTCCCAGCAACAAATCCGGAAAGCGCACGCTTCCCTCATTGACTGTTGCGGTCCCCGCATGTTGACCGCTCTGAGTGTACACATTGACCATGGCCAACCCAGGCAGCAGTGTTCCCTCTGCTCCTTTCACCGTCACTACCAACGTTCCTGTTCCTCCTGGGCCCAACGTCTCCTGAGCACCATTGGGCGCAACTTGGCCGAATAGCGGTTGCCCCAGTCCCGTTAACAACAGCGCTATGGCACACCCACAACGATGCCGCGAGAACCCCCTTCTGACCCTGTCGCGCCAACGCATCGGACGAGTATAGTCAGGAACGTTACAAAGGAATAGCTCTGCCTGTCCGCTAGGGCTCCCACCGCTCGGGCATTAACGGAAAGCTCGCCGCAATCATCGTCCCCTTCGAATCCGATTCAATTTCCAGGTCTCCGTGCCGCTCGCGGACTCGTTCCTTTATGCCTGCCAAACCTACGCCAACGTTGCTCCCGTTCTCTCGAAAATTTTGTAGCAGTTCCGGAGGTAGACCAACTCCAAAGTCCCGCACTCTTAGGCTGACTCTCTTGCGGTCGGCTTTGAATTGCACTTTCGCCCTGGCGCTCTTGGAGTGCCGCTGGATATTCGTCAGCGCCTCCTGCAACACGCGGAATAGCGTCAATTCCAGATCCCGCGGCATCCGTTCTTCGATCTCTTGCAGCTCGCATTCCACTGCCATTCCCGTGCGTGCCGCAAAACCTTCCAAATACGACCGCGCCGCCGATATAAATCCCAGTTCATCCACCAGCGGCGGATGCAGCAAGTGCGAAATGGATCGGGTCGACGCCACGGCATCCTGAAGAATGCTGCTCAATTCCTGCAGTTTTTGCTTCTCGGCCGCGCGGCTCAGCACGGAATCCGTGATCATCTTCGCTGCCACCAGGTTCTGTCCCAGTCCGTCATGCAGATCGCGCGCGATTTTTCGCCGTTCCTGATCCTGCGCATTCAACAATTGCGAACTCAGATTGATCGCGTTGCGCTCCGCCCTCTTCCTCTGCTCCAGCTCATACCGCAAGCTGCGGTAGTGTTCCCACAACATATACAGTGCCAGAACATACGTTAGCGCCAGAATCACAATGATCCAGGTGAATAGCGATTTCGTCAGCAATAACCGTCGTTCCAGAAGATTCGATTCAGAGTCCTGCATGTTGTGGATGATTGCCGAGGTCTGCTGTGACCAGCGCACCAGTTCCTGTGTGTAGAAATCCTGTGCCTTCAAGGTCGAGCTTCCGGATTCGAACAGTCGCAACGATTCGTCGAACGTCAGAAAGCGGCCCTTGATCGTTTCTTCCAGCGCCCCGCTTGCCCGCCCTGCGTCCGGATTGTCTTTGACCATGCTTTGCAGTTGGTCAAGGTTCTTGAACAGGTCGGTGCGTGTCTCTTCAATGTCCCGTAGATACCGATCGTCCTTCGTTTGCAGATACGTCTGGCGGACTCGTCCCGTGCGACTCAGGTCTGATTCGATCTCCGCGATCAAAAGCTGCACGTTATAACTGTGCCGGACCCATTCTTCTCCAAAATAAATCCGGTATAACATCCAACCCAGCGTCGATCCGCACACCAGCAGCAAGAACACTGCGGACGCAAATACCACCCGGTGATTGAATCGCGGCAGCACCATCCCGCTCCACGGCACTCAAATCTGGTATAAATGTCGGCCTTTATTCTAACGTAGTGCCCGGACCCCCACTAACTTTGACGCGACTTATGGGTACCGGGTATTCCCCGTATGGCTTTTTTACCTCTATGAATGCTATACGGTTTAAGATTGGTCTGGGAGGGAACCTGCCCGTGCTCGTGCGTTGCAACTTGGTGTATCTGTCTTGCGCTATTCTGGGGGCCGCATTTCTTATGCTTTCCTGTGCTTCCAGCTCCCGGCCTGAGCAGTTGGTTATCCACGTCCCCAGTCATTTCGCCGGTAAGATTCACTTGGATACCTGCATTTCCGGAGCGCCTGCAGTCGATGTCTCGGTCGACTCCTCCGGATTGGGCAAGACCTCGCTCTGTCCCGCCGCCAATCATTCTGTCGAATTGCAGATCATTGTCCCTGATCGCAAATACAACCTCTCGGTCAGCGAAGTTCATATTCTTCGCACCGGCGACGGCCTTGCCACGAGCATCGAGGCTGAATGCCGCAAGTAAGCCGGCCCTGACCGGCCTCTTATTTCGCTTCCGCCGCCCTCTCCTTTTTGCCTTCTCCCATGATCTTTTCGATTTCCTCTACGGACCTCGGCAGCCGTTGGCTCAGCACTTCGTTCCCAGTTTCCGTCACCAGCACGTCATCTTCGATGCGCACTCCCAGGTTCTCTTCAGGAATATAGATTCCCGGCTCCACCGTCAGTACTGTTCCCACCGCGATCGGTTTGCACAAATCGCCCGGGTCGTGAACGTTCAAGCCTATACTGTGGCTCAACCCGTGAATGAAATATTGTCCAAGTGGTTTCCCGTGCTCATCCTTGCCATGCGTGTTGATGTAATCGTAGGCGATCTTGTAGATGCTCTTGTCGCCTTTCCTGCACGCGTCCATCCCCGGCTTCAGTGCCCGTATCGCCGCCTCTTGTGCTCCCAGCACAATGTCGTAAATTTCCCGCTGTCTCGGCGTGAACTTCCCATTCGCTGGAATCGTCCGTGTAATGTCGGCTGCGTAACCGGAATACTGCGCCCCTACGTCCATCACCACGATGTCCCCATCCTCGATTTTTCGCCCCAGTTTGTCGTAGTGAAGCACCGTGGAATTCGGCCCGGCTCCCACGATCGGCGCGTACGCCTCCGCTTCCGACCCTCCCATTGCGTGCACTTCCACCATCTTCGCCGCGATTTGGTACTCCCACGCTCCCGGTCGCATCATCTTCATTGCCGCGAACTGCGCATCCAGCGACAGATCGATGGCTTGCCGCAATAGCGCCAATTCCGTCGGTGACTTGATCAGACGCAGGTCCGTAATACTTCCTCGGATGTCCTTTACCGTCACGCCCGGCGCCGCCTGCTTCAGCCACTCCACCGTTTCCTTCTCGTGCGGATATCCTCCCAACTCCCGTTGGTACGGCAGAATCGTATAAAACGTCGGATAAATTCGCGCCAACTGCTCTACCGTCGCTCGCAATTCCGGCATTGGCTTCACCGTCGAGAACCCCGTACGCAATTCGATTCCGGGGTCACTCGCCGACATCCTTGCGCCGTTCCATTTTTCTTTCCGTGCGTCCTTGGGTGGAAGAAAGAAGATCTCCCGCGAGCTGAACTCGTCGCCCTTGCCCTTGTGCGCATCCGTGGGCAACAAGATCAGTGCGGACTCTTCCTCATTGTGCCCGGTCAAGTAGTAGAAGTTTTCTTCCTGAGAGAAAATGTACGTTTGCGCTTCTTCTTCTCTCCCCGTGTAACCGAGTAAAACGATCGGTCCGTCGATATTCGCGGCCAACGTTGCACGGCGTGCCTCATAGACCGAGTTCGGCTCCCGCTCGCGCCTTTGTTGGGCTTGGGCCGGTCCAACGCAGCAGAGCAGCGCGGCAAGAATAACGACGCCAGCCCACACCCTACCAACAGCCGACACACCGAACCGCTGAAACCACTCTCTTCGTGCCAGACCACTCATTTTCCCCCCACTCCATTGCTCCCTGACCAGAGGAGCAAACGCGTTATTGTAACGTAACGCCGGAAGCACACGCCAATTGCTCCTTCCTCACCGCTCGCTATCTCACTCGCCGCTTAGTAATCCCAAAGTTAATAGCGCCACGGACGCCCAAACGCAAAAATCGACGCCCTCTCCCGTTCCAGTCTTACGATGAGTAGAACGGGGCGAATCCCACGGCACGGAGGGCGTATGCAACAGGAACGGCGCCGCACGCCGAGATACATCTTCATTGCCAGTGCAGAACTATATGAAGAGCGCAGCGATGTGCGCGTTGCTTCCCGGGTCAGCGAACTCAGTCTCCATGGTTGTTACCTCGACATGATGAATCCCTTTCCCACCGGAACCTTGATCCTTCTCAAAATCTTCGCCGGCGACCTCACCTTCCAGTCCAAGGCCAAAATCGTCTATGCCACTCCTAACGTGGGCGCCGGTGTCACCTTCCTCGATCTCGAACCAAAAGACCAATACATTTTGAATCGCTGGATCGAGGACGTTTCCAAAGTCTAGAAGCGCGCTAAGGGTCCAGTACTCCCCGCAAAAATCCGGAAACCCACCACTCCCGCTGCTCATCTCAATAATGAGTCTCGAATTGCGCAGATTCAGCGGAGGCTTCTCTTATGTTCGCTGCGCTTTTTTTCCAACAGCGCGTCCGTAAGCAGGGAATTGCTCTTTCCTGCTCCTTGCTCTTCTTTCTTGCCACCTTGACCCCTAACATTCGCGCCGCTTCCTCGTCCCAGGAGCCTGCGCAATCTCAATCTGTGCCAGAGCCTCAATACACCCCGCAAACTCCCGACCAGCTCCAGCAGCTAGTAGCGCCCATCGCCCTTTATCCAGATTCCTTGGTTGCTCAAATCCTGGCAGCCTCAACATTTCCCGAACAGGTTGTCGAAGCCGATCGCTGGGTGCAATCCCATCCGGATCTCAAAGGTGATGACCTCGCCAGGGCTGTTGACCCCATGGATTGGGATCCCAGCGTCAAAGCCCTCACTGCTTTTCCCGCAGTTCTCGGCAACATGGACAAGAACCTTTCTTGGACTTCCACTCTGGGCGACGCCTACTACAATCAGCAGCAAGATGTGATGGACGCTGTTCAGGTCATGCGTCAGAAGGCCGAGGCCGCCGGCACCCTCAAGACCACCCCACAACAAACTGTCACCAATCAGGATTCAACCATTGTTGTCGAGCCCGCTTCTCCCACTGTCGTTTATGTCCCCGCCTATGATCCCTGGCTCGTCTATGGTCCACCTATTGTTGCTTGGCCCGGGTGGTATCCCTATCCGGGAATCTGGTACGGCGGCCCATACCTCTCCTTCGGCGTTGGATTCGGAGTCGGCTTCTTTGCGGGCTTTGGTTGGGGTTGGCCCCACTGGGGCTTCGATTGGCATAATCGCGTGGTTGTCTACAATCACGCTCGCTACTTCTCCCACAGCCGCACTTTCTATAACCGCGACGTGTACTATCGCGGCGGGCGTGTCCCTGGCCACAACGTTCCCCATGGCTATCCTGGAGCTCGCGCCGGAGTCTTCAACCGGCCCGGTGCATCGCCCAGGCCATTTGAGGGCAACTCCCGCGCCGCGCGCGGATTCGCCGAACCTCATACGCAAGGTGCGCAACCTCGCCCACCCACCGGTCTCCATTCCGGGGCGTTTAGCGGCTATGATCACGGTGGCGAGTCCCGAAGCTACTCGGCCCGCGGTAGCTCCAGTTTTGGAGGTTTCCATGGCGAGGGCGGCGGCCACCCAGGTGGAGGTGGTCATGCTGGTGGAGGGCACCACTGATGCGCGCCAAAGCTCCGATTTCCGGAATCTCTCTATTGAAGGAATCTCCAAAGTCTATGTGCATTAACACCTCTTGCTCTTACATCCCAGGTATGTTTCCTACCGCCGCCCCTGTTGCTCTCTTCTTGGTTCTCCTTTTGGCCTCTCCTGCGTGCCGCGCCCAACAGCAGGGCCAAACCACATTCTCTTCACCGGAACAGGCTAGCCAGGCTCTTTACAATGCTGCCAAAAACAACGATGAAAGCGCACTGCTCGCTGTGTTCGGCACGGAAGGCAAAAACATAATCTCCTCCGGCGATCACCAGGAGGATGTGGACGCTCGAGCCAATTTTGCCAAACGATACGACGAGATGCATCGCCTCGTGAAAGAACCTAATGGCACCATTACCCTGTACATCGGGCCCTGGAATTGGCCCTATCCTATTCCGCTAGTCGAAAAACAGACGCGCTGGTATTTCAATACTCAGGCCGGCAAGCAGGAGATCCTGTTCCGAAGGGTCGGCCGGAATGAAATGTCCGCAATTCATGTATTGGATGCGCTCGTCGCCGCGCAAAAGGAATACTACGCCCAACACCATCAGGAATATGCGCGGAAGGTGATCAGCGATTCGGGACAGCAGGATGGGCTTTACTGGCCTGCATCAGACCCGTCCCACCCAGCCTTGATTGGCCCTCTGTTGGCTAACGCCGTTACCAACCAGGCTGCCATCAAGGCTGGCACAGCGGTGCCCTTCCACGGTTATTTCTTCGAAATGCTCACGAAACAAGGTCAAAAAGCCCCCGGCGGCGCCCAAGACTACGTCGTTGACAACAAAATGACCGGTGGATTTGCCTTTGTCGCCTATCCTGCGGCCTACCGCTCTTCCGGCGTTATGACCTTTCTCGTCGCCGCCGACGGCACCGTCTATGAAAAGGACTTGGGCAAGAAAACGGAAAGCGCCTGCCAAGCGATGAAGGAATTTAACCCGGCAGGATGGCAAAAGGTGGAACCGGAGCAATCACAATCTGACCCTACGACTTCGGCCACCAAATAAAGTTCCACCACCGCAAAAACCAGCCGTCACTCCACAAGGTATAGTCTGCCGTTCGATGGCCGTACGACGCCATTCCGAGAGCGTCGTTTGCCCGAAAAATGTCTCTTCGACCTCCCCGAATCCGTCCGTTCTCTACGCCCTTCCGGGCAAAACCAGACGAAACACCGCCACATAGTGGCAAACGCTCCCGGCCATCACAAATACATGCCACACCGCGTGGCTATACGGAAGACGCTTCCACAAATAGAAAACCACTCCCGAAGAATACAAAACGCCGCCCGCCAAAACCCACAATAGCGTCACCACGGAAACGTGGGTCACCACCGGTTTTGCCGCCACCACCACCAGCCAACCCATCGCCAGATAAATTGCCGTTGATGCGTACTCGAAATGATCCACAAACCAGAACTTGAACACGATCCCCGCAAACGCCAGCCCCCACACCACTCCAAACAAAGACCAACCCCATGCCCCTCGCAGCGCTAACAGCAGAAACGGTGTGTACGTCCCTGCAATCAGCAAGTAGATCGCGCAGTGATCAAAAATTCGCAACGCGTGTTTGGCCCGTGGCGAGCATACCGCGTGATAGCACGTGGAAGCCGCATACAGGCAAATCAACGTCGCACCGTAAACTGCGCACGTCAGAACCGGTCGTGCGGAGCCGTGCACGATCGCGAACACCAGCAGCGCCACGAACCCTGCGACGCTCAGCGCCAGCCCTATCCCGTGAGTGATGATGTTGGCTAGTTCTTCCAGGTTGAGTTTTGTGCCAGCCATTTGCCGTCTCACGTTTATTGTTTCGCTGGGAAGCCCTGTGCGCAAGTGTGCAATTGGCCGCAAGAGGTTTTCAGCTTAGTGGATGGAAACTTTGGAGTCTGCGTGACTAGAATCCCGGCGCCCCGGTCGATGCTGCGCGCATCTCGGGCGCGTTCACGCCAAATCGCAAATGCGCAAACCACGATTGACTCAACGACATGAATCCCGTGTACAAATAACCCCATACAAATAGAAACAGGAACGGCACTGTTGCGTAATTTTCGTTCAAAATCGCATAAACCACCGTTAGCGCAAAGTACAATCCCAGCCCGATCTCAAAATACGGCATCCATCCAGACTTGTTTTTGTATTTCTTCGCCACAAACGTACCGGATCTTCCTTCGATCTTGAACTTCGGTGTCCGTGCAAACTCTGTCTTTTTCCCCCAAAGCGCTTCCAACACCGCCTGTGCATTTCGCACGCTTAGGCCAATCCCTGTCGCCATCACAAACGGCAAGTACAAGAATGTGTTCAGCCACGTTTTTGGGCGCAATTCCTTTTGTGCCGCTAAGTAAAAACTGGAAATGGAACAGGTCGATGCCAAAAACAACGGTAGATCAATCACCAGCATCTGAAACCATCCTTGATAGAAGCGCACTATCATCGCTGGCAACAACATCGTCGATAGCAGCACCATCAATGGATACGAAATGTTTGCCGTCAGGTGAAAGAACGCTTCGGACTTAATGTGCAACGGCACGTCCGACCGGAACACTTTCGGTAAGATCTTCTTCGCGGTTTGGATCAATCCTTTTGCCCAACGCGCCTGCTGCGCCTTGAATCCATTCATGTCTACCGGCAGTTCGGACGGGCACTCAATCTCCGGCAAGTACACGAATTTCCAGCCTTTCAATTGCGCTCGGTACGAAAGATCCGTATCCTCTGTCAGCGTGTCGTGTTCCCATCCCCCGGCAGCGTCAATGGCCGCCCGCCTCCATACGCCGGCGGTACCGTTGAAGTTAAAAAAACTTCCTCGCCGGGAACGCCCGCCATGTTCAATTACGAAGTGGCCGTCCAGCAAGATTGTCTCCACCCGGGTCAGCAACGAATAGTCACCATTCAGATACGTCCAGCGAGCCTGAGCCATTCCGATCTCCGCTCCGCCGTTCGGGTTCAGAAAGTGCGGTATCGTGCGCCTCAAAAAATCGCTAGGTGGAATGAAATCGGCATCAAAAATCGCTACGAATTCCCCGCGTGCGCTTTTCAATCCGTTCTCCAGCGCTCCGGCCTTGTATCCCTCGCGATTCGTCCGGTGAATGTACTCGATCGGCAAGCCCTGACCCGCATGCCGCTCCACGCACGCGCGCGCCACGTCCCGCGTTTCATCCGTTGAGTCGTCCAGCACCTGAATGTCCAGCAACTCTCGCGGATAATCGAACTGCGCCACGGCGTCCACCAGCCGTTCAATCACATAGCGTTCGTTGAAGATGGGAAGCTGTATGGTAACCTTTGGCCAGTTGCTGACCGGTGGAGGCTCTGCGGGCACATTCTTCCGATATGAAAAATAGTCGTACAGCAGCTTGTACCGGTGCATGCCATACGCCGCCAGGATGACTAGCACGATGAAGTACGGAATCATCATCGCCATGTCGAACGCGTTGGCGTGATACACGCCGCTGAATGTCCTATCCGTCAGCTTGTGCCAGTAGTGCGTAAACGGGTTCTGCTGCACCACGAACAGGAATAACGCGGCACTCAACAAGGGTAGAATTTCTCCAAATGCCTTCCAATATCGCGAAACACCGTTGGAACTGGGTGTGGCTCGCCGCGGCGGGAATTGCCATCGAAGCCGCGTTCCTCAATATGCATAGCCTGTACTACCTCAAAAACCACGCAATTTCTTTCATCGAACTGGCGCTCACCGCCGGCGTTCTCTACCTGATTGCATTGTTCGGGCTGACTCGAACCCAGGCCACACGCGCTTCCACTATTTTACTGGTTTTTGCCGCGATTGTATTCCGCGCAACTCTCTGGCCTATGCTCCCCACCCTTTCTGACGATCTTCAGCGCTACCGCTGGGAAGCTAAAGTCCAAGCCGATGGCTGGAACCCCTACGCAATTGCACCCAACGACCCACGTCTCGCTCACCTCCGCGACCAATATTACGAAGTTATGCCCGGCCGCGAACTGCCCGCCATCTACCCGCCTGCCTCCGAATTACTCTTCCGGGCTGCTTGGAAGTTCTTCCCCGGCCCCGTTGCTTTCAAAACGCCATTTGCTGCCGCCGACGTCCTCGTAATCTTCGTTCTGGCCTGGATCTTTCGAAATTCCGTCGATCGCGATTTCCGCCTTGCGATCTACGCGTGGAATCCCTTGGTCATCGTCGAGTTTGCCGGAAGCGGTCACAATGACGTGTTGGCTCTCCTCGGTATCGTCTGTGGCCTTGCCCTCGTGAAACGCTGGCCCGCCGTTTCCACTGTTCCCATTTCTCTTGCCGCCATGGCCAAGGTCTTCCCCATCCTCCTCCTGCCTGTTTGGATTCGCCGTGCGGGATGGCCCTCGAAACGCGGGTGGTGGGCCGCCATACTCGCGGTGATCGCCGCGCTTCTTGTCCTCGCTCCCTACTGGCACGCCCTTGGAATGCTCCGCGCCAATCTCGCCTATTACGAGGCCACGTGGCGCAACTATCATGCCAGCCTCTACACCGTGATCGATTGGGTCACCGGCGGCAATACCAGAATTCCTGCTCTTGTGGGAATCGTGGCTACTTGGGGACTAGCCATTTGGCTCGCCTGGAGAAAAGCTGAACCTGCCCGTGCCGCCTATCTTCTCATCGGCGCCACTCTTGCCTTCGGACCAAACGGCTACTCCTGGTACTTTACCTGGATTATTCCCTTGCTCTGCTTCTTCCCCAACCCAGCCTGGCTCATGCTCACCGTCTTGCAGTTTCTCTCTTACAATGTCCTCATCGGCTACGGCATCCTCGCGGTCTTCAAGTTCGACCCCTTCATGCAATGGCTTGTTTATGCTCCGTTCTACGTCTTGCTCGTTGCGTTGTGGTGGTTTGGTCGAAAGTCCCCGACCTCAAGCGAACTCAACGGACGCGAAGCCCAGGCTCTTTAGCAGTGCCGACAAGGTCGCTTGCGCATTGTCCTGCGCGGTTTTCAGAATATTCCCCTGCAGCGCCGCCTCCTGCAGTTGCCGTTCCGCTTCCTGCCGCACTTCGCTCTCCAGATTGGGATCGGGCGACGAAAACAACCCCGTGTCCCGCGAATACACACGCGTCTTCGAATTGTCGATCCGCGTAACCAGAATCTCCGACTTCGGAATCCGGAGCGTAATCGCTTTTCCACTGATCGAAACGTCGTCCGGCTTTAGTTGACTCAGATCTACGCCCGCAATTACTTCTCCATGCACCACCAGCAGCAATCGATCGCTCACCAGAAATTTCGGCAAATACGGACTGTCGTGTTCGCCCGAAATAATCTTGTCCATCGTGAAACTTACCGTTTCCAACCGCTGCAGTTGTTGGATCTGCTTCACTACCGTGGGCTGATCGAGGCGAAACAACATCCCCCGCCCCACGGGACTTAAGAAATGAAATAGACTTGTGCCCGAGATCAGCAGAAACAGGACGGCGACGGCAAACACCGTTCCTAAAATGCCTGCCAACAGTCCTCTGGTCCAAAGCGAAGCTCGTGCGGGATTCGGCGGTTCAGGCACACTATCCATGATCAAAGGCTCGAAACACTAGAGTAAGGAAAAAATGGCATGCTGTCATGTCCATGAATTCGCCCAACACCCCCTCGATAGATTCGCCGGCGGTAACCTCCCCATGCCGCGGACCCCTGCTCGAAATCGTCGTGGAATTTCTCCGCCTTGGGTGTCTCGCCTTCGGTGGTCCGCCCGTCCATTTTGCCATGATGGAAGAGCGTTTCGTCCGCCGGCGCCAGTGGCTCTCACGCGAACGCTTTCTCGATCTCATGGGCGCGGTCAATCTTCTTCCCGGGCCAAGTTCCACGGAACTTGCCATCTATCTCGGCGAAGTTCGCGCGGGTTTCCTCGGCCTGCTCTTGGCCGGTGCTGCCTGGATTCTTCCCGCCGCTGTCATGGTCGCCGGTCTCGCCTGGGCCTACCAAAAATATGGCCGCCTGCCCCAGGTAGAAGGCATTCTTTTCGGCATTAAGCCCGTCGTTGTCGCCCTCATCCTCCCTGCGCTTTGAAATCTGGGTCGTACCGCGATGAAGACTGCTGGCTTAGTTGCCTTGGCCGTTGCAGTCGTTGCGCTGGCCGTCTTGGGCTTCAACATAATTACACTGCTAATCGCTGCCGGCCTTTTCTGGATCGTAGTCCGCCGCGCTCGCGATACCATCCAACTCGGACGCGCGAGTGCGGGTGCTGCCGGATTGTTTTCTGCCACCACGGCAAGTTCAATCGGCCTCGCCCCTCTTTTCCTCTATTTCCTGAAAATCGGCGCCGTCGTCTTCGGCAGCGGCTTCGTCCTCCTCGCCATCCTTCGCGCGGACTTGGTGGTTCGCCTCCACTGGCTGACCGACGCCCAACTCCTCGACGCGATCGCCGTCAGTCAAGCTACGCCCGGCCCCTTCTTTACCGTTTCCACCTTCATCGGTTATTTGCTCGGCGGGTGGAAGGGAGCTGCCCTCGCCACCATCGGAATGTTTCTGCCCGCATTTGTTTACGTCGCAGCCACCGCAAAATATCTTCCGAGGCTCCGCAGATCCCCGATTGCCGCTGCGTTCCTGGACGGAGTTAACGCCGCCGCGGTCGCGCTCATGGCAGAAGTTAGTTGGCAATTCGCCCGCGCCGCGACCAACAACCTTCCCGCGATCTGCCTTTGTTTGCTCAGCCTTTTCCTGGTCTTTCGCTACAAAATCAATTCTGCTTGGCTCGTTCTCGGCGGAGCCGCCGCGGGGATCCTTCTGCACGTACTGGCACACCCCTAACATCGCCACGCTTAACCGTGTGTGGAAAAGTGCTCCGCTTTGTGGGTCGGTCTTTACGTTACGCTGAGCAGCGAAGCGCTCCGATATGAATCGCTTATCTTAAATAGCCTTCAGCCCCTGAGGAACTGCCGTTTCGATTTTTCCCCACCCTCTTAAGTCGTCAACACAATCTTTCCATGCGTTCCAGCAGCCAAAATCGCCTCGTGTGCCTTCGCGGCGTCCTTCAACGCAAATTCCTTATCCACCACCGGTCGCAGTGTCCCGTTTTCCAATCCTGCCGCAATCGCTGCGTGAATCTCTTTTCCTTCCGCCTCGGTAATCGCCCACAACGTGAACCCGCATACGGAACTTCGCCGGCTCATCAAGTCTCGCGGATTTACCGTAATCTCCCCTCGATTTCCAATCACCACCGCCCGCCCATTGATTGCCAGGATCTTCAAGTCCATCGCCAAATTCACATGCGCAGCCATCTCCAGAATTACGTCGACGCCGCGCCCCCCGGTCAGCGCCATGATCTCGTCTCCATGCTCCGCTTTTGTGTGATCCACTGCGTAATCTGCGCCTTCCTTCTTCACTAGTTCCAAACCTCGCGCCGTTCCCGCGGTTCCGATGACTGTCATGCCCATCGCTCGCGCGTATTGCACCCCTGCAATCCCCACGCCCCCGCTCGCCCCGTGAACCAGCAGCATCTCTCCCGCTCGCGCGTGCGCGTGATGGAACAGCGCCGTGTATGCCGTTCCGTACGGAACCCAGATTCCGGCCCCCTGCGCAAACGAAATCTTCTCCGGAAATTTGAAAACCTGGCTCTCATCCGTCAGCGCATACTCCGCGTACGCGCCCGTCAGTGTTTTCGCTGTGTAAACCCGATCCTTCGCCTTGACCTTCTTTACTCCTTCTCCGACCGCCTCCACCACACCTGCCGCATCCGATCCCGGCGTGTACGGCAGCGGTGGCTTGATCGCGTACGTTCCATTGCGCATGTAGGTGTCGTACGGATTCACTCCCGCCGCGTGCACGCGAACCAGAATCTGGCCGGGCCCTGCCTTCGGCATGGGTATTTCCTCCAATTGCAAGACTTCAGGCCCGCCAAACTGGTGTACTTGAATTGCCTTCATGTGCATCTCCCGAAAGGAAGGAATTAGCCGAAATTGTCGGCCCTGCTCCGGTTGGATGATTACCGCGCGCAATTGTCGCAGGCTCACATCCGTCAGAGCAACCACACTCCAAACCACCCGCTCTCTCGATGACGCCCGGCGCCGTCAGGCAAACGTCCCTGCGGCTTTTCACCCGTCCTGCCGAACGCTCCGACACAGCGCCGCTCAGAAGTGATCATCTTGTGCCAAGGAAATCGGCTGACCTTCTACCGCGCCGATCGACCGGGCCCACGCGGTGGTTTGCCAGTTGTCTTTGCTCTTGTGGTCGGGAATCCACGGTGGAAGTGTTTGGCTCAAATGCCTCGCCAGCGCATAAGCGTACGGTTCATACATTTTCCGCAATTCCGCGAGTTTTTCGGTCGCCGCCGATGTTGCCGCCAGGGCAGTTCCGTGTTCGGCCAACTTCGACCGCATCTTTTCCAGTGTCTCTGTGGGAAGTCGCTCTGCTTCCGGAGGACGCGGCGGCGCGCCAAACACTTGGCATAGATCCACCACAGCGTGCCGCGCAATCGCAAACGTCAGTTCCGCCTGCTTGCCGCAAGCCCCTTCCAACCCCGCGATTACCACTGCGCAAGTATCCAAAATTGCCGTCAACGACCCGATCCATGATTGATTGTCGTGTTGCGATCGAAAATAGGCCAGCACCGGATACGACAAGTGCGACTCCAGCAACTCCGCCGACCAATGTTCCCATTCTCTAAGCAGCTCAAACAGCGCTTCCTTTCCGCCCGCATAGCTATGCCGCCGCAGCAGCTCGCCCGCTGTTGGCGGAGTTCCCGCTCGCGCATCCAGCAGCACAATGTTCGTTTCGCGCCTTCCAAACGCGCCGTAAATGAATGGCAGGTAGCCGATGACCCCGGCAAGGAATCCAAAACCGAAACCCGCCTCGGTCACCACTAGGAAACGCGCCACACCCGACCGCGGCACTACGTCTCCCAATCCCAACGTAAAAAATGTCGTCCCGCTTAGATAAAAATCCGTGTACAGACTCGAATTTGTTCCCGACAAGTTTACTGCCGAACCCGCACCGTACTGCATCATCCCAAACGCCAGCACCAGCCCGATCGCCCATACCCCAATTAGAATCAGCAGCGAGATCGGTCCGTAGAAACCCAGAAACGTCTCGCGCAGCTTCCGCCCCGGAATCAGCCGGGTGTACAACTTCCAACTTTTCCATGTGAATTGATAGTAGAACCGAGTCACGCGGAAGCGCCGGGTCACCCGCCTCGGCAGGATGATCGACTCGAACGCCTCCCACAATACGGCCACAAAAATGGCCAGACCTGCAACGAAAACTCCTGGCGAGGGAATCATGCGCAGCATTGTACTCGGATTGTAAACGTACCGTTGCTTAGGCGGACTTCGAAGTCACAAGCTGTGAACTTACCGTGATTTCTGCCTTGAACAGTTTCGAAACCGGGCAGCCTGTCTCTGCTGCTTTCACGGCCGCGTCGAACTTCGCTTGATCCGCTCCGGGAACCTGCGCTACCAGATCCAAATGGCTCTTGGTGATGGAAAATCCTTCGCCTACTTTTTCCAGCGAAATTGTGCACGTCGTCTCCAGTTTCGTCGCGGTCAATCCCGCTGCGCCCAACTGCGCCGAAAGCGCCATCGTAAAGCATCCCGCGTGCGCTGCCGCCAACAGCTCTTCGGGGTTCGTTCCCACCCCATTCTCGAATCGCGTGCTGAACGAATACTGCGCATTTTTCAACGTGCCGCTATCCGTCGAAATATTTCCTTTACCGCTCTTCAAATCGCCTTGCCAGACTGCCGAAGCTTTGCGCTGCATGTGGGAATCTCCTTCATTCAATTTCGCCCAACGTTTCTCGCAGGGATTGGATTCACCTGGAAGCGGGCGGGTTACTCAGGCGAGCCTCGATTTTACCACCGGTGAAAGATAAAAAACGCTCCGAACGCGATACACGCGAACCCCACTCCGTAATTCCACCGGAACTTGTCGCCCAGATACGTCACCGAAAATATCGAAAACACCGAGAGCGTAATCACTTCCTGAATCGTCTTCAATTGCGCGCTCGAAAACTCATACGACCCGATGCGATTCGCCGGCACTTGAAAACAATATTCGAAAAACGCAATCCCCCAACTCACCAGAATCACTTTCCACATCGGCTCATACCGGTACTTCAAATGTCCATACCAGGCAAACGTCATGAAAATGTTCGAAATGCACAACAGGATAATCGTCCGCAAGTCCGGCTCCTCTGAATCAAATGCCTAGCAGTGTAATGCGGGAAAGGTCCGCGATGTCACAGAAGCATCGCCGGAATTACGCGCTTAGCGTGAGGGTAACCAGCCCTGGGGGCGTGGCGGGCACAACCGGAGGCAGCTTGCTCCGGTCAATCGGCCGATACAATGTGTCGCGCTCCACCGGCACACGCCCCGCCGCGCGAATCAAACGCTCCAACTCGGCGCGTGGGGTGAACTCCGCCGTAGTAGCGCCAGCGTCATGATAAATCTTTTCCTCCACCACCGTGCCATCCATGTCGTTCGCGCCAAATCGCAGTGCAATCTGCGCGATGCTCGGCGTCAGCATGATCCAGTACGCCTTGATGTGTTCGAAATTGTCCAGCATCAAACGGGACACCGCAATCGTGCGCAGATCGTCGTACCCCGTCGGCTTCGGTATATATGACAACGGCGTATTGTCCGGGTGAAACGCCAGCGGAATAAACGCCACAAACCCGTGCGTCTCATCCTGTGCCTCGCGCAACAGCACCAGATGATCCACCCGTTCTTCTACCGTCTCTACGTGCCCATACAGCATCGTCGCGTTCGACGGCAGCCCGATACGGTGCGCCTTCTTCGCCATTGTCAACCACATGCGCCCGCTTACTTTGTGGTCGCAGATAATCCGTCGCACCCGCGGATGAAAAATCTCTGCTCCGCCTCCTGGGCAAGAATCCACGCCCGCTTCCTTCATCTTCTCCAGCGTTTCCTCAATCGTCAGTTTGGCAATCCGCGAAAAATAGTGCACCTCCACCATCGTAAACGCTTTCAGATGCACATGCGGATGCCTCTGTTTCAGCCCGCGAATCAATTCCAAGAAATAATCGAACGGTAAATCCGGATGCAGTCCGCCCACAATGTGGAATTCCGTAGCGCCTTCCCGTACTCCTTGTGCGGCGCGCTCATAAATCTCTTCCAATGCAAACGTGTAAGCCCCGGGTGCGCCCAAATCCCGCCCGAACGCGCACAACTTGCAATGTGCCACACAGACATTCGTGGGATTGATGTGCCGGTTGACGTTGTAATACGTCACATTTCCGTGCCGCTTCTCGCGCACATAATTCGCCAGCCAGCCCACGGACAGCAGGTCCGGGCTCTTGAACAGTGCCACGCCATCCTCAAACGACAACCGCTCACCCGCCAGCACCTTCTCGGCGACTGGTGTCAACGAAATGTCGGTAATCGTCAATTCGGCCATAACTCTCTAATTTTCATGCGCCTTTCATTCGACCGGTGCTTCCAGGCAGCGCGGACAGACGTTTCGAAAGTTTCAAACCCGCCAAAACGCCACTGCCGCGCCCCAAAATAACAGAAACAAC